>Ga0209020_1003584_pt1 | contig 10333 bp, 9 predicted proteins | sample PinacodermBB_FD_187298 | JGI IMG/M metagenome (GOLD analysis project Ga0209020, IMG submission 187298) | Host-associated microbial community of the marine sponge Aplysina aerophoba from Gulf of Piran - sponge pinacoderm, lysed by bead... | ecosystem: Host-associated > Porifera > Sponge >...
CCTTACCGTGTTCTTCCCGAGCCCTTTCCTGAACGATGACGACACGCTTGCCGATCCTCCCGATTTCAGGCGGCTCGCTACCTGGCGCGCTGTCGCGGGCCGATGGCTCGGCCGGCCGCCGGAAGCGCTCGACGAGCAAGGAGAGGGGTTTCGCAAGACCGGCCACTGACGCCCGGGCCGGAAAAACGGTAGTCTCGCATCGATGAGCTGGCCCGGAAACGAGGAGAGCCTCGAAGAACGCCGCGCTCGCTGGCGCAGACGCCACGCCGAAGGCGATGCGGCGGCGGGAATCGAGACGACTGCGGACTTCACACCTTTCCGGCAGATCGACGACGTCTTCACGCGCGCGTTCTGGGACGAGCGGGTGCGCACGAAGGAAACGGACGCCTTCTTCAACTCATACCGGGCGGACTTCACTGCGCGCCGGGGCGACGGTTTCAACCAGCGGGATTTCGCGCTCCGGAACGCCTCCTGGCTGATCTCCGACCTGATTACCAACCGCCATGTCGAGCAGGGCAGGCGGGAGGGTTTCCAGGCGGCGATCTCGGACGACACGCCTGTCGTCGCGGAGCAGTTCCCGGTTGACGATCCGGCGGCGATGGCGGCGGAGATCAAGAAGGTCGCCCGGTTCTTCGGCGCAAGCCTGTGCGGCATCACCGAGTACGATGAGCGCTGGACCTATGAGTCGCGCGTGGATGTGCGGGACTTCTCGGAGGCTCCGGTGGGTCTGCCCGATGGGCTGGAGCATGTCGTCGTGCTCGGGCACGAGATGGACGAGGGGCTTGTCGCGACCTACCCCTCCGCGCTTGCCGGCGCTGCGACCGGGCGGGAGTACAGCCACGAAGCCGCAATCGTCATGCAGCTTGCCGCCTATATCAGGGCGCTCGGCTACCGCGCGGTCGCCTCCATGAACGACACTGCGCTCGCTATTCCCTATGCGCTGAAGGCCGGTCTCGGCGAATATGCTCGCAACCAACTCGTCATAACCCCGGAGACAGGCCCGCGCCTGCGCTTTTCCAAGATCTTCACGGACCTGCCGCTGGCCCATGACGCGCCGCGCAAGTTCGGCGTGGCGAAGTTCTGCGCCGTCTGCACGCGCTGCGCAGACGCCTGTCCGGCGAAAGCCCTGCCCTACGGTCCGCCCACCGCCGACCGGCTCAACCAGTCCGCCATCCGGGGCGTGGTGAAATGGACGTCCGATGCGGAAAAGTGCTTCGGCTATTGGGCCAAGCTCGCCTCAGACTGCGCTATCTGCCTTCGGGTTTGCCCCTTCAACCGGGACTTCCGCCGCTGGACCAGCCGGCTTTGGCTACGCCTCGCGCTTTCGCCGCTACGCCGGGCGGCGCTCTGGCTGGACGATCGGTCCGGACGGGCGACGCGGTTGAGACCCAGGGACTGGTGGGCTAGCGGCAGTTAACCGCTGGAGCGCATCGGTCAAGCGGTCTTCGCTTCGCCCCCCGACGCCGAAAATTGAGCTAGATCAGTTCTCGGGCGCATGGCTGTGTCGGCCCCCTGGCGTCCTCATCTCGCCGCGGGGAGGAGCACGAACGACCGCTCCGGGGCGATCCTGCGGTGCAAGCCGGATACCGCGCGACCCGAAAGACCGCACGGGCTGCTCTCCCAATTATGTCTTTGTTGCCCCGGCTTAATCTGGCAGGCTTGCGGTCGTGCATCGCTGTCGCTTTCAGCTGGATGCGCTTGCCGTCATGTAACGAGGGAGGTCGTCGATGACAGTCAAGAACACAAGAAGCCGGCGCGATTTCATGAAAACCGCGGCAATGGGCGCGGGCGCAGCCGCGTTTTCCACAGTGTTCCCGGCCATCTCGGCCGATGCCGGCGACGAAATCCTGGTCGGCGGCCTGCACGACCTGTCCGGCTTCATCGATTTCGCCGGCATCCCGATGAACCAGATCATGTTGATGGCGATCGAGGAGATCAACGCGCAGGGCGGCCTGCTCGGCCGGCAGGTCAAGGGCGTTGTTTACGATCCGCAGTCCAACATGTCGCTCTACTCGCAATATGCAACGCAGCTGGCGCTGAAGGACAAGGTGGCGGTTGCCATGGGCGGCATCACCAGCGCGAGCCGGGAGACGATCCGTCCGATCTTCCACCGCTTCAAGACGCTGTACTTCTACAACACGCTCTACGAAGGCGGTGTCTGCGACCGCAACGAAATCACGCTGGGCACCACGCCGGCCCAGACGGTCGAGCAGCTTGTGCCGCACACGATGAATCTGTGGGGCAAGAAGGTCTATACCATCGCTGCGGACTACAATTACGGCCAGATCACCGCGGCCTGGGTGAAGCGCTATGTCGAGCAGAACGGGGGCGAAGTGCTGTCCACCGACTTCTTCCCGCTTGATGTCACCAATTTCGGGCCGACGATCTCGAAGATTCAGGAAGCGAAGCCGGACATGGTCATGTCGGTGCTGGTCGGAACCGGCCATCTGGGCTTCTACAACCAGTGGGCCGCGGGCGGCATGAAGGAGGAAATCCCGATCGCGTCCACTACTTTCGGCGCGGCGGGCGCGGAGATCGAGATCATCAAGCCGGAAGTCGCCAACGGCATCATCACCAGCTACGGCTACTACCCGCAGATCGATTCGCCGATGAACAACGCCTGGGTCGAGGCGGTCAAGAAACGCTATCCCGACGACACGCCGTTCCTGACCGAGCTTTCGGCCTTTACCTGGGAAGGCATGATGATCTGGGCCGATGCGGTGCGGACCGCAGGCAGCCTCGACCGCATGGCGCTCATCGAGGTGATGGAGTCGGGCAAGGAGTACGAATTCCCCTCCGGCAAGGTCACCATCGACCGCAAGACGCACCACGCGATCCGGGATGTCTATGTGGCGGACCTCCAGGACAAGCAGTTCGTCATCAAGGAGAAGTTCTCGCAGGTCCAGCCCGCCGACACCCAGAGCGTCTGCGACCTTGAGAAGGACCCGAACGCCAACAAGCACTACGAAATCTCGCTCAACTAGAGGACGTTACCGACCGTCTGCGGTCCCGCCCGACAGGGCGGGGCCGCGCGGCGCCGGGGGGGCCTTTCATGGATTACGCCCTAATCGTCCTCATAGAGCTGCTGCGGGCCGTTGCGGGGCTCGTGCTCATCGCAGCCGGACTCGCAATCATCTTCGGCATGATGCGGGTCATCAACATCGCCCATGGCGAGTTCCTGATGCTCGGCGGCTACACCGTGGTGCTAACCACAAAACTCGGGGTCAATTTGTGGGTCGCCATCCTGGTGCTGGCGCCGCTCGTCGTGGGCGTTTTCGGGGTCATTGTCGAACGCTGCATCATCCAGTTCCTCTACAACCGCCTGCTGGATTCCATCCTTGCGACCTGGGGGTTGAGCCTGCTCATCATCGGGCTGGTCACCGTGGTGTTCGGCAACACGGTTGAGGGCGTAGCGACGCCGCTCGGCGGCTTCGCCATCGGCGACTACAAGATGGCAAGCTACACGCTGGTGCTGATCTTCGCGGCCGCACTGATGCTGGCTGCGATCTATGCGGGGCTGAGATTCACACGCTTCGGGCTGATCGCTCGCTCGACCATGCAGAACCCGAACATGGCCGAGGCGCTGGGGGTCAACTCCAAGCTGGTCTATATGGCGACTTTCGGCATCGGCGCCGCGCTGACCGGCCTTGCAGGGGGCCTGCTCGCGCCGATCTCCGGGGTCGTGCCCAGCATGGGCATCTATTTCATCGGTCAGGCCTTCATCACCGTGGTGACGGGCGGCACCGCCATTGTCGCCGGCACGCTCAGCGCCTCGACCATGCTGGGCACGCTCAGCCAGAGCGTTACCTTCCTGTCCGGGCCGGTGTTCGGCGACGCCGCTCTGCTTCTCGTCGCGCTCATCCTCCTCCGGTTGCTCCCGCAGGGGATCACCGGGCGCATTTTCTCGCGCAGCCTCTGAGACGAGCGGGCCATGGCAGCATCCCGATACTGGCGCGGCGTTGCCTTGGTAGCGGCCCTTTTCCTGGCGATCCTGCTGTTCGTTCCGGCCTGGTTCGACCTCTTCGAGGTCCTGCAGATGACGCAGTATGTCGTGCTCGCGATCTATGCGCTCAGCCTGGCCTACATCTGGGGCTTCGGCGGCATCATCAGCTTCGGACAGGCCGGATTCTTCGGTCTCGGCGGCTACGCCTTCGCCGTAATCTCGATCAATATGGGCGACACTACGGTCCCCTTCCTCCTCACCATCGCGCTCTGCTTCACATTTGCGGCCGTTCTCGGCTACTTCATGTTCTACGGGCGGTTGAGCGACGTCTATCTAGGCGTCGTGACCCTGGTCGTGACCCTCATCATGTGGAAGCTGATAAACCACACGGCCGGCCCCGAATACGCCATCGGCGAGGCGCGGCTGGGCGGTTTCAACGGCATTCCCAGCATCCCCATCATGCGGGTGCCGTTCACGGACCGGGAAATGGACCCGGGGGAGATGTTCCAGTATTTCATGGGGCTGCTCATCTTCGTTTACCTGCTGCTCCATGTCCTGATCCGCTCCAAGTTCGGCCGGATCGCCATCAGTATCCGCGAGAACGAAGTCCGGACCGGCCTGCTCGGCTACGATATCCGCCGCTACAAGCTGCTGGTGTTCAGCATCGGCGGCGCGCTGGGCGGCGCCTCGGGCGCGATGTGGGCGACCTACCAGACCTTCATCGACCCGAACGCCTTCAGCCTCGAGATGTCGGCCAAGTGCCTGATCTGGGTCATGGCCGGCGGCGTCGGCACGTTGATCGGGCCGATCGTGGGCGTCGTCGCCCTGCAATATCTCTCGCTGAAGCTCGGCGAAACGGCGTTCATCAACAATCTGGTGATCCTCGGCATCGTGCTGGTCCTGCTGGTGCTGCTCATGCCGCGCGGCATCGTTCCGACCGCGCACGACTGGCTGCGCAAGGGTCTGGCCCTTGTTCTTCGCCAGCCGTCGCGGGAGCGGGCGCAATGAGCCCCGCATCCGAACCTATCCTGGCCACATCGCATCTCACCATGCGGTTCGGCGGGGTTGTGGCGGTGGACAATGTCGATTTCAGCGTGGCCCAGGGCGAGTTGCGCTGCCTTATCGGGCCGAACGGAGCGGGCAAGAGCACCTTCTTCAAGTGCCTTACCGGACAGTTGCGGCCAAGCAGCGGCTCCATCCTGTTCGACGGCGAGCAAATAGGCGGCCGCCACACCCACGAAATCGTGGCGCGCGGCATCGGCATCAAGACCCAGGTGCCGAACCTGTTCGAAGGCCTGCCGGCCTACGAGAACATCAGCCTGGCGGCGGCCCGCACGAACCGTGCCGATGCTGCGGCGCGGGTCGCAGACGAAGTGCTCGAACTCATGCAGATACCGGAGATTGCCGGAGACACGGTCGGGACGCTCGCCCACGGTCAACGCCAGCTCGTCGAGCTTGCGATGGTGCTCGCCGGCCGGCCGCGCCTGGTGCTGCTCGACGAGCCGGCCGCGGGCATGGCAGGCGAGGAGCGCGCGCGCCTCGCAAGCGTCGTGCGGAACCTCGCCGGCGAGACGACGCTGATCGTCGTCGAGCATGACATGGACTTCATCAAGGACATCGCCAGCACGGTCACCGTGTTCCACCGCGGGCGCATCTTCATCGAGGGCCATGTCGAGGAGATCATGGCGCATTCCGAGGTCCAGGAGATTTATCTGGGAAAGGAAACGAATGCCGCTGCTTGAGATACGCGGCTTGCAGGCGACCTACGGGCCGGTCCCGGTCCTGCATGGAATCGAGCTCGATGTCGACGAGGGGGAGCTAGTCGGCATCCTCGGCCATAACGGCATGGGCAAGACCACCCTGCTGCGCGCGATCATGGGGTTCGTCAATGTCAGCGGCGGCAGTATTCGTTTCGACGGACGGGAAATTCGCCGGCTGCCGACCTGGCGTCGCGCCAGGCTCGGCATGGCGCTCGTGCCCCAGGGGCGGGAGATATTTCCCAATCTGACCGTACTCCAGAACATGCTCGTCGGCATTCCGCGCGGCGAGGAGCCCGGTGGGCGGGTCGAGGAAATTCTCGGCTATTTCCCGCGGCTGCGCGAATTGCTGGACCGGCGCGGCGGAGCGCTCAGCGGCGGAGAGCAGCAATTGCTCGCGCTCGCCCGCTGTCTCTGCGCCCGGCCGTCCCTGATCCTGCTGGACGAGCCGACCGAGGGCATCCAGCCCTCCATCATCCAGGAAATTGCTGCCGTCATGAGCGACCTGCGAGCGCAGCAGAAGCTGACGATCGTGCTCGTCGAGCAGAATCTGGACTTCATCGCCGCGCTGGCTGAGCGCGTGCTAATCCTGCAAAAGGGTGAAATCACCCGCCAGGTCGACAGCCGCGACCTGGGCAATGCCGAGATGATGAGCGCCTATACGGGCTTCAGCACACCGGCACGGTGACGTCGAGGGAGGAAGAAAATGCCAGTTCAGATGCCGACTGCGGAGCAGTTGCGCGATGTCGCGGACGAGATGGGCCTGTCGCTGAGCGAGGATGACGTCCAGTCCTTCCTCGGCCTCATTGCCGGAAGCATCGACGCATACAATGTCGTTGACGCTCTTCCCGACAACCTGCCGCGGGTCCGCTATCCACGCGTGCCCGGCTACCGGCCGGAGGGCGAGGAGAACAAGTACAACGCCTGGTACTACAAGACCCGCATCCAGGGCGCGGCAGGGGGCAAGCTCGAAGGCAAGACGGTCGCGCTCAAGGACAATGTGATGCTGGCCGGCGTGCCGATGATGAACGGCGCGGCCACGCTGGAAGGCTATGTGCCGGACGTCGACGCGACCATCGTCGAGCGGCTGCTGGACGCGGGCGCCACCATCGAGGGGAAGGCGCACTGCGAGAATTTCTGCCTCTCCGGCGGCAGCCACACCAATGCAACGGGCGCGGTCCACAACCCGCACCGGATGGGCTATTCCGCAGGCGGCTCGTCCTCGGGCTCCGCGGCCCTCATCGCCGCCGGGGAAGTGGACATGGCAGTCGGCGGCGACCAGGGCGGTTCGATCCGCATGCCGGCCGCTTATTGCGGGATTTACGGCATGAAGCCGACCCACGGGCTCGTTCCCTATACCGGGATCATGCCCATCGAGGTCTATGTGGACCACACCGGCCCGATGACGGGCAATGTCAGCGACAACGCGCTGATGCTGGAGGCCATCGCCGGCTCCGACGGGTTGGACCCGAGGCAATACGATGTCGAGACGCACCCCTATTCGGAAATGCTGGAAGGCGGCGTTGGGGGCATGAAGATCGGCGTGCTCAAGGAAGGCTTCGGGCACCCGAACTCGGAAGCCGATGTGGATGCGGCAAACCGCGCGGCAGCGGAAATTTTCGCGAAGATGGGCGCGGAAGTCCGGGAGGTCTCGGCCCCGATGCACGCCATCGGCGCCGCCATCTGGACCCCCATCGGCGTCGAGGGGCTGACCGGCACCATGATGTGGGGCGACGGCTACGGCCACAGCCGCCAGGACCTTTATGTGACGAGCCTGATGGACTTCCACCACCGGTGGCGGGACCGCGCGGACCAGATGTCCGAGACCACCAAGCTCTTCACCATGCTCGGCACCTATATCCGCAACCATTACGGCCTGCGCTACTACGGCAAGGGGGTCAACCTCTCGCGGCGCCTGGCGGCCGAATACGACAGGTTGCTGGACGAGTGCGACCTGCTGCTCCTGCCGACGGTGCCGCTCAAGGCCACACCGCTTCCGGGCCCCGACGCCTCGCGCGAAGAATATGTGCAGCGCGCGCTGGAGATGATCGGCAATACCGCGCCCTTCGACATCACGCACCATCCGGCGATGTCGATCCCGTGCGGCATGGGCGACGGGCTTCCCATCGGCATGATGCTGGCCGGCAAGCGCTATAGCGAGGCCACCATCTACCGGGCCGCATACGCCTTCGAGCAGGCAGAGGACTGGAAGAGCCTCTGAACCGAAACGCCAACACGGAGGAACGGGCCGATGACACTTCAGGGTCCCAAGGCTTCGCAATTGCAGGATCTCGCCCGGTCCCTGGGCTTCGGCCTTACCGCTGAGGAAGCCGGGGAATACAGCGAGCTGCTGGCGCCGCTGGTCGCCATGGCCGACGCGCAGCAGAAAATGCCGGACTATCTGCCGGCGGTGAAATATCCGCGAACCCCCGGCTACCGGCCGGAGGGCGAGGAGAACAGGTACAACGCCTGGTACTACAAGAGCCGGATCGAGGGCGCGTCCGAGGGCAAGCTGAAAGGCAAGACGGCCGCCCTCAAGGACAACATCATGCTGGCCGGCGTGCCGATGATGAACGGGACCTCGGTCCTCGAGGGCTATATTCCGGAGGTGGACGCGACGGTCGCGACGCGCCTGCTCGATGCCGGCGCGACGATCCTCGGCAAGGCGCATTGCGAGAACTACTGCCTCTCAGGCAGCAGCCACAGCAACGCGACCGGTCCGTGCCACAATCCCCACCGGATGGGCTACAGCGCCGGCGGCTCGTCTTCCGGCAGCGCGGCGCTGGTGGCGGCCGGCGAGGTCGACATGGCGGTCGGCGGCGACCAGGGCGGCTCCATTCGAATGCCGGCCTCGTTCTGCGGCATATACGGCATGAAGCCCACGCACGGCCTCGTGCCCTACACGGGCGTTCTCGGCATCGAAGCCGGTATCGACCATGTCGGGCCGATGACGGCCAACGTCGCCGACAACGCGCTCATGCTGGAGGCGATTGCAGGGCCCGACGGCATCGACGGGCGCCAGCGCGATGTCGTCACCCACCCCTATTCGGAGATGCTGGACGGCGGGGTTTCGGGCGTCAGGATCGCCGTGATCGAGGACGGGTTCGGCCATCCCGGTTCCGAGGCGGAGTCCGACGCCGTGGTCCGAGCCGCCTGCGCCAGGTTCAGCGAGCTCGGCGCCGAGGTCGAGACCATCTCATTCCCGCTGCATCGCGAGGCGGCGGTCATGTACATGCCGGCGCTGGCAGAGGGGCTCGCCCGGGAGATGATGCTCCAGGGCGGCGTGTTCTACGGCCTGCCGGGCATGTATGTCGGCGGAGCGCTCGAACGCAGCAACCGGTGGATGGAACGCGCGCACGAACTGCCGCCTACCGTCCGCGCCTTCACGCTGCTCGGGGCCTACTACATGGAGGCGCTGGAAGGGCGCGTCTATGCCAAGGGCATGAACCTGCAGCGCAAGGCGAAGGACGGCTTCGCGCGGCTGATGGAGAGCTACGACCTCCTGTTGATGCCGACCTGCCCGCTGGTCGCGCAAGCCTTCCCGGGGCCGGATGCCTCGATCACCGAATACTGCATGCACGCCTGGAACATGCTGGCCAACTGTCCGACCTACAACTTTACGGGCCAGCCTTCGATGTCGGTGCCCTGCGGCATGGTAGACGGCTTGCCGGTCGGCCTGATGATTACCGGGCGCTGGTGGGACGAACCGACCATCTACAGGGCCGCGGCGGCATTCGAGGCGAACTACGACTGGCGTTCTCTCTGATCCGGCCTGTTTCCGGGGCTTCGGCCCGATCGATCCCGTCTCGAACCTGGCCCGCATTTCCTGCCAGGGTCACGGTTCGCGCGGTGTCGTCGGGCCGTCAGGCTGAGTCCGCAGTCTTGAACGCCTCCCGGGCTTCGAGCCGGTCGGCATAGGCGGTAAGGTTCGGACATCCGCTGAAATCGCCGCCGAGACGGCGGGACATGATGACGGCATGACCGGTAATCGTGTCGGCGACGGTAAAGTCGCCCGCGAGGAACTCCCGCCCCTCCATATGCGCCTCGGCGGCGCCGAGCGTCCGGTTCAAGAGCTTCAACGAGCGCGCCGCGATTTCGGCGTTCCGACGCTCCGGCGGAAGCAGGATCGTCTCGACCACATAGTTGTTGATCGGCGGCATGATCATGCCTTCCGCATAGTTGAGCCATTGCAGGTAGGTTGCAAAATTCGCTGCGTCCGGGCCCGGGGCCAGTTCCGGCGCGTATTTTGCCCCCAGATACTGTGCGATGGCCGTGCTTTCCGTGATGGTCGTGTCGCCGTCGACCAGGGTCGGGACGCGGCCGTTCGGGTTGATCCTGGCGTATTCGGGGCCGCGCATTTCCTTCTGGCCGAGCGTGAACCGCACCAGGTCATACGTCTTGCCAATTTCCTCCAGGAGCCAGACCGTGCGAACTGCACGAGATCCGGGGGCAAAATATACCTTCATCTCTGTTTTCCTGTCTCACTCGGGTGACGCTGAAGCGACGGTCGGACCGACGATACGCCGCGCGAAGACTCCAATTCAACCGCTTGCGGCGGTGTCGAGGCGCAACCGTGTAGCAGGAATAACGGCGATCGACGAGAGGTTCGCCGGGATCGCGCGACTGCGGGCCC
>Ga0209020_1003596_pt1 | contig 10297 bp, 11 predicted proteins | sample PinacodermBB_FD_187298 | JGI IMG/M metagenome (GOLD analysis project Ga0209020, IMG submission 187298) | Host-associated microbial community of the marine sponge Aplysina aerophoba from Gulf of Piran - sponge pinacoderm, lysed by bead... | ecosystem: Host-associated > Porifera > Sponge >...
CTTGTTCGACCAGATGCGGACGGTGGTGCTGTCGGACGGGCGCGCGGGCGGGGGCGAGTTGGTGTTGAACGCGGACTTCTTACGGTTCGCCGCGCACTGGGGGTTCCGGCCTCGGGCATGCCGGCCGTACCGAGCCCAAACCAAGGGCAAGGTGGAGCGCCCGATCCGCTACATCCGCAACAACTCCTTCTACGGCCGGGAGTTCCTGAACGACGAGGACCTGAACGAGCAGGCGCGCTTGTGGCTTGAGGGAACCGCGAACCGGCGCTGGCACGGCACTACCAGGGAGCGCCCGGTGGACCGCTTCGAGCGTGACGAGCAACAGGCGCTGCTGCCGTTGGCGAGTTGCCCGTATCGGCGCCTTGGTATGCACAGGCTTCCACAGCAAGCCCGGCGCCCCCTGCCCGTCACCGTAGACGTCGAGCGGCGCTCGCTCAGCGCCTATGCGGAGGCCGTGTCATGAGGGCCGAGGCAAGCAACCGGCGCGATCGGCTGCGGGCGATGCTGGCGGACCTGAAGATGCCAGGCGCGCTCGAGGCCGTCGACGACGTCCTGGCCCAGGCCGACAGCGGGGCGGCCACCGCCAGCGAGGCTATCGAGCAGTTGTTGGACGCCCAGATCGCGCTGCGCAACAACCGCCGCCTCCAGACCGCCATGCGCTCGTCGCGGCTGCCGGCGGTGAAGACCCTGGAGCAGTTCGACTTCGCCTTCCAGCCCAGCATCAAGCGCGAGCAGATCGAGAGCCTCCACGAACTCGGCTTCCTGGACCGCCGCGAGAACGTCATTTTTCTCGGCCCGCCGAGTCGGGCTTCATAATGCACACCTCTCTACGTTACTGGAAATCCAGTTCTTTCTGATCCGTGTTGGCTGTTAGCGGATGGTGGGGAACTACGACCGCGCCATCGAGTCCCGTGATCTGCGCCTCCGACACCGCCCAAGGCGCCCCCTTGCAGAGTTGCCGCGCCGTAATCGTTCCCGCGCTGATGAGACGCAGGACCGTCATCGTGCTGACCCTGAGCCTGCCCGCAGTCTCCTTGAGAGTGAGTTCTCCGCGTTCCCCCATCTCGCCCGGCCGGTACACGGGAACCGTGTGATGGCACCGGAAGCTGCGGACCCGCATCTCCGTCCATGCGTTGCCGCGTCCGGTCCGCTTGCCCAGCCGATTCAGCGTGGCCGCTATGGCGCTGTCCGGCTGCTGTCGGGCAAGGCCGCGGATCAGCTCACCGACCTCCGCGCTGGTCCGCCACCGATGTTGCCCGGTGTGGTTGCGGGCAACGCTCAGGCGGGTGTGATCGCCACCGCGCCAGTGCAGCAGGAGTTCGATGCGGTCCTCGGCCGAGGTGGCTACGATCTCTTCCAGCACCGCGCGCAGTATCCGCTTGCGGGTTTCCGCCGTGGCGCCGGGGTGCTCCCAGACCATCTCAAGGTCGCCCTCGAGCGCCAGCAGCCGCTCCTTGTCCTCGCCGGACAAGGCATCCGGCTGGACAGCCGCCGTGGCCGCCAACCGCTCTTCCTGCCTCGCCACCTCCGCCAGCCGCTCGTTCCATCTGCGCTCGAGCTCCGCCGCCACCAGCCGGTTCTGCGGGTCCACCGCATCGTACTGGCGACGCGCAAGATCCGCCTCGTAGCGCGCCTGGGTCAAGCCCAGCTCCACCTGGCGCCGCGTCTCGGCGACGTCCTCCTCCCTCATCGCCACGGCTTCCACCGAGGCCTCGATGCCGAGCGGGCTCAACAGCCGTAGCACCTCCTCGGCAACCGCCGAGTCCACACGAACGCCGCCGAACGAGATGCAGCGCCGAGTCCCATGGTTGAGGTGCGCCCCGCGGCAACTGTAGCGGACGCAGTAGCCGTCGGTGCCGCTATAGGAAACATGCAACCGCCGCCCGCAGTGACCGCAGCGCAAGAGCCCCGCCAGCAGCGCATCGCCACGGCGAACCGCGCCCCGTGTCATCAACCCCTTGCAGTTGGCGTTGTCGGCGATCAAACGCTGGTTCCTCTCGAACTCCTCCCAGGAAACATGACCCTCATGGTGATCCACGATCAACACGTCCCAGGCCTCGCGGTCCCGGCGATGGCCCCGGCTGACCCGCTTGCGGCCGCCTTCCACCGTCACCCGGCTCCCCGTCCGGCCGAACGCGTAGGCCCCGCCGTACACCGGGTTCGTCAGCAAGTGATGAATGGTATTGTAAACGGGCGGTTTCCAGACGGTTCGCCGGGTCTCGCCGTCCACCGCCGGCAGCAGCACTTCCTCCTGACGGAGCCAAAGATGGACCTGCCGAACGCTCTGGAACTCTGAGAACTTCCGGAACAATCCTTATGGGGCTTTGGGAAAGGGGCCGGAATCCGCAATAGGCATTCTCCCCGGCGGCAATCGGGGGGTGACAAGGAGAGGCAATGAGCAAGGACGATTTGCAGAAACGGCAAGATGAGGGCGAGTCCGATCTTGGCTGGATGAACGAGAGCCTCGCGAAATCCCTGAGCGCCCTGAATGCAATTCTGGCGTGGATCGTCATTGGCGCCTTTGTCGTGGCAGGGATTACGATCGGGGAGAAGTGGTCCCCAGACTATGGCTGGATAGTTGGCGTCCTTGTCGGTTTGATAGTGGGCTGGCTTGTGGCGGTTGTTCTGTTTGGGACCCTTGCGGTGTTGCTCAACATGAGAGCGTTGCTCGAGGACATACGAGACTTGCTCAAGGAGGGTAAGGCGAAGGAAGAGCAACATGGAGGAACGAACTGATGAAGATCAGAGTGGCAGAAAAAAATGACTACGTTCTCCCCGGTGGGGTGGAGTTGCCGAAGGGATGGGAACTTGGCCAAGTGCTTTACGATGGGAAAGCGGATGGATGGTCTGCCGCGGAAGGCAAGTACAAGAGAAAATCCAAGCTCGCCATCCGTTGGAATGGAAACCTCTCTCGCCTAAAGGATCGACATGGCGTTCTGGTCGAACGCAGGGGAGCTGCATGGTTCATCGTGCCTGATGAGCTTGAGAATGAGATACGGAGGGTCCTGGACTCAATGAAGAAATCTCGGCAAAGAGAAGGGACGGACCAATGAAGGAGGCGGCCAGGGTGGTGCTTCCCGAAGCCGCCTTCGAGGTGCTGGACATGGCCATACTCTCGCTCGACATCCGCGCCGCGAATGCGCTGGAGCACGTAGCCACGTTCGCACAGGCCATGAGGGCATCGGATGTTCAGGCTTGATGCGACCACCTCAAGGAGCACCAGAACGGCGGGAGCGAGTAACCACGATTCGGAAACGCGGTTCGCGGAGCGTCAACGGCGGCACGGAATCGCCGAATCGGCATGTTTGGTGGGGTCAACGGCAGCGCGGGAGCGCGTTACAAACGCCAAACGCACACGCGCCGCCGGAATCGCGGTCGCTGGGACGCCGTGTTGACCATGTGTTGATTGTTCGTGAGCGAATCATCCGGTCCTTCAAGAGGAGTGTTTTACTTCTTTGTTTTCAGCTAGTTATGGGCAGCGGGCGGTAGGACAAGCCCAGCACGCCCAAGTTTCAAACCCGCCCGCGATTCAATCCTCCCGCGAGAAACGCCGTCAGTGGAGCGCCCGTGACTGCTTCCTGATCCTTTTGATCTGCTCCTTCACCGTCGTCGCGCTGCCGGAATCCGGCGCCAACTCCAGAAATCTCTCGAGATCGGTCAGCGCACCCGCGCCGTCCTCCAGCCGCAACCGGAGCAGGCCGCGGTCCCGCACCTGCTCGGGATCGTCCGGGTTCAGGATCACCAGTTGCTCCACCACCCGCAGGCAGCGTTCCGGGTCCTGGCGATTGGCGTAGATCAGCTTGATGTTGTTCAACATGCGCTGGACGATCTGCCGGCTGGACACGGCGAACAGGTGTTCGGGCTGAACCTGGAGGCGGCCGCCGTAAAGCTTGTCCAGCAACTCCTGAAGGTCCGGCGGCGACAGGATGCTGCCGCCGTGGAAGGGATCCACGAAGATCTCCTCACCGTCGCACTCGGTCTTCACCAGGAAATGCCCGGGGAAACCCACGCCCCGGACATCCAGACCCACCCTTCGGGCCACCTCCATGTAGAGCACCGACAGGGTGATGGGTATCCCGGTCTTGCGCGCCATGACCCGGTTGAGAAAGCTGTTCTCGGGATCGTAGTAGTCGTCGGCGTTGCCCTTGAAGCCCTGCTGCTTGAACAGGACATAGTCCACACACGCCAACCGCCGGTAGGCGTCTTCCGCGTCGCCGCCCACCTCGCTCACGCTCTCGGCCATGCGGTCCAGGCGGGTCAGGTATTCCCGGACGTCGAGTTCGGGATACTCGGACAGGGCGATGGTCAGGGCTACACGGGCGAGGTCTATCTCCGACCCGGAAACCGCTTCGGCAAAGGCACGGTACTGCACACTGTCGTCCATTTCCCCTCCAGAGCGAGGCCCCGGCGGCCTCGCTCTCCGTGCCCGTCAGCGAGGGTCGGAGACCACGTCCAACACGGCCGGAAGCCGCTGCTCCTTCACCACCTTGTAGGCCCGTTCCAGCGCGGGGCCCAGCTCCGCCGGCGTGCGGATTGGCCCTTCGCCCCAGACCCCGAAGCACTCGGCCATCTTGGCGTAGTCCACCAGCGGATCGCTCACGTGGGTGCCGATGCCGGCATTCTCGACGGGGCGGTTGCGGAACTCCGCCAGCTTGATGCCGTGTTCTTCGGAGTTGTAGAAGGACTGGTTGTTGTGGATGACGATCAGCAACGGGATCTTGTGGTGCGCCGCGGTCCACAGGGCGCTTGAGGTCATCAGCAGGTCGCCGTCCGACTGGATGTCGACACAGAACTTGTCGGTTTTCATGTGACCCAGGGCCACGCCGAGGGCCGCGCTCATGCCGTAGCCCACGCCGGCGCCGCCGCTGCGGCCCAGGTACTGACCCGGCTTGTTCCAGTCCCAGAGTTTTCTCGCCCAGCCGTTGGCGCTGCCGTTGGCCAGCACCCAGTCCTCGTGCTTGATCGCCTCGCCGAGCTCGTAGCCGAGGCAGGCGGTGGAGATGTCATTGCGGGTCAGCGTCTGCCGCGCCTCTTCCTGCCAGCGGGCGCGGGCCGCGTCGTGCACCGCCTTCACTTCCCTGGCCCGGGCCTCGATCGCCGATCGGTCCGATCCCATCAACTCCCGGCACAGACGCGTGAGCTCCGGCAGGGCGATGGCGGTATCGGCGCTGATGGGCACGTCCACCGCCTGCAGCGGCTGGACGTCCGTGGCCCAACTGTGCACCAGCATGTCGTTCAGGTTGATGTGGATGACCTTCGTACTTGGCTGGATGACGTAGCCCATCTCCCGGGTGGTGCGGTCCACCGTGGTCAGCGAGCCGTAAAGGTCCTGGACGTCCAGCCCCAGGACCACGTCCGCCTTCTTCAGGAAGTCGCCGGAGACGTTGGTCACGTCAAGCGGATGGGTGTTGGCGATGTTGTGCCGGTTGCCCTTGTCGATGACCGGAATCGCCAGCAACTCGGCCAGCTCGGCCAGGGCCGCCACCGCCGCCGGCTTTCGTCCCATGAAGTCGGCGACGATGAGGGGCGCCTTGGCGCCCACCAGGAGCTCGGCCGCCCGGCGCATGGCCTCGGGGTTCCCCTGTACCGGGGCCTGGGGCGCGAACCGGGTCACGTCGGGAATCTCGATCTGCTTGGACATGGCCATTTCCTGCAGGCCGGCATCGTAGTTGATGTACACGGGCGCCGTGGGCTCCGTGACGGCGAGCCGGTAGCCGCGGATGAAGGATTCCGGAATGCTCTCCAGCGTGGCCGGCTGGTCGTCCCACTTGGTGTAGTCGCGGACCTGGTTCCCCTGCGTCAGCGCCGTGTGGATCCAGTCGATCCAGGGGCGGCGGATGGTGGTATCCACCGGCCCGGTGCCGCCCAGGCAGATCACCGGGACCCGGTCGCACCAGGCGTTGAAGATCCCCATGCTGCCGTGCTGCAGGCCCACCACGTCGTGCAGGATGGCCACCATGGGCTTGCCCGTGGCCTTGGCGTAGCCGTGGGAGATGGCCACCGAGATTTCCTCGTGACAGCAGAAGATCACCTCCGGGTGGTGGTTGCCGCCGTAGTTCACGATGGAGTCATGGATGCCGCGAAAGCTCGCGCCGGGATTGAAGGCCGTGTACTCGATGTCGAAGGCCTTGAGCATATCGACGACCACGTCCGACCCGTACTCTGCCTGCTTCTTTTCCGTCCTGCTGGCCTTTGCCATATGGTGGTTCTCCCTCTTGTGTGTTGTTCGTGCCCCCGTCGGCATCAAGAGCCGGCCAAGCCGGCGCCCGTTGCCGCACCGAGCCCAGCAAAGCCATAGCCGCTTTGCACCGCCCGCGTCAACCTCGGCTGATTTGACACCCTTGTTGTTGTTCCGCTAGTACTTCAACCACTGACCGCATTCCTTCGAACGGAGCCACACCACGAAAACCGGAGTTTTCCTGCCGATTTCGGGACGCGCCGCCACTCCCGAAACCCTGCGCCAGGCGGCCGAGAGCGCGGAGGCCTGGGGGTTCGACTCCATCTGGGCGGCGGACCGCATCATCATCCCCTGGCGCATCGGCACGCCCTACCCTTATGGCAAGGACGGCGCGTTCATCGTCCCGCCGGACCGCCCCTTTCTCGATTCCCTGACCTGCCTGACGTTCCTCGCCGCGTGCACAAGCCGCGTCGAGCTGGGCATCAGCGTCCTGGTGCTGCCCTACCGCCAGCCGCTGGTCTGGGGCAAGATCGCCGCGACCCTGGACCATCTCTCCAACGGCCGGTTCATTCTGGGCGTCGGCGTCGGCTGGATGGAAGAGGAGTTCCGGGCGCTGCAGGCGCCGTTCGCGGACCGGGGCCGCCGGACCGACGAGCAGCTCGAAGTGCTGAAAGAGGTCTGGAGCACCGAGCATTCGAGCTTCTCCGGCGAGTTCTACCGGTTCGAGGATGTCAGTTTTCTGCCCAAATCCCGCCGGCCCGAGGGCATCCCGGTGTGGATCGGCGGAGAGGGGCGGCGGGCCCAGCGGCGCGCCGGGCGCTACGGCGACGCCTGGTTCCCCTACTTCGTGCGCGTCGAGCCCGGGGAACTGGCGGCGCGGTTCGACAACGCCCGGCGCCACGCCGAAGAGGCCGGGCGTTCACCGGAGAGCCTGCGACTCAACTGCTGCCTTCCCATCGAGGTGACCCGGGAGCCGGTGCCGCAGGAGCCCGACCGCCTGGCCGGCACCCCCGCCCAGCTCGCGGACGCCATCGCCCGCTACCGCTCGGCGGGCGTGGAGCACTTGGCGCTCCAGTTCATGGTGCCGCGCTGGCCCGACCGTCTGGAGCAGATGCAGCGGTTCGCCGAGGAAACGCTGCCCCACCTCCGAAACTGAATCCCATGCGCCGCCGCACCTTCTTCTACGGCTACGTCGTCGTCGCCCTCTGTTTCCTGAACATGGTGCTGATGCGGGGGATCCTGGCCTCGTACAGCGTCTTCTACATCGCGTTGGTGGAAACGTTTGGCTGGTCTCGTGCCGCGACGGGCTCCATCGCCTCGGTGAACGGCTTTTTCTACAGCGCCTCCTCGCCGCTGGTGGGCTGGGCCTACGACCGGCTGGGGCCGCGCATCCTCATGCCTTTTGGGGCCTTCCTCATCGGCTGCGGGATGCTGCTGTCGGGGGCCGGCACGTCGCTTTGGCACTTCTACCTCGCGTACGGCCTGCTCGTGGGGCTGGGCATCGGCTGCATCGGCTTCGTCAGCAACACCGCCCTATTGTCCCACTGGTTCCGCCGGCGGCGGGGAATGGCCCTCGGCCTGGCCACCATGGGACTGGGCTTCGGCATCCTGATCGTGCCCGTGGTGCAGGTCCTGATCACCCGATACGGGTGGCGCGCGGCCATGGCGCTGCTGGGGATCGTGGTTCTGGCAACCATCGTGCCTCTGAACGCCGTGTTCCAGCGACGCCGGCCCGAAGATGTCGGACAACTGCCGGACGGCGATTCGCCGGGCGCCGCGGATGCCGCCCCGGTGACGGCGGAACCCGCCGCCGAAAAGCCCGTGCCGGCGCGGGACTGGACGCTCGCGGAAGCGTTCCGCTCGTTCCCGTTCTGGTCCATTGCCGTGGGGCACCTGGGGCTTGGCACCGGCCTTGCCCTCATGTACACATACGCGGTCGCCCATCTGGTCCACATCGGACTGGCGAAACAGGTGGCCGCCAACGCCTTCAGCCTAGTGGGGGTGGCGCGGATCCCGAGCACGGCCTTCTGGGGTTTCATCTCGGACCGCCTGGGGCGCGACCGCGCCTACCGCCTCGGCACCCTCTTCACCCTTGGCGGGATCGGGGTGCTCATGGCCCTGAGCGCGGACGCGCCGGCGTGGTGGTTCGTGGCCTTCGCCGTCCTCTACGGCATCGGCCACAGCTCCGGCAACCCCACCTTCGGCGCCACCATCACCGACATCTTCGGCGGCAGAAACGTCGGCAAGATCCTCGGTTGGCTGGAGGTCACCTTCGGCATCGGGGTGGCGCTCGGATCGTGGTTCGGCGGCTACGCGTTCGACGTGACCGGCTCCTACCAGTACGCCTGGATCCTGGGGCTCGTCTCTTTCACGGTAGCCTACCTGAGCGTCCAGGTGTGCATCATATGGAGCCGGCGCTCCCGCCACGAGACGCGCTGAGCATGAGACCCCACGCTCCCCGCCCTTTTTTCTACGGACACGTCATCCTCTCCCTCTGTTTCCTCAACCTGGTGCTGGTGGGGGGCTTCATGGCGTCGTTCGGGGTGTTCAACGTCGCGCTGCTGGAGGCGTTCCGGTGGTCGCGCGCGGCCACGGCCGCCATTGCCTCGGTAAACGGCCTCGCGGTGATCGCCCTGGCGCCGCTGGTGGGGTGGGCCTACGACCGGTTGGGGCCGCGCGTCATCATGCCCTTGGGCGGGCTCCTGATCGGCGCGGGACTCGTGCTGTCGGGGAGGAGCACGGCGCTGTGGCAATTCTACCTCTGGTACGGCCTCCTGGCGGGCGTCGGCATCATCTGCCTCGACTTCGTCGGCACCACCACCCTGCTTTCCCGCTGGTTCCGGCGCCGCCGGGCCACGGCCCTCGGTTTCGCCGCCATGGGCCTGGGCGTCGGCATCGTGATCGTGCCCGGCGTGCAGTTCCTGGTCACCCACTACGGCTGGCGCGCCGCGATGGTGCTGCTGGGGCTTGGCGTGCTGGCGTCGCAGGTGCCGCTGAACGCGTTGCTCCAGCGGCGCCGGCCCGAGGACATCGGGCAGCTCCCGGACGGCGCGTCGTTCGAAGCCACGGCTCCGGACCCGGCAACCGCGGGGACCCCGGAAACCCCCGCGCCGACGCGACCCGCCGTGCGCGACTGGACGCCGGCAACGGCGCTGTCCTCGTTCCCCTTCTGGTCCATGGCGCTGGGCCACCTGACGGCCGGCACCGGATTGTCTCTCTTGAATACCCACACCGTCGCCCACCTGGTCCATGTCGGCCTGGACAAGCTCGGCGCGGCCACGGTCTTCGGCCTGGCCGGGGTGGTGCGGATTCCCGGAACGGCTCTCTGGGGTTTCGCCTCGGACCGCATGGGGCGCGACCGTGCCTATGGCATCGCCACCGTCATGGCCCTCGGCGGCATCGGACTGCTTATGACCGCGGGTCCCGAGTCCCCCGCGTGGTGGTTCGTGGCCTTCGCCGTCCTCTACGGCGTCGGTCACAGCGCCGCCAACGCCACCTTCGGCGCCACCCTCACGGACATTTTCTGGGGCAGGCACGTCGCCACCATCATCGGACTGCTGGAGATCTTTTACGGGTTCGGAATCGCTCTCGGACCCTGGTTCGGCGGGTTCGTGTACGATGTCACGGGCTCGTACCAATACGCCTGGATGCTGGGGTTGCTGTCGTATACGCTGGCCTACGTGAGCATACAGTTGAGCATCACGTGGAAGCGGCGGTTCCAACCCGAGACCCGGTGAGGCGGTGGGAGAGCCGAAAAGCCACTACGCGACCCCTACGGCCGCAAGGCCGTCACGGCCGTTCTTCTACGGCTACGTCATCGTCGCCATGTGCTTCCTCAACCTGGTGCTGGTGGGCGGCCTCTTGGCCGGCTTCAGCGTGTTCAACGTCGCCCTGCTGGAGGCGTTCCGTTGGTCGCGCGCCGGCACCGCCACCATCGCCTCGGTGAACGGCATCGCCTACAGCGTGCTGGCGCCGGTGGCGGGTTGGGCCTACGACCGTCTCGGACCGCGCATCATGATGCCCCTGGGCTGCGCGCTCGTGGGTCTCGGGCTGGTGTTGGCGAGCCGTAGCGACTCCCTGTGGCAGTTCTACCTCTGCTACGGCCTGCTGGCGGGGGTC
>Ga0209020_1003603_pt1 | contig 10271 bp, 4 predicted proteins | sample PinacodermBB_FD_187298 | JGI IMG/M metagenome (GOLD analysis project Ga0209020, IMG submission 187298) | Host-associated microbial community of the marine sponge Aplysina aerophoba from Gulf of Piran - sponge pinacoderm, lysed by bead... | ecosystem: Host-associated > Porifera > Sponge >...
CGACACCCTCCAACTGGAAGCCGATCACCGCCGACACGCCGAGATCGAGAACGCCATACGAGACCTGAAGTACGGTGTGGGACTCAATCATCTGCCGTCGGGTCGCTTCGCCGCCAACGCAGCCTGGATGGCCGTGCAAGTGATGGCACACAACCTTGCCCGCTGGAGTGCGCGCATCGGTATGGGGGAGCAGGTGGTGACCACAAAGACCCTCAGACGGCGCTTCTTCTCTCTTGTCGGACGTCTCACACGCTCGGCGCGCCTTCTCACTCTGCACCTTCCGCAGGACTGGCCCTGGGGGACACAGTTCGGTGAAGCCCTGCGGCGACTGCGCTCCCTGCCACACCCTGTCTGACGGCGACAATCGCTCCTTCAGACCCATCCTCATCCGCCAGCCAGTCCCTGGTCTGCTCAACTCGCTCCGGACGGACCGGCGAAGCTCCCCTGCTGCCTCCGGACCATCCGTAAGCACCTCTTCACCGCTGCCGGAGGCTTATCGGCAGACCGCCAGTGGCACCATCTACCCCATTTCCGTCCTTACGATCTCATCCCCGGTTCTCCTGTCCGTTTACGGCGCAGTTACAGCTTACTCCGGTGGATTCGGGCTAACGCTACGGCTTTCCCCGTCATCCGAAAATGGGGCCTTTTTTGCGTTTGGGGCCTCTGCGTTCGCAGGTCAATCCGCTCTCACTCCATCCCGGTGTCGGTCTCGAATGGCGCGAGAAAAGGAACTCATAGCCCGCGGCCCGCCCGCCGGGTTGCACCTGTCAGCGTAAACACCTGCAACGGCGGGAGTGTTGGGTGCCTCAATCGTAGCGAAAGCCCCCGCCAAGAGCCGCATTCTGAGGCATTTCTAAGTACGTTATAACGGATTTATACGGCATTTACCCTTGGCATGGTATCCTGTTCGGTGCGCCCGTAGCTCAGCGGAAGAGCAGCCACCTGTCACGTGGGAAGGTCGCAGGTTCAACTCCTGTCGGGCGCACTCCGCTAACTCTTACATCAGCCAGGCTTTACAAAGGGTTGCACAACCCTTTAAGATTGGATTGTGACAGGTGGTTGATGCTTGACCAAGAGCTCGACTAACCAAAAGAGGCCGTCTGGTAAGGGCAGTGATCTAAACCGGATGGCCTTCTCTTTTGCCTGATCCGGCAATCCCCAAATAGCCTTGTTACCATTCGTAACACCCCTAAATGTCCGTTAACTCACATTATCGTGCATTTATGAAAAGAGGAACGCCGAAGTGACGGGCTAGCCCGTATTAGACTGCCTCTTGCGTTCGCTCAATTCGCCCTGTTACTATCCGTAACATGCCGAGAAGAAAAGGACCAGCTCACTATCATATCTGGGCCATACTGCAGCCCGGGGGCGGCACGGGTGTGCTTAGTCTCGGCATGATCGCGCCCGATAATGTGATAGGGGTCCGCTCGGTCAAGACATTCCGACATCGCGTCCAGGCGATGCGCGAAGCGAAACTAAGAAGGAGAAGGGGAGTAGAAGGGGTGAATAGTTGGCAAACAGCCATCTGCTACGACCGGACATGCCCGTCTCCGGAGTCTGGCGAGCGTGGAAGTCATAACTTCTGACTCGATTTGTTACGGATGGTAACGTGCAACAATTTACACCAATCTGTTGCATCTGCCGTTCCTTGCGCGCGGGTGGCAATCCGGACATAGGCAGACGTTTTTCGGGAGCGAAACACCCGTCAGAGGCCGCTTTTTGGGCTATTCTATACGCGTTATAATCGCATTTATACTGCATTTAGGATGAGCCAAAATGACTCTTCGGACACAGCAACCGACATCAGAAAACACACCGGCGATTTTGACAGAAGAACAACGCCGGCGAGTGGCGGACGCACTCGAGAGCGCCTAGTCTGAAGACACCCGCAGAAACTGCGCCAGCCGGTTCGGGAAATTCAGGTCCTGATGCGAGCAGGAAGGTTACGCTCCTCTCCCGGCCCAGCCTGAAGGGCTGCCGGCGATGCCCGCCGGGACGGTCCGCGGCGTCTGTGTCGCCTCCATGGCGCTTTCCGCTCTCTGCGTTGCGTTCATCATCGTGGCATACGTCACCGGACTGACGCAGGGTAGCGCAACGGGAGTATGGTGGTCGGGCATGTTCCACGCGGCGATTCTTCTGTAGGGGCCGGCGGCGACGTGGAGATCTTGGCGGTGGCTGCGCCGTCCGTCCGGTTGTAAGAAGGGCGGGCATCCGCCCGCAGCCCTCGGCGCAGTCAAGCGCTTGAACACCGGACGGGGCGTCCGAACCCGCCGGACGCCCCGCCTTCAGTTTGGCTTGCCCAGGGGATTATTGACCCGCCTGCCCGTCCTCCGCAGCGGGGATGGTGATGCTGGCATGGACCCGCTCACCCTTGCCCGCCTCGTTCTCGGCCCGTACCCACACCTTGTAGGTCCGGCCCGCCTCCAGGTTGTCGAAACTTACCTTCGTCTTCTTGGCCTTGGGCGTCTTGGTCCTGCCCTTGCCGCCGTCCTCCGGACTCAGATGCACGATGTAGCGCCGGGGCGCGTCCCCGCTCTCCGGAGCCTGCCAGCTCACGATGATGCCGTTATCCGTGGCCGTAAGCTGAAGATTCACCACCGGCCCGGGCAGTTCCACAGGCTCGGGTTCCGGCTCCGGGGCCCTGACCACAGTTACGCCGAAGACGTCGCTGACGGTGTTGCCGTCGGCGTCCCGTGCCGTGACTGTGACCGTCGCAGTGCCTTCGGCCACTCCGGTGACCGTCAGCTTGGAGCCGTCGGATGCCACCGAAACCGTGGCTGTGGCCTCATTCGACGATGCGGCGCTGATGGTCAGACTGTCCCCGTCTGCGTCTCTGAACACGCCGGACAGGGACACCTCCTGCGTCGCTTCGACCTTCAACTCACTGACGTCGGCGATGGCAGAGGCCACCACAGGTGCGGCCTTCACCGTCACGGTGAAACTGTCCTCGACTGTACCGCCATATCCGTCGGCGGCGGTGACCGTTATGGTCGCCGTTCCGCGAGACTTGGCGCTTACCGTAAGCGTCGAGTAATCAGCGGACACGGCAACGGTTGCCACGCTCTCGTCCGATGAACTCGCCGTGACCTTCAGGGCGTCGCCGTCAGCATCACTGAATACGCCCAACAGCGCTACCCCGTGCGTGCCGGTCTCGTTGACTATGGTGGCATCCGCTATCGCTGCCGATACCGTAGGCGCGTTGTTGACCTGCTGCTGCGCGTCAGGGGCGTTCACCGTGACGTCGAAGGCGTCGCTGACGGTGTTGCCGTCGGAGTCCTGTGCCGTGACCGTGATGGTCGCCGTGCCCTCGGACTTGGCAATAACCGTGATGGCGGTGATCGCGGATGTTGAGCCGTCGATGGCAGCCGTTACCACCGCTGTCGCGCTGTCGGAAGACGCTGCCTCCGTTACGGTCACCGTGTCGCCGTCGCCGTCGCTGAACACTCCCGAAAGGGAGACGGCGCGGCCGTCCCCGGCTTCCAGTCCGCTGATGTCGGCGATGGGCGATGCCACCCGCGGGGCGGACTTGATCTTTACCGTGAACCGATCCGAGACCGTGCCGCCATTGCCGTCGGTGGCCGTCACCGTGATGTTGGTGGTGCCGCGCGACTTTGCCGTCACCGTCAGCGACGAGTTGGACACGGCTACGGTCGCCACGCTCTCAGCGGAGGACGCGGCCTTGACCGTCAGGTCATCGCCGTCAGCGTCGCTGAACACCCCCGACAGCGAGATCCGGTGCGTACCACCCTCGTTCACGATGGTTGCGTCATCTATTGCAGACGCCACCGTGGGCGGGTTGTTGGCCGGTGCCGTCACCGTGACGGTGAAGGAGTCGCTGACCTCGTTGCCGTCGGAGTCCTGAGCCGTGACCGTGACGGTCTCCTCGCCCTCGGTAATCGCCAACACCGTCAGCGCGCCCTGGAACGCGTAGGCGGCAACCACGTCCTCGTCGGTGGATGACGCAGTGTAGGTGAGCGTGTCGCCGTCGGCGTCGCTGAAGACCGTCGAGAGGTACACTTCCTTGCTCGATACTTCGACCATCGTGGCGTTCGGGATGGACGTTGCCACCACCGGCGCGGCCTTGACCTTCACGGTGAAGGTGTCCGTGACCGAGCCGCCGTAACCGTCGGAAGCCGTGACCGTGATGGTCGCGGAGCCGCGGGCCTTGGCGCTCACCGTCAGCGAGGCGTTGTCGTTGGCAACGGCGACCGTCGCCACGCTCTCGGCGGACGACGCTGCCTTGATGGTCAGAGCGTCGCCGTCGGCATCGCTGAAGACGCTCGAAAGCGAGACCTGGTGGGAGCCGCTCTCGTTGACTACGGTGGCGTCGGCGATGTCGTTCGCCACCGTGGGTGCATTGTTGGCTTCCTGTGGTTGTTGCTGCGCGGCGTTCACTGTGACGTCGAACGCGTCCTGCACCGTGTTGCCGTCGGAGTCTTGAGCCGTGACCGTGATGGTGGCGGTGCCTTCGGATTTGGCAACAACCGTGAGTCCCGTGATGGCGGACGTTGCGCCGTCAATAGTGACCGATACCGCCACTCTGGCGCTGTCGGACGATGTGGCGTCGGTTACCGTCACCGCGTCCCCGTCGGCGTCGCTGAACACTCCCGACAGCGATACTGTGCGGCTCTCTTCCGCCTCCAGTCCGCTGATGTCGTCGATGGCCGAGGCCACGGAAGGAGCGGCCTTCACCGTCACCGTAAAGGCGTCCTCGACCGATCCGCCGTTTCCGTCGGACGCCGTGACCGTGATCGTCGCCGTTCCGCGAGCCTTTGAGCTCACCGTGAGATTGGAGTAGTCGGCGGCAACGGATGCCGTGGCCACGCCCTCGTCAGACGAACTCGCCGTTGCCGTCAGGTCGTCGCCGTCGCCGTCACTGAACACTCCGGCCAGCGAGACCTCACGCGCGCCACTCTCGTTCACGATGGTGACGTCGGCTATCGCAGACGACACCGTGGGAGCGCTGTTGGGCGGGTCGATTACCACGACGTCGAACTCGTCGAAGACCCGTTCGCCTTGAGGGTCTTCCGCAATCACCCGGATGGTGGCGGTTCCCGCGGACTCCCCGGAGAGCGTCAGGCTGGACCCGTCGAGGTCGGCAGCTACCCGCGCCACGGCCTCGTCCGACGAGCCGACGAAGATGGTCAGCCCGCCGAAGCCGGCGTAGCTGAACACGCCCGCCAGCGAGATGCGACGGCTCTCCGCGACCGGCAGGTCGTCCACGTCGGCGATGGGCAATGCGACGGTGGGCGCCCGGTTGACCGGTGCGTTTGGGCCGGCGCCTTGGAAGTCGAAGTCGCCGATGTAGCGCGCGATTGCGAAGTCGGTATCGCTGCCGTTGTTCGCGTACCCGGCGACGACGATCTTGACGTCGGACTGGATCGCGATCGCGCGGGCCTCGTCGGCGTTGCCGTCGAAGTCGGTGACGGTTTTGCCGGTCTTTCTGTTGTCGAACTCCGTGTCCAGCTCGCCGTTGGCGGTGTAGCCGGCCAGGCCGAAGTTGGTCCCGCCGCCGCCGGCGGCGATGATCTTGCCGTTGGACAGTACCGCCACCGCGTGCGCGATGTCGTCGGCGGCGATGTCGGTTCGGACCTTGCCGCCGTTGCCGAACATGGTGTCGAGGTCGCCTTGTGCGGTGTAGCGCACGAGTGCGAAGTTGTGGTTGCCGTTGCTCCATGACCGGCCTGCCACGACGATCTTGCCGTCGGGCTGGAGAGCGATCGCGTGGGGGTAGTCGCCGGTGCCCGAAAAGTCGGTGGTGACGCGGCCGGGCCTGACGTCGCTCTGCAAGGGGAACCCGAAAGTGTGGTCGCGGGATCCGTTGGGCCGGTAGCGCTCGACGGCGAAGTCGTTGCCGATGCCGCTCCATGACCGCCCCGCCACGACGATTTTGCCGTCGGGCTGGATCGTCATGGCGTAGATGACCTGGTCGTTAGTGTTGATGAGACTGGTCACCTTGCCGTCGTTCCGGCCGAAGTCCTTGGTCTGGTTGCTGAACGATTCGTCGAGGGAACCGTCGGAGTTGTAGCGGGTGAGTGCGAAGTCTTTGTGGTCGTCGATGGTGATGTTGGTCGTCTGGTTGGTGTTGGTCGCGTACCCGGCGGCGACGATTCTGCCGTCGCGCTGGATGGCGACGGCGTAGGCCTCGTCGTCTTTGCCGGCGAAGTCAGTGGTCAACTTGCCGTCGCTGCTGAATGTGGTGTCGAGTGAGCCGTTGGAGTTGTAGCGGGCCAGGGCAAAGTTGTTGTCGGATCCGTCGTTGGCGAATCCGGCGGCGACGATTTTGCCGTCAGGCTGGATGGCGACGGCGCGGGCCTGGTCGTCGTTGCCGCCGAAGTCGGTGGTCACCTTGCCGTCGGTGCTGAAGCTGGTGTCCAGCGTGCCGTCGGCGTTGTAGCGTGCGATTGCGAAGTTGTCGTCGGTTCCGTCGTTGGCGAATCCCGCTGTCACGATCTTGCCGTCGGACTGGATGGCGACGGCGTTCGCTTCGTCGTTATTGCCGAAATCGGTGGTGGCTTTGCCATCGGCGCTGAACGCGGTGTCCAGTGAGGCGGGCTTGTCATCTAAGGTGAGGATCAGCTGTACCTTCCTGCCATCGGTCCAGTCCGGGGCCGGGTCGTACGACCAACTGAGGAAGCTAGTGGCACCTACCGTGGCGTCGCTGACCGCAAGGGCGGTGCCGTCCACATTCAGCGTCAAAGAACTCAAGGCGGTCTTCAACTGCTCACCTGTGATCGTACTACCGATGACGACAGCAGTAAAAGATAACACATTAGTGGAGGAGTCCCAATATACCTGCTCTACGGTGTAGGTGGTGCCCCCGTGCCTGAATTCATTTTCCGTGAGGACAGTTGAGATTGAGCAGTTGTCCTGGCTTGGGAAAGTGTCATGGCAGCCGAAATAAACGTCATCGCGATCCACCGTCAGCGTCGCCGTCCACACGGCGGGACTCTGCGCCTCAGCGGGCGTGGCTGGGAACAGCGACAGCGCACCGAGCAGCAGCGCCAACAGCAGGAGCGGGGAGAGGCGGAAAAGGGAGGCGGCCCGCATCATGCCGCACCTCCCGAAGCGATTAGAACGTAGGTTTCGGGGGGGGCTGACAGGGGTATGTAAAGCCTGGAATTAACTTGGAAAGGCGCATCGGCTTCCAGTATTCTGGTGTTCGTCACACATCCAGATGAAGGAGACCCTCGATGCGCCTTCCCAGAGAAACCTATCAGATTCAGCAGACTATTGAAACGCATTTACCTCACCTATCTCAGCCACAATTGACCGGCCTGGTGTTGTGGGTCTGCGGGGCCATCCTCGCCGGCAGCGCCTGTCAGAACGCCGTGGCCTCCGCCCTCTCCCCCTGGGGCAAATGGAACAGCCTGCGCCAGTATCTGAGGGAGTGGCTCTACGACGGCAGCGACCGGGCCCGTCCCTGCCAGACTCGACTGGACGTCACGCTCTGCTTCGCGCCCCTGCTCCGGTGGGTCCTGGCCTGGTGGCGCTCCGGCCATCTGGCCCTGGCCATCGACCCCACTCTCAAGGGCGACCAGACCACCGCCATCGTCATCAGCGTCCTCTACCGCAGTTGCGCCATTCCCGTGGCCTGGCGCATCCACCACGCCACCCAGAAGGGCTCCTGGATGGACTCGATAGTGGAACTGCTCCGGGAACTGGCTCCGGCCGTTCCACGCGAAATGACCGTCATCGTGCTCTGTGACCGGGGCATCTCCAGCCCCAAGCTGTGGAAACAGATCCGTGCCCAGGGCTGGCACCCGTACATGCGCTATCGGAACAACATCACCTTCTGCGCCCAGGGTGGAAGGCGTCTGCCCGCGCGCGCCTTCCTTCCCGGTCCCGATACCGCCTGGATCGGCCAGGGCACCGCCTTCGGCCCACCCACCGCAAAGCGCCGTTGCACCCTGCTGGCCGTCTGGTACGCCGAGCAGGACGAGCCCTGGATCATCCTCACCGACCTGCCGCCTGAGGAGGTCGGGATCAGCTGGTACGCCCTGCGCTTCTGGATCGAACTGGGCTTCAAGGCCATCAAGAGCCTGGGCTGGAAATGGGACAAGACCCGGCGCACCGACCCGACCCGCGTCTCCCGCCACTGGCTGGTGCTGTCGGTGGCCACCTTGCTGGCCCTGGCCTATGGCACCAGAGTGGAGGACGCCCTCGATCGTGGCATCGCACCAAGCAATCTCCGTACGCCGCCAAAGACGCTGGCTGCCAATCATCGGGACACTCGTAGTCGACTGGCGCGCACCGTCAGCGTGTTCCGCCACGGCTTCGACTGGCTCAGGCGCATGCTGCTCAAAGGACGCCTCTGGCGCCGAGTCTGGCTGCTGCCCGAACCCTGGCCACAACCCAAGCACAACCTGCAGATCACTCACCATGCACCCTCGTAATAACCCTTACATACCCCTGTCAGGGGGGGGGGTAACGGACATCGCCGCCCTCAACAGGCGGGGGATCATCCTCTCTCTGCTGTCGGACATGGTTGCCTCCTTATCTGCATGCTGTATCGCTCCTGCCTCGGACACTCGAAGGGCTGGGCATTCCCACGTTAGTTAGTCAAACAAGTATAGGGATTCCTGAATAAAGTGTGGGTAAAGCCATTCTCCAGTTTGGTAAAGTGAAGGTGAACTTCAGCCCAATTTGCTAGAATGACCCCAATCAGGCCCGTCAGGTCGGTCTCACCCCGATTCAACCAGAGGCCCCAGAGGTGAAAATATGGATGACGCACATGGAACCTAACCCCAGGAAGACCGCCTGTCCCGCCTCGGCGCGGCCAGTCTGCACACCAATGAGAGCCTGGACATCGACGCCGCGCTCCAGGCCGAAATGAGCAGCGCCCGCTCCCTCACAGGCGCCGCCGCCGTCACGCTGAACGACGCGGCACAGGTGGACGATCCCCTGGTCCTGGACATCGACACCGCCGACGTGGAGCGTCTGCAGCAGGCTTCCCAGGGAGAGGCGTTCTTCGACGCGAGGACGGGAGGGTGGCGTATTTCAGCCCGCTAGGTCATCCGGGACCGGGTCTGCTCGTGATGCGACCGGCTCGGATGTCCTGTCCGTATCAGGTGGTATAATGCCATCAATCGGCAACCGCTCAACTCGGTCAGCAATGAGAGGCCCGCTATGACCAGCAAGACGACAGCGCTCACACAGGTCAGGGAAGATCTGGAACGCTTCCCTGACTTTCCGCCCAGGGACGATATGCAGAACTGGTTCTACCTCCACGAATCCGCCGTCGGACCAGCCCTCGCAATCCATTTGCGAGATGTGCAGAATGCCATCGTCGTAAGCGAGGCCCCCGTGACGCCAAGTCAACCTCGCGGAAGTGACGTCCGGATACCGGACCTGCTGGTATCGTTCGACAGTGACCTTGCGCTTCTGAAAGAGCAGAACGGTTATGTGATAGACCGTCAGGGCAAGGCGCCGGACTTCGTGCTTGAGGTGGCGCCACCGACGACAGGTAGGGCAAACTACACGGACAAGCGTCGGGACTACGAGCGGTTCGGCATTGGCAAATACTGGCGCTTCGACCCGTCGGGCGGGGAGTATCACGACGCGGCGCTTGCGGGAGATCTGCTGGTTGACGGCGTGTATGAGCCGATAGAGATAGAGGACTTGGGAGAAGGTCGTCTTCGGGGATACAGCGAGGCCTTGCGGCTGTACGTATGCTGGGAGGACGGGATGCTGCGGTTCTTCAACCCTGTTACGGAGAGCTACCTTCGATCCCATCAGGAAGAGCGCGCCGCTCGCTTGGCGGCGGAGTCACGCCTTGCGGAGTTTGAAGCAGAGCTTCGACGCTTGCGCGGCGAGTAGGACCCTCCCGTCCGTCGTTCCTAGGACACGCTCCCTCGTCAGAAAATCCCCCTCAGATCCCGATGCAAGGAAATACCGCAAACTGATGCAAGGTGCGTCACTAAACAGCCAGTGTCAAGAGAGCAACGATACCTGAGAATGCAAGGCTTGTTCACCGTCTATGCAGCCTTTCAAGGGATGGTAACTGAGGTTATGGAGTTTTGCTGTGGATTAGGTTTCAGTTCGCATAGGCAGCGTGGCGTTTTTCAGCCATCCGAAAGAAGGCGCCGCCGGGCATTTACCCGGAAGGCTCGATCGCTTACAATCTCAGGCAAGCACAGAAGTCCCTATGCAGAGTCGCGATGCCGTATGCGTCGCAGTGTCAGGTGCAGCATGATCACACCCAACACCCTGGCAGGAACCCGTAAAGCCCCATCGAGCTTTCGGCTGCCCGACATACCTGAGAAGCATCC
>Ga0209020_1003609_pt1 | contig 10244 bp, 8 predicted proteins | sample PinacodermBB_FD_187298 | JGI IMG/M metagenome (GOLD analysis project Ga0209020, IMG submission 187298) | Host-associated microbial community of the marine sponge Aplysina aerophoba from Gulf of Piran - sponge pinacoderm, lysed by bead... | ecosystem: Host-associated > Porifera > Sponge >...
GCGTGGTGCCCGCCACTGCTCGTCATCGCGCCTTGCCGACGACGAAAAATCCTCCGCATATTATGACGCGAATTAACCAGACACCACACTAGTAGATGCTGAAGGGGAAGTACCGCGCGTTGATCCGGGCGTAGGTGCCGTCGGCGATGATCGCCGCCAAGGCGGCGTTGAGCCGCTGCCGCAGCGCGTCATCCTCCTTACGCACCGCGATGCCGATGCCCTCGTCCAGTTCGTAGGCCTTGCCCACCAGCACGAACCCGGCGCCATCCCTGGTCTTGAGCCATTCGTGAAGGACGAGGCCGTCGGCGAATATGGCGTCGAGCCTGCGGGCGGCCAGGTCCAGATACGCGTTGGTCTGGGTGTCGTACAGCTTGATCTTCGCGCCGCCGGCATTCTTCTCGAGCCAGCTCGCCGCGATCGTGGCACGCTGGGCGCCGATGGTCTTGCCGGCGAGATTTCCGGGATCGAAGCCGCCGTCCTTGGCGGCCACGAAGCGCACCTTGTTGCTGTAGTACTTGTCGGTGAAGCCGATGACCTTCTTGCGCTCGGCGGTGATCGACATGCTCGCCACGATGGCGTCGTACTTCCCGCCCAGAAGCGCGGGGATGATGCCGTCCCAGTCCTGCGCCACCAGCTTGCACTCGACCTTCAAACGCTCGCAGAGCGCCAGCGCGATGTCGATGTCGAAGCCCTTGAGCTGCCCGGACTGATCGACGACGTTGAACGGCGGATAGGCCCCTTCGCTGCCGATGCGGAGCGGGTTGGGTATGCCGGCGCCAGTGTCGGCGGCGTGTGCGGCAAATAAAAGAGGCGACACCAGCAACGCCATCAAGAATGCAATCAAACGTTTCATGGAACCTCCTTCCCTCGTGTCTTCTCCCGCCAAGCGATGGGCTCATCGTTAGACTATCCGAAAAGCACTGTCGACTCCAAGATGCAGGAGGTCGTTACCCGGTACATGTTGACTATTGACGGTGTTGGGATAACATGGCGTCCGATGCCGGCTTCAACGTCAGAAAAGATTCGCGCACGCCTCGGTCACCCGATCATCGACTCGGACGGGCATACGGTGGAGCTCACGCCGGTCTATCTCGACTATCTCAAGCAGGCGGGCGGCCCGGATATCGTCGAGCGCTACGTGAAGGCCACCGCGGCCCGGGGAACCAACCGCTGGCACGACATGTCCGAAAGCGAGCGGCGCCACGACTGGACGCGCTGTCCGCCGTGGTGGGCCCGGCCGACGCGGACCCTGGACCGCGCCACCGCCTCGCTGCCGCGTTTGCTCCACGAAAGGATGGAAGAGCTGGGGCTCGACTACGCGGTGCTGTATCCCACCGAGGGCATGGGCGGGCCGCCGGTATTCCGCGACGAGGAGCTCCGGAGGGTATCGTGCCGGGCGCTCAACACGTTCCACGCGGAGATCTACCGCGATTGCGCGGACCGCATCACCCCGGCCGCGGTGATCCCGTTCGTGAATCCCCGCGAGGCCATTGAGGAGATGGAGTACGCGGTCAGCGAGTTGGGTCTGAAGGTCATCGTGTTCACGCATCAGCGCCGCCCCATTCCGAAGGCCCAGGGCGCCGGGCCGGAGCTGGCGCCGTATGCCTACCGCCTGGATACCTTCGGGCTGGACAGCGAGTACGACTACGACCCGGTGTGGGCCAAGTGCGTCGAGTTGAAGGCGGTGCCCACGTCCCACGCCGGTTCCCAGGGCATCGGCACCCGCCAGTCCATCTCCAACTACGCCTACAACCATATCGGCCACTTCGCCGCGGCCAACGAGGCCATCTGCAAGTCGCTGTTCATGGGCGGCGTGACCCGGCGCTTCCCCGGCATCCGGCTGGGTTTTCTCGAATGCGGCGTCGGCTGGGCCTGCGTGTTGTACGCGGACCTGATCGGCCACTGGGAGAAACGGGGCCCCAGGGGCATCCAGAACCTCAACCCGGAGAATCTCGATCAGGAAGAACTGTTGCGGCTGGTGGGGGAGTACGGCAGTGACCGGGTCAAGGACCGGCTGGAGGACATCCGCAGGTTCTTCGAAGGGACCGACGCGTCGGCCATCGGAAATTACCGTAAAGCGCATGAGTTGAGGCACCCGGACAACCTCGACGATTGGGCCCGGTGCGAGATCGAGGAGCCCCGTGACATTCGAGACCTGTTCGTGCCGCATTTCTATTTCGGGTGCGAGGCCGACGACCCGACGGTGGTTTGGGCCTTCAACTCGCGGACCAATCCCTTCGGCGCCCGGTTGAACGCCATGATGAGCTCGGATCTGGGCCACTGGGACGTGGCCGACATGCGCGAGGTGGTGCCGGAGGCTTACGAGCTTGTAGAGCGGGGACTGCTCAACGAAGACGACTTTCGCGATTTCGCGTTCACCAACGCGGCCCGGTTCTATACCGATATGAACCCCGGGTTCTTCGCCGGGACCGCATGCGAGAACGCGGTGGCGGACGGCCTGTCGTTGAAATCGGATATTTGAGAACAAGAATGGCGTCCTTCGACTTCGCTTCGCTACGCTCAGGACGAACGGCATTCCTTCCAACCCGTTCGTCCTGAGCGTAGCGAGGCGTAGCCGAGCGAAGTCGAAGGACGCGAACACATCTTACGGGAGTTTCATGGTGATTCGTATCGGCGTCATCGGCGTGGGATTTGGTGCGAAGGTGCAGGCCCCGGCGTTCCAGGCGGAGGGCTTCGAGGTGGCGGCCATCTGTTCCCGGAGGGAGGAGCGGGCCCGGGAGGCGGCGGCGAGCCTGGGCATACCGCACCCGTACACGGACTACCGCGAGATGCTCGAGCAGCCGGACCTCGACGCGGTGAGCATCGTGACCCCTCCCAACCTCCACCACGAGATGGCCGCGGCGGCGTTGGACGCGGGCAAGCACGTGCTGTGTGAGAAGCCGTTCGCCATGGACGAGGCGGAGGCCAAGGCCATGCTGGACAAGTCCCGCGGCACCAAACTGACCGCCATGGTCGCCCACGAGTTCCGCTTCGCGCCGGCCCGCGCGTATGTCAAGGAATTGCTGGAGCAGGGCTACGTCGGCGACTTCCAGAGCGCGTCCGTGACCCTGTTCATGAGAGGCGGTCCGCCCGGTGGCCGGCCCGGTTTCGACTGGCGCCAACAGTATTCCTACGGCGGCGGGCAGCTGGGCGGTCTGGGCTCCCACTATATCGATTGTCTGCGGGACTGGTTCGGAGACGTCGCTAGCGTCAGCGGCCGGGTGTTCACGCCGGCGAACGGCGCCCACGGCGCCGATACTTCCGACGACGCCTTCGGCCTTCTCATGAATTTTGCGAAGGGCGGCTGGGCGTCGCTGGCCGCCGACTTCACCGCGCCCCTGGGCTCGAAGGTGCGAATGGAGATCCACGGCACGGAGGGGAGCCTGAGCCTGTCCCACGCGGGCCCCAATCCGCCGCCCGACGGCACCGTCTTCGGCGCGCGGCATGCCGACGACAAGGAGCTGCGGGAGTTGCCCGTGCCCGAACGTTTCCATGTGGCGCTGGACGAGCGGGATGCGCGCCTGGGAGCTTTTTGCGTGCTGGCCCGCCGGTTCCGGCGCGGCATCGAGGAGGGCACCTCGCCCACCCCCAACTTCGAGGACGCATACCGCTGCCAGCAGATCATGGACGCCGTGCGGTTCGGCGGCGCCGGCCGGTGGGCGGAGCTAGGGGAGTAGAGGGAGTCGCCTTATGACCAAGAACGGCTTCAGAGTCCTCGACAGCGACATGCACGTTTTCGAGCCCCACGACCTGTATCTCAAGTACATGGACCCCAAGTGGGGCCATCGCATACCACGGGGCGAGCCGCGCAAGCGTCACGGGCAGATCCGCTTCACCTTCGCCGACGGCACCCCGGTGCGTCCCGGCGGCGGCAAACTCCGCTCGCCGCGGAACGCCCAGGAACAGCGGTTCGAGAAGGTTGCGCCCCACTACCGGAACTCCATGGCCCGGGACTACGACGCGGTCTCGCAGCTCGACGCCATGGACGTGGAAGGCCTGGACGTGGCGGTTCTGTTCCGCACATTCCCGCTTCACTGCGACGACGGCCTGGAGGCGGAATACGCCATGGCGCTGTGCCGGGCCTGGAACGACTGGATCTTCGACTTCTGCAAGGAGGATCCGGCGCGGATGAAGTTCGCGGCGCTGATCACGCTGCACGACGTGGACCTGGCGGTAGAGGAGGCACGGCGCGCGGTGACGGAACTGGGGGCCGCCGGACTGTGCCTCGTCCCGGAGCCCGTCAACGGCAATCACATCCACGACCACTATTTCGACCCGCTGTGGGCCCAGGCGGAGCGGACGGGAGTGCCCATCTGCTTCCACCCCGCGGGGTTCCCGAGGCAGGAGCACGCGGCGCTTCGTTTCGTGGGGCACCCCAACGACGGTTTTCTGGTCAGCACCTACAGCAAGGCGGTGGAGTTGATGATGGCCATCGGCAGTTTTTGCGGCGGCGGGGTGCTGGAGCGCTTCCCGGCCTTGCGGGCGGTGTTCCTGGAGGGCAACTGCAGTTGGCTGCCGTGGCTGCTGTACCGCATGGACGAGCGCTGGCACGACCGCAAGGACCAGCTCGACGAGCCCCTGAGCCAAAGGCCCAGCGACTACTTCATGCGGCAGTGCTTCGTGTCCGTGGATCCGGACGAGAGTCTCGTGACCGACGTCATCAGCCGGGTGGGAGACGACAACCTCGTGATCTCCACGGACTATCCCCACGACGACGCCCACTGGCCCAACGCCATGAGCACGTTCCTGGCCATCGACGGCGTCACCGATGGCTCGCGCAGGAAGATCCTGTGGGACAACTGCGCCCGCCTGTACGGCGTGTCCGGCCCCGCGGGCTGACGCGGAGGCCCGGCGCCGTCGCCCATCCCCGACGTCCCATGCTCACCCGATACGCACGCGGAACCTTCAACGTCGATTGGGAGGACCGCTACGACTTCCCGGCGCTGCGGCGGATGCGCGTCGAGAAGGCCCAGCGGGAGCTGGCGCATTCCGATCTCCCGGCGCTGCTGCTGTGGAAGGACGAGAACGTCCGCTACCTTACCAGCCTGAGGGCCCAGCTCATTACCGGCAAGACCACCGCCCTCAACGGCGTGCTGCTGGCCAAGGGCGAGGAGCCGATCCTGCTGTGTTCCGGCGGCGAGCACGACAAGGCCCTATTCGGCATGCCCTGGCTGTCGAGCGTCCACACCATCCCCATCATGGAACAGCGGGAGCTCACGGACGGGTTCGTCACTTCCGTCCTCAAGCCCCTCCTGAGCGACCTCAAGCTCTCGGGCGGCCGCCTCGGCATCGATCAGGCGCCGTTGTGCCTCATCGAATCGTTACGGAATCATCTCCCCGAGATCGAGCCGGTGGACGGCGACGTGGTCATGCAGCGGGCGCGCTGGGTCAAGCTGGACGAGGAGATCGCGGTCATCGAGGAGTCCTGCGCGCTGGGCGACAGCGTCACCCAGCGCGCGCTGGACGAGACCCGCGCCGGGCGGCGCGAATGCGAGGTGGCCGGCGACGCCATGCAGACGCTGTTCCACCTGGGCGGGGAGATGGCCCACGTGATCACCCCGTACGTGGCCTCGGGCGAGCACATGTCGCCGCCCCACCGCATCTGCACCGACAAGATCATGCGCAACGGCGACCTCTGCTTCATCGACATCGGCGCCATGTGGAACGGCTACTTCGCCGACATCGGCCGCACCACCATTGTCGGCAAGCCTACCCGCCGTCAGAAGGAGATATACACCGCCGTATACGAGGGGCTCATGGCGGGCATCGCTCGGATGCGCCCGGGCAACACCAACAAGGACGTGTCCGACGCCATCGTCGCCCGCATCGGTCGCTACGGTCTGGCCGAGCACCTGTTCAGCCTGTTCATCGGCCACGGCATCGGCATGGGCGCCAACGAGCCGCCCTACATCGGCGAGACCCTGCCGGGCGCCACCGTGTTCGAGCTCCAGCCCAACATGGTCTTCGCCGTGGAGCCGCTGGTGTGGGTCCCGGACGTGAGAGGCGGCGGCGGCGTACGCATCGAGGACATGGTGCTGGTCACCGAAGACGAGCCGCATGTGCTGTCCCGGGTCGAGTACGAGGACCGCCTGTTGCTCTAACCGGCCCCGTCTCCGGACAAAGTCCCCCACGCACCCAACCCCTTGCCGCCGGATGGAGGCGCCGCACTCGCCCCGGGTTGCCGTACCCCTGACGGCTTGGTTTACTAGGCCCATGGACCCGACGAGTTCCGGAGCAGGGCGACCGGCACGGACGGCGCTGCGGATATTGTGGCTGAGCGCGCTCGCGGGTGTTTTCTTCATCTCGAGTGCCGCCGCGAGTGAAGGGCGGCTGCAACTAACCTACAGGGTCTATTTCGGCGGCGTCCACGCCGCCAATCTCGGTTTCGTCGTCAACTTCGATGCGGCAACGCATGACGTCGATGCCGCCGCGCATGATCTCGATACGACGGCGTATGCCGTGCGGGCGAGCTTGAAGACCACCGGCGCGTTGAAGGCGCTCACGCGCTTCAAGACCACGGCGTATTCCCACGGCACGCTTCTTTCGGGTGACGTGATGCCGGTGCGGGCAGGTTACCGAAGCAAGCGCTGGAGAAAGAAGCGTCTGGTGGAGCTTGGCTTCGACGACGGAACGCCGACGCTCGTGCGCATGAAGCCCCCCAGGAAGTCCAAGGTGTCCCTCTCCCTGCTGAAGGGAGCGCTCGACCCCGCCGGCGCCTTGCTCGCGCTGCTTTCTCGTTTCGACGCCGGCGAAGGATGCAGGCTGCGCATTCCCGTCTATGACGGACGCCGTCTCTACGATCTCGTGGGCGAGAAGGACGGAGACGGACGGGTCAAGGCCGGCCGGTACTCGCCCTTCGCCGGGCCCACGGTCAACTGCCGCATGTGGATCGAAAAGAAGGCCGGATTCAAGCGGGAACCCCGGGGCGGGCCAAACCGCGGCGACCGCGAGGTGCTCCTCCGGATGGCGCGCGTGTTCGATGAGATGCCCCGGGTTCCGGTCCGTCTTGCCAGCGACACCCGGTACGGCTCCGTGAAGGCCTACCTGTTCCGGGCCAAGCTCGACGCGGCCGGCCTCAAGCGGGAGTTGAGTCCACGCCCCGGGAAGAAACGCCGCCGCTAGGTAGCGTCCTTCGACTTCGCTTCGCTACGCTCAGGACGCAAAATCCGACCGGATCCTAGTCCGGCCCTGTCTCGTCCTGCTCCGAAACCGCGCCGTGGGCCCGGCTGCGTCGCGCGCCGCCCTCGGCCCATCTCATCGCAGCGAAGGCACCGGCTCCGAAGACCCCGTAAGCGGCGATCTGGCCGTACATGGTTCCATCGAAATTTTGGCCCACCAGCGCTCCGAGCGGCAACGCGATGAAGGTGGGGAGGGAGGCGACCACGGACGCTCCCACTCCGGCGATGTGGCCCAGGGGCTCCATGGCGAGGGCATTGAGATTTCCGAAGAGGAAGCCGACGCTCGAAAAGACCACCAGCAGGTAGGCCATGAACAGCCACAACGGAGGAAGGCCGTCGAAGGCCAGGGCCAGCGGCCACGCGACGACCGAGGCGAGTGTGATGGACACCGTCGCGGTCATCGCGACCCGGCGCATCCCATGCTTCAACACGACGCGGCCGTTCATAAGCGAGGCGCAACCGATGCTAAGGGCCAGCACTCCGAAATAGAGCGGAAAGAGCGCGCCGGTCCCGTAGGCGTCCTGGAAGATTTGTTGGGCGGAGCTCAGGTAGGCGACGAACGACGCCAGCACGCAGCCCGTGGCGATGGTATATCCCAGCGCGGTCCGAATCCTCACGATTTCCAGGACGGCTGCGCCGATGGCCCGCGGCGCGAACGGTCGCCGGCGGGCGGCGGGCAGAGTCTCCGGCTGCCTCAGCGCGAACCATGCGAAGGCAACGGCGGCGACGGCGAAGAACGTGGCGAATATCGCGCGCCAGCCTCCCAGCCACATGAGCCCCTGTCCGAGGGCCGGAGCGACAGCCGGAACGAGGATGAACACGGTTATGGCGAAGGACATGAGACGGGCCATTTGCCGTCCTTCATACTGATCGCGCACCAGGGCGATGATCACGATGCGCGGTCCGGCGACCCCGATGCCCTGCAGGACGCGGCTCGCGATCATCACCTCGAAGGTGGGTGCGAAGACGGTCATGAGGCATCCCGTCATGAACAGGACGAGGCCGGCATGGATAGCGGTCCGGCGGCCGAAGCGATCGGACAGCGGGCCGAACACCATCTGACCAAGGCCCAGGCCGAGGAAAAGAGCCGTGACGACGAACTGGACGTCGTTTTGGCGTGGCACGCCGAGGTCGTCGCCGATGGCGGGCAGCGCCGGCAGCATCGCGTCGGTCGCGAGCGCCGGGAGCGACATCAACAGGGCGACGAGGGGAACGAACTCGCCAAGCCGAAGGGCGGGTGTTCGGTTATGAACTGGATTCTACTCCTTCCCCAGAAACCACGTCACCAGGTCGTTGAAGTCCTCGGGCTGGTCCAGCCAAATGAAATGGCTGGCCTTGTCGAAGATGTGCATCTGGGCGTTGGGGATGCTCTTGTAGAGATCGTAGCCGGGGTCGATGCCCTTGTTGGAGTTGCGGCCCCACATGACCAGGGTCGGGACGCTGATCCTGTGGACGTGGTCGCGGATGTGGGCGCCGTCGAAGTAGTACATCTCGCTAGCGCCCTGCATGCCGTTCTTCTCCCAGTACTCTTTCCCCTTGTGCGCCATGTAGAGGTCGTTCCAGCGGGCGGACAGCTCCATCAGGTGGTCCAGGTACTCTTCGGTGACCATGTCCTTGTTGTAGACGAACGCCCCGACGTACTTGCGGAGACCGTCCCGCGTGGTCGTGAGCCCCTCCTTGGGCATCATGGTGCCGGGCTCGAACACGTCCTTGAAGTAGGGCAGGTCGCCGCTGCCGTCCACCTCCACCTGCTGGCCGTCCACCTCGATGACTTGCCGCCCCTCGCCCGCCTTGCGGATGCCTGATCCCGCGGTGCTGCCGCTGTCGACCAGGATCAGCTTCTTGACCAGGTCAGGCCGTTTGATGGTGATGTAGGTGACGATCCAGCCGCCCTGGGACTGGCCGACGAGATTTACCGGCGCCAGCCCCAGGGCCTCGATGAAGCTGATGACGTGCTCCGCGCGCACGCGCACGTGGCCCAGGTCGTCCAGGTTGCGCGGCGGGTCGGTCTGGCCGTGCCCCAACTCGTCGACGGCATAGACGTGAAGGTGCTCGCCCAGCGGAACGATGTTCGGATACCAGCGGTAGTTGCCCATGCCGATCTCGTTGGCGCCGCCGTGGCACATGACCACCCGTTCCGCGTTGGATTCGCCGGCCTCGATGTAGTGGGTCCTGTAGCCGTCCGCGGTGACGAAGCGGCTGTTCCACTTGTCCGGGCTGTTGAAGATGGTTGCTCTTTCCATTGACTAGTCCTCCCCTTTTGTAACGAACCACTGCACCAGGTCGTTGAAATCCCGCACCTGGTCCCACCAGCAGAAGTGGCTGGCCTTGTCCAGGATGTGCATCTGCGCGTTGGGCATGCGTTTGTACAGCTCGTACTGCGGATCGATGCCCTTGACCGAGTTCTTGCCGGCGATGAAAAGCGTCGGGTTCTTGATCCGGTGGACGTGGTCGCGGATGTGTTTGCCTTCGAAGAAGTACATGTCGTGATGGCCCTTGACGTCCTTCTTGTCCCAGAACTTCTTGCCCCGGTGCTCCAGGTAGTAGGCCGTCCAGCGCTTGGAGGTTTCCTCGAGGTAGTCCACGTACTCGTCGGTGACCATGGCGTGGTCGTATGCGAAGGTCTCCGTGTACATGCGGATGCCTTCGCGGGTGTCCAGCAGCCCCTCCTTGGGCAGCATGGTGCCGGGCTCGAAGATCTTCTTGAAGTACGGCAGTTCGCCGCCCCCGGTCCGGATCTTCTCTCCGTCGATCTCCTGAACGTCTGCCGCGTCGTTCTTGGCGCCGGTCTTGAAGCCGGACCCCGCGGTGCTGCCGCTGTCCACCAATACGAGCTTCTTCACCAGCTCCGGGCGGGTGATAGTGATGTAGGTGACGATCCAGCCGCCCTGGGATTGTCCGCACAGGTTGATGGGCCCCAGCCCCCGTTCCTCGATGAAACGGATGACGTGCTCGGCGCGCACGCGTACGTGGCCCAGGTCGGCGATGTCTCGCGGCGGGTCGGTGAAGCCGTGGCCCAGCTCGTCGACGGCGAACACGTGGAGCTTCTCGCCCAGCGGCAGCACC
>Ga0209020_1003615_pt1 | contig 10231 bp, 5 predicted proteins | sample PinacodermBB_FD_187298 | JGI IMG/M metagenome (GOLD analysis project Ga0209020, IMG submission 187298) | Host-associated microbial community of the marine sponge Aplysina aerophoba from Gulf of Piran - sponge pinacoderm, lysed by bead... | ecosystem: Host-associated > Porifera > Sponge >...
GCGGGGTGCGGCGTCGGCTGTTGCGATCAGGCAAAAGGGGCCGGCGCCGCATCGTTCTCAGCGGCCCGACTCTACCCCCGGCGATCTCGATGTCAGGTGTGCGAAGCTGGGAAAAGCGGGCGACGGCAAGAGGCCTGTGGACAAGTGGACAGCCGCTCCGCGCCTGACCACTTCCCCACAGGCGCAGCAGCAACAGAAGCGGTCAATTCATTGGGGACATAAACCCGTCAACTACGCCACCACCAAAATCACGCGCGCCTAAACCGGCGAATAAGCGCGGGACTGGACCGTCATCAACAGGCTCCGCCTATTCGCGGGACGCGATGATTAGTCGCGTCAGGTCTAGAACTGTTCCATTCAGCGGGCGATCCGACGGAGCGCGATCACCTGTGAACATCGACGAGAGAGAGCGTAGCAGCGAAAGACGGTGGGAACAACAGCCGCTCTGTGGGAGGCATGTACGTTGTGACGTTTTTCGACGGCGCGCGGCTGATCTTTGGCGGCCGGATATCGAGTGCCTGACTCCTATTGGGTGAGCAGGACACCAGCGACTCGGAGCGAGATCGGAACACTACGGGAACATGATGATGCGGGTGGCCGCGGCTTGCCCTCTGCCGGCAGCCGGCCCGGTTGATCGGCGATGGCGGCAAGCGGATGAAGTCTCAGCCGGTGTCGCGCAGCGGCACCGCGCCGACCAGCGAGCGCATCCGCTCGGCGTGGCCGGCCCGCACCTGCCCAAGGGCCAGCGCCATCATCACCGCCAGGGCCAGCCCGACACGGGTCTCATCTTGGCGAGCCCGCGGATGTAGTGGGTCTCGAAGTTGAAGCTATTGTCGAGGCGGCTGTTGATCCGTTCTATCGCAGAGCGTCGGTTGTAGCCGCGCCGCTAGGACGGGCTGCCCCACGGCGTGGGCGTGAAGATGCGCCGGTCGTTCCTGTCGAGATCGATGCGCACGATGCGGCCGTACTCGCCGAGCTCCACCCCGCCCGCCCGGTGGCACGCCTTGCTGCCGACGCAGTCGAAGCCGAAGGCCGCCGCCGGGCAGCGGTATTTCAGCGTGCCGCAGAGGCCGCGGTCGGCTTCGAAGCCCTGGAAGGCCATCGCGCGGACCTCGCCGGTCTTGGGGCAGACGCAGGACACCCGGCCGCGCTCGTCGTGAACGACGACATCGGCGCGGTCGGGGAAGAGCGCGCGCGTGATCGGCTTCTTCGGGTCATTGTCCGGCTCCTCCTTCTCGGCCTTCCACATCAAGCGAGTGTCGATCAGCGGCCGGATGGTCCACTTGTCCCAGAACTGCTTCTTCTGGGGAGCGTTGTCGAGACCGCGGTCGGCGCTAAAGTCATCACAGTGATCGGCCATCTCCGGCGCCTTCGCGAACAAGACCTCCAGCATCCCGGGCAGCATCTTGACCTCCGAGTCCGACGCCCGCGTCACTTCGAACGCCACCGGAACCTCGTAGTGGGTGTCGGCGATCAGGTGCAGGCCGAAGCCGAACCATGATTTCACCTTCTTCCAGATCGCGCCCGTCTTGCCGTGCACCCCAGTCGTCTCGTGCTTGCCCTAGTCGGCGTCGGGGTCCGGGGTCTTCCCCTTGTCCTCGGCAACCCGGCCCATCGAATGGCTCTTGATCGCCTTGCCGTCGTAGCCGAGATGGCGGCCGAAGTCGGGTAGCTCTTCGAACAGAGAGGCGCGCGGGCTCTCGACCATTGCGGGCACCAGGCCCTGCTTGTCCTCAAGCTTCACCACGCACGTCAGGAAGCGCGAGAAGTTCCAGTGGCTGGGCACTGTCGAGCGCACCTTGGCCGGATGCGTCACCGTGCTCGCCCCCTCTGTCTCCTCCCGCAGCTCGGTCACGGGCGCGCGCTGGAAAGGCAGCGGGTCGAAGCCGCAAATCTCAAGCAGTGCCGGGTTGCGGCCCATCTCCCGCAGCAGCGACTGGATCGAGGCGTGCTGGAACACGACGCCTGCGATCAGCGCACGCCACATCGCGCTCACCGGGTAGTCGTTGCGTCCGCGGCCCCGACTGACCTCAAGCGCAGCCACCATCTTTCGTCGGGAAGGGTGTCGAGCACCAGCCGCAGGCGCTCAAGGTCCGGAAGGCTTTCGACGCTGTGCCAGGAAAAGGGTAGCTTGTCCGCCGTCGCCATCGCGTTCTCCCTACCAGGGCTGGTGGATGGAACGAGGGCCGCAGGCCCGATGGCGACACTTTCTATCTGATTCGGGCACGACAACGCGACGCGGCTGGTGGCGATCCTCTGAGCGGAGTTGGAGCGCCGCCACTGATGGGGTGGAAATCCTCAAACCGCCCTCTCTGCAGACCTCGTGGCCGCAGATATCTGCGAAGCTGCTGGGGTAAGAAAAATCTCCGCTCAGCTGCAGCCCTTGAGCACAAAGGGATTCGCGACGCCGCACACGCCTCCTTACCGCCGAAAACACTGTTTGGCCAGTCGCTCGGTTCTTACCTGCACCGTGCAGATGAAGTGCTCAGCACGACCAAGCCAGTTAGCACCAGCGGCGGCTCGGCCCTCCGGGGAGCTTTCCTAAGGCAATCGGCCGACTGACAGGGACAGACGCCTCGCGGATGGGGCTCTACGCTCTGTCCCAAAGGAGAAATCGCTCGACTGCGCTCGCACTGACCCGCGCGTTCCCGTCCAGGAAGACGCCAGGTACGCCCCCACCGAAGAAGCGGACATTTTCTCGCCCAAAAGCATCTTGTGCGTTCTTCACGGTCTCGGGACTTTTCCCTTTGGCTTGGATTTCCGCGGGGTAGATCCATCCGTCTCCGTAGCGGTCGTCCAAATCCACCACGCTGCACCGGACCTCCCGGTTCGAATCCTTGAGGCCGCTCGAGTTTCTGCGGGTTCGAGCGGAGAAGAACGCCCGATACGTCACATCGTCGGAAGGAAGGGAATAACCCGCGAGAACTATGTGGTCCGCTTGCTGGACAACGACACGCATTTCTCGCTGAATCTCATCGAGAAAAGGCGGTGGTGCGGTCTTGAAGTTCGTCTGCATAACCATCGGAGTGTGGTGGGCGTAAGTCAGAGTCTTGCAATGTACGCATGCTCGGGCATCTACCTCTCCGAGCTGCCATTTGCTCCGCTCCTCTTCTCCGGTACACCAACTCTTGAATTGGCCCACGTCCACGAACGCCCTTAGCGGCGGCGGCGGAAGAAGGGATGTGGAGTCGATCTCCCACACGTCTCCGATGTAGGAAGAAAGCTTCCCGCAGTTGGGACACTCGCGCCACCAAAGGCAGCCATGGGGGAACAGGTAGTTGGTAACCCGAATGCGCAGGTTCGCCCCGTGATTGCAGTCGTTGAGCTGTCTGGCCGAGGAGACATTCATGGGCTGCCAGACCTTGCTGCCCTTGTGCGCCTTGTCAACTCTGGGCCCGGCGATGAAATAGCCGAGTTCGTGATAGAGCGCCAACCTGTGCGCTGGAGTTCCGACGTGGGGTATGTTCGAGGCGCCGTTCAGAGAACGGTTCGCGACAAACTGAGCCCACAGTCCTATCGGGTCCCAGTTCAAGCTCACGAAGTCGACGTCTCCCAAGATAAAGTCGTCCAGCTCGAAGTCGTCTGGACCACCCTGACTGGCAATCCGCCGGCCCTCATTCTGCATCCTACGTCCCAACGCGATTGCGAGCTCCTCATGATGTCGAAGGTCGCGCTTTTTCCGCGCCTTGGCATGCCAATCGATATAAAACATCGTCTGAATGAGCAGTCCCAAGGCTCCGCGAGCTCCGATCAAACGCTGCGGGGGCAGGAACGTCTTCTCCCTGTCCGGAAACCCGTGGCCACTCTGTAGGTGCATGTCGAGCAGGTTGAAGAGGTCAACCAGCTCGAAGCCCCTCGACGTGCGCTCCGGGCAGATGTTTATCGCCGCGACCAACGCTGGCCAGTCGTAGAGGCTGCGAAGCTGAACGATCCGTTGACGAAGCGCCTCCCGTCCCACTTCCTCCCAATTGCGCCCCATCGCCGTCAACTGTTGGTCAAGAATATCGGAGACCGAGAGGCTGCCATCTCGTGCCTCCTCACGATCTCCAAGAATCTTGAGCAGGTCACAGAAGGCAATCACCCATTGGTCCGCTATATCGTTCCCAAGGCCTTTGCGAACGCGCGACTCAAGGGTGTCTTTCCCTTCGGGGCGAGGTGACAGTTCTCGAAGGGAACGCGCTTGCTCAATTGTCGTGCGTATCCCGAGGGATGCTGTCGCTCCTGCTCCCCAGAATAAGACGGTGCGCGGATCCGTCCTCATTTCATCTGGCTGGCGGCAGGAATGGTAATCGCGAGCAGCGACCACTCCATGCCCTTACAATCCTTGTCCTTACAATCCTCGTGCGAACAGTTCTCGCACTTGTCCTCTACTTCGATCTCGACGGCACACTGTTCAATCGCGGATTTAACCAGATCGGCACACTTGAGATCAAGATTTAGGGGGATGCCTTGCTCGGACTTGTACGGTGCGAGCTTCCTCTGCGCTGTCTTCTTTGGTGTGCCTTCCTCCGTTGCTGCGCACTCCTTCTTTGGTTTAGGTAGAAGCGCTGCGAATTTCTCATCGTTATAAGACACCGAGAAATCGTTCCTTGGTGTGAAGAACACAGTCTTGATGCTACCACTCACTATGTCGATTCGCACACGGATCGTGCCAATCGACATGTAGGCCGAAGTATTGCCCTTCTTGTCGCTCAAGGTGCCATCCTGTCGGTATCTACCAAAGGGCGGCGACCATATCGGTCGAGCCCTGTTCGATCAATAGGCCGTCAAACACAAACCGCACCGGTATCGGCAGCGGTCCGAGATGCCGTTCCGATTTCGCCGGAGGCGCGAATTCTACGCCGTCAAGACGGAACCTACCCCCACCCCGACGTCCGGGTTTCGCGACCGCGCATCGCGGCGTGAAGAGGGCGAGCTTGGCCGTGAAATGGGGCAACGGCGGAGGCGGAAGGTCCGGGGGCGACCGGACCTCCGAGGTCGCCGTACTCTCTTCGCGTGGCATCGTCTACATGCGCTCGGTTCGAGTCGGCGGCGACCAGATCATCACGGTAGGGGCGCCGGACAACCAGCGACCTTACCGCGATGAAGATGGGCGAAAACATCATCGCTCACGTGCGCCGCGCACATGACCTGCTGCTGGGCGAGGCGAGCGCGTGACATCCAGGCGCGCGACTTGATGAACGGCGTGACCAAGGAGATCGTCCTGTCTGAGCGGCAGATACCCGAGGCGTGCAACGAGCGCTCCGCTTGCGACCTTGTGCTGCATGACAGCGCGAACTTCGTGCCATTCGGAGACAACTGGCGGCAGTGCCGGTATCATTGCTCTGGGCGTGAGATAGGCGGCGGAAGTCGGCCAAGTCTGCAAGATGCAAGGCCGAGGGCTACATACTCAGACCCCGGCTCTTGCGCATGTGCCTGCCGAGCTTGCGGTCCCGCTCCTTGGCTTTCTCGCGCAGTTCGCGAAGCTTCTCCGGATCGTCGAGGATGTGGGCGAAGCCCTGCCGTTCCCCTTCGTTCGCCGGCCGGGGAGGATTTCGAGGATGGCGGTCATCGTCCAGCCTGTGCGCAAATCCCTCCTTCTGCCCGGGCTTCGGCTCGTGCCGGGTCTGCGGCTCGTCCGGCTTCTCCGCGCGCGTGTTCTCGTCGAGCCGGTTGCGCAGCTGCTCGACGGTGAGCTGCGCGCGCTCCCTGCCGATGGTCATCGCGTCGAGGTAAGCGCCGTACCTCTCATCGTCGGCGAGAACGGCCTTGCCGGTGGCAGCCAGCATCTCGGCCGCTTCGCGCCATTTGGGCCAGACGTCGAGACGGCTGATGGGGATTTCTCGCTCGCCGGCCTGCCGCTCAAGGACCTTGTACGCTTCGACATGCAGTTCCGCCGCCGCCAGATAGCCCTCGGCTATGTCGCGGGCGGCGGTCTCGTCCTCGTGATAGTCGAGGAGCCCGTCGACCACGCTGCGCGCGTGCTCGGACAGATCAGGATGGTCAGCGAGCGCGCGGACACGGCGGATCAGCGCGTCGTACCCGTCCATCAGCGGCAGAGGTAGATCGGGCTTCTCGGCACGCGCGACGAGATCGTTCCAGTCCCGTTGCAGCTCCCTGTAGAGCGTCCGCCAGTCGGGCGGGGCGGCGCGCTCCGGGCCGGGCGCGACGGCTTCCGGCGTCCGGGGCGGCAGGGCCTCTTCGGGAGCGGGCCATGCGGCAGGGGCGGCGATCCCGGCTGCGACAGCCTCGATTGCAACGGCCTCGACGATCTCCACTTCTTCGCGCGGTGCGTCCTGGCGCTTCGCGTCTTGGCGCTGCACGTCCTGGCGTGCCCGGTGAGCGGCCCTGGCCGCCGCGGAGCGCAGATAACTCCCGGCGCGCGCGTGCTGTTCGCGGAACGCCTCGATCTCGCCTTTGCCGATCCCGGCGCGCTCGGCCAGCAGGCGTTCGAACACCTGGGGCTTGGCGCCGAAGGATGCAGCCTGCTTCATCAGCGCGCCGTGACGGTCGAGGGTCTCCCGGAAAGCCGGCATCAGGGCCACCGCCTCGCCCTCGGCGCGCACACGCTGGCGAAGCTTGTCCCATGCCGCCATGACCTCGGCGCGCTCCGCCGCGAACGCGTCGACGGCGGCGCCGTGGCGCCAGCCGTTCACCGCATGCCGGATTTCCCGGGCGATGCGCACGATGGCGTTGTCGTTCGCTGCCGACTGCGTTGCGGCTGCCTGTCCCGTCCCTTCGCCGGGACCGTCAGGCCTGGCGCCCTCGGTCCGAGTCCCGTCGTCTCCGATGCCGCCGCGCCCGACCCGCGCTTCGAGCTTCGCTGCGCGCCGAACCCGCTCTTTCGCATCCCGCCATTCGCCGTCCGAGACGTAGTCGAGCGCCGCCTCCTTGGGCCGGGAGAGCGACCAGCGCTCGGCCAGATATGCCCGTATCTCGCTGTCTGTGACGGGCATGTCCGCCTCATCCTCGGGACGGCCTTCTGCGATGTCGAAGACGATGGGAGACCGGTTGACGTAGACGTCGATCCCTTCGCGATGCCGGGTGGCGGCGGGGTAGATGGTCTCGCGTGAGGGCCGGTCGTCGACAAGCAGGAACGCCCGGTCGACCGTCAACCCCTGGGCGGAGGCGATGGTCATGGCGTAGCCGTAGTCGAGGCGGATGTTGTCGTGGTAGTCGCGAATCTCGTCGTGGCGGAACCGCACGCGCCTGCCGTCGTCGGTGCGCCCGGTGATGTGAACCGATATCTCCGCCTCGGGACCGCCCATGTCTTCCCCGAATCCCTTCCCTGCCGCCTCCCGGTTCCGGGCCTTGCGCGAGACCGCCGCGCCTTCCTCATGCCTTACCTCCAGATCCTCGACCGTGACCACGGTGCCGTTGAAGAGCTGCTTCTCCCACTGCGTGGCACCGATGCGGAGTCTGTCGCCGACGGCGATCTCCAGCGGCTCCGTCACTCTCCCGTCCAGGTCGCGGCTGACCTCGATCACCGCGCGCTTGATGTCCGTCCTTTCTCCGAGCACGCGCTCGCGCATGAGCCAGGACAATGCCCGGGCCTCGGCCTTCGTGCGCGCCAGCACCACGGCGGATTTCTCCGGCTCGGCCTTCATGTGCCGCGCCCAGTCGTCGACCAGACCGCTCAGCGTCTTCTCCTCGTCGTAGTGGAGATGGAGCCGGCCCCTGAGCCGCCATGCCTCGATCGCCTGTGCGGCCTCGCCGTCCCTGAGCGCCTCCGACACCGCCACCTGCCACGGCGTGAACACCGGCTTGCGGGGCATCGCCTCGTAGTCGGCGAGGATGGCGTTGCGGTCCTCCCGCGAGGTCAGGCCTGCCCGGAAGCGCGCCTGCTCCGGCGTCTCCTTGTGGACATGGACCAGCACGTCCTCCAGGTCCGCCTTCTGGCGCCTGATGCGGTCCACGCGGACGCTGCCCGCGACGTCCCGGATCAGGCGCAACCCCGGTCCGGCTTCGACCGGCTGCTGCTGCCGGGTGTCGCCGGCGAACACCACCTTCGCGCCATGACGCTCGGAGAGCTGGAGTATGTGGTGCGCCTGCCGGGTCGACAGCATCCCCGCCTCGTCCACCACGATAAGGGTGTTGCGTCCGATCTCCAGCTGCCCCTTGGCCGCGAGCTTGAGAAGCTTGTCCACGCAGTAGGGCCGTGCATCGCAGTCGTCGCCGAGTGCCACCGCCGTCCGCCACGCGACTGCTGTCGGCACGATCTCGTAGCCGTGCTCCCTGTGAAGGTCGGTGATGGGCCTGAGCGTGGTGGTCTTGCCCGAGCCCGCCGCGCCCTCGATCACGGCCACGCGTCCGCCCTGCACGGTGGCGTGCCGGATCGCCAGCGACTGCTCCTGGCTCAGCGGATAACCGTCAGCCAAGAGGGTCTTCAGCTTCTGCCTGACCGTGTCTTCCGGCAGCTCACAGCCGGTATCGGCGGCCATAGACGACGCCATGTCCTTTACGGCTTGTTCCAGCCCGAGGTTGTGTCGGGTGGAGTAGACCTCGGTATGGGCCATGCCCGCCAGCGACTCGGCTGTCGGCTTCTTCGGCTCAAGCCGCTCGATCTCGGGGTTGCGGCGCAGCCGCTCGATGGCGGTCTTCAGCGCCTCGGGGCCGATCAGGCCTGCCGCCGCGTTCGCCGCCGCCTCCACCATATCGGGACGCCGGAACACGGCCTCCTCCCGGGCCAGGTGTTCGGGAAGATCGTCCAGCCGGGCGGTCAGCTCCCGGATCTTTTCCCGCCCAATCTCGACCTCACGGCCGGTCACGGACTGAATCAGCGCCTCGCGCTCGACGAAGCCCTGCGCTTCCTCGCGCCAGCGACCGTGGCGAATCTCGGGATCGTTGTCGTGGGATTTTCCGGCCCTGGTCAGCTTGTTGACACCGGCCAGGCGCGAGGCGTTGCCACGCGATGGAATGCCCAGCTCGCCGGCCTTGGCGACGATCGTCTTGCGGCGCTTGGACCAGAAGACCTGCAGGTCCTCGGGCATGCCCTCGATGCGGGTGAAGCCGGCATCGGGGCCGTACTGCTCCATTGTCACGCCGAGGCGCTCGTGGAGGTTCCAGGCCAAGGCGTTGCGGTAGACCGCGCCCGCCGCCTTGGCCCAGCTGTAGGCCGGATACTGGTGCATGGCCCGCCACTTGCCGTCGTCTTGTGTGCGGGCCGCATTGAAGATCACGCAGTGGGTATGGAGCTGCGGGTCGTTCTCCCGGCTGGTGCCGTGCTGGAACATCGCCACCGGGATATCCGCAGGCAGGACCTTGATCCGCCCTTCCCGATCCCGGATCCGGGTATAGGAGCAGTAACGAAGAACCGTCTCTTCCAGCGCGACGCGGGCGGCGTCGTTGTGCGCGTCCTCGATGCGGGAGCGCAACGCGGGATCGGCGACGGCCCAGAGCGCGGACACGCTCTTGTCGGCCGAGAAGGTCATGTCGAGGCCTGCCGAGCGCTGCTCGCTGCCCGCGTTCCTGGTGAGCTTGTGGGAGCCGTCCGGAGAGAAGCCGTTATAGAGCCGGTGGAAGTCGCTGCTGTCGACCCTGCCGCCGTTCTCGAGGCCGAGGAGGCCCCTGGGGTTGAACCACACCCCGTCCGGCTCCTCTCCCGCCGTGTAGTACTCGTTGGGATGGCGAAAGGAGCGCTGGCTCTCCAGGTAGTATGCGGCGGACGCCGCCTGGGCGAGCGTCGCTACCATGGTGCGGCTCGCAGAGAAGGCCGGCTGGTGCGGGCGGCGAAGTCGTGCCCAGGCCCCCAGCTCGAGACCGGACCGGACTTGCTTGCTGTCGGAGCCAAGTTCTTCATCACGATCAAGCGCTTACCATGATCGACGATATCGACCGCACCAGGATTGTCTATATAAGGGGCTATGCATCCCGGCACCACGCACTTTAGTGCATAGGTGTGACAAGTCAAGTACACGAACATGCGCTGACAGTCAAGGGAATGGACGTTCGGGGGGGAGTCCTTTGCCGGATCGAGATGCTGCGGGAGGACGGTAGGGCGCGCATTCGGCCGAATGCGATGGCGGGCTTGACGCGATCGAGGGGTCGGGGAATTATGCGCAATGTGCTGAACTCGCTCAACATTGCGGACGGAGGAATCATGGTGGTCAGGCGCTACAACGAATCGGATATCGATTTCGAGGCAATCGATACAGACCTTGCGAAGCTGGCGCCGCCCAAGCTTACGCTGAAGGACGTGCTGGACCGCTTGCGAGAGCGCATGCTCGAGCAGCGGGCCAGGGGCGTGACGGTG
>Ga0209020_1003624_pt1 | contig 10211 bp, 5 predicted proteins | sample PinacodermBB_FD_187298 | JGI IMG/M metagenome (GOLD analysis project Ga0209020, IMG submission 187298) | Host-associated microbial community of the marine sponge Aplysina aerophoba from Gulf of Piran - sponge pinacoderm, lysed by bead... | ecosystem: Host-associated > Porifera > Sponge >...
CGAAGACCTGCGGAGCGGCGATCCCATCGTTGAAGCTCATCGACCCGCCGCCGAGCTCACTTGGCAAGGGGTGGCCGTTAGCTGCCTCTGTCGCGGTGGCGAGGCCAACTCCGAATGCCGTGGCCAGGCTGCCGGGGGCCAGTCCCGAACCGAGCTGGAAGGTGGCTGAATTCACCACCCGGCCTTCGGAAATCTGAGGCGGGGGCCGGGGAGCGTCGATCTGATAGACCACGCCTGAGTCGGCGAAGTAGATCTCGCCTCCTTCGTCCTCGCCGAATGTCCTGAAACTGATCGCCGTCTCGCGAGGTCCGAGCAGGGTCCAGGCACCGCTCTCCTCATATGCCGCAAAGAAGTCCCCCGTGCAGTAGTCGGCGAAGAAATACGTGCCGGAGAGTTGGGGGTGCTTCGCCCCGCGGTAGCGATAGCCGCCGGTGACCGAGCCGCCGCAGTTGCCGCCAGCGTTGGAGTACTCCAGAATCGGCAGGACAAGCGAGCCGTTGCCGTTGCAGTTCGTCGCGGGGTTGAAACAACGCGAGCCCTCCATCAGCCGCCAACCGTAGTTCTCCCCACCGGTGCTGTCGGAGGACTGGAAAGAGATTTCTTCCACCGCGTTCTGGCCCACGTCTGCGATGAACATGTCGCCTGTAAGCCGATCAAAGCTGAACCGCCACGGGTTGCGCAGTCCAGAGGCCCATATTTCGGGACGTGCGTTGGCTGTTGCCAGAAACGGATTCGATGTAGGGGCAGTGGCAGTGGATCCTTGGTCGATGTCGACTCGGAGCATTTTCCCGAGCACGGTGCTGAGATCTTGGGCCAAATCGCCCGGGTCCCCCGCGCCGCCACCATCGCCCATGCCGATGTAGAGATAGCCGTCGGGCCCGAAATGGATCTGGCCGCCATTGTGGTTTCGCCGGGGCTGCGCCGCCTGCAAGAAGATCGTCTCCGATCCCGCGTCGGCCACGTTCGGATCGGAGCTGACCTTAAACCGCGAGACGACCGTGGCTCCGCTGAGGTTGGTGTAGTTGACGAAGAGGTAGCCGTTAGAGGCGTAGCCCGGATGGAACGCCAGGCTGAGGAGCCCTCGCTCGCCGCCGGCCCGGACGCGCTCGCGAATATCCAAGAACGGAGTGCTCAGCAGACTCTCGCCGTCGTATATCAAGACCCGACCGACCTGCTCGGTGACGAAGAGCCGTCCTGAACCATCGCCTGCATGGGTGATCGAAGTTGTGTTCGACAGGCCGCGGAAGACCTCGACGAACAGCAACTCGTCCAAGTCAACTTGGGCGGATGTCGGCCAACTCAGAACTAGTGCCAAGACCGCCGAAGCGACGAATTTCCCTATGGAATAAAGCAATTTCCCCAAACCTGTTGCGGCCAGTCCGAATTATAGGCCCTTCCCTCTATGTCTCGAGTGGCGCATGAGTTAGCGCGGCTTGTCGCAAGCTTGCGGAGGACGTGGTTTCGCTGATCTTGCAGCAGCCGAAGCGGCAAATCGCGGCACGTGCGAGGCGCTCCTCGCACGGAACCGTGCGTTCAACTCGCAATCTGGCGATGGGCGGTCGATCTTCAATCGCCTTCACGGCCGACCAAGTGCGGAGCATGGCAAGTGTGTTCGGGCAATTTTGGCACAACCGCGGTGGGGCCGCCAATGCCCTGCGTCCGCTAACGGATGTCTTGGAATGGCATGATTCGGTAGGCTACACTCGACACGCAAGCCTTGGCCCCCATGGCTCTCCAAAAGCAATTCATTGCCAATGCGTCTGTCGAGGCGCGCGGAATCCCGGCCCTCATCGGCATGCTCGCCGCCCTCTGCGTGCTGGCCGCATCCCTCAGGGCTGAGCAGCCGAACATCGTGTTCGTTTACGCCGACGACCAAGCATCGTGGTCGATTGGAGCGTTGGGAAACAGCCAGGCCAGAACGCCCAACATCGACCGGCTGTACTCCGAAGGAGTCGCGCTGACCAACGCGTTCACGACCACCCCAGTCTGTAGCCCCTCTCGCGCCGGTCTGCTGACTAGCCGTTACGGTTCGGAGATCGGGATCACCGACTACTTGAATTCGACCCAAGAACCAGACAAGGGTCTTGATCCCGAACTGCCGACTTGGCCGAAGTTGCTGCAGGCTGCCGGATATGCAACAGGCTTCGTCGGCAAGTGGCACGTCGGAAGCCGGGATAGCCATCTCCCGACCAACAACGGATATGACATGTTCTACGGCTTCAGGAGCGGAGCGGGTATCTCCAAGGACCCGGAGGTCGAGTCCCGGGGTGCGGTCCGCGTTGTTCCCGGATACACGCCGGATGTGCTCACAGACGAGGCGATTCGCTTCATGCGGGAGGCCTCCGGGCGCGGGCCATTCTTGCTGAGCCTGCATTTCTGGGCCCCTCACGCCAACACCTCCAACCGAACGCCCGACGGAGACCGGACATGGCTGCCTCTGAGCGAGGCCGATTGGAGTCCCTTCAGGAGGCTTGACGTCGCACTTCCCGAGCCAGGCTACCCGGGCCTCGACGCTCCACGAGCCAGAAGGATGCTCGCGGAGTACCTAGGGTCAGTCGCCAGCTTGGACCGGAACGTCGGCCGCATGCTGGCCGTGCTCGATGAACTGGACATCGCGAGCGAGACGGTCGTGATCTTCACCAGCGACCACGGTTTCAACATGGGCCACAACGGCATCTGGCACAAAGGCAACGGGCGCTGGCTACTCACCGAAAACCGCGGATTTCGGTCGAACATGTACGACAACTCGATTCGCGTGCCGGCCGTTGTGCGCTGGCCCGGGCGTCTCGCGGCGGGAATCGTTGTCGACCGAGTGGTCCTGAATCTGGATTGGTTCCCCACCATCTTGGCAATGTCGGGCCTCGAGGTTCCCGGTGATGCTGTCGTCCGCGGAGAGAGCTTTCTGCCGTTGTTGGAGGGACGGACGATTCCGTGGAGGACTTCGTTCTACGGCGAGTACCTTCAGCTGCACCAAGAACAGGTCGAGCAACGCATGTGGAGAACGCCGGAGTGGAAGCTCGTTCGTGACAGCCGCCCGGGCAAGGATGAACTCTACAGATTGGCCGAAGATCCTGGCGAGCATGTGAATCTCATCGAAGACACGAGGCTGGAGGTCGCCCGGGTGCTTGCAAGACTGGATCGAGACTTGCGCGAGCGAGTCGACCAGATCGCGTCAGGCTCTTGATCGGTCGGTGAGGCAGGTGTACGATGATTCCATGACTGCCAAGGCTCTGGCCTTGGGAGCGTTTTCCGCACTGGTGTGTTTTCCGGTCGGCGCGGAGGTGTCGTTCGCAGACGATGTCGAGCCGCTGCTCCGGCAACACTGTGTAATCTGCCACGGCGAGGCCCTGCAGCAGAGCGGCTTGCGGCTGGACCGCCGGGACGATGCCCTTCGGGGCGGCGTGTCCGGGCCAATCATCGCGCCGGGAAACGCTTCCGCAAGTGTCTTGATCAAACGCCTTGAAGGCTTGGACGGCCTTCAGCGAATGCCGCCCAGCCACCCATTGGCGAGGGAGGATATCGACACGTTCCGTGCGTGGATCGCCGAGGGTGCGCAGTGGGCTGTGTCCGACGAGTCGCCGGATTCCAAGGCGGGTCCAGGGCATTGGGCGTTTCGCCCGAATCGGCGGCCGGCAGTGCCCCAGGTGCGCGACACGGACTGGGTCCGCAATCCGATTGATGCGTTCGTCCTCGCAAGGCTCGAGCGGGAGGGCTTGGAGCCTTCGCCTGAAGCGCCTGCCAATTCCTTGGTGCGCCGGGCGTTCCTCGACTTGACGGGATTGCCGCCTGGCCCGGAAGACATCGACGCCGCTTCCACCTATGACGCGCTTGTCGACCGCTTGCTCGATTCCGACCACTTCGGCGAGCGCTGGGCGTCGCATTGGCTGGATCAGGTCCGGTATGCCGACTCCGATGGCTACGAAAAGGACACGGTGCGGCCGCATGCATGGCGCTACCGCCACTGGGTGATCGAATCCTTCAACAGCGATCTGCCGTTCGATCGCTTCACGGCGGACCAGCTTGCCGGCGACCTCATGCCCACAGCGACGACCGAGCAGCGGGTCGCGACCGGGTTTTACCGCAACACCCTGAAGAATCGCGAGGGTGGCGTCAACGTGGAGGAGTACCGATTCGAGGAAGTGGTCGACCGGACCAACACGGTTGCCACGGTCTGGCTCGGCCTCTCGATGGAGTGCGCTCGCTGCCACGATCACAAGTACGACCCAGTCACGCAGAAAGACTACTACCGGTTGTTCGCATTCTTCAACGACTTGGACGAGGTGGACATCGACGCCCCGCTGCCGGGAGAGCTGGGGCCGTTCTTGCAGGCGAAACCGCGCTTCCATCACGAGCTTGCCGCCATCTACGACAAGTACCAAGTGCGCGAACTGATGGCCCCGTGGACCGAAAAAATGCTCTGGGCGTCGGAAAATCCGGGCGTCGAACATGAATGGGACACGAGCTGGGACATCCTAGCCCTCTATCTTGACGACGGCCAGCGAATTCTGCGCACTCTCGCTAGCGAGCGCCCTTGGCGAGAGGACTATGCTCTCACCGAGTGGTTTCTGCGCAACTACAGTCGCGTCACGAGCAAGCAGGACTACGAGGCGACTGGATTCAAGGATGCCGTCAAGGAAGTTCACGCCCTCGTCGAGGACTTTCCGGACGTGAGCCGGGCCCGCGCCGTCCAAGTCGAGGCCTCGGGTCGGCGGTCACACGTCCATCTTGCCGGGGAGTGGGACGAGCTGGGCGAGGAGGTGTCTCCCGGAACACCTGTGACGCTGCCATCGCTCGAATCTGCAGGTTCCATTCCAAATAGGCGCGACTTGGCTCGGTGGCTCGTTTCCGAGCAGAATCCATTGACGGCTCGCGTCGCAGTCAACCGGGTATGGCAGGAGTACTTCGGCACGGGCTTGGTTGCCAGCTCGGATAACTTCGGACTGCGTGGCGAGTCGCCCTCCCATCCCGACCTCTTGGACTGGCTCGCGGCGGAATTCATCGACTCCGGCTGGCGACTCAAGCACCTCCACCGTCTGATCGCAACGTCCGCGACCTACCGGCAGTCCTCGGACTGGCGGCAGGATCTTGCGGAAAGGGATCCTTCGAACCGGCTGCTTGCGCGCCAGGTTCGGCTGCGCCTCCCCGCCGAGACGCTTCGCGATGCCTCGCTGGCGGTCTCTGGTCTGTTGGATTCGAGAGTGGGAGGACGAAGCGTCCGACCCTATCAACCCGAGGGCGTGACGGATCTCAGCTACGGGGGTTCGGTGAAGTGGCCCCAGAGCGACGGGAGCGACCCGTACCGGAGGGGGCTCTATATCCACTTCCAGCGGACGACTCCGTATCCGTTCCTTGCCAATTTCGACTTGCAAGAGCGGAACGTCGCTCAATGTGCGCGGAACCGGTCCAACACCCCGTTGCAGGCGCTGAACCTGCTCAACGATCCAGCCTTTTTCGAAATGGCACAGGGCCTCGCATTCCGGATCCTCAACGAGACACCCGGGGCGTCGTTTGAGAGTCGCCTCGACCGAGCCTTCACGCTGTGCTTGGCCCGCGAGCCGACCTCGTCCGAGCGAGAGACGATGAACGACTATTTCGTCCGGCAGCGTGCGATGCTCGAGGAGGATCGGGAGACGGCTCGCAGCTGGTTCCCGTTCGAAATCGCTGGGCGCCGCGAACCGACCGATCCCACAGCATTGGCAGCATGGGTCGGGATGGGCCGCATCCTGCTGAACATGGACGAATTCATCACTCGGGAGTAGATCAAGATGACGCGCGAAACCTATCACGATGTGCTCACCCGGCGGAGCTTTCTTGACACTTGCGCAGCAGGTCTCGGAACGGTGGGCCTCGCCCATCTGATGGGAGTGGACGGCTCGGCTGCTGTGACTCAAGGCAACAGCGCTGCCGCTCAGGGGCCTCATTTCGCTCCAAAGGCCAAGAACTTGATATTCCTGTTCATGGCTGGAGCTCCGAGCCAGATCGATCTCTTCGACCCGAAGCCTAACCTGAAGCGCTGGCACGGCGAAGCTCTTCCTCCGTCGATGACAAAGGACTTGAAGCTGGCATTCATCAAGCCGACGGCCAAAGTGCTCGCCAGCCCGCGCAGTTTCTCGCATTGCGGGCAAAGCGGCATGGAGATCAGCGATTACCTGCCGAATCTTCAACAGGTCGCCGACGACATCTGCCTCGTGCGCTCGATGCAGACCGGTCAGGTCAACCACCACCCCGGCCAATCAATGCTGATGAGCGGCAGCCCCTTGGTCGGCAGGCCCGCCATGGGCGCATGGCTCAGCTACGGCCTCGGCACCGAGTCGCAGGATCTGCCGGGATTCGTGGTGTTGAGTTCCGGACGAGGTGCCAGCGGAGGGTCTTCAAATTTCTCGAGCGGATTTTTGCCCTCAACATATGCGGGCGTTCCGTTTCGCAAGTCCGGCGATCCGATTCTCTACCTGTCCAATCCGGACGCGGTTTCCCGCGACTCGCAGCGGCTGAGCCTCGAGACCCTGCGGCGGCTGAACGAGGAGAAGCTCCAACGGAGCGGAGACCCCCAGGTTGCCGCACGGATGGCGAATTACGAGCTGGCCTTTCGAATGCAGGCCTCCGCGCCAGAACTACTCGACTTCTCGGATGAATCGCAATCCACGAAGGACAGCTACGGTATCGGCCAGGATCCGACAAGCGGGTACGGGACGAATTGTCTGATGGCGCGCCGAATGGTCGAGAGAGGTGTGCGAGTCGTGATGCTCATCCATGCCTCTTGGGACGACCACACAAACCTTGACGAGGGTTTGAAGAAGAACTGCGACATCACAGACAAGCCCGTTGCAGCGCTGCTCGGGGATCTCAAGCAAAGGGGTCTTCTGGACGAAACGCTGGTGGTCTGGGGCGGGGAGTTCGGGCGCACTTCGCTGGGGCAGCTGAAGCATGTCGGCGACAAGGTGGGGCGTGACCACCACCCGAACGGTTTCTCGATGTGGCTGGCAGGCGGCGGCATCAAAGGCGGCCACGTGATGGGGTCTACAGATGAGCTTGCACTCACGGCTGAGAAAGACCCGGTTCACGTGCATGACTTGCAAGCAACCATCCTCCACCTGATGGGCCTTGATCACGAGCGGTTGACCTACCGGCACATGGGACGCGACTTCAGGCTGACGGACGTATCGGGCGAGGTTGTCGACCAGATTCTGGCTTGATTCGAGAAGGCGGCACACGTCTCGGTCCAAAGCAGCCGGCGAGCGTCCTCGGGAGCGGGCCAGGCCACATCCTGCCGGTGCGGCTCTCGCTTGAAGAACGGTTGTACGGGACGGGTCATTCGTTCGCGAGGGAGCGAAATGCCGCCAACGCTCTCTCGCGGCCTGCTTTGTGACCGATGATGGGCGGGATGCCCGCCGAGCCGGGCTCGTAGCTCGAGGCTGAGGGCTGCCACCGTCCGAGGTAGCGCAGGGTCCGGTCGAATTTCGCACCTTGAGTGATCGGGTTGAAAACGCGGAAGTAGGGCGCGGCGTCCGATCCGCAGCCTGCGACCCATTGCCAGTTGGCGATATTCTGAGCCGGGTCAGCATCGACGAGCGTATCCCAGAACCAAGCCTCACCCCACTGCCATGGCAGGAGCAGGTGCTTGGTCAGGAAGGATGCGACACCCATCCGGACCCGGTTGTGCATCCAGCCAGTCACCCAGAGCTGCCGCATCCCAGCGTCTACCCATGGGTAGCCTGTCCTGCCCTGCTGCCAGGCCCTCAGCGAGACCGGATCATTCGCCCATGGGAACCGGCGGAATTTTTCTTGAAACGGGCGGTTGGAGAGCTCGGGAAAGTGATAGAGCAGGTTGGCCGAGAAATCACGCCAGACGAGCTGTCGGAGAAACGACTCGGCCCCTGCTCGTTGCTCGGGGGCGGCACGCTGGATGGTTCGCGCCGCGTGCCACAGCTGACGCGGGGATAGTTCACCGAATGCGAGGTAGGGGGAAAGAGCCGAGGTCGCTTCGAGGTCTGGCCTATCGCGATTCTCGGCGTATGACCTGACCTGTTCGCTCAGGAATTCGCACAACCTCGACTGGGCGTCGCTGGCTTCCGGCGACCAGGCCTCGCGCAATCCGCCGGCCCAGTCTGGATTCGTGGGAAGAAGCGCCCAATCTTCGAGCGCCTCCGACTTCGCCGAGATCTTGGGTAACGCTTGGGGCGGGGGGGCAGGTAGCGGTGCCGACGGCTCTCCCATTGCGAGCGAAGCCTTGTAGAACGGCGTGAAGACCTTGAACCACGCGCCTTGCTTTGTAAGCAACGTCTGCGGCTCGCGCAAATACGCGCCCTCAAAACTGTCGGAGACGGTTCCGATCCGCTGCAATTGGGATCGGAGAGCCTCGTCGGCTCGCGTGCCCCAGGGAGTGTAGCGCCGATTCCAATAGACTTTGCCGACACAAAGGGCCGTTGCAACCTTGATGGCCACGGTGTTCTGATCGCCGCTCCGCAAGAGCAGAGGCACTCCGATCCCAGCCAGCTGCTCGCGCAGCCGGATGATCGCGTGATGCAACCACCAGCGCCCCGCGCCGCCCAGCGGGCGACCGTCAGCCGCATCGTCAAGGACGTAAAGACCCACGGCCGGGCCGCATGCCATAGCCGCTCGCAAGGCGGCGTTGTCTGCAATGCGCAGATCGCGCCGGAACAGAACTATCGCTGGCTCGTTCATCGTCCCTCGAGTCGCCGGTCAGCGAGACTATTCTCGCAGTCGGCATCCGCCAACTGCGCGATGGTGAAGACTCGCCCGTCGGGCCGACCGCTCTCCCTTGCTCTCTGCCACCCGCCTGGGCTGGCAGCCCGCTACGCCGGTGTTGAGGCAAGAAGCGGACCCCAGCCGCAGCTTGTCCCGAGTCCCAGCTAGCCCATTCCTGAGAGAGAAACGGCGTATGGCAGCTGGCGGTCAAGCGAGCGAGCGGCCGGAACAAAGCGCCGCCCATGAGGGTCAGGACGTCCAGATCGATGCGCAGGGGCACGGTGGCGGACAGCGCGTCCATATGGAGGAAGTTGACGGCACCGGCGATGGGTGTTCTCGATCAGCATGCGACGGGCATAGCGGTCGATCAACCTGCGCGGGGGCGCCTCCATCTTATTGATGGGCAGCGTACGTGCCGCGCCGAGTCGCTTGCTGGCTGATCAGCTCGAACCAGCGTCCGAATTGGTTGAATTCGGTAGGTCTTGCATTTGCTCGCGCGGCTCCCCGTGCGGGTCTAGGGGTTCCAGTTGGGGTCCTGTGGGCGTAGCGGCTACCCTCCCAAGGAAGCAAGCCACCCGTATCACCCAACTTCACGGTTGACCCCGCTGGTAGTGCAATCGCAACATTTGCTTGCAAGGCTTGGCAAGATCCGGGCTCTCGGCTGAATTCCGGCCACGTTTGTTCATCGGCAAGGGCTGCCAGTCCGAATCCGGTGCTAGAATGAACGCCCCAAAAGCATCGCCTACAGGCATAGGAGGATCTGCAAGTGACACTGCAATCTCTTTCCCAGCGACTGATCGTCCTAGTGGCCGTCAGCTCTCTCTTATCGCCGGCGTTCGGGCAGACCGAGACCGCAGCCATCAACGGGTTCGTCACCGATCCCAGCGGTGGTGTCGTGCCAGCGGCCGATGTCGTCGCTACCAACGTGGCCACGAATGCGGCCTACCCGGTCCAAACAAGTGCTTCCGGGTACTACGTAATCACCCCGCTGCCGATCGGCACGTATACCATCATCGTGGAAGTTCCCGGATTCAAGACGGGAATTGCCGAGAACATTACGCTACAAGTCCAGCAACGGGCCAAGATCGACTTCGCGCTTGAAGTCGGTCAGCTGACCGAAGTGGTCACGGTGGAGTCTTCAGCGCCGCTGCTGTCAACCGAGGAGACATCGCTTGGCCAGGTCGTCAATAACCGCTCCATCGTTGAACTTCCTCTAAACGGCCGCAACTATTTGCAACTCGGCACGCTTGCCGTCGGAATGATGCCGACGAAGAAGGGGATGTTCAACGATCACGGTTCCGCGTTCTTGGCTAACGGCCTTCGCTACACCATGAACAACTACTTGCTGGACGGCCTCGACAACAATTCGCAGATCACGAACCTCCAGTCGGGAGGGGCAGAGATCATGCGCCCGTCGGTCGACGCTATTCAGGAGTTCAAGATCCAAACGTCGAACTTTTCGGCCGAGTTCGGGCGTAGCGCAGGGGCAGTAGTCAACGTTGCGG
>Ga0209020_1003632_pt1 | contig 10185 bp, 9 predicted proteins | sample PinacodermBB_FD_187298 | JGI IMG/M metagenome (GOLD analysis project Ga0209020, IMG submission 187298) | Host-associated microbial community of the marine sponge Aplysina aerophoba from Gulf of Piran - sponge pinacoderm, lysed by bead... | ecosystem: Host-associated > Porifera > Sponge >...
CCATCAGATATTGCGCGCCGCCGCCTTGATAGAATCAGCCATATCTTTCACTCCACCCGTTGACGCATTGGCCACAATGCTTTCGTCCGCCATAAGCCTCTGGAGCTGTAAGCTTTCACCGGCACTCATCTCCAGGGAATTGTTAGTACCAGTGTGGTCTGTAATGAACGCGCTCACCTGCGCGTCAGCACTGTTGACCAAATTCGACATGGTGCTCTGAAAGTCGCCCAGACCGCCTGGAGTGCCTGTATCATCACCACCAGGGGCAGCGGGGCCCGCCGACCCTCCTCTTGCTGCGTCTACGCCGCTCATTTCTGTCTCCTTCGCTTTCGCTTCAGTTCGTTTCGTTCCAGTCACTCTGTCGTCTGGCTCCTTGTGCTCCCCTCTGCTTTGTCGTCGTCGGCACGCGTCACTCGATCGCTCCTATGACAAAGACATTGCCAAAAACCACCGCTCGCCTGTGGAAAGCACCATCCGCTCCGGTCTACGGAGCCCTGAAGCCACCATTAACCAAGTACCGCTACCAAGTACCGCCTGCCGCCCATCCGTAACCCCGCGCCGCGACCGTACCCGAACTGTTTCCTCGACCCTACTCCTTCACTTCCTTCCGCCGCGCGCCGGGAAGGCGGAACACCAAAATTGGCGGTCGGGCGATGGGGGCGAGAGTCCGGGGTCCGGTACCTGGTCGGCTAGTCTTGGCAGAGGGTGCATGTTCAGCAAGTGAAACACTGTAAAACAGTTTTATTTCACGAAAGGCTAGCCGCTCTGGGCATTGATAAAACAGGGTGTTACGTTTTCCCTTTTTGCAGACAAGTTTGTCAGCGACGGAGCAGGGTTGAATGGCCAGAGCCTGTTGTCTGTCCCGCTACTCTGTCCGGTTGCCGAACCCATTGAATTGCCAAGCTTGAGCATTGCTTTCTCTGGAGTGCGCCAATCTGTCAGGCGGAGGTGTCGCCTGTCTGGTCCACGGACCCCCGCCAGGACATCCTTTTCGGCTGGCAGCTACCCCCAGTGGTGGCAAAAAACAGCCTGCGGCCACAGGAGCTCCCAAGCCAGATTTGCTGAGGATAACCTGCGCAGGACTCTTGCTGCCTGGAGTCGGGAGTCTGTGCTCAAGAGAGTTGTGGAGAGTTTGCGGGGCTCGCAAGCTGCTGACGTCTCTTGAGCACAGACCTTTATGTGCTGGGCGCGGGCCATTGAGACCTGGCTGGAAGAAGGAGGAGTGTCAGTGAAATCCTGGGCAGCAGCCCGTCAACCACCTCCAGCGGCTGCCGGCAAAACCAGCATGGCTTGTGGTGCCTTGTGTTTTCTTCGGCTTGGGAACCAGCGCGAATCGGCGATTGCGTGCCATGACCATGAATGGGTTTTCCAGTTTCAGAGAGTAGGGGGCTGCGTGGTCCAGTTGTACTGACTCTGCTGCCCTTAAAGGAGTTGGAGCGGAATCAGTGCTATAGATTTCCGCATTATCAACCTGTTCCGTGTCGTGCAGGTGCAATTTCCCTTCGGCTAACGTCAGCACGTGACGGCCATCGGGGTGTACTGCTGGCGTGAAGGGGGTTTTCAAACTGAAGGTGTGCACGGCCTCGTCTGAGTTCGAAGACGAGCTGGGCCGTACCAGCACTTGTCGTCTCCCTCCCTCTCTGTTCCGGTCCGGTCCCACCAATACACGGCCTGTGAACTCTGGTGCCCGGGCCGGGCTCTTCATCGTACGCACGAGCTTGTAGTCGCCCCCTTTTTGTTGCCTGTAGAACTGCAGCTGCTGGCTGCCCTGATTGCTTGGTATCTCAAGAGTTACCACCAATAGGTCGTGTGGCGGCGGAGTCAGGCAGACTTGCGAGGCGATATGTTCCAGCTGAACAAGGGTTTTATCAAAGGCATCTTTTTCCCGGTTGTATCTGCACACCAGAACTTGGTCACCATTGCATACGGCAAAGGCTTCACTGCCGTGATGGTCGGATGAAATGGGGTCGATAAGCATTCTTTGCGCAGGATTATCATCAGCAAAGACCCGTGTTAGCGTACTGTGTCGCTTGTCAAAGGACACTGATTCGCCGCATGGATACTGTTTTGTCAGCTCTGCGTCCTGCATGGTGTTTTGCAAGGCGTTTTGAGAGAGTCGAAGTTTTTCGGTATTGGGATCTTTCTGAAACAAGCCCACTTCACCGGCGCGGTTATAACCAACGGCATAGGCGTCTTCGCACAACGCGTTTTTTATCCAATACCCCTCTATCTGAGCGCGGGCTGTGCGTCTCGCCCGGACAGCGAGGCTTGCAAGCGAAACTGGCTCCAGCTCGACCAGGCTCAGTTGCCGGGATTGCAGGACATCCTGGTAAGCTTGTTGAAACAAAAGCGGGAAAAGTTCCACATGCTTGAAGTCGGCCAGTTTTTGTATCTGCGGAATTTCCTTCCAGCCCTCAAGGGTGTAGATCTGATCGAACAATTCGGCCGTGTAGCCAGTCTGCCGGGCATAGTTGCTCAGGGCGCGATCATCGTTCCTGTTTGCTATCAGATAGTTGGCCATCCGCGCAGGGCTGCCACCGGCTTCTGAGACTGCGTATAGATCACGTGATTCGAGATTGTCCAGGATGAGCTGCAGGATTTCGTTAGGCATGTCGGGCAAGCCAGGGCGGTTGCCAACCGAGACAACCTGCTCGGCCAAGGGTGCTTCAGATGACAACGAAACCGAATTGTCAGGTGCACCGCTGGTTGACGCAGCCGCAGGTTTTGCCATTTGGGTGAAAGAGTGCGAAGAGGACAGCATACTGGAAATGGTTCCCGGTCTGGAGAAGTTATACAACAAGTGACATGTTTTTGGCCAGGCGCGCTTGACTATACCAGATCTTTTTATGGGGCAGGGCGCTTCAAGGGAAATAGAGCCCGCGAACTCTGAGGTTGACTCCTGTTACAGTGCTTGCCTGAATCGATCAGTGTTGAGATATATTTCTGCGCGCATTCTGGCTACGGGGAACCTTTCTCCCCCGGTAGTCTGGATGTAGAGTTTCGGCTTGCTGACACTGGAGATACCTGCGCGTTTGCTGATACTCAGCCCTTCTTTGAGCAGTAGTATCAAAAAACATAGCAGCCGATGAAAAGCTGGTGGCAGCCACTGGGAATGAGGGTATATGCTGGTTCGTGCCGTCCTTTTTTGACCGCAGCAAGGATACGCACCCGTCGCTCTTTAGCAATGATGCAGAGAAAATCGCAGCAGACACAGAGGCCCAGAGTGCACAGGCATGACTTGTTTCAACATATTCTGTTTATATATCTTGTCATCGGTGTTGACTATGAGGGCGAGAGGCAGTCTAATAGGCGGCTCTTCTCCTCCTCCTCTTGGGTAGGCGGGCCTGGGTAGCTCAGTCGGTAGAGCAGTGGACTGAAAATCCTCGTGTCGGCGGTTCGATTCCGCCCCCAGGCACCAGATTGAGACTTGGACGCTAGTGTGTGTCTTCTGCGTTCCGGTCAAATAAGCAAGCGATACTTCTTTTCTGGAAAATTTTTTGAGAACAAATGCGTCCCGATGAGGGAGGCGTGATTTTCTGGTGTATTGGCAGGCTGTGCCAGCTGGACGGCGGCTGGTGATGAACTGATGTCGAGAAAGCCTTGAGGAGTTCTCGGCATCTTTCCTTTGGTTTGGATCGACTCGGTGCCTGGATGGGGCATCAGCACTCAGCGCAGATCGCTACAGGCAGATCGGCTACAGAGGAGCAGTGCCTTCCTGCAACGGGGTTGCCGCACTGAGTCGTGCAGGCACGTGAAGATTCATGCATGGGGCCGTGCATGAATGTGGATTGTGGCTTGCGATTGGTAGCACCTTCCGGGCTGCTGTGTCGGCGCGGTGGTCCTCCATGGAAGCCAGCACTGGATTGCCTCTGACTGGTTTGCAATTGCCTCATAGCCTCATAGCCTTGCCTTACCAGATTGACTGGTGGGGCCGTGGCGGACATGGCACGGGGCCCTGCCTCTTCTGTGCGGCGATACTGAGTCTACTTTTCCTGCTTGTCTGATGAACAGCTTTCTATCGAGTGGATTACTCTGACCCATGGTTACAAAGAAGCTTTTTGTTAAAACCTACGGTTGCCAGATGAACGAGTATGATTCATCTCGTGTGGCAGACCTGCTGGGCTGCACGCATCACATGGAGCTGACCGACAATCCGGAAGACGCCGATGTTCTGCTCGTCAACACCTGCTCAGTCAGAGAAAAAGCCCAGGAAAAACTGTTTCACCAGTTGGGCCGGTGGAAAAAACTCAAAAAAGAGAAGCCGGATCTCATCATAGGTGTTGGCGGTTGCGTAGCCAGCCAGGAAGGAGAGGCCATAGTCCAGCGTGCGGACTACGTTGACCTGGTATTCGGGCCGCAAACCTTGCATCGCGTTCCTGAGATGATCGACGCCACCCAGGCCAGAGGCATTCCTCTGGTAGACGTCACCTTTCCTGAAATCGAAAAGTTCGACAGATTGCCAGAGCCCAGTGTAGAGGGTCCCACAGCCTTTGTTTCCGTGATGGAGGGCTGCAGCAAGTACTGTACGTTCTGCATAGTGCCGTTCACCCGTGGTGAGGAAATCAGCAGACCAGTGGAAGATGTTCTGGCCGAGTGTGCGGGACTGGCCGAACAGGGGGTACGTGAGATCAATCTCCTGGGACAGAACGTCAATGCCTACCAGGGGCGCCGGAAGGATGGGTCCTGCGCGGATCTGGCCGAACTCGTGGCGCTGGTGGCGGGTTTTGATGGTATAGATCGCATTCGTTTCACCACGTCCCACCCGACAGAATTTTCCGACAATCTCGTGGAAGCTTACCAGGAAGTCCCGGAACTGGTCAGTCACTTGCACCTGCCGGTCCAGAGCGGTTCGGACAGAATCCTGACGGCGATGAAGCGCAACCATACCCGGGATGACTACCTGAATCGGGTACAGAAGCTGAAAGCTGTGCGTCCCGAGCTGAGCATGTCATCAGACTTTATTGTCGGCTTTCCTGGAGAAACCGCGCAGGAGTTTGCCGAGACCATGGACCTGGTGACCAGAGTCGGCTTTGATACTTCATTCAGCTTTATTTACAGCAAAAGGCCTGGAACACCGGCTTCAGAGTATGAAGACTCTGTTCCCGAGGAAGAAAAGAAGCAGCGTCTCCACCAGCTGCAGGCCGTACTGAACCGGCAGGCGGCACAAATAAGCCGCCGCCTGGTGGGAACCCGGCAGCGTGTGCTGGTGACGGGCTATTCAAGGAAAGACCCGGGTCAGCTCCAGGGACGCACGCCCTGCAACCGGGTAGTGAACTTCTCCTGCACTGTTCCACGGATGATCGGCCATTTCGCTGATGTCGTCATAGGCGAGGCCATGCCCCACAGCCTGCGCGGCAGGCTCCTTGTTTCTGAGCTTGATGCCGACTGGAAGCCGTGCTGACAGCAAAGTGCATCCTGGCGGAGAGTCCGGCCTGGATGCCTGAAGCATTCCCCGGCAAGCGGTGCCTGAACTCAGCGGGACATCTCCTGTATTATTTCTGCCATTCTCCCTGTTCTCCCTGTGCGGACGCTGTGTTTTTGTCCAGCGCCGCCGAACCTGGCTCGAGGTAATTTCATGACCAATCCGGGCGCCCCTGATCTGAGAACATTTCAGGGCTTTATTATGCAGCTTCAGTCTTTTTGGGCGCAGCAGGGCTGTACGCTCATGCAGCCACTGGACATAGAGGTGGGCGCTGGCACTTTTCACCCTGCCACTTTTCTGCGGGCTATAGGTCCGGAAAATTGGAACGCGGCTTATGTGCAGCCGTCCCGGCGTCCTGCCGATGGGCGCTACGGCGACAATCCCAACCGCCTGCAGCACTACTACCAGTTTCAGGTGGTGATGAAACCCAGTCCTGAAAACATGCAGGAGTTGTATCTGGACTCCCTGCGCAGTCTGGGCATAGACCCCCTGGCTGACGACATCCGCTTCGTGGAAGACAACTGGAAATCTCCCACCCTGGGTGCCTGGGGGCTGGGTTGGGAAGTCTGGATGAATGGTATGGAAATCACCCAGTTTACCTACTTTCAGCAAGTGGGCGGCCTGGAGTGCTACCCGGTCACCGGGGAAATCACCTACGGCCTGGAGCGCCTGGCCATGTACATCCAGGGGGTGGACAACGTCTATGATCTTGTCTGGGCCAGGGGGCCGGATGGAGATGTGACCTATGGGGATGTTTACCATCAGAATGAGGTAGAGCAGTCAGCCTTCAATTTTGAACAGGCAGACATCCGGACCCTGTTTGAACATTTCGACTTTTTCGAACAGGAATCGAACCGCCTGGTGGAACTCGACCTGCCCTTGCCAGCCTATGAGTATATGCTGCGCGCCTCCCACGCTTTCAATCTGCTGGATGCCCGGCGAGCCATCTCTGTCACCGAGCGGCAAAGATTTATTCTGCGTGTACGCAGTCTGGCCAGTGCTGTCGCCAGGGCCTATTTTCAGGCCCGCAAGGCGCTGGGCTTTCCTCTGGCCGATCATGATGTTCGGCAGCAAGCATTGGCACTGCAGGAGAGTGCGTAATGGCCACAGAAGACTTCCTGTTTGAGCTGGGTACCGAAGAACTTCCACCGACGTCTTTGCGTCAACTGTCTGATGCGCTTGCCACAGAGATACTGAACCGCCTTGCCCAAAAAGGCCTGACCTATGAAGAGCACCGCTCTTTTGCGAGCCCACGTCGTCTGGCACTGTCGATAACAAAACTTGAGACATGGCAGCCGGATAATTGCACCACACGTCGGGGTCCGGCTCTGGAGGTTGCCCTGGACGCTGAAGGGCGCCCGAGCAAGGCTGCGCTGGGTTTTGCCCGCTCCTGTGGTGTCACTGTCGAAGAGCTGGACAGGCTGCAGACAGACAAGGGCAGCTGGCTGGTTTACCACCAGCGCACTCCCGGACAGTCCACCGCCAGTCTGCTTCCGTCAATTATTTCCGAGTCCCTGGAAGCGCTGCCTGTTGAGCGGCGTATGCGCTGGGGAGTGCGACGCAAAGGCTTTGTGCGACCGGTGCGCTGGCTGGTGATGCTGCTGGGAGAGGAAGTGGTGCCTGCTGAGATCATGGGAACCTCTTCGGGACGGGAAACATGGGGGCATCGTTTTCACTGTAACAGCCCTCTGACTCTGACGACGGCGGGCTCATATGCGCGGCAGTTGTCTTCACATGGCCATGTAATGCCTGACTATGAGGAACGCAAGGCTGAGATACGACGACAGATAGAAGATCTTGCCCGGCGCGCCCAGGGGACGGCCGTGATTGATGAGAAGCTTCTGGATGAAGTGACGGCTCTGACGGAGTGGCCAGTGGCTCTGACCGGTCGCTTTGACGCTGCGTTTCTGGAGATGCCAGCCGAGGCTCTGATTTCATCCATGCAGAGCCATCAGAAGTACTTTCACCTGGTCGACGAGCAGGGCGCCTTGATGCCTTGTTTTATCACGGTTGCCAACATAGAAAGCCTGAATCCATCGGGAGTTGTTTCCGGAAACGAGCGGGTGATTCGAGCCCGGCTGGCGGATGCACGCTTCTTTTATGAGGCTGACCTCAAATCGAGCCTGGAGCAGGCGCGCAGCCGGTTGAAATCGGTCTTGTTCCAGAAAGAGTTGGGGACTGTGTTCGCCAAAACGGAGCGGGTTGCCAGGCTTGCTGCGTTCATTGCGGAGCAAGCCGGTTTCGATGCTGAGCTGGCGCACAGGGCGGGATGCCTGAGCAAGTCAGATCTGGTGTCAGAGATGGTGCAGGAGTTTCCTGAGTTGCAGGGGACCATGGGGATGTACTATGCCCGGAGCGAAAGAGAGCACCCTGATGTCTGTCTGGCTCTGCATGAGCAGTACATGCCGCAGGCGGCCGACAAGGAAGTGCCCGGCACAGGTACGGGGATAGCGCTGGCATTGGCCGACCGGATAGACACCCTTGTTGGCTTGTTCGGGATCAAGGCAGTGCCTTCGGGCAGCCGGGATCCTTTTGCGCTGAGGCGCGCTGCCCTGGGGATCCTGCGCACGATCGTGGAAAAAAGGCTGTCTGTTGACTTGCGGGTTGTCACTGAAAAAGCTGTTCTGGCCTGGCAGGAGCAGGGTGTTGCACTGCCCGCCGCACAGGGGCTGGCTGACCGGGTGGTTGAGTTTATCTGGGATCGTTCGCGCGCCTGGTACCAGGACGCGGGCGTTGAAGCTGATGTCTTTTTGTCGGTTCGGGCGGTGGAGCCGCGCTGTCCGTTCGACTTTGACCAGCGCATCAAGGCTGTTTCCGGCTTTATGGGCTTGCCGGAAGCTGCCGCTCTTATCAGTGCCAACAAGCGTGTTTCCAACATGCTGACAGGCAGCCCTCCCCCTTGTGGCGAGCTGGCTGTTGATCTGGTGGAGGAAGGCGCAGAGCAGGACCTTCTGGCAGCTTTGAGTGGTTTTGAGGACCTTGTGCAAAGAGAGAGTTTTGGCAGTGATGAGTACGAGCAGGTCATGCACCGTCTGGTTGGCCTCAAGCAGCCGGTGGACTCTTTCTTTGACCAGGTGTTGGTGAACCATGCGGACGAGCAGGTACGCAACAACCGCCACATGTTGTTGAACAAGGTGAGAGCCCTGTTCCTGAAAGTCGCTGACATTTCGTTGTTGAAGGGCAGCAGATGAAACTGGTGATTCTCGACCGTGATGGTGTTATCAACGAGGACTCGGACGACTACATACGCTCTGTCGATCAGTGGACGCCTGTTGCCGGCAGCATTGAAGCCATCGCCCGCTTGTGCCGGGCCGGCTATGCTGTGGCGGTGGCGACCAACCAGTCCGGCGTGGGACGGGGATACTTTTCGCCTGCGGTCCTGGACGCCATTCATGCCCGGCTTGAAGAGGAGGTGCGCCGGGCGGGTGGGGAGCTGTCCTGCATCTGTTTTTGTCCACATACACCAGCGGATGACTGCCAGTGTCGGAAGCCGCGCCCTGGGCTGGTGCGGCAGATTGAGGAGCGGCTGGGCTGTTCGGCTGAGGGTGCCTGGCTGGTAGGTGATTCGCCCTGCGATATGGAACTGGCTGCCGGCTGTGGCTGTCGGGCAGCTCTTGTGAGGACCGGCAAAGGCCAAAGAACGCTGCAGGCGGGGATCAACAGGGAGAGCGTATCTGTTTTCGACAGTCTGTCCCACTTCAGCCGCTTCCTTCTGAAGTAAACACGGGGACTTCCATGATACGGACAGGTTGTTGTGCGCTGCGATCTTTTCTCTTCTATGTTTTGTGGATTCTGTATGGGGTGCCCTGGTGTCTGTGGGTGATTCTCGCGGCCCCCTGTACCCGCTCGGTTCAGGCCCGGCACCGCTATCTGGCTCAGCCGTTCTGCCGGATGACGGTTGTTCTTTGTCGTTTATGCTGTGGTATACGCTGGGCCCTGGAAGGAGCGGAGCATATTACAGCCCGGCCCTGTGTGATTGTGAGCAATCATCAATCGCCCTGGGAAACTTTCTTCCTGCAGACCCTGGCCAGTCCTCAGACCACTGTCATAAAAAAGGAGCTCTTGCAGATTCCTTTTTTTGGTTGGGCATTCAGAGTACTGGACCCTATTCCTATAGACCGCAAGGAGGCGCACTCCTCTTTGCAGCAGGTGGTGAAGGCAGGGAAGAAGAGCTTGGAGCGGAATCAATGGGTCATGATATTTCCGGAAGGTTCCCGGCATCCCTGGCCTGAAACGGGTCGTTTCAATCGTGGAGCGGCCTTTACAGCGCAGGCTGCGGGGGCTCCGGTTGTGCCTGTCGTTCATGATGCAGGGCGTTATTGGCCTTCTGGTCGCTGGATAAAAAGACCAGGCACAGTTCGTGTGAAGGTGGGGCCGGCATTGGACAGTCAGGCCAGCAGTGCCGCAGAGCTTACCCAGCAGCTGCGCGAGTGGATTCAGGAAAACAAGAACAGGGACTGAAATGAACTGAAATGAGCGGCCCGGTCTGCACCAAGGCTGGGCGGGTCTACTCCCCTCCTTGAGTCCTTGGTATTCCCGGCTCTCCCGGCTCTCCCGGCTCTCCCGGCTTTTCCGGCTCTTCTGGTTCTTCCGGCTCTTCTGGCTCTTCCGGCCCTTCCGGCCCTTCCGGCCCTTCCGGCCCTTCCGGCCCTTCCGGCTCTTCCGGCCCTTCCGGCCCTTCCGGCTCTCCCGGCTCTTCCGGCTCTCCCGGCTCTCCCGGCTCTTCCGGCTCTCCCGGCTCTTCCGGCTCTCTCGGCTCTCCC
>Ga0209020_1003647_pt1 | contig 10156 bp, 13 predicted proteins | sample PinacodermBB_FD_187298 | JGI IMG/M metagenome (GOLD analysis project Ga0209020, IMG submission 187298) | Host-associated microbial community of the marine sponge Aplysina aerophoba from Gulf of Piran - sponge pinacoderm, lysed by bead... | ecosystem: Host-associated > Porifera > Sponge >...
ATCTGTGGCATCCCGTGGCGGTCCTCGCAGACCTGCAGGCCGGCGAGACGATGCGGACCCGGTTGCTCGACCGGGACATCGCGGTCGGCCTCGACGGCGCCGGGGCGCCGCTGGCGTGGCTGATCACCGGCGAGGCGCAGGGAGGGGGGCCCGCCCCCGAACCGCTGCCGACGGTCGCCGCCTACGAGTTCGCCTGGACCAGCCTGGGGGTCCCGCCGGCTGAGATCTTCGCGATCCCCGAGTGCGACGAGCCCGACCGGCGCAACCTCGCCACCTTCTCGGTCGGGGTGCACGTCTCGGCACCCCGCGCCGTCGAGAACTTTCTGGACCTCGGCCACTTCCCCTACGTGCACGCCGGGATCCTGGGCCAGGTGCCCCGGACCGAAGTGGCGGACTACCGGGTGGAGGTGGACCCCGGGACGAACGAGCTGTGGGCGCTCGACTGCGAGTTCTTCCAGCCGCAGGCGGCCGCCGCCTCCACCGACGGCCAGGTGTCGCAGTACACGTACCGGGTACCGCATCCCTACTGCGTGATGCTCTACAAGTCGTGCCCGACCGACGAGTCCCGGTTCGATGTCATCGCGCTGTTCTGCCAGGCGCTGTCGGCGGATCGGGTGCTGTTCCACACCTTCATGAGCGTCATCGACGAGGTGAGCAGCGACGCTGGGATCCGGGCCTTCCAGACTCTGGTCTCCGCGCAGGACAAGCCGATCCTGGAGAACCAGACCCCCCGCCTGCTCCCCCTCGAAGTGGGCGACGAGACATCGGTGCGGTCCGACCGGGCCTCGGTGGCCTACCGGCGCTGGCTCGGGGACCTCGGCGTCGACTATGGCGTGATCCCCGCAGGCACCGGCGATGAATGCTCCTGACCTCGCCTCGCCTTCCTGGCAGGACGCCGTAGGCGCGTTTCCGGACAACAGGCACCGGCGATGAATGCTCCTGACCTCGCGTCGCTGCTCGGCGTCGAGGCCGTTGAGAGCGGTCAAGAGCGGTCGATTGCGGTCGGAGTCGTCGGGGGCGGTCGAGGCGTCGAAGGCACCGGCGATGACGGCTCCTGACCCCGCCTCGCTGCTGCACCCCGTCGCCGCCTGCTCGGACCTGGTGCCGCGCCACGTGGTCCGGAGCCGCTTGTTCGGCCGGGGCCTCGCCATCTGGAAGGCCGACGACGGCTTCGTCAACATCTGGGAGGACCGCTGCATCCACCGCGGGATGCGCCTCTCGGCCGGCGTCAACGATGGCGCCGAACTCGTCTGCCAGTACCACGGCTGGCGCTACTCCAACCGCAGCGGGAACTGCAGCTACATCCCGGCACATCCGGGCGAAGCGCCGGCGCGCACGATGCGCGTCCCGAGCTTCGCCTGCGCTGAGAAGTACGGGCTCGTCTGGTCGGGCAGTTCCCCGGACGCCGAGCCGCCCTCGATCGCGGCCCTCGAGGGCGCCGAGGTGCTCGTGCTCCGGAGCCTGCCGGTCAACGTCCCGGCGGCTCTGGCGCTCGAAGCGCTCGCCGGGTACTCGTTCCGCCCCGCAGTGGCGCCCGGAACCCACACGGCCGCCGCAACCGGCGCCGGCCGCCCCTACTCGGTCACCGTCACCGCCACGACCGCCGGCGCCGGGAGTGCCGTGGTCTTCTTCGTCCAGCCGGCCGACACGGGCCGCTGCGTCATCCGTCCCGTGCTGAGCCCCGCCCCGGCGCCCGAAGAGCACCTGGCCGTCCTCCGCCATCACGCCAGGGGGCTCGAGGAACTCCGGAGCCGGTTGGAGGACTCGAGTCCCACCGGGACCGCCGTGCAGCTGCCCACGGCGACACTCGAACCGGTGCGCCGTGACGGCACGACCGGACCAGCCGGCGGCCGTCGACCGCAGGTGCAGGTCGCGGTCGCCCGCAAGTGGCTCACCGCGGAGGGGATCGCCGCATTCGACTTGGCGCCGGTCGCCGGTGAGCTGCCGGGTTTCCAGCCGGGCGCCCATCTCGACGTACATCTCCCGAACGGCCTCGTGCGGCAGTACTCGCTGACCAACGGGCCGGACCTAACCAACATCTACCGCATCGGCGTGAAACTGGAACCGGAGGGCCGCGGCGGGTCCCGCTACATGCACGACAGCGTCCACGTCGGCGATGTCCTGGGCGTCTCGGCGCCCCGCAACAACTTCACCCTCCGGCGGGACGCGGCCAGGACGGTGCTGATAGCGGGAGGCATCGGGATAACGCCACTGCTCGCCATGGCCCAGACGCTGGCCCGGCAGGGACTGACCTGGGAACTCCACTACTTCGCCCAGAGCGACGACCACATCGCCTTCGGCGAGACGCTGGCTCGCCTGGCCGGCGGCGTGAGGACGTACTGCGGGCTCTCGCCGGAGGAGACCGGCGCCGAACTCGCCAGGATCACCCGGCAACACGGGCCGATGCAGCACGCCTACGTCTGCGGCCCCGGACCGATGATCGACGCGACCCGTGCGATCGCCGGCGAGGCAGGGTGGCCCAGCGAAGCGGTCCATTTCGAGTACTTCAAGAACGAATCCGCGGGCGACGACGGCTCGGCGTTCGACGTAACCCTGGCACGCCGCGGGCAGACCTTCAGGATCGGCACCGGCGTGTCGCTCCTCGATGGTTTGCGACGCGCAGGAATCGACCTGCCGTCATCCTGCGAGCAAGGCGCCTGCGGGACCTGCGTGGCGACAGTCCTCGACGGAGAACCCGACCACCAGGACGTCTACCTCAAAGCCGCCGAGCGAGCCGCGGGCGACCGGCTGCTCACCTGCGTCTCTCGGGCCAGGGGCGGGCGACTCGTCCTCGACCTCTAGGAGACTGGTCCGCAATGGCGGTTCCGCCGAACCCACAAGCCTCTGAACTGGGCTTTCGCGGCGAAGGCTCGGCTGATTCGGGGATTGCTCAGCACACTCCCAGTCCAACATGATCAGGCTCTACGACTACCTGCTGTCAGCCAGCTGCTACAAGGCGCGGCTGCTGCTGAGCATGCTCGACGTGCCCCACGAGCTGGTGCCGGTGGAGTTCCATCCGGGACGGGAACACCGAAGCGCCGGGTTCAGGAGGATCAACCCGCTCGGCCACATCCCGGTCATCGATGACGACGGCTTCATCCTGCGCGATGCGCACGCCATCCTCGTTTACCTCGCCGGCAGGTACGACGCGGCGCGGACCTGGTACCCCACCGGTGACCCGCGGCTCCTCGGTGAGATGGCTTCCTGGCTGCAGTTCGGAGACGGCACTGCGACGACCGCCTCCGCGGCGCGCCTCTGCGTCAACTTCGGCTACGACTTCGACCTCGCGGCGTGCCAGGCGGGGGCGCACCGCCTTTTCCGGGTGCTGGACGAGCACGTCTGGTTCCGCGAGCAGGAGGGGCTCGACTGGGTCGCATCCGCCGCGGCGCCCACCGTCGCCGACATCGCGCTCTTCCCCGATGTCGTCCTCTCCGGAGAGGGAGGCATCTCGCGGGAGGACTATCCCGCCCTCCGACGGTGGACCGAGCGTGTGCAGCGCCTGGGGGGCTTCGTCGACATGCCGGGCGTGCTCCCCGTCGCACCGCTACCGCCCTGAGGCGCCGCCGGGGTTCAGCGGATCAGCAGGCCACCATCGACGACCGGGAGGCTCCCGCCACGAAGGAGGCTGGTCCGCATGGCGGGCGGGCGGACCGCTCCCGGGAGCCATCGACGACCAGGGAACCTCCCGCCACGGAGTAGGACTCCGCGGTGGCCAGGAACACCGCCACCGCGGCGACCTCGGCGCCCGTCGGGCGGCTCCTCAGCCGGCGATGGGGTTCTCCCAGCGGGCTTCGGGGAAGCGGGCGAAGTCGGTGTCGGCGCTCATGACCACCAGGCCGTGCTCGACGGCGAGTGCCGCCAGCATGGCGTCGGGCACCAGGCCGGCCGTGACGTGGTGTGCGGCCAGGATGTCACCCACGATGGCGGCGGTGCGCTCGCCGGCGGGCGGGATCCAGGTCGCCTCGGCCTCCAGCCAGCCCTGCACACATCCCCAGGCCTGCTCAGCGGTCAGGGGCTCGGCGTAGATACGAGGATTGGTGCCGATCCGCAGGAACGCCCCGAGGGACTGCCACGGGATCGCCACGCGCCGGCTGCCGCGGAGAGCCGCCGTCAGCCACCGGGCGGACCGCTCGTGGTGCACTGAGGAACTGTCGGTGGCGTAGAGAAGCAGGTTGGCGTCGATCAGCACGGGCCGTCGGCCTCGTCGAGCAGTCCCAGGACGTCGCCGATGTTGGTGACGTCGACCCGCTGGCCCAACTCGTAGGAAGTGTGCTCGTACTCCGAGGCCGTGGCCGGCTTGGCCAGGCCCCCGCGCACGAGGCGGTTGACGGCCTCACTCACGCCGATGCCCTCCGAACGCCGCAGCCCCTCGACCGCAGCCGCAACGTCCTTCGCCAGTGTCACCGTCGTGCGCACACCGACAACTGTAGCATCATGATGCGTTGAGATCAGCATCACAATGCTCCATCCCTTGACAAAGGGGGTTACGAAACCTCGACCCGTGCGGGGCGGGCGCCAGGCAATGACGGCCGCCGACCCCTCCCGCGATCCGCCCCTTGCTGCTTCGTGCCTGCACCATGCAGGCAACAGGTATGCTGCGCACTGGGAGGTGCGACGATGACGCAACTCACGATCCGCAACGTCCCTGAGAGTGTGGCCGACGCGCTCCGGGAAGAGGCGAACGAGTCCGGGCAGAGCCTCAATTTCGTGGCGCGGCAGGCACTCGAGGAACACGTCGAGCAACGCGGTCTGACCCGGCGCGTCGCGGCAATGAACGAACTCCGCGAGGACATCAGGCGCACCTTCGGTAACGAACTGTCCGAGAGCGCGGTGCTCATCGCCGAGGACCGCGGCCGTTGATCGCGGCCGACCGGCTCGTTATCGACGCTTCGGTCGCCGTCAAGTGGGTGCTCCCCGAGCCCGGCGCCGAGCGTGCGGGCATACTGCTCGGCGCCTTGGCGTCCGGGGATCTCGCCATCGAGATCCCCGACATATGCGTCGCCGAGATCACGAACGTCCTCTGGAAGCGCTGCCGCCGGCGTGACGAACTCACACCTCGACAGGCCAGGCAGGCGCAGGCACTCCTTCTGGACGTACTTCCGGTACCCACTCCGAGCGCGCAGTTGGTGCCCGCCGCTCTCGAGATCGCGCTGACCTACCGGCACTCCGTGTACGACTGCCTCTACGTGGCACTCGCCGAACGCCGGAACTGCCCGCTGGTGACCGCGGATCGCCCGCTCGTACGGTCCATGGAACCGGCCACCGTCGAGGTCATCCACCTCGAGCAGATATGGGACAGCGATGAGGACGGAGCCCTGGGCGGGCCGGCCCGGTGATCGGCAAAGAACGCCAGCGATAGGCTTCGGCCGCACCTGACCGCCGGCGTTTCCCGCGAGGCTACTCATGCCCTCCGAGAGGTGTCCATCGTGGTTCTCGCGCTGGGTGGACATTCGTACCTACCACGCGACGACCGCGAGCTGAAGGTCCCACAGCGCGGACACGCCGCATCGGGGCGCGCCAAGCGCACCGACACCTCCAACCCGCCACCGGGCGCCTTGACCGCGCCGGTCACCTCGAAGTCCTCCAACCCGGACAGCACGCGCGTAACATCACCCATCTCGGGGCCTCCTCGTCTTGGCTGCGCTTACTGCCAGACTCGCGAGGCCCCGACCCGCATCCGCGGACCCTCACATCACAGCACCTGCCCCATCAACCGCGTAGAGCCACCAAACCCAGGGCGATTCACTCCTAGACGCTCTAATAGCGGGACTACATGCGTCGGTGGCGCGAATACAGCGGTACGCGTCACGTCTGATCTCTCAGGATTCTACCCTTGCATCTTCGCCCCCAGCGCCCGCGCGTTCCCGAGGAGCCGAGAGACGAAATGGTGATCGGCCAGTCCCCGGATGGTAGTAGCTTGGACTCGCTCTGGGATACTACTACTCCGTGCTCGATCCGATCATGTGGATCGATATGGCCTTGCGAAGATAGAGAATCGGCTCGCCGTAGCACTTGCCACCGACGTCCTCAGCGTTTCGATGTGCGATATCGTATGACATACCAAGCTTACTGAGCCACATCGCTGTGACTGGTTCTTGTCGGGCAGCATGGGTCGGTTTACCACCTTTCTCATACAGAACTACCTTCTGGTGGCCTGTCTCGGCTCTGCCATCCGAGCAGACCGAATAGCCGATTGACTCAAATGCAGAAACAAATGCAGTTAGCGTTTCCTCGCGCGGTGAGTCGGGCGGCCAGTAGTCACCAGCTCGATGACCTGGCCACCACCAGCGGTCCGTCTCACCTGCGGCGAAAGCGATACAATTGTACTTTCCATCTGGCAGACTGCGCTGCTCATACGCTCCGGTCGCCTTGAGTCGAGGAAAATCCGACTCAACTAGCAGCCTGAAGCTGACCGAAGAGAGCCGCCTAAGTGACAAGCCCCTTGTCCCGTCCCCACTGAAGCCACATATTAGTAGCAGCTTGCAGAGATTCGGCGTCAGATGCTGGATTCTCGCCGGTAATCGCAGTGAGCGCCCAACTCCAGTGGAACTCGCCATCCATCATGTCTTCAAAGATCAGTGGAAGAACCTGTTCACCGAGTCCGATGACTCGCTGATACGCGGGATGCATGCAGATAACGGTTGACGATGAACTTAGCATTGTTTGTGTGGTCCATTGCTCTACCAATTCACCGAACTGCCTACGCAACTCCCTAACGGCAGACTCAGCAGGCGAGCGTTTTGGGAATCTAACGAGTTGTCCTACTGCTCTACTGGACTCGAATGGTTCTGACCAAGAGTCAAGGTCCCACTCGTCGAACGTTTCTCTGTGATCCGGCCATCGTGCTACCACTGCTAGCGCAGACCCGATCCAATTGCTGTGGGCGACTAAAGTGTGATCGCTTCCCGATGAAGGAGAACGAGCGATCAGCGAGGGACACCGCCCTGGGGGGTCGGTGAACTCGTCGCGAACTCCGCAGTCATGTCTAGCAAAGGCAGCCCAGTTCTGCAAGGTGTCGTGTTCGACGGTTTGCAACTACTCCTCCGATGCCATGTAGACTAAGGCCGAATCATGAAGCTTCTGCTTGAGCGATGCAGATTTGGCTATTGCGCGGTTTGTTGCTTGATTTAGAGCCTCAAGATCGCCATCATCGAGAACAACAAAGAAGTTGTCGTGGGAGCCAGTGCTATCGATGAAGTGGACAAGGAGTGTGTGGCTCAGTAGTGCACCTTCTGGCTCGGGATCGCCGTCGACTTGGTCGTGGAATAGGGGCCTCAGGTCCGTGAGAATCTGGGCGCTCAGAAAAACGCGCTCATGCGCCGTGCCGAGAGAAGATGCTTTGCCCTGGATGCGGACGACATCGCAGTCCAAGAGGAGTTCGATGCGCCGCTCGAAGCGCAGACGATCGTCGTCGGAGTCGGAGAACTGTGCAGATGACGCAACGCGTGCAGCTATCTGTGCCGGTGGTGATCCAGTCTTGTGGCCGACAGAGGCAAGACCGAAGACGGCGTCAAGTAGTTCACTTGCGACGGATGCCTCGAGCGCACAGGCTCCGTGGACGGAGTCCGCGAGGACGGATCGAGGCGTGCTCGGTTCGTTCTCTCCGAGCGAACCAAGGAGTTTGGCATAGTCGCCGTCCTTGAGACTGCGGATCAGGTTGAACGCTGAGATATGACGTTCAGGAACGGTGAGGGGCCGCACACGCGGCGCTGTGGCCATCGCGACTACCTGTGTCTGCTCGGGAATCTGGTCACGCTAGACGGGTGACTGCGGCAGCACAGATGCGGCGCAGCAAGCGGGCCTCGGCATCATCAGCAGAGGGCAGAATTCCACGCGCGAAGGATACCACGCAAGCCGCGAAGCCGAAGTTCCTGCCTCCGACATTCCTGACCTCGATATTTCGCGAGATGCATCGGATCCGAGCCTCAGCAGCGAACCGGAACCCCTTACGAGGCGTACCGCGAGGTGCAGGGTCCGATCGCGGCGAGGGATGTTCCGCGAGGAGCAAGGCCCCGTGAACGGCGTCGGCTGGCGTCACCGTGTGCATCGAGGTCGGAGCCCCAGGGACGTTGGGCGTTGGCCGCCAAGCGCGCTGCGCCGTCGCCCTTCGGCCGCGGTGGCCGGTGAGTTCGGTCTGGCTGCGATACTCCTTGACCCGCGAGCTGAAGGTCCCACAGCGCGGACACGCCGCATCGAGGCACGCCAAGCGCACCGACACCTCCAACCCGCCACCGGGCGCCTTGACCACGCCGGTCACCTCGGAGTCCTCCAACCCGGACAGCACGCGCGTAACATCACCCATCTCGGGGCCTCCTTCTCCGGACAGCTGTCACTGCCAGACTCGCGAGGCCCCGACCCGCGTCCGCGGACCCTCACATCACAGCACCTGCCCCATCAACCGCGTAGAGCCACCAAACCCGAGGCACTTCGCACCGACGACTTCGATCGATTCTTCGAGGACCGTCGCCGGCGGCTTCTCGACATGATCGAATCTGCGATGGGCAAGCCGCCGAACATCGACGATGCGATCCTCGATAGTGAACTCAGCAGCTTCGAGCCCGAGCCGGATGACATTTGGCCTGACGCCGATGGCGTCGCCGCCTGAGTTACGGTGCCGTCAGGTCGGGGTCGTCCAGAGCGTGGACAGCGGTAGGGCCGTGAGGCGGTCGCCGAGGGAGAAGGCTTGTGTTCCGGCGTAGAGGACGATGCCGTTGCGGAAGGTTCCCGGGCCGGTCTCGTCGATCCGGTCGCGCATCCGGCGCAGGCCGCGGGCGTCGCTGCCGGATACCGAACTCGATGCCTTGATCTCCCACGCCACGATGTCGCCCTCCGCCGCGGCGACGAGATCGACTTCGACGTCGCCGCGGTGGTCGCGGTAGTGGAACAGGTCGGGCAGGCGCTCCGACAGCAGCGCCTGCTTGCGGAGTTCGTTCAGGGCGAACAACTCCACGAGGGGGCCTCGGGCCGGGTCGGTGAGTTCGGCCAGAGAGTCGGGGTCCTTGCGCAGCAGGTGCGCGGCGAGTCCCGAGTCGCAGATCAGAAGCTTCTCCCGGCGGGACTCGCGGGCGGTGAGGTTCGCCGACCATGCCCCGAGGCGGTGGATCAGCCCCGTCATCTCCATCAGCGACACGTACCGGTCGACGGTCCGGCGGTCGCAGTCGGCGGCGCGGGCCACCGTCGCGGTCACGAATTCGCTTCCCGAGCGGGCCGCCACCAGACGCAGCAGCCGGGGGATGAGGTCGGCGTCGCGGACGTCCTCGAGCCGGGTGATCTCCTTGGTGGCGACCGATGACACGTACCCGCTGAACCACCGGCGGCGGGCGCGCCGGGAGGTCGTTCGGACGGGCTCGGGGAACCCGCCCCGGCAGATCAACTCGAGATAGTCGTCAGCTCGAAGCGGCGAGTCTCCGAGGTCGAGCAGGTTGGCGCTGCCGGCGAACGACCGCTCGAGCAGGCCGTCGCCGGTGGCGGCGATCTCGCCCTGCGACAGCGGCAGCATCGTCAGGAAGACCGCCCTGCCGGCCAACGACTCGGTGATGTGCGGGACGGTGAGGAAGTTCGCCGAGCCGTTCAAGAGGAACTGCCCCCGCTCGTCGCGAGTGTCCGCTTCGGCCTTGATGGCTCGGATCAGGGCGTCAGTTCCGAGTTGGACCTCGTCGATTGCCATCGTCGAGCCGGCACCCGATCGGACGAAGCCGTGCGGGTCGGTCAGCGCCGCCGTCCTGGTGTTCTCGTTGTCGAGGTAGTGGACCGCGCCGCTCGGACCGACGACCCGACGCACCGCCCACGTCTTGCCGACTTGGCGCGCTCCGGTCACAACCACGATGCGGGCCGACCCGAGCGCGTCGCGGATCTCGCCCTCAATGCGACGATCGAAATGCGTGGCGGCCTGGAAATCGTCGATCACGATATGCGGACGCTCCTACCGGTCCCAGTAACCGAGTCCGTCAGTGTACAGGAAGATCAAGTGCTAATGTAACTTTTTCCGGACCTCTAATGCTATGTTTTCCGGATCGCTGATGCAAGATCTTCCGGACGTCTGGTGTCGGTCCTTCCGTTGGTGGGTCGCGATCGATGACCGCCTCGACGTAGCTCTCGAACCACGTCCGTCGACGCCCGGTCGTAAAGGCGCGCGCCGAGCCGACGAACCCCGCGG
>Ga0209020_1003656_pt1 | contig 10125 bp, 5 predicted proteins | sample PinacodermBB_FD_187298 | JGI IMG/M metagenome (GOLD analysis project Ga0209020, IMG submission 187298) | Host-associated microbial community of the marine sponge Aplysina aerophoba from Gulf of Piran - sponge pinacoderm, lysed by bead... | ecosystem: Host-associated > Porifera > Sponge >...
CCGCCCGGCGATCGCCGCGACGGTCTCGGCGCGCAACGCCGCCGCCGCGGACTCCACGCGCCCCACCAGACCCAGCCGCTCATCGAGGCGATCAGCGCCCAATGAGCAGAGCCCGTCGCGCAGCACATCCAACACCGCCGACAACCAACCAGCCGGATCCTCGCCGACCCCCGAGGTGCTCACACCCCCACACCCGCACACCGTCACACCAGCACCAACAGCGCGATGGCCCGCGACGTCCTTCGCGCTCCCGGCGCGAGCCGGCAACACAGCGTCGGCAGCGGCGTCGTTCACGCTGATCGCAGCGGCGTCGTCGCTGCTGGTGAACAGGGTGGGATCGGTCACTGGCACTCCCCGCGGGTCTTCGGTCCGGCTCGGGTCGACTCCCGTCGACAAGCCGGTCAACAAGACCGACCCCGCTGCGATCGAGGTCAGTGACCGGTACCCCTACTCTATCAACCCTCTGTGACACTCACAACAGTCGTTCGCCAAAACTCCGAATAACATTCTCAACATTCCAGAGTTATCCATCGGCACCGCCGCCGGTCTTCGAAGTTTTGCGCGGTGTGTGGGGCGGGGTGAGCTGGTGGTTGGAGGTGTCCTGGTTGTCTTGTCGCCGGTCTTCGAAGTTTTGCGCGGTGTGTGGGGCGGGGTGAGCCGGTGGTTGGAGGTGTCCTGGTTGTCTTGTCGCCGGTCTTCGAAGTTTTGCGCGGTGTGTGGGGCGGGGTGAGCTGGTGGTTGGAGGTGTCCTGGTTGTTTCGTCGCCGGTCCTCGAAGTCCTCCGCGAACTGCGGGGTCCTCTTGATGGCGGTCTCTGGATGAGTGGTTCCAAGGGGTGCGGGCGGGGGTGGGGTCCGCGTTGTGGTGGGTGAGGGTGTCCAAGATCGGTGAGGGTGTCCAAGATCTGGGGTGTGAAGAGCCCTCGATGATCTGGGGTGTGAAGAGCCCTTGATGATCTGGGGCGTGAAGGGCCCTCGATCCTGGAGGACCTTGGCATGAACCCGGACTTGGGCACCCTCGTGACCGCACTGTATGTGACGGTTGATGATTTGTCGGTGGCGCACCCGCGGTGGGTGCCTGAGCGGCCCGCTTCGGGGATCGCGCCGGTACTGTCCGATGCCGAACTGGTGGCTATGGCGGCGTTGCAGGCCTTATTGGGGTTCGATTCCGAGGCCCGCTTCGTGCGCCACGCCAAAGAACACCTCACGGCGTGGTTCCCCTATCTGCCCGGTCGGTCGGGCTACAACAAGCGCCTGCGCCGCAGCGGCGACCTGATGTCCCGTGTGATGGCCGCCTCGGCGCGGGACTGCCTGTCGTGGTGCGACGACGTGTGGCTCGCGGACTCCGCGCCCGTCGAGTGCGGGCGCAGCCGCGAGACCCAGCAGCGCTCCGACCTCGCCGGACGGGCCGAATGCGGTTACAGCGCCAGCCACTCCCGGTGGTTCTGGGGGCTGCGACTGCACCCAGCTGCGGGCGCTCGTGTGGACCGCCGTTGCCTGGTGGCCACTCCCGGTGGTTCTGGGGGCTGCGACGTCGCCGCCGGCGACGGGCGATGCCACGACTGCGAAGCGCCAGCCACTCCCGGTGGTTCTGGGGGCTGCGACTGCACCCAGTTGCGGGCGCTCGTGTGGACCGCCGTTGCCTGGTGGTCACTCCCGGTGGTTCTGGGGGCTGCGACTGCACCTGCCGGCCACGCCGTCGGAGCTGCCCGTCGCCGGCGCGCTCACCGGCGCCAATGCCGACGAACGCGACACCTGCCTGGACTCGATCACCCGCAAGAACCTGGCGCGGCACGGCCAGACCCTCATCGCCGACAACCCGAACCACCCCCTGGCGTCGTCAAGAACACCCCCTGGCGCAGCACGGCCAGACGCTCATCGCCGACAAGGGCGACCGCAGCGCCGCCTTCGAGGCACAACTCAACGCCGTGGGCATCACCCTCGTCCGCCCCGCCGCGGCCCGAGAACCGCCACGTGCCGGCCGGCGGTTCCTGCGGTCACTGCGCCCGAGCCGGTGTACTGGTCTGGTGGCATCGTTATCCGCACGTGCCGGCGGGCGTCCGCGGGTCATACGCGATCGACGGTTGTCGTTGGTGCACGTCGGGGTCGGGCGCTGTGGCTTGCTGGGGAGTGCGATGCTCGGTCGTCGGCGCGGCGATGGCGGGCGGTGGGTTGTCGTTGGTGCACGTCGGGGTCGGGCCGGCGGGCGTCCGCGGGTCATACGCGATCGACGGTTGTTGTTGGCGCACATCGGGGTCGGGCCGGCGGGCGTCCGCGGGTCATACGCGATCGACGGTTGTCGTTGGCGCATGTCGGGGTCGGGCGCTGTGGCTTGCTGGGGAGTGCGATGCTCGGGCGTCGGCGCGGTGATGGCGGGCAGTGGGTTGTCGTTGGCGCACGTCGGGGTCGGGCGCTGTGGCTTGCTGGGGAGTGCGATGCTCGGGTGTCGGCGCGGTGATGGCGGGCGGTGGGTTGTCGTTGGTGCACGTCGGGGCGGGCCGGCGGGCGTCCGCGGGTCATACGCGATCGACGGTTGTCATTGGCGCACGTCGGGGTCGGGCGCTGTGGCTTGCTGACGAGTACGATCCCCGGCGCCGTCGGATTCCTGCCGCCGATTCCCGAGGTGCGAAGCCATGACACCCGACAGCGCTGCCAACTGCGGCTTCGCGATGACCGTGACCGGGCCGGTGCCGGTGAGCGAACTCGGTCCCACGCACGTGCACGAGCATCTGCACATCGACTGCCGGCCGATCCTTCGGATCCACGGCTACCCGGTGGTCACCACCGAGCCACTCGACATGTGCACCGCGGCGGAGGCCCGCTGGAACCCCGGCGGGTTCCCCGACAACTACCACCAGACCGACGTGGCGCAGGTGCTGGAGGAGTTGGAGCCGTTCCATGCCGCGGGCGGGCGCACGATCGTCGAGGTGACGCCTCGCCACATGGCGCGGGACCCGCTGATCCTTCGTGACATCGCCGAGCGCAGCGGACTGAACGTCATCATGGGCGGCTTCTACTACCTGGCGGCATCGCACCCCGAGGGCACCGCCGAGCGCTCCACGGAGGACCTGGCAGCCGAGATGGTCGACGAATGGCGCAACGGCGTGGACGACACCGGGATCCGGCCCGGCATCATCGGCGAGGTGGGCACCTACGACCCGGTGCAGCCCGAGGAGTTCCGCATGCTGCGGGCCGCCGCCTGGGCGCACAGCGAGACCGACCTGCCGATCACCATCCACCTGCACCCTTGGGGGTTCGAGGGCATCAAGGTGCTGGACGCCCTGGAGGCCGAGGGCGTCGATCCGCGGCGGGTGATCATGGGGCACATGAACACGGCCATCGGCGACGAGGCCTACCAGATGGAGATGCTGGAGCGGGGGGCCAACCTGGCCTACGACCTCATGGGATTCGACCACTCGCTCATCGGGCTGGGGAAGTACCCGCCGAGCGACTACGACATCGTGCAGGGCATGGTGGCCCTCGCCGAGCGGGGACACCTCGAGCAGCTCTTCGTGTCCCAGGACATGGGCGGCGTGAAGACCCGGCTGCTGGCCTACGGCGGCTGGGGCTACGCCCATACCCTCAACCACGTGGTGCCGCTGTTCCGCAACGCCGGTTGGGGCGATGACGAGGTGGAAACCTTGATCGTCGCCAACCCTGCCCGCGTCCTGGCAGTCGAGGGGCTGGGCGGATGACCGCTGCGAGCTCCGACGAAGCGTCGTCGGTGTCGGAGGCGGTGCGTGCGGTTGGGGGGTTGGGCGGATGACCGCTGCGAGCTCCGACGAAGCGTTGTGGGTGTCGGAGGCGGTGCGTGCGGTTGGGGGGTTGGGCGGATGACCGCTGCGAGTTCCGACGAAGCGTTGTGGGTGTCGGAGGCGGTGCGTGCGGGTCGGGGGGTTGGGCGGATGACCACCGCCGCACCCAAACTCCCCCTCGGCATCGGAGGCGGTGCGTGCGGGTCGAGGGGCTGAGCGGATGACCGCCGCCGCACCCAAGCTCCCCCTCGGCATCTGAGGCGATGCGTGCGGGTCGAGGGGCTGAGCGGATGACCGCCGCCGCACCCAAGCTCCCCCTCGGCATCGACGGCGGGCGCGCCGACCTGTTCGAGGAGTTCATGCGGCGGCCCTTCGGGCGGCACTCGCCCGATCTGCAGTCGCTGCTCAACTACATGCGGGGAATCCCGCTCGTCGGCAAGCACTTCCTGTTGATGACCCGCTCCAACACCGAGTGGATGCTGGCCCGGTTCACCGAGGGCGACCCTCTGGGCGTCGAGCGCCTGCCAGAGGTCGTCTTCGATGACATCGAAGAGGCTGAGCGGTACGTCTTCCGGCTGCGCTGGGGGGCGCTGTTCGGCGGGTTGCCGCCCTCCCGCCAGTCCGGCGAAGGTCGGAATCCATCGTCCGGCGGATTGCCGCCCTCCCGTCATTCCGGCGAAGGCCGGGATCCAGCGGCCGGCGAGCTGTCGCCCTCCCGCCAGTCCGGCGGGGTCCAGGATCCAGCGGCCGGCGAGCTGTCGCCCACCCGTCATTCCGGCGAAGGCCGGTATCCAGCGGCCGGCGAGGTTCCCCCCTCCGGTCGTTCCGGCGAAGGTGGGGATCCAGCGGCCGGCGAGCACGACGCCACCCTCGTTGACGGCGCGCTGGAGGAGGCGCCGGTGACGGACCCGTTCGACGCCGCCGGGTTTATGGTCCGTGCCGGCTTCGAGGGGCCGGAACTGCTCGCCTACGCCGACCGCCAGACGCTCCGGGCGGGCGAGGAGATCAACTTCAAGGCGTCGTGCTCGGGAGTCGGGACGTACACGCTCGACATCGTGCGCCTGCTGAGCCCCGACCTGGGCGACGGCCCGGACGTGCCGCCGTATGTGGCGACCGAGATGGGGACACCCGTGTGCGGCGAGCACACCGCCCGCCACCAGGACATCCATCCGGGGTCGTACGTAGCGGTGCCGGCGGGTGCTGGAGGGCAGGCCGAGGGGGCTTTCACCATCGTGCTCTCGGTGTTCCCGACGCTCCTGGCGGCCGGTCATCAGATGCTGTTCGGCACGTACTGCAACGACACCGCCACGGGTGCCGGCCTGTTCGTGGGTCCCGACGGGCGCCTGGGGTTCGTCTGCGGCGACGGGATGATCGGCGAGGTCGTTCACAGCGACGTCGCCGTCGCCGAGTCCCGCTGGTCGTGCGTCGCCGTGAGCTGCGACGGCTCCGGTGGGGTGACGTTCCACGCCGGCGGCCTCGCGTCGCACCACCTCGAGGAACGAGGCTGGGCGCACGAGGAGCACCATGGTGGGCCCGTTGCGGGTCTCGGCGAGGCTCCGATCCTCATCGGTGCCGAGCAGACCGGGGCGGGCCACGCGGTCTCGTGCTTCAACGGCCGGCTGGAGCGACCACGGTTGTTCGGGCGCGCCCTGAGCGACGCGGAGATCGAGGCCATCGGCGAGCGGGGTCCCGCGGCGGCCGCCGACGATGCGGTCGGAGATTGTGTTGGATCGGGTGTCGGGGACCGAGCCGTCGCCGAGCGGGGTCCCGGTGTGGCCGCCGGGGGTGCCGGGGGTGCGGTCGGAGATTGTGTTGGATCGGGTGTCGGGGTCACGCCGGGCGTCGCCGAGCGGGGCCCCGCTGCGGCCACCGGGGGTGCCGGGGTTGCCGGGGGTGCGGTCGGAGATTGTGTTGGATCGGGTGTCGGGGTCACGCCGGGCGTCGCCGAGCGGGGCCCCGCTGCGGCCGCCGACGATGCAATCGGGGACTGGGACTTCTCCGTCGACATCGGCAGCGAGGATGTCCGCGACGTCTCGGGCAACGAGCGTCATGGCACCATCGTCAACATGCCGACCCGGGGAGTCGGCGGCTCCAACTGGTCGGGTCGGACGGCGGACTGGCGGGTGGCCCCCGAGGAGTACGGGGCGATCCATTTCCACAACGACGACATCAGCGACGCCTGCTGGGAGACGACTCAGAGTCTGCGCGTGCCCACCGACTGGGCCAGTGGCTGCTATGCCGGCCGCTTCCGGGCCGGCGAGGCGGAGTTCTGGGTGCCGTTCGCGGTGCGTCCGGCCGCCGATGCACCCACCAGCGACGTGGCGTTCCTGTTGCCGACCGCCACGTACGGCGCCTACGCGAACCTCCGGATGCGCGTCCTCAGCGCCTTCAACGAGATGATCCACGGGCGCCTGACCACCCTCGACGAGACCGATCTGCTGATGCTGCGCTTCGGAGAGATCGGCGGGTGCACCTACGACAATCACGCCGACGGCAGCACGGTCGTGCACTCCTCGATGCACCGGCCGGTCACCAACTTCCGCCCGCACGGGCGCATGTACAAGTTCTGCCAGGACCTGCTGATCGTGGCGTGGCTGGAGCGCACCGGCACCGGCTACGACGTGATCACCGACGACGACGTGGATCGAGAGGGTCTCGAGGCGCTGGCTCCCTACCGCGTCCTGGTCACCAGCTCGCATCCCGAGTACACGAGCACCCCCATGATGGATGCCGTGGAGGGCTTCGTGCGCGGCGGCGGGCGGCTGGTGAACCTCGGCGGCAACACCTACTGGCACCGCATCGCCTACCACCCCACCCGTTCGGGGATGACCGAGGTGCGCCGGCCCGACCTGCCGCGTCTCTGGCGCGCCGACGCCAGCCAGGGCCACGACACGTTCACCGGCGAGGCGGCCGGCACCTGGATCGGCATCGGTCGGGGACCGCACACGATCGGCGGCGTGGGGTTCATCACGCAGGGCTTCGACACCTGCTCGTACTACCGCCGCACGACGGCCAGTGGTGACCCGCGGGCGGCGTTCATCTTCGAGGGTGTCGATGACGAGATCATCGGCGACTTCGGGATCCTGCAGGGCGGGGCGGCCGGCTACGAGATCGAGCGGGTCGACGCCGCACTGGGCACACCGACGCACACGCTGGTGCTGGCGTCCTCGGAGAACCACTCGAACCTCTACGACCTCATGGTGGCGTCGATCGGCGACGTGCTGCCGAACACCGACCCCGACGCGCCCGAGAAGATCCGCGCCGACATGGTCTTCTTCGAGACGCCCGGCGGGGGTGCGGTGTTCTCGACCGGCTCGATCGCCTGGTCGGGCAGCCTGGGCAACTTCGGCTATGACAACAACGTCGCCGCCATCTCCGACAACGTGCTGCGCCGGTTCACCGATCCCGAGCCGTTCGCCATCCCGGGCTCAGGGGGCGAGTAGTGCCCGTTCCTGCCGGCGAACGAGTCTGCTCGAACGTCGTTCCGGCTGAGGCCGCAATCCTCGCGGTGGTGGTCCGGTCGGGGGTCTGTTCCGGTCCGGTCGGGGACGGCGGTGGCCGTCGTCGGGAGCGTCCGGCGAAATCGCTCCGCCGGCCGGCCCCCGGCGCCCCCTCCCTCGGGGGCCTGTGCTCCGGTGCGGACCGGTCGGCCGTTCGGGCCGAGGCCGGCGTCCGTTGCCTGTGAGCGACTCGCGTGGTTGATCTCACCGGCGTCGGGTACGGGGCTCTGGGAGCCGGCCTCGAGGGCCGCGGCGTCATCGTGACCGGCGCCGCCCGGGGGGTCGGGGCCGCCACGGCGCGGGCGATGGCCGCGGCCGGGGCCCGGGTGGCGGCCCTGGACCGCAATGCCGACGGGCTGGCCGAGGTGGTCGCCGGACTCGACGGCACCGGGCACCGTGCGATCCCCTTCGACCTGCGCGACGTGGAGGCCATCGACGATCTCGTGGGCGGGATCATCGAGGATCTCGGCGACCTCTGGGCGCTCGCCCACGTTGCCGCCTTCCTGCGGCGCCAGGACCCCGATGATGTGACGTCGGAGGACTGGGACGCCCAGAACGACGTCAACGTGAAGGCCACGTTCTTTCTGAACAGGGCCGTCGGGAACGCCATGGTGGCTGCCGGCGGCGGCGGGCGGATCATCAATTTCAGTTCGGGGGGATGGTGGAACGGGCCGCTGTTCGGCAGCGACGCCTACCTGGCCGGCAAGGCCGGTGTGATCACGCTCAGCCGCGGCTTCGCCCGCCGGTACGGCCCGCACGGCATCCTCGTGAACTCCATCGCGCCCGGCCAGATCGACACGCCGATGCAACACGATGACCTGCCCCCCGAGGTCTCCGAGGCCGCAACACAGGCGTGCCCGGTGCGCCGGATCGGCCAACCCGAGGAGTTGGCCGCCGTGGTGGTGTTCCTGGCGTCGATCCACGCCGGCTTCGTCAACGGCGCCACGCTCAACGTGAGCGGGGGCGGCCTCATCTACTGAGGTCTGCTCAGCCTCGGCCCACCGGTGGTGGATGGGGTTCGATGGCGGGGGGTCGCCGGGGTGGCTCTCCAGTTCGGCCGGCCTGCTCGACGGTGAGGTGGCCGGCCTGTAGTCGGCGGGGGGTCGCCGGGGTGGCTCTCCAGTTCGGCCGGGCTGCTCGACGGTGAGGTGGCCGGCCTGTAGTCGGCGGGGGGTCGCCGGGGTGGCTCTCCAGTTCGGCCGGCCTGCTCGACGGTGAGGTGGCCGGCCGGCCCGTAGCCGGCGGGGATTCGCCGGGGTGGCTCTCCAGTTCGGCCGGCTGGCTATAGATATGTTTAGTGATATATGGTGTAGTGTGGTGTCAAGGGCTGGTGGGGGTGGGTGCGGTAGGGTCGGAGGTGAGAGGTGCGCCGAGAGCCGCCGGGAGGTGGATGTGACTGTTCCGACCGAACTGGATCCCGACGTCTTGTACCCTGCGACGCCGACTGTGCCTGAATCGGGGCTGCACTCGCTGGGGCGCTTCGCCGCCTACGGTGCCCTGCGGGCGTGGTACGCGAAGCGGCCCGACTGCTGGGTCGGCGAGGATCGCAACATCTACTACCGCAACGGCGACCCCGAAGTAGTCGCGGCGCCCGACGTGTTCGTCAGTTTCGGCGTGGACGCCGAAGCCCTGGACTTGGCCACCAGTTACCGCGTCTGGGAGGCCGGCGCCGCGCCGGCGTTCGTGCTGGAGATCGCCTCGGCGAAGACCTACAGAGTGGACAGAGACGTAAAACCCGCCAAGTACCTCGCCATGGGCGTTGAGGAGTACTGGCGCTTCGACCCCTCCGGGGGCGACTTCCTCCAACCCGCCCTGCAAGGCGGCCGCCGCGCCGACGGTCGCTGGCGTCGCATCGAAGTGAGCGGCGACGAACGGGGCCGCCTCAGCGGCCACAGCGCCGCCCTCGACCTCACCCTGCGCGCCGAGGCGCACCTTCTACGCTTCCGCGACCCTCACACCGGGACCTGGCTACCCCAGCCCGACGAACAAGCCGCCCGAGCCGACCGAGCAGAAGCCACAGCCGCAGCACAAACCGCCCGAGCAGACCAACAGCAAGCCGCCGCGGCAGCCGAACGAGCCCGTAGAACAGCCGCCGAGGCCGAACTTGCGGCTCTGCGGCGGCGCCTCGATAGGCAGTAGACGCCGTCACGACGGTCATTCCGGAAGGCGCCCGCCGCGGCGAGGACTCTGACCGGCCGTCGTTCTATGGCCTCCGGAAGCGCTGGAACCAGGCCAAGCACACTGTCGCCGTCGATGCGAACGGCGCCCCGTGGTGGTCGAGGACCTCGATGTGGCTGCGATTCGCGGGTCGTCGGCGTTATAGGCGGTCTGACCTGGGCGCCCCGTGGTGGTCGAGGACCTCGATGTGGCTGCGATGCTGACCCAGCGCAACCTGCCCGGCGCCCGATGTCGCCGGCGCTGCCTCAGCGACGCCGGCCTCGGCGAGATCCGCCGCCGGTTGCGCTACACATGCCCGTGGTACGGCTCGACTCTCGTCGAAGCCGACCGCTGGTTCCCGTCATCGCTGATCTGCTCGCGCTGCGCCTGGCGCAACACCACCGTCGGGTGGGACACCCAATGGGTCTGTCAGCGCTGTCGAGCAACCCACGACCGCGACGACAACGCCGTGATCAACCCCGCCCGCCGGGCAGCGGGCGACCTAGGCCCAGTCGGGGCTTCGGGCAAGCGCGGAGCCGACCATAAGACCCGCACCCCGCCGGCAGGTGGCGACGGAGCGCGAACTCTCACACCCGTGGGGGAACCTGTCGGGGTGTGGGCGCGGTGGTTGCGCGACGGAGCGCGAACTCTCACACCCGTGGGGGAACCCCAGCACGGGGCGTGGGCGCGGTGGTTGCGCGACGGAGCGCGAAC
>Ga0209020_1003657_pt1 | contig 10124 bp, 10 predicted proteins | sample PinacodermBB_FD_187298 | JGI IMG/M metagenome (GOLD analysis project Ga0209020, IMG submission 187298) | Host-associated microbial community of the marine sponge Aplysina aerophoba from Gulf of Piran - sponge pinacoderm, lysed by bead... | ecosystem: Host-associated > Porifera > Sponge >...
GGTTTCCGCGCCCGCAAGGGGACCGTTGGCGGCCGCCGCGTGCTGCAACGCCGGCGTGCCAAGGGGCGTAAGGTCCTCTCGGCCTGAGCCCGATCCCACCGACGCGCATGGACGCCCCCCGGACGCTCAAGAAACGCTCCGAATTCCTCCGTGTCCGGGCGACCGGCCGGCGTTGGGCTGCAGGGGGACTGGTGTTGCAAATGCGCGCCCGGGACGACGACGGGCCCGTGAGGGTCGGCTATACCGTGTCGAAGAAGGTCGGCAATGCCGTGGAGCGCAACCGGGTACGCCGGCGGCTGCGGGCGGCCGTCCGCGAGTCGCTGGAGCGGCGTTCCGGCAGGGATTATGTCGTGATCGGCCGCCGCGCCGCGCTCTCGCGGCCCTGGGAGGCGCTACTCGGCGACCTGACAGCCGCCGCCGGCCGGGTCGAACGGCAATGAGGCTGCTCCTCAAGATGCCGATCTATGCCTACCGTTGGCTGATCTCGCCGTGGCTTCCGGCCAATTGCCGCTACCTGCCGACCTGCTCGACCTTCGCTCTCGAGGCCATCGACAGGCACGGCGTGCTGCGCGGCGGCTGGCTTGCGGCGAAACGCCTCGCCCGCTGCCATCCCCTGGGCGGTTCGGGCTATGACCCGGTACCGCCAGACAACAGCGCCCATCGCAGCTGAACGGACGCCTCAGCCCCGTGCTCGACAACCGCAACCTCCTCCTCGCGATCGTCATCTCGATCGGCATCCTGCTCGCATTCCAGATGATGATGCCGCCGCCGGAAACGCCGCCCCAACCGGCGGAGGAGACGGGTGCGCCGCCGGTCCCCGGCGCCGCGACCGATGCCGCCATTCCGAGGCCCACCGGCAGTCGCCCCGCTCTGCCGGGCACCGCTGCCCGACCCGGGGCCGCCCCTGCGCCCGCTTCGGGCGAAACCGAAACGCCGCGCATCCCGATAGAAGATGCCCGCATTTCCGGGTCGATCCCGCTCGCCGGCGCGCGCATCGACAGCATCACCCTGAAGGATTACCAGGAGACGACCGATCCGGAGAGCGCGCGAATTACCCTGCTCGCGCCGCCGGGCCGGAGCGGCGCGTTCTACGCGGAGCTCGGCTGGGTCGCGGCCGACGGCGCAACGCCCTTGCCGACGCAGGAGACGCTCTGGTCCACCAACGACCGCACGCTCACCCGCGAGCGGCCGGTGAAGCTCGCCTGGGACAATGGCGCCGGCCTGCGCTTCAACCGCACCTTTGTCCTCGCGGACGACTATCTGGTGACGGTCGAACAGTCCGTCGCCAACAACGGCAGCGGGCCGGTTACGCTCTTCCCCTACGGTCTCGTCTCCCGCTCCGGCACACCGGAGACCTCGGGTTTCTTCATCCTGCATGAAGGGCCGCTCGGAGTTCTCGGCGAGGGGTTGCAGGAGCACGACTACGACGACCTCGAGGACGACGGCGAGATCAAGGTCGAGAATACCGAGGGCTGGCTCGGCATCACCGACAAATACTGGCTGACGGCGCTGGTCCCGGAGCCGGGCGAAACCTTCACGGCGCGTTTCCTGCACCGGCTTGAACAGGGCGTCGACAAATACCAGACGGACTATCTGCGCGAAGCCGTGACCATTCCGCCGGGCGGGCGGATAACCGTCCGAAACCATGTTTTCGCCGGCGCGAAAAAAGCCCATCTGCTGGACCGCTACCGGGACGACCTGGACTTCGCCAAGTTCGATCTCGCCATCGATTTCGGCTGGTTCTATTTCCTCACCAAACCGTTCTTCTACGCCTTGTCCTGGCTCCAGGGCGTGCTGGGCAATTTCGGCCTGGCCATTCTCGCGCTTACGGTCGCGGTCAAGCTCGTCTTCTTCCCGCTCGCCAACAAGTCCTACCGTTCGATGAGCCAGATGAAGGCGCTGCAGCCGGAAATGGTGAAGCTGCGCGAACGCCTTGGCGATGACCGGCAGAAGCTCAATCAGGAGATGATGGCCCTCTACAAGCGCGAGAAGGTTAATCCTGCCGCAGGCTGCCTGCCGATCCTGATCCAGATTCCGGTCTTCTTTGCGCTCTACAAGGTGCTGTTCGTGGCGATCGAGATGCGCCACGCGCCTTTCTTCGGCTGGATCGTGGACCTGTCGGCAGTCGATCCGACGAACCTCTTCACGCTGTTCGGCCTGGTGGACTGGGGGCCGCCCTCCTTCCTGCATCTCGGCATCTGGCCGATCCTGATGGGCATTTCGATGTGGGCGCAGATGCGCCTCAATCCGACGCCGGCCGACCCGATCCAGGCCAAGATCTTCCAGTTCATGCCGCTGGTGTTCACCTTCCTGCTGGCGACCTTCCCGGCCGGGCTGGTGATCTACTGGACCTGGAACAACCTCCTCTCCATGGCGCAGCAATGGGTCATCATGCGCCGGGCGGGTGTGACCCGCGCGGCGGCCGGAAAGACCTGAGACCTGCCGCCATGTGCGCGCCCGGCCTCCCTGAAGACGCCCTGGAGCGGGGCCGGCGGTTGTTCGCGGGCGAGTGCCGGTTCGTGCATGCCGCCGCAGAAGTCGCCCAGCTTCCGCCGGCCGGGCTGCCGGAGGTCGCCTTCGCCGGCCGGTCCAATGTGGGCAAGTCGAGCCTCGTGAACGCGCTGACGGGCCGCAATAGCCTTGCGCGCACCTCGAATACGCCCGGCCGGACCCAAACATTGATCTTTTTCGACCTTGCCGGGCGGCTTGGGCTCGTGGACCTGCCCGGCTACGGCTATGCCAAGGTATCCAGAACCAAATCGGCGGCATGGACGGCGCTGACGCGGGACTTCCTCGCCGGGCGGGTGACGCTGCGCAGGCTTTGCCTGCTGGTCGATGCCCGCCACGGCCTGAAGGACAGCGACGGCGCGCTGATGGACGTTCTCGACCGCGCCGCCGTCGTTTATCAGGTGGTGCTGACCAAGATCGACAAGCTGAGCGCGCCGGCGCTGGACCGGACGGTCGCCGAGGTCGAGGCCGGCATCGTCCGACGGGCCGCCGCGCACCCCTCCGTCATCGCCACCAGCGCACGCGCCGGCGACGGCATCCCCCGGCTGCGCGCCGAACTTGCCGCCCTTGCAGAGGACCCGACCCCATGACCGAGACCGCCGCCGACGCCGTTTCCGGCATGATCGCCGAGGGCATCGCGAAAGCGTCCGTGCTATCCGAGGCGGTGCCCCATATCGCCCGCTATGCCGGCACGACCGTCGTGGTGAAATACGGTGGGCATGCGATGGGCGATGCCGACGCGCTTGCCGCCTTCGCGCGCGATGTGGTGCTGTTGAAGCAGATCGGCATCCATCCGGTCGTCGTGCATGGCGGTGGCCCGCAGATCGGCCGGATGCTGGAACGACTCGGCATCGGCAGCGACTTCGTGGACGGCCTTCGGGTTACCAGCGCCGACACGGTCGAGATCGTCGAGATGGTGCTGGCCGGCCGCATCAACAAGGCCGTGGCTGCCGCCATCGGCGCGGCCGGCGGGCGCGCCGTCGGCCTCTCCGGCAAGGACGCCGGGCTGATCACGGCGAAGCGCCTGAAACACACGCGGCGCGACCCGGAATCGAACATCGAAAAGGCTCTCGACCTGGGCTTCGTCGGCGAGCCCTCAGCCGTCGATACGGCGGTGATCGACGCGCTGGCCCAGGCGGGTTTCATCCCGGTCGTGGCACCTATCGGGCTCGGCGCGGACGGCGAGACCTACAATGTCAACGCGGACACGGCCGCCGGCGCCATTGCCGCCGCCTGCAAGGCGCGCCGCTTCCTGTTGCTGACCGATGTGGCAGGCGTGCTGGACGAGGACGGCCGGCTTATTCCCGAAATGGGCCGCGACCGCGCCCGGCGGATGATCGCCAGCGGCGCCATTGAGGGCGGCATGATCCCGAAGGTCGAGACGTGCCTGGACGCCGTGGAGGGCGGAGTCGAGGCGGCGGTCATTCTCGACGGACGGATGGACCATGCCGTGCTGCTGGAAATCCTGACGCGCTCCGGCGCGGGCACGCTGATCCGACGGCGATGACAGCCGGGCTTCCGAACGCCGACGGCATCGACTGCTGGATCTTCGACCTCGACAACACGCTTTACAGCCCGTCGGAATGCGATCTCTCGCAGCAGATGGAAGCGGCGATCTCCGGCTTTATCGAGCGCCGTCTCGGCGTCTCGGCGCGCGAGTCGGACCGGCTGCGCAAGGTCTGGAACAGCCGCTACGGCATGACGCTCGGGGGGCTGATTACGGAGTGCGGCGTGGACCCCCATGACTATCTCGAGGAAACGCACCGCCTCGACCTCTCCTCGCTTCATCCTTCCCCTTGCCTGCAACGACTGGTGGCGCGGCTGCCGGGCCGGCGGCTCATCCACACCAATGCGAATGTCGCCCATGCCGAGCGCGTGCTGGACCGGCTCGGCCTCAGCGCCCATTTCGAGACGGTGTTCGACGTCGAAGCTGCCGGCTTCCTTCCCAAGCCCGACCCGGAAGGTTATCGCCGCCTGCTCGCCCGCCACGGCGTCAACCCCCGCCATGCGGTCATGGTGGAGGACACGGCCCGCAATCTCATCCCCGCGGCCGCCTCGGGGATGACGACGGTCTGGCTGCGCACCGTGCGTCCCCAGGCTGCGCGCGGTTTCGACCCGGCCGCGGTCCACCATATCGCCGACAAGCTGGAAGACTGGCTGGCGGCGGTGACGGGGTGAAGCCGCGACAAACGGCATTCCGCCGGTCCGGCGGAGCGGCTAGTTTCCGTCCGCCGCTCAGGGAGGTTTGGCCATGATCCGCGTTGTCGCCGCTGCGGCCCTGCTGATATTCGCCGCCATGCTGCCGGCCGGAGCGAAGGACCGGCTGGTTATCGGCATGACCCAGTTCCCATCGACACTGCATCCGCAGATCGATTCGATGCTGGCCAAGAGCTACGCGCTCGCCATGGGCATGCGCCCGTTCACGGTCCACGATCCGGACTGGCAACTCGTCTGCATGCTTTGCATCGAGCTCCCGACCATCGAGAACGGCGGCGCGGTGCGCGAGAAGACGCCCGACGGCAAGGACGGCATCGCCGTCACCTACACGATCCGCCCGGATGCCCGCTGGGGCGACGGCGTTCCGGTGACGACGAAGGACGTGGCCTTTGCCGTCGAGGTCGGCAAGCACCCGCAATCGGGCGTCGCTTCCGGGGAACTCTACCGGAGAATCCTGGAGCTGGAGGTCCATGACGACCGCCGGTTCACGCTGCATCTCGACCGCGTGACATTCGACTACAACGACATCGGCGGCCTCGTGCTTCCCGCGCATATCGACCGCGCCAATTTCGAGGCAGGCCCTGCAGACTACCGGAACCGTACCGCCTACGACGCCGACAGCGCGAATCCGGGCCTCTGGTTCGGCCCCTACCGTGTGGTCCGGGTCGAGCCCGGCGCCGCCATCGAACTCAAGCGGAACCCGACCTGGTGGGGCGCGCCGGCGGCCTTCGAGACCGTGATTATCCGGATCATCGAGAATACCGCCGCACTGGAGGTCAATCTGCGTTCGGGCGCCATCGACTATATCGCCGGCGAACTGGGGCTCAGTCTCGACCAGGCGGCCGCGATGGAGCAGCGCGAAGGCGATGCCTGGAACTTTGCCTACAAGGCCGGACTGATCTACGAGCATATCGACCTCAATCTCGACAATCCGGTGTTGGCCGACGCCCGGGTGCGGCGAGCGCTGCTGCATGCCATCGACCGGGAAACGCTCTCGGAACGCCTCTTTTTCGGCCGCCAGCCGGTCTCGCACGGACCGGTCAGCCCCCTCGACTGGGTCTATGACCCCGACTTGCCGCAAACGCCCTTCGACCCGGACGCCGCGCGAAAGCTGCTGGACGAGGCGGGCTGGACCAGCGAGGAGCCGGGCGCCCCGCGCCGCAACGCCGCCGGCGAGCCGCTCAGGCTCGAACTCGGCACCACCGCAGGCAGCCGTTCGCGCGAGCTGGTGCAACAGGTGTTGCAGGCGGCGTGGAAGGATGTCGGCATCGATGTGCGCATCCGCAACCAGCCGGCGCGCGTGTTCTTCGGCGAAACGGTTTCGAAGCGCCAGTTCAGCGGTCTGGCGATGTATGCCTGGCTGTCCGCGCCGGAGAGCGTTCCGCGCTCGACGCTCCATTCCACCATGATCCCGACGGCGGAGAACAACTGGTCGGGGCAGAACTACACCGGCTACCGCAACCCGGATGTGGACGTGCTGCTCGACAGCATCGAGGTCGAACTCGACCGCGAGAAACGGCGCGGCCTCTGGTCGGAGCTCCAGGCGGCCTACGCCCGCGACCTGCCGGTGCTGCCGCTCTATTTCCGGGCCACGCCCTATGTGTTTCCGAAGTGGCTGAAGGGCGTGACGCCTACCGGCCACACATTTCCGACCACGCTCTGGATCGAGGAGTGGCGCGCAGAGGAATGACCCGATTTCTCGCCGGCCGCCTGTTGCAGGCGGTCATCGTTCTGGCCGTCATGTCCTTCGCCGTCTATGGGCTGATCGGCCTGATGCCGGGGGACCCGATCGACGCCATGATCGCCGCCGACCCGGAGCTGACCTCGGAAGACACGGAACGGCTGAAGGCGGTCTACGGGCTCGACCGTCCGGTCTGGGAACGCTACCTCTCCTGGGCGGGGCAGGCGCTCGGCGGCGATTTCGGCCACAGCCGCATCTACCATCGCCCGGCGCTGGACCTGCTGGCGGAACGGTTGCCCCATACGGTCCTGCTGATGGGGCTCGCCTTCGCGCTTTCGGTCGCCATCGCGATCCCGGCCGGCATTTTCGCCGCGCTCAAGGCGAACCGGTTCGGCGACTATGCCGTCAACTTCATCTGTTTCGCCGGCATTTCCACCCCACCCTTCTGGCTCGCGATCATGGCCATGCTGCTGTTTTCGGTGACGCTCGGATGGCTGCCGGCGACGGGCTACCCGGCGGCAGGCGACGCCGGATGGCCGGAGCGGCTGCGCCACCTCATTCTGCCGGTGGCCGTGCTGGGACTGCTGTCCGCCGGCGGCATCACGCGCTATGTCCGCGCGTCCATGCGCGAGGCGCTGCGCCAGGACTATGTGCGCACGGCACGCGCCAAGGGCCTCTCGCGGGCCGCCGCGGTGCGCCGCCATGTGCTGCGCAACGCGATGATTCCCGTGGTGACGATCCTCGCGCTGGACATGGGTGCACTTTTCTCCGGCGCGCTCATCACCGAAATCATGTTCGGCTATCCCGGCATGGGCGCACTTATCTACAACGCCGTGATGGCGAACGATTACAACCTCGCACTCATCGGCCTCCTGTTCGCAACGCTCACAACGCTTGGCGCCAATATCGCCGCGGACGGCGCCTATATCGCGCTCGACCCGCGCATCGCCTTCCGGGCAGGAACATGAGCCCGGCGGCGCTGGCCTGGTTCCGGTTCCGGCGCCACAAGGCGGGGCTCGCCGGGGCGGTCTTCCTGCTGCTGCTCGCGGCCGCGGCCTGGTCGGCGCCGCTCATCGAGGCCGGGCTCGGCATCGACGCCGATTCGGTCGACCTCTTCGCGCGCTATGCTGCGCCGTCCGCCGAGCATCTCCTCGGCGCGGACGATCTCGGGCGGGACCTGCTCGCGAGACTGCTACGGGGCGGGCAGGTGTCGCTCGCCGTCGGCCTCGCCGCTGCGTTCATCGCCGCCCTGATCGGCACGGGCCTCGGCTTGCTGGCGGGTTATCGCGGCGGCGCCTTCGACACGGTGCTCATGCGGTTGACCGACGGCGTGATCGCGCTGCCGCTCTTGCCGTTGCTGATCGTGCTGGCAGCCGTCGATCTCGGCAAGCTCGGCCTCGACGACGGGACGAATGCCAGCCTCTTTCGCGTCATCGCCATCGTGGCGCTCGTCGGCTGGACGACGGTGGCCCGGCTGGTTCGCGCCGCCGCGCTTGCCGCCCGCGCCCAGGACTATGTGCGCGCCGCCCGCGCACTCGGCGCCGGAAGCGGCCGCATAGCACTCAGGCATATCCTGCCGAATGTCGCCTCGCCGATCCTGGTGGCGACGACGCTTTCAGTTGGGAATATCATCCTGTTCGAAAGCGTGCTTTCCTTCCTCGGACTCGGCATTCAGCCGCCGGCGGCAAGCTGGGGCAACATGCTCGCCCATGCCCAGGAGACGATCTGGCAAGCCCCGCGCCTCGCCGTCTGGCCGGGCCTGCTGATCTTCGCGACAGTGATCGCGTTCAACTTCCTGGGCGACGCCCTCCAGGACGCGCTCGACCCGAGGTCCTGACGCGTACCTATTCGGAAGCCTCTTCCCTTGCGGCCTCCGGTTCGCCCATCATGGCCTCGACCACCAGCCCCGCATTTTCGCGAATCGCACGCTCGATGATGCCGGCGACATCGGCGTTCTCGCGCAGGAACGACTTGGCGTTCTCGCGGCCCTGGCCGATGCGCTTGCCGGCATGGGAATACCAGGAGCCGGACTTCTCGACGATGCCGGCCTTGACGCCGAGGTCCAGTATCTCGCCCATCTTGGAGATGCCGCGGCCGTACATCACATCGAACTCGACTACCTTGAAGGGCGGGGCCATCTTGTTCTTGACGACCTTGACGCGCGTCTGGTTGCCGATGATTTCGTCGCGCTCCTTGATCTGGCCGATGCGCCGGATGTCGAGACGGACGGAAGCATAGAATTTGAGGGCGTTGCCGCCGGTCGTCGTCTCCGGATTGCCGAACATGACGCCGATCTTCATCCGGATCTGGTTGATGAAGATGACCAGCGTGCGCGACTTGTTGATCGAGGCGGTGAGCTTGCGCAGCGCCTGGCTCATCAGCCGCGCCTGGAGGCCCGGCAGCGAATCGCCCATCTCGCCTTCGAGCTCGGCGCGCGGCACCAGGGCCGCCACGCTGTCGATCACCAGCACGTCGAGCGCGCCGGAGCGCACCAGCGTATCGGCGATCTCCAGCGCCTGTTCGCCCGTGTCCGGCTGGGAGATCAGCAGCTCCTCCAGATCGACGCCCAGCTTGCGCGCATAGGCCGGGTCGAGCGCATGCTCGGCATCGACGAAGGCGCAGGCGCCGCCTGTCTTCTGCGCTTCGGCGACGGCATGCAGCGCCAGCGTCGTCTTGCCCGAACTCTCCGGCCCGTAGATTTCGACCACCCGCCCGCGCGGCAGGCCGCCGATCCCGAGGCCGATGTCGAGCCCGAGCGACCCGGTGGAGATCGCTTCGCTCTCCACCGCGGTTTCGCGCTGGCCGAGCTTCATGATCGAGCCCTTGCCGAACGCCCGCTCGATCTGCCCGAGCGCTGATTCAAGCGCGCGCTGCTTCTCCGATTTGTCCTGCTGCTCCGGCATCGTCACAATATTATAGGCCATATGTTCGCTCCCCGCTCGTCCGGAGGCCGCCTGTCGCGCCCCCGCTGCATCAGTCGATGCGCTCTGGATAAAGAGAATATTTCAAGAACACAAGCAAAATAATTCCGGCCCGTCGGCCATCCGGAACCGTAGGCAAGCGATTCACCCGACGCAGGTAGCTTCATGACACGCCGCGACAGATCGCAACCGGGTCGGGTTCGATCTCAGCGCTGGGGGGCGATGAGAATCTCGTCGACCACAGAAACCGTGCCGTCGCGCCCGAGTTCGAGCAGGAAGACTTCGCCGGAGGCGGTCCACCGGCCCGTGAGCGCCGTGATGTTCACCTGATGAGTAACCAGGATCACGGTCTCTTCCGGCGGGAGGCCGAACAGGAATTGCCGCAAGTCGGCGGTCTGCCGGTCGGCGCGGGCCGGGTTCCGGAAGAACGAGTTGAGAGCGGGCAGGTCCTCGACCGGGCCGAGGCCGAGGAGCCCGGCCGTGTCGCGGCAACGGCACCATTGGCTTGTGAGGACCCTGTCGACGGTCGCGCCGGCAGCGCGGATCGCCTTACCGATCTCCCGCGCCTGTTCCCTGCCCCGCGCATCGAGATTGCGCTGGGTGGCGCAGTTGTCGAGCGCGAACGATGCGGAATCTCCAGTTCCGGGCGCGTGGGCGTGGCGCATGATGGCGACGATACCGGGCTCGGAGAGGCGGGCGAATCGCGTGTCCGCGGAGGTCGGCGCAGGCGGAAGCAAGAGGGCCGCCATTGAGGCGAGGGCGAGAAGCAGGCGCGTCATCGGTGGGCGAAGGAAGCG
>Ga0209020_1003660_pt1 | contig 10116 bp, 10 predicted proteins | sample PinacodermBB_FD_187298 | JGI IMG/M metagenome (GOLD analysis project Ga0209020, IMG submission 187298) | Host-associated microbial community of the marine sponge Aplysina aerophoba from Gulf of Piran - sponge pinacoderm, lysed by bead... | ecosystem: Host-associated > Porifera > Sponge >...
GCAACCCAGACAGGTCCGTACCGGTGAACGAGCGCTCATTTATCCAATGCGGCGGCCTACCCCCTACGCACCTTGTTGAGGACTCGTCTCCGCCTCATCCTCCTCCGCCGCGGCGGCCGTCGCCTCCGCGGACTCGCCTGCCGTCTGCACCGCTTCGCCCGCGGCTTCCGGTCCTGCTTCCTCCCCCGCCTGTTCGGCTTCCTCCCCCGCCCGCTCGGCCTCCTCCGCTTCCCGTTCCGCCCGCTCGCGGGCTTCCTCCACGTGCTTCGTGCTCGCATCCAGGATGACCACGGCCTTCTCGAGGTCGATGCCCGTGATCTCGTTGATGGTTGCCGGCTCGGCCTCGGCCAGGTCTTCGGCCGACTTGTAACCCGACTGGAAGAGCAGTTCCGCCATCACCTCGCTCACGCCGGGCACGGCGGACAGCGACTGCCTCGCCTGCCGGCTCTCCTCATACGCCTCGGACTCGCTACGGGCGTCGATGCCCCAGCCGGTGAGGCGGGAGGCCAGTCGAACATTCTGACCCTTGCGTCCGATGGCCAGCGAGAGCTGCTCATCGGGGACGATCACTTCCATGCTGTGAGCGTCCTCGTCCAGCAGGATCTTGGTGACCTTGGCGGGGGCCAGCGCGCGGCAGACATATTCGGCCTGCTCCGAAATCCAGTGGACAATGTCGATCTTCTCTCCCCGCAACTCCTGCACCACCGACTGCACCCGGGTCCCCTTCATGCCCACGCAGGCGCCCACGGGGTCCACGTCGGGATCGTTGGAGGTGACGGCGATCTTGGCCCGGCCGCCCGGTTCCCGGGCCGCTCCCTTGACCTCGACGATGCCTTCGTAGATCTCGGGGACCTCCTGCTCGAACAGCTTGATCAGCATGCCCGGATGGGTCCGCGACAATACGATCTGGGGGCCGCGGCTGGTCATCTCGACGCTGACGATGTACGCCCGGATGCGGTCACCCTGCCGGTACCGTTCCCGCGGCACCTGTTCCTTTTCCGGCAGGATCGCATTGGTCCTGCCCAGGTTCACGATGATGTTGTTCTTCTCGAAACGTTGCACGATGCCGTGGACCAGCTCACCCTGGCGATCCTTGAACTCGTCGAAGATGATCTCGCGCTCGACGTCCCGCACGCGCTGTACGATGTTCTGCTTGGCCGCCTGCGCCGCGATCCGGCCGAACACCGCGGAGTCGATCTTCATCAGCAACTCATCGCCCAGCTCCACGTCCGGGTCCAGCGTTTCCCGGGCCTCCTCCAGCTCGATCTCGGTTTCGGGATCCGCGACGTCGTCCACCACCACCCTGGGCTCGAACAGCTCGATCTCCCCGATATCGGGATTGTACTGCGCCTCGAAACTCCGCTCCGCGCCGAATGTCTTCTTGGCCGCGGACACCATGGCGGACTCGATGGCCTCGACCAGGATCTCCTTGTCGATACCCTTTTCCTTGGTCACCTGCTCGATGACTCGATTAAGATCCTGCTGCATCTTTCCCTCCCCACCCCGGCATCAGGGTGAAGCCCACTCGTACTCGACATTGGCCTTGACGATAAGGCCGAAAGGGATGAACACTTCCCGCCCGTCCTGCAGCACCACGACACCCTCTCCGGCGGTGTCGTGAAGCGGTCCCAGAAACTTCTTCCGGCCGCCGATCATCTCACCGGTATGGACCCGGACCCTTTGTCCGACGAACCGGGCGAAATGCTCCGGTTTCCTGAGCGGACGGTTGATCCCGGGAGACGAGACCTCCAGGGTATAGGCACCCGCGACGATGTCGTAGACGTCCAGGATGTCGCTCAACTCCCGGCTGACCCGGCTGAGCTCGTCGATCCCCGGGACCTCGGTTTCGTCCTGCTTCTCGAACTTGTCCAGGTAGACGCGCAGGACACGACCCGATCTCCCTTCGTGCCGGAGCTCGATATCCACCACCTCCAGACCTTCGTCCGCGGCCAACGGATCCACGATCTCCCAGAGGCGGTCCACTGTCTCGCTTGCCGCCATCCGCACCTCAAATAAAAAAGCGGGCAAGGCGCCCACCGATGCCTATCCTTTTACACATAGATGCCGCGTAATGCAAGCTGAAGCCGGGACACGGCACGGGCACGGGCGGGTTTGAAACCCGCTCCTACACCGGTTATCATCCGGTGTCTGTAACGACCCATGTCGAACCCGCAGCCCATGGCAACCCAACCGCACGCAGGCGACGTTCCGGCGGCAGTCTCCTGGCAGGACATTCTCACCAGCCTGGAGGATGCCGTGATGGTGGTGGATCGCTCGCGCGGCGTGTCTTTCGCCAACCAGGCGGCCGAGATTCTCACCGGGCTGTCCGCCCGAAGACTGCTGACACGGACCTCCGACGACCTCTTTCGCGCCAACGGGTGGTTGCTGGACATGATCGACAACAGCCTGGGGCCAAACGAGAGCACCAGCCGGGCGGAGAACAAATTCTTCAAGCCGCGCGGAAAGAGCGTCCCCGTGAGCGCCCTGGTCTCGCCTCTTCGGGAACATGACGGCCGGGTCGCCGGCAGCGTGTTGCTCCTGCGCGACCGCACCCTGAGACAGGCCATGGAGGAAGACCTGAGGCGTTCGGACCGGTTGGCCCTGCTGGGCAAGCTGGCGGCCGCCCTGGCCCACGAGATCAAGAACCCTCTGGGTGGTATCAAGGGGGCGGCCCAACTGATCCGCGCCGAGGTGGCCGACGACCCGTCGCTGCTGGAAAACACCGACATCATGATCCGGGAGGTGGACCGGGTCAATCAACTGTTGGACCAGCTCCTGGATCTGGCGCGTCCGACTGGGCTCCAGGTGGAGCCGTTGAACGTCCACGAGGTGCTGGAGCACGTGCTGGGGCTGGAGGGCCATACGGCGGCCGCCGCCAACGTGCGCATCCAGCGGTTCTTCGACCCCAGCCTGCCCATGATCATGGGCGACCGGAGCCGGCTGATCCAGGTCTTTCTCAACCTGGCGGAGAACGCGCTGCAGGCCGAGGCTACCTGCGTGACCGTGACCACCCGCATCGAAACGGATTTCTCGCTGCGCTCCGGGCACTCCGGCGCCACCAAGTTCGTCAGCGTGGATTTCCGCGACGACGGCATGGGCATTGACGAGGACGACCTGCCGGACATCTTCGCGCCGTTCTTTACCCGGAAGCGGCGCGGGACCGGTCTGGGGCTGGCCATCTGCGACCGCACCGTCAAGGAACACGGGGGCCGGCTGGGAGTGGAAAGCCAACTGGGCGAGGGATCGGTGTTCAAGGTCTCGCTGCCCGCCCAACAAGTCTAGCCATGGAGCAGGGCCGTATCCTACTGGTGGAAGACGACGAGTCCCTGAGCCGCGTGCTCCGGAAGGCGCTGGAGGGCCAGGGATACTGGGTGGCCGGCACCGTCACGGGCGCGGAGGCGCGGCAGCTCCTGGACGAGTCCGCATTCGACGCCGTCCTGCTCGACATCCAGCTACCGGATATCGAGGGACTGGCCCTTCTCGACCTGGCCAAAAAACGCGGTGTTCAGACGCCGTTCATCGTCATGACCGCGCAGAACACCATGCGCAACGCCATCGACGCCATGAAGGCCGGGGCTTTCGACTATCTTACCAAACCCTTCGACCTCGACGTGTTGATGGTGGTGGTGGAGCGGGCGCTGGACCGGCGCCGGCTCATCCGGCAGCTCAGCGACCTCAAGAAAGAGGTCAAGAAGAAATACGAGCCCGGCGTCGACATGATCGGCACCAGCGCCGCCATGCAGCAGGTCTTCAAGACCATCGGACAGGTTGCCGGCACCGACACCACCATCCTGATCCACGGGGAGAGCGGAACCGGCAAGGAGTTGGTGGCAAAGACCCTGCACTACAACTCCGCCCGCTGGGAGAAACCCTTCGTGCCGTTGAACTGCGCGGCGATTCCGAGGGACCTGCTGGAATCCGAGCTGTTCGGCCACGAAAAGGGGGCCTTCACCGGCGCCCTGGAACGGCACCTGGGGACCTTCGAGCAGGCCCAGGGCGGGACCCTGTTCCTGGACGAGATCGGCGAGCTTCCGCTGGAGCTGCAGACCAAACTGCTACGCGTGCTGCAGGACGGATCCTACCGGCGGGTGGGTGGCAAGGAAACGCTCCAGTCGGACGCCCGGCTTCTGGCCGCCACCAACCAGGACCTGGAGAAGGCGGTGCACGAGAGCCGTTTCCGGGATGACCTCTACTTTCGCCTCAATGTCATACCCCTCGAGATCCCGCCCTTGAGGGACCGGCGCACCGATCTGCCCGCGCTGATCGAGTACTTCATCGCCAAGGTCAACAGTGACATGGGGACACGGGTGTCGGGAGTGTCGCCGGACGCGCTCAAGGAGCTCCAGCAATACGACTGGCCCGGCAACGTGCGGGAGCTCGAGAACGTGCTCATCCGCGCCGCGGTGCTGTCCCCGGGACCGATCCTGTCGGCAAGGGACTTCGTGCTGTCGAGCCCGCCGGAGCCTGTGTCGAACGACTACGACACCCTGTCACTGGAGGAGATCATCCGGGGCAAGCTCGAGGACTACTTCCGGCGCACTCGTGGGGTCCAGGTGGAGAACCTCCATTCCGCGGTCATGGCGCGCGTGGAACGGCCCCTCATCGAGTTGACCCTCCAGGCGACCCGGGGGAACCAGATCCGCGCCGCTCAACTGCTCGGCATCAACCGCAACACCCTGCGGAAGAAGATCACCGACCTCCACATCACCGTGAAGCGGGAACCGTGAGCTGTCTGCCGTCGCGACTCTATGCCATCGTGGACCCGGAACAGACCGGCGGCCGCCCGGTGGCTTCCGTGATCGACGCCATGCTGGCGGGGGGCGTGTCGGTGCTCCAGTTGAGAGTGAAGGATCTGCCGGCGGCCGAGTTCCTGCGCCTGGCCCTCACCGCCCGCGAACGCACCGCCCGCGCGGGTTGTCTCCTCATCGTCAACGACCGGGTGGACATCGCCCTGGCCGCCCAGGCCGACGGCGTGCACCTGGGCCAGGAGGACCTGCCGCTGGAAGCGGCACGGCCGCTGGTGGGGGAAAAACTCATCGGCATCTCCACCCACAGCCCGGAACAGGCCGAAGCCGCGGAGCGGGGCGGGGCCGACTACATCGGGTTCGGCCCGATGTTCCCCACCCGCACCAAGGAGACGGGCTATGCGTCCCAGGGCCCCGCGAGGCTCGCGTCGGTGCGGCAGCGGGTACGCATCCCCATCGTCGCCATCGGCGGCATCACCGCCGAGAACGTCGCGCAGACCTGGAACAGCGGCGCGGACGCGGCCGCCATCATCAGCTACCTGACCCGGGGGGATGACGTTACCGCGCGGGTGAAGGAGATTCTGGCGCTACGAGAAGGCATAGGATAGTCCGGCGCCTCACCCGGCCTTCGGCCGCCCTCTTCCCTTCTGGCAGGTTGGTGAAACTCCCTGCGACATGGGCCGGCGTCCGTCGACTTCGCTACGCTCAGGACGAACGGAATCTTCATCAGAATTCCTTGACTTAACCGTTCGCCCTGAGCGTAGCGAAGCGAAGTCGAAGGGCGCCACACGGTGTTTTCGACAACCTGCTAGTGTCGTGTCCCACGTAAATGTTGACAAAGATGCGCAGGATTTTTCGTTGTCGGCAAGGCGCGATGACGAGCAGTGGCGGTTACCACGCGAGGAAGAGCAACGCAGCCGACGACGAAAAAGACCAGCAGATTTGTCAACATTTACGTGGGACACGACACTAGTATTCCTCGGCGTCGGAGAAACCCTCGTCGTCACGCCCGGTGTAGTTCTCGAACCGGGTGTATTCTTTCAGGAAGGCCAACCGGAGAGTGTCGACCGGGCCGTTGCGCTGTTTGGCGACGATGACCTCGGCGACACCCGTATGTTTGGTCGCGTCCTTTTCGTAAGCATCCTCGCGGTAGATGAACATGATCACGTCGGCGTCCTGCTCGATGGCGCCGGACTCCCGCAGGTCCGCCATCACCGGACGCTTGTCGCCCCGTTCCTCCACCCGCCGGTTGAGCTGCGAGAGCGCCACCACGGGAACGTTCAACTCCTTGGCCAGCGCCTTGAGGGAGCGTGATATCTCGGAGATCTCCTGCTCGCGGTTGGGCGAGTCCCGGGGGCCGCGCATGAGCTGCAGGTAGTCGACGACCACCAGGCCGATCTTGCGGGTCCGGTCGCGCAGGAGCCGCCGGGTCTTGGCGCGCACCTCCAGCACCGTGACGGCGGGGGTATCGTCGATGTACACCGGCGCCTCCGCCAGCCGCCCGGCCGCCCCCACCAACGCCGGGAACTCGTTCTCCCGGAGATAACCGGTCCGGAGCCGGGAGTGGTCCACGCGCGCTTCCGCGCAAAGCATCCGGAGGACAAGCTGTTCCATCGCCATCTCGAGGGAGAAGACGGCCACGCCGATGCCGTGGAGCGCGGCATTCACCGCGATGTTGAGCGCGAAAGCGGTCTTCCCCATGCCCGGCCGGCCGGCGACGATGAGAAGGTCCGAGGGTTGGAAACCCGCGGTCAGCCGATCGACGTCACGATAGCCCGTGGCCACGCCGGTGACCATCTCCTTGCGCTGGTAGAGCTCGTCGACCTTCTTGATGGTGTCCGTCATCACGTCGCCGATCTTGACGAAAGACGAGGTGATGCGCTTTTCCGAAATGTCGAAGATGGCGCGTTCGGCGTCGTCCAGGAACGTGTCCACGTCGCCCCGCTCTTCAAGGCCGCGGGTGGCGATGTCGGTGGATGTCCGGATCAGGTGACGGAGAATGGCCTTCTCCCTCACGATGCGCGCGTAGTAGGCGATGTTGGCCGCGGTGGGCACCTGGCTCGCGAGCTCCGCGAGATAGGCGGACCCGCCCGCCGCTTCCAGCTCGCCCTTGGCCTTCAGGTGGTCGCTCAGGGTAATGAGGTCCGCCGGCTCGTTGCGGTCCCAGAGCTCCACCATGGCGCGGAAGATCTTGCGGTGCGACTCCCGGTAGAGGTCATCGGGGTTGACCAACTCGATGACCGAGTTGATGGCGTCGTTGTCCAGCAATACGCCGCCGAGAATCGAGGCCTCCGCGTCCAGGTTCTGGGGCGGGAGCCGGTGCAGGCTTTCGGTCACATCGGCCATGGCTTACCCCTCGCCGGGCTCACGGCCGGTGCCCTTGGGCGCGGTGCCGTGTTCCGCGGTCACCACCGTATGGATCCCGCCCCGGACATTGAAGTCGCCGATGACCCTCATGAACTTGGGCGAGCAAACCGCCACCAGGTCGTCCAGGATCCGGTTGACCACATCCTCGTGAAAGGCGCCTTCTTCGCGGAACGACCAGAGGTAGAGCTTCAACGACAGGAGCTCGACGCACCGCGGCCCGGGGACGTAACGGACCCGGATGGTGGCAAAATCGGGTTGTCCGGTCTTCGGGCAGACGCAGGTGAACTCCGGACACTCCATGGCCACCTCGTAGTCCCGGTCCTGCCGCGGATTGGGGATGGTCTCTATCTGCTTGCTGGGTTGTGTCGGCAATCTCGTGTCCTTTGTGCGGTCCGCCGGGAAACCGGTGCCGCTAGGAGCCTGTCGGATTTTGCGTCCTTCGACTTCGCTTCGCTACGCTCAGGACGAACGGTCCTAAGGAAATCGAGCCGTTCGTCCTGAGCGCAGCGAAGCGAAGTCGAAGGACGCTACCTAAACGCCGTGGCGGAAACCTTGACTTGACACCGTGCGGACGCCAGACTGACGCCGCATGAAGCTCGATATCCACGTTCCTTCCATCGACGGCGTCGTCAGGGTCGAGATAAGATCGGTCGAAGACGGTGACTCGTGGTCGGCCTATCTCGTGCTCATCGGCGGCGCCTCGCTCGCCGATGCCTGTCTGGTCCTGGCGCGGTCGGGGCTCCCGATTCGTTTCGGCGGCGAATCCGCCGAGGCCGCGGAAACCCGGGCCAAGGAATACGCCCAGGCCCACTACCGGGTCGCACGCATGATCTGGTGAACCCTAGTGTCCTGCGCCGGAGCACCCTCACGTCAGCCGCAGGCTGTACTCGAGCACCTCGCTGAGCCTGCGGATCTTGGTGGCCCGATCCAGCCGCTCCTCGCGGGGCGCGAGAAAATAGCGGTCGAGACTGCTCCGGAGGTTCCACTCCAGCACTTCGATGCATTGCTCCGTCGCGTCCCGTTCCAGCCGCCGGCGCTGCTCCCGGCGAACCTTGCCGATCTCTACCACGCGCGCCATGACACAGGACACTAGAAACACACGGGCCACCTGTCAAGTGACCCGGGCGGCCTCTCAAGTCGCGGGCTGTTGCTGGGTGACGCAGTGGATTCCCCCCAGGCCGAGGATCAGCGCGCGCGCGTCGATACCGGCCACCCGACGGCCCGGAAACAGGGCCGCGAGCACATCGAGCGCGGCCTGATCCTTGGGTCCGCCGTAGAGGGGCAGCAGCACCACGCCGTTGGCGATATAGAAGTTGGCGTAGCTTGCGGGAAGCCGCGAACCGTGCACCACCACCGGATCGGGTTGCGGCAGCGGGACCACCTCGAGCCGGCGGCCAAGGAGATCCGTGGCACGGGTCAAACGCCGATGGTTCTCCTGGAGCGCCAGGTAATTCTCGTCGCGCGGGTCCTCCTCCACCACACACACCGCCGTCTTCGGGTTGACGAAACGCGCGAGGTTGTCGATGTGACCGTCGGTGTCGTCGCCCGCCATGCCGGCCGGCAACCATACGGTGCGCTGGACCCCCAGAGCGGATCGCAGCAGCGCCTCGATGTCCTGCCTGCTGCGGCCGCTGTTGCGGTTGGGATTGAGAAGGCACTCCTCGGTCGCCAAGCAGAGGCCAGCGCCGTTGACGTCGATGGAGCCCCCCTCCAGCACGATTTCCGGCGTGAACGCGGGCACTCGGAGAGACTCGTTGATCGACCGCGGCACGCCGTCGTCCGCCACGTAGTCCGGGTATTTCAGGCCCCAGGCGTTGAAGCGCCAGTCCACCAGCGCCAAGCCATCGAACGGGTCGCCACGGGTGATGAAGGTCGGTCCGTAGTCCCGGACCCACACGTCGACGGTGGGGATGCGGTGAAAGACGACGCGGCGAGTGTCGACGTCGCCGCGCCCGAGCCGGGCCGCTACGCCGGCCTCGGCGGAAGCGTCGTTGACCAGCAGATAGACGGACTCGCCGGCGGCCAGCGTCCGGATCATCTCCACCCAGGTCTGCCGCACCGGCTCCAGGTCGTCCGGCCAAGTATCAGCGTTGTGCGGCCACGCGAGCCAAGTGGCGGCATGGGGCTCCCACTCCGCGGGCATCCGGTAACCCGCTCCCCGCGGGTCCGTCAACCGGGTGTCCTGGCTCACGGATCAATCCAGTAGCTGTTTGGTCAGGCCGCCGTAGGCGTCGACACGCCGGTCCCTCAGGAACGGCCAGTTGTGACGGGCGTCCGCCACGGCCCCGAGATCGCAGTCCACCAACAGGGTCTCGGGCCTGCCGCCGCCGGCGCGCGCCAGCACCCGGCCCGAGGGATCGGCAACGAACGAGTTGCCCCAGAAGGTGATCCTGCCCTCGCGACCCACCCGGTTGACGGCGGCCACGTAGACCCCGTTGGTGACCGCGTGAGACCGCTGCACCAACTCCCAGGCTTCGAGTTGGGTGCGGCGCTCGGCCCGGTTCTCTCCGGAGCCCCAGCCGATGGCGGTGGGATAGAAGATGATCTCGGCCCCGCCCAGGGCCGCCAGCCGCGCCGCTTCCGGGAACCACTGGTCCCAGCATATGAGCACGGCGACTTGGGCATAGCGGGTCCGGAACGTACGGAAACCCAGATCGCCGGGAGCGAAGTAGAACTTCTCATGGAAGCCGGGGTCGTCCGGGATGTGCATCTTGCGGTACCGGCCCATGATCTGTCCGTCCGCGTCGATGACCAAGGCGGTGTTGTGATAGACGCCGGGGGCGCGCGCCTCGAACACCGACGCCACGATCACCACCTCCAGCTCCCGCGCCAGCGGACAGAAACACTCGGTGGTGGGCCCGGGAATCGGCTCCGCGAGGGCGAAGCCTTCCGTGTCCTCGGTTTGCGGGAAATACCGCGAGCGGAAAAGCTCCTGGACGCACACGATCCGGGCGCCACCCTCGGCGGCCAGCCGGATGCGCCGGGCGGTGGCGGCGAGGTTTCG
>Ga0209020_1003667_pt1 | contig 10089 bp, 4 predicted proteins | sample PinacodermBB_FD_187298 | JGI IMG/M metagenome (GOLD analysis project Ga0209020, IMG submission 187298) | Host-associated microbial community of the marine sponge Aplysina aerophoba from Gulf of Piran - sponge pinacoderm, lysed by bead... | ecosystem: Host-associated > Porifera > Sponge >...
AAATGCAGCGCCAACAAGCGCAACCACCGCGGCTACCAGCCACGCATTGCGCACCGAATTCTGCGCCAGCTCCAAACTGGCGAAGATCCACAGCAGCCAGCCGCTGAGCAGCCAACCAAGCGTCTTGGCCAGCATATACCCGCGATCGCGCAGGCTTCGGAAAAGCACAAAAGCCAGCGGCCACGCCGTCCAGCCAAGCAGCGAGACCACCAGCCACCACCACGCCACTGCCAACCAGTGATTCTCGCTGGCAACAATGTTCCACCTGTAATTGTCCACCACAGGCAGTTCATTCAACGGTGTTTCCAGCAATAACGAGGGTTCGGAACTATCTGCAGCATCTGCCTGCTCCTGCCCACCATCTGCCTGCCCTTCTCGTCCCAGAACAAACGCAAGAACCAAATTGATCAAACCTTGATGCTGGCTCTCCGGCGCGCTTCCCAACCCAATCGCATTGAGAACTGGCGCCAGCGGCGGTTCATTGCCCCGATGCCACGGGATGGCGCCTTCCCAACTGCCTCCCAGTAGGCTGTCAAATTCACTTTCGCTCAGCGCCCGTTCCTTGGCGAAAATCGAGACGCGAGGATGGTCATACAGGCTCCAACTCTCGTCCGCTTCGTGGTCCGGGAAGGTCAACCCCAGCAGTCTGGGAGGCGAGGTAAAGTCCGCAGCGTGCACGAATCCCAACTGCTCACTGAACATCAGGTCGTAATATCTGTTGGTCATCGGATAGCGCGCCGGCAGTTCGTCGACACTCTCATAGATGCGCTTGGAACTGTATATTACGTAGTCAGCCTCCTGCAGTTTCTCCAACAAGATTTCATACTTTTCCGGAGTGTCCTCTTCATAAGGAGACCAGTCGATATGGCGCAGGCCGTGGCTGCCCATATCCATGCCGGGCTCACCAGGGATGCTCTTTGGCAAAGGGTCGTCCCACGATTCCCATAGTATTACCGACCCCGATGGTACGTTGGCATAGACCCAGCGGCTGGCCGTGACCCACGTATGCTCATTTGCATAAACGCCATTGGTATACGCCAGCGACCAGAACAGGCCGCCGCCGACCGCGATTATAGCCAGCAGCGCCGCCGGCAGACGTGCAGCCAACTGCAGCTTGGGTCTGGCTCTCAATTGCAGTAGCCAGACAATCAATGCAGCCGCAAATAGCACAACAAATGGGAGTACGGGACTCATGTAGCGGTTGAACTTCGCCAAAAAGGCCCCCGTAATGCCAAAGTACGGGACCAACCAGGCCCAAACGATAAACTCGCCAGCCCTTGCTCGCAGAGAGAGCAACTTCAACAGCGCCCACGTACTGCCCGCGAGGGCAACCAATCCCAGCGGTAGGCCCATTCCCCATACGACCTGCTGCTGTATGAAATAGAGATAAGGTGCAGTATTCCGGTACTGCCGCGTAAACGGGAAGTCGACCACTCCACGCACCATCCGCCCTTGTTCAACCAGCGTTGCTTGAATGAAACTAACCCAGTCAAGTACCGCGTACGGGCTCGACACAAAGAAAGTTATAGCTGCTATCAGCAGAGACACAACTAGTGACGAGAAAGCAGACCCGGCTCCTTCCTCTTCGCCATGGCTATGACTCTGCCCGGAACTGGTCCACAGACGAATGAGGGTTGCTGTGACCGGTACTGCAAGGATGGGAAGAGCGCTGAACTTGGAAGCGATCGCCAACCCCGCGCCCAGACCTGCCCAAAACACACCTCGCCGCGAACGCTCCTGCACCATCAGCACGCCTCCATAGACTGCCAACACGACAAACGTCGTGCTGGCAGGGTCCATGGCAAAGAAGTGACTGAGCTGAACTGCTTGGGCTGTGAAAGCGTATAGCGTAGCAGCCAAAAGTCCCGTCAAGGCCCCATACAACTTCCTCCCCAACACAAAGAGGAGAAATATTGTGAGCGTATCCAAAAAGGCCATCATCAGGCGACCTGCAAAGGCCACCCCTTCACATGCCGTATTTGCCCGCTCCATCATCGAAATGGTCCTGTCGGGCAGGGGTAGCAGACTTGCCGGCTTGGCCAGCCAGCTTAGAAATTCGCCGGTTAGGATGCCCAGGTAAAGGGGAAAGTGACCGTATGTAAAAGAACGGCGACGGTCGTTATGACGGTCCCACAATGGGTTGAGAGGGCTGCGTTCCGGATCAACAAACTCGTCGAAAGAGGAGGGCCAGCCAATGGTCGGCGCATAGAAACAGGTGGTGCTGCGTTCGTCAGGATGCGAATTTAGCCCGCCGTCAAAGTTGACGTTCCACGTTCGTAGGGCCATCCCAGCCAGCAAGACAACACCAAGAAGCAGGTGGATGACTTTCGATTCCGAATTCCGCACAGTTAATTGCATTCGTTTACTGACTGAATTGCCGCGCCGCCGAGGCCAATGGGATGTACCGCCCATAGACCGCAAAGACTAGATTCACTCTCAAGTTTATCACGCCCTCCAACGAAGAGACCATATCTCTTGTAACCAATAGTGAGGCATTCGTCCGTTCGGCAAGGTCGACGGATGCCATTCATCAGACTTCAGCTCTACTGGTGAAACAGGCTCGAGAAGGTTGGCCTCGTCCAGCCGCAAAAGAGAAAAAGCGCGGGCACGATTCAAAGTGCAGCACAACCTTTCACATTCCGAAACTACTCAGCCACAATAAACTGCGATCTTGAATGAGGCGAGCGCAGGTGCTCTCTCAACTCTCAACTTTCTTATGGGCGGTCGGCCGCAAGCGGCCTCCCTTGTGCAGGGGCTCCGCCCCCGCAACGCCCCCGTCCCAAACCATCGCTCACCGACCTTGTGTGCGCATTCCAGCCGTGCGGCTCCAGCAACGTGTCTAGCCAACAGTGTCTCCTCCCCCACTTGCCGCTTCAACCCGCCGACCATCGACCGCTAATCTCCGGTGTTCCCCTGAAGACTGGTGTTCCACTGAAAACTAAGAACTGACAACTAAAAACTGCAGTTCCGACCTTGTGTGCTCATTCCAGCCGTGAGGCTCCAGCAGCGTCTCCTCCCCCACTTGCCGCTTCAACCCACCGACCATCGACCGCTAATCTCCGGTGTTCCCCTGACGACTGGTGTTCCACTGAAAACTAAGAACTGATTACCAAAAACTGCAGTTCCGACCGTGTGTGCGCATTCCAGCAGTGCCGCTCCACCAACGTGGCTGCCGCCAACCGAATACGCAATCAGATTGCCTGAAAGACGGCAATAGCAAAGGGCTGGTCAAGACAGACACTGCATATGGCTTAGTGGCTACCACATTCCAATCAACGTTTCCACGTGAGGGATACCTCTATCGCAACTACCCAATCTCCACTGCAGTTCGTTGAGTCTATTCGCAGGTTCAACAGGTTACCCTTCAACGCGGGAACAGGCTGTTCGCAGGCGCCATGGCGTGGATCGGCGCGCCGCGGCAAGTGGATGAAGTTAGAATAGAATGGAGTCTCAGCACTGCAACGAGGTTAGACCCACAGGTAGTCTGGCCCGTCTATGCCGACAGAGTCAGTCCTTCGACAAAATAGGTCCAGTCTAGCCACTCTGTGCCCTTGCCGGATAGTTTCTGCAATCCCACCATCCCAATCCGGCAAAGAATGCAAACGCAAAACGTGCCAACTGGGCTTGTCAGTTGGCACGTTAGTTTAAAGCTATCAGGTCAAAAGCCGGGCGCTACTGCGGCTCAATCGGCCAGAAAGGCACTACCCACACGATCTGATGCTCAGGAGGCGGAGGCCAAAGCAAGTAGACGTCAACCCAGCGGCTCCACAAAACAAGGTTGTGGTCGTCATAACCCAGATCAATCCGCCGGTAATTGATGTTGCCGCCCGTGTCCAGCGCGTCCCCGTGGCCGTATCCAGGTACATAGACCCTGGAGCGCAGCGGGATGATGTCTGGGTCGACAGCAACCACCCCTTTCCGCATCCGATCCCCGGTCCGTGTGTACCCATACCAGGGAACGCTCGGCGAAACACCCGCCGTGGACGCACTGTAGCTGGTCGCCCGCATTCTTATTTTGCGCCAGTAGGTTATCTCCTGGCCGTCATCAGTCACAAAACTTTGAGGAACGATCTTCTGGCCGTACACTCTGACTCTATTCCGCGGTTCCTGCGCCTCCCATACGTCTTCAAGCGTACGGTCGACCTCCTGGCCGTCCTTGAAAAGAATCCTAAAGCGCCGGCGGGTGATACCTTCTGCGCCAGGACGATCCTCGAAAGTGTCGATGAGTAAGTCTCGGTCTCCCTCCCATACAGTCTCAAAAGGGGCGATCTCCTCTTCGACGGCGATCTCCTCCCACACACGTGCGATCCGTATCTGCATGTCCGGATACACTCTGGCGCCCAGCGGAGGAGACACCTCGTCAAGTCCGCTAAGTCCCACCCCTGCCTCCGTCAACGCATCACCAACAGTCCGGGTCTGAGTGCGCGTTCTATAGTGCCTCCCATCAACCAACATGCTGATTGGTGTGCTGCGTCTGATAAGCACCCGAAGCCCGGAACTTACAGGAGTACCCAAGCTCGGTTGGACTTCATCCCCAAGATAAATCGTAATCTCCGCATCCCGTAGAGCCTCGCCCACCGTCTCGGCCAGCGTGTGAATAGTATAGGGCACAGCCTCCCCATAGACAGTGAGCCTGACCGATCGATTGACGTCAATCAGCAGCGGATCCCGCTCGACTAACTCCCAAGCAGGACCGCCGGAAATACGGGGAGCTTGCCCTTGGCCTACGCCAGTCGGCATGGGATCATACCAGCCAATCGGCTCTCCGTGTATGAGGACCTGGTCTCGCGGACTAAATGGGATTCCCGCAACTGCCATCAACTCTGCAGGAGAATCCGCCCAGCTTGATACCTGCGTCTCCCGACCGTCGGCAAATATCAAGAACGATTGCGGGCGCTCCACAGTGACCTGCAATCCCTCCGATATTCTCGTGTCGAGGTTGTGGGAAAGTCGTAGGCTTTCATTTGCCGCTGCCTGTACTACGGTACCATCCGTAGCGACAGCGGCACTGCCGAGAGAGTCGTGGGTTTGGGTCACACGGATGGGAACCCGTGAGCCCTCGCCAACCACTTCCTCAACCAGTGCTTCCGGCCCTAGCAGCAGACCAACATCAGTTAGCAAATCGCCTACAACACGACGGTGCGTCTGAACCGACTCCGAGACACCGTCTACTTCGATTTGCACTGTGGTTGCTGTCAGGTTCCAAAGCATCCAGAGCCCAAAAATCGCAGCCGTCAACGCTGACAACTGTACCAACACGCGAATCTGCCCGTTTGGCTGTCGCCTCTGTGTTCGATTTGCGACAGTTACTCGAGGCTTAATCCGTCGGGTGACAGTAGCCATGGGTTCCTATTATCCATAAAAGAGGGTGAATGAGAAATTTCTTGCACTGCCGTTCGCAAATAAGACGGCCAGTACGCCTCACTTGTTCCCCCAGAAGGTCTCAGAACTATCTGCCAGCCTACTCAGGACGCCAACGGAACCATCTGCGGCAACATCTGCCAGGCATACAGCCGGGAGATCCGGCTCAGCAAGCCTGAATCAAACTTTTCCTCCCATTTTCCGATTCGCGCCGTGCAGGCATCCAAATAACGTGTACATGGCCTCAAGCCCCAACTGCCATCACTTCCACAATAGCAGCCATGCCTGTTTCCCAGTCGCGCACCAGTGCCAGCTGATTCGCAAACTTGATAGAGGCGAGCAAACGTGCTTGCCCTCTCCCCCTCATTGTCATCTGGGCGGTCGGGCCTTCGGCCCTCCCTTGTGCAGGGGCTGCGCCCCCGCAACGCCCCCCTACAAAACCATCGCTCACCCACCGTGTGTGCTCATTCCAACGGTGCCGCTCCAGCAACGTGGCCGCCGCCATCCATATACGCAATCAGATTGCCTGAATGGCGGCAGCGACTAAGAGCTGGTCAAAAAGGTACCGTATATGGCTCAGTAGTTACGCCTCCCCTCAAAATGGGCCCCCTCTCTCTGTTGATGAAACGCCGTCACCATTTCCCCCCCTTACGAGGTCAGAGTGTGTCCCTGCAAATATGCGTTCAGTTTCTGCCACTGACGGCCGCCCATCCCTCAGCCAGACATCTTCCACATGTCCCAAATCAGTCAGTGAGCAACAGACGCCAACTGGCCCTGGCTTGTACCAATGCCACTTCCCTGGTACGGCCAGCTAGCGATACATTCCAACCAGGATCGATCCGATGCAGGGCAACCCAAACGAGCGAATGCCTGACCAAGTCTTCAGACCTGGTCCGCTTCACTCGATGTTAAACCTGCTATAAGCGTGGAGTTGACTTTTCAGTGAGGGGATGGGAAGAGATTGGATGCGCCGATTTCTACAATAAGAACGCGCCAGGCTATCAACAAACCAATCGCGAAATTCCTGCCGCGGCCTGAGCCGCCTTGCTCAATAGCTTACCTGCATTGGGCTGTCGCCGCAGCCGCCCTAACCCGGTCGAGTACTTACCCCAAATGCAAAAAAGATGCGCCGGGATATCGACTGCCGTCAGATATTGAAACCATCCCAGTCAGGCAAGCCAGTTCATCTCCTTTAACATGGGCCAGCGATAGCGCTCTTCCGGACCGGTATTGCGCGCCCATTCAACCAGAATCGGCTCGTCAGCCCTCTTCCGTGCCATCTTCCGTTGCACTTCCCCAGGGTCCCAGCCTTGCAGAACCTCGCCTCGCAGCTCCTCCAGAATCGACCTGCAGCCCAGATCATCTGACCGGTCAGACAGTTCCTCAGGGTCCTCTCTGAGATTGAAGAGCTGGGACGGGTAGTCGTGATAGTGGATGTACTTCCACTCCTCACGCCGGACCATACGTTGGTATGCCCCCTCCGGCGGACCAAATTTGTCAGTGCAATACTCGGAAAAAGCCACATCTTCCCACGCAGGGACTCCGTTCAATCCCTCGATTTGGGGAAGGAAACTGCGGCCCGCAGAGTTCGGCAGCGCCGGCGCATCCATCGCGTCCAGCATAGTTGCTGCAACATCCAGCGCGCTCACGACATTTTCACTCCGTTGTCCCTCCGGAATACGGCCGGGCCAGCTGACGATAAGCGGCACGCGCACCGACTCTTCATAAAACACATGCTTCCAGAAGAGACCATGCTCTCCCTGCATGTCACCATGGTCCGATGTGTAGACGATCAGAGTATTGTCATCCAATCGGTTTTCAACCAGCGCGTTCAGGATCTGGCCGATCATCGCATCAGTTCGGTAGACCAATCCCGCGTAGGCCGCCCGCGAGCGACGAACCTCGCTTTCGTCCATCACCTCAATGCCTGTAGACTGCCGCCACCAGCGCAGAAACGGATGCTGCTCGTCGAGCGGAGGCGCAGACTTACCCGGCAACGTCATCGAATCGGCGTACCTGTCGTAGTCCTCCTGCCGGGCGACATACGGCGGATGAGGAAGCATCAGCCCAACCGACAGGCTGAAGGGCTGCTTGAGAATCCCGGCCCGCTTTTGTACGCCCAACCGGTTAAGGCGATCAATCGTGACCGCGGTAACATCCTCGTCATGGACCTGGTAAGCGCTCTGCCCAGGCCCCGACCTTTCGAGGCTCAGATGGTGTGGGCCCGCAGTTACACTAAGAATGCCGCGATCAGGCCCTGGGTTCCCAGGATGATTCGCGCCATGGTCGCCCACGAAACGGGCCGCGTATCCGTGTAGCTGGTCCGGCCCGACCGAGTGCATACGGCCTACCAGCTCAGGAGAATAGCCGGCCGCGCCCATCGCGTGAGCAAAAGTGGGAATCCTTGAATCAAGACCGTGTTCATTCGTCCAGACCTCGTTCTCGAATGGGTGACGCCCGCTCAGCATCGACATCCGCGAGGGCACGCAAATCGGCGAGCAACAATAGGCGTTGTCGAACACCACCCCGTTGGCCGCTAGCCCGTCGAGGTTCGGCGTTTCAACCAGGTTGTCACCGTAGCAGCCGGTCACGTGTGGACTGTGCTGATCCGAGTGTATATAAAGAAGGTTGGGGCGGTTAAGCTCGTTCATGTCGCACTCCAATAAATGACTATTGCGGGTAATGCATTCACCACGCCTGACAACGCCGGCCGCTTCGGACCATTACCTTCGATCTGACCGTTTCTCGTTCCAGTATGCCCACACCCGCCTTGAACCGCGAAGGAAACAGAGCAGGAATTCAACGATCATTAATGAGGGGCCGGGGAAACGAACATGGCAACCCATTTTTCGCTGGTTCCCGGTAGCAAGACCAGGCTACGGCTCTGCTCTACCGCCGCGAGTATCAGCAGTGGGAAGGGTAACAGTTACCGCCCTGAGTGACAAATACCCTCGAAACAAGATCCCCTGCAAATCGGCTTGCTCCAGCTACCACAGTCGGCTCCCCCGAATTCCCACGAGATGCCGGCAAACCCAACAATTCCACACAGTGAATCAGGGAAATGCATACCTTTGGGGTGCATCCCATATCATTGTCCCTCTGCAATCTGCCTTATCAACCGACGAAAATGGATCCCCTTGACAACCACCACCCGTTCGCCTGCAATCCCGAAAATCTCCAAATCCCGTAAATCCTGATTCAGACAACGTCTAACCAAGAATTTGGGACACACCTTACATTTGGTATCGATTTGGACGACTACACTGACTATGTTACGATCAGCCCCTCCTCCATTCCTCCTATAGGAATACGAGTTGGAACTTCTCTTCCGCTAGCTTCGGCAATGCCCGGTTCATCGAGTCAGTTGCCTAATCGCAGGCAACCTAATGACAGAGAGCACGAGTAGAGTCATGATGGCGTTCCTCTCGATTTTGCACCGCGGATTACCAGCTTTTTCTCAAGCAATTGCAGTTCCGCTGCCCACAGCGCCCAGTGCGGCAAGGATGATCGCGTGAGTCAAGGTGGTTTCAGCGCTTGCCATGAAATCTCCTGAAACCTCGTCCAATGTAACGTTTCGGCAGATAAACGGGTAGAGAGAAAAACCTATTAGGAGAGGAAAACAAAGGCCATGATTGAGCGAAAGATGTCCCGCCGGAGATTCTTGCAACTCTCAGCTATTGCCGCCGCCGGCACAATTGCCGCGGCCTGTTCCCCAAGCGCCCCCGCGCCCGAAGCCGAAAGTCCTCCAGCAGTCCAGGGAGAGGAAGTCGCAACACCTGCCTCACAGTACGGCGAAGCGCCGATGTTGGCCGACATGGTCAAAGCGGGCGAACTACCTCCTGTTGACGAACGCCTGCCTGTAGATCCCATGGTTCTGGATCTGCCCTGGTCCGATGTGGGCCACTATGGCGGAACCCTGCGTAAGGCGACAACAAGCAGCTCCTTCTCAGATCAAACGCAATTCATGTACGCGCACTCCAGCCTCCATTGGACGGAGGGCGGACAAGAGGTTGGGCCAGGCCTGGCCAAAGCATGGGAAGTCAACGATGACGCCACCATCTGGACCCTCTACTACCGCGAAGGTACCCGCTGGTCCGATGGCGAACCGTTCACCGTCGACGACGTTATCTTCTGGTGGGAGGATATGATTCTAAACGACGAGCACCCCTCTTCCCGGCCCTCTTGGACCATGTCGGGCGATGCCCCCATGCAGCTGTCGAAAGTAGACGACCATACGCTCTCTATCCAATTTGCCGGCCCTTCACCGATTACCGATATTGAAATCGCAGCCTGGGCAGGTGGAGGCATCGGGACCGGTTTGGACGCGCAACCGCGACACTACATGGAGCAGTTCCATCCTGACTACTCTGACGTCCAGGACTTTGCCACCTTTACCGAAAAGCAGGAATGGTGGACGAATCCCGAACATCCGGTTCTGAACGCGTGGCGGCCGGTACGGCTGGAAGCAGGCCAGCGTTTGGTGATGGAACGCAACCCCTACTATTACATGGTGGATACGGCGGACAATCAACTGCCGTACATCGATACGGTTGACGTCAGTTTTGCCGAGAACAACGAGATTCTCAACCTGAAGATCATCAATGGCGAGATCGATTTCATGGCACATCCCAACCTCAGCCTGCGTGACATTGCAATATATAAAGACAATGAAGAAGAAGGTAACTATCGTCTTGAGCTATGGGACAATGGCGCCGGCGGCGCACCGGC
>Ga0209020_1003670_pt1 | contig 10076 bp, 7 predicted proteins | sample PinacodermBB_FD_187298 | JGI IMG/M metagenome (GOLD analysis project Ga0209020, IMG submission 187298) | Host-associated microbial community of the marine sponge Aplysina aerophoba from Gulf of Piran - sponge pinacoderm, lysed by bead... | ecosystem: Host-associated > Porifera > Sponge >...
CGTTTCCGACCGCGACTTCGCGCTGGAATTCCTGGCGGCCGGGGCGATAACCGCGCTGCACCTGTCACGCTTCGCGGAAGAGCTCGTGCTCTGGACCAGCGCGCAGTTCCGGTTCGTTCGCCTCTCCGACGCCTTCACCACGGGTAGCTCGATCATGCCGCAGAAGCGCAACCCGGACGCGGCGGAGCTCGTGCGCGCCAAGCCGGGCCGGCTGCTCGGCGCCTTCACCTCGCTCGCCACCATGCTCAAGGGGCTTCCGCTCGCCTACGGCAAAGACATGCAGGAGGACAAGGAGCCGACCTTCGAAGCGGCCGATTCGCTCATGCTGGCGATCGCTGCCGCCACCGGGATGGTGCGCGACATGGAGCCGGATCCGGAGCGGCTGCGCGCAGCGGCGGAAGTCGGCCATCCCACCGCCACGGATCTTGCCGACTGGCTGGTGCGCTGGCTCGGCACGCCGTTCCGGGAGGCGCACCGCGTGACGGGGGAGCTGGTGGCCGAGGCCGACCGGCGCGGGCTGCCGCTCGCGCAATTGCCGCTCGACGCCATGCAGGCGGTTGAGGCCCGGATCGACGAAAGCGTGTACGATGTCCTGTCCGTAGAGCGGTCGATTGCGGCACGGACCAGCTATGGCGGCACTGCGCCGGACAATGTGCGTGCCGCCGCAGCGGCCGCGCGGGAGCGTTTTCTGTGAGGACCATGCGCTGGATCCTGTTGTTCGCCGCGCTTGCCGCGGGCCTTGCCGCCTGCGGGCGCAAGAGCGATCTCGAACATCCGCCGGAATCGAAGTCGGAGACGTCCTATCCGAGGACCTATCCGACCAAATGAGGCCGTTCGGCTATATCGGCGGCGGCCTGGCGGCGGGGCAGGTCCCGCTGGCGGATATTGCGGCAGAAGTCGGCACGCCGGTCTATGTCTATTCCGCTGACGCCATCGAGGCTGCCTATCGCGAGCTCGAGACGGTGCTGGCGCCAGCGCGCATCTGCTATGCGATGAAGGCGAATGGGAACCTGGCGGTGCTGCGCCTGCTCGCCGGGTTGGGCGCGGGCGCGGATGTCGTGTCGGAAGGGGAACTCAGGCGCGCGCTTGCGGCCGGCATTGCGCCGGAGAAGATCGTCTTTTCCGGCGTTGGCAAGACCGATGCGGAGATCGAGGCCGCACTCCGGGAGGGCATTCTTCAGATCAATGTCGAGAGCGCGCCGGAGCTCCGCAGCCTTTCGGGCATCGCGGCCTCGCTCGGCCGGACCGCGTCCGTCGCCGTGCGCATCAACCCCGATGTCGATGCCGGCACGCTGGACCAGATCAGCACCGGCCGGAAAACGGACAAGTTCGGAGTCGCCTGGACCGAGGCGCCGGCCCTGTTCCGCGCCGCCGCCGCGCTTCCCGGTCTGTCGATGGACGGGATTGCGGTGCATATCGGCTCGCAACTGGGCGAGCTGGAGCCGTACCGCCGCGCATTCCGCCGCGTTGCCGAACTCGTCCGGGTCTTGCGGGCCGACGGCGCCCATATTCAACGCCTCGATCTGGGCGGCGGATTCGGCATCCGCTATCGGGACGAGACACCGTTGCCGCTCGCCGGATATGCAAGGGTCGTCGAGGAAGAGGTCGGCGGGCTCGGATGCGAGATCGTGGTCGAACCCGGAAGGCGGCTGGTCGGGCCGGCCGGCCTGTTGCTGGCGCGCGTCGTCGCAGTCAAGGAGACACCCGAGCGTCGATTCGTTATTGTCGATGCCGGCATGAACGATCTGGTCCGTCCGATGATGTACGGAGCCTGGCACGATATCCTGCCACTCGACGCTCCGCCGGCAGGAGCCGATTACCGGCCGGCCGATGTCGTGGGTCCGGTCTGCGAAACCACGGACAAATTCGCCGACGGGCGCATGCTGCCGCCGCTGGAAGCGGGAGATCTGGTGGCATTCTGCGAAGCCGGAGCCTACGGCGCCGTCATGTCCTCGACCTATAACGGGCGCCCGCTCGTGCCGGAGGTGCTTGTGCGCGGCAGCCGGTTCGACGTCGTTCGTGCCCGTCCGAGCTTCGAGGAAAGCCTGGCGCTGGAACGCCTGCCGGACTGGCTCGCCGGTCCCGGCAGAGAGAAATGAACATCCGCCGGCACATTGCCCGGGTGCGCTGGCAAGCGCGCATGGCGTTGCTCGGCCAGGCGCTCTGGTCGGCGTTCTGGCCGGGCCAGATAGTACTGGGAGGGTTCCTGCTGCTGGCGCTCAGCGATGCGCTGCCGCGGTTGGGCGGCTGGACTCATTCGACTGTGCTCGCTGCGCTGGTCGCCGCGCTCGGCTGGACGGTCTGGCGGGCCTGGCGCCGATTCCGGCTGCCGCCGGCGGAGGCTGCCGACCGCCAGGTCGAACGGGCCAGCGGCCTGCGGCACCGCCCGCTGACGAGCCTTGAGGACCGCCCGGCGACGACCGGATCGACGAGTCAGGTCCTTTGGGGTGCGCATCTCCGCCGGGTCGCCGGCCAGATTCAGCGTTTGCGGGCCGGCTGGCCGGCCGGCGTGATGCCGTCGCGCGACCCTTGGGCGTTGCGCATTCTGACGCTGGTTTGCCTGGCGACGGCGTTCGGCATGGTCGGCGGCCACGCCGGGGACCGGTTTGCGCGAGCTCTGGTGCCGTCCTTCGCCGCCGCGAGTTCGGCGCCGGTCACCGTCGATATGTGGATCGAGCCGCCCGCCTATACCGGGTGGCCCACCCTGTTCGCCGGAGGCGGGGAGACAAGCTTCGAGGTCCCGGAGGGCAGCACCGCCCATGTCCGTGTCGCCGGCATTGGCGGTGCCGCCGTGCTGGTCGCGGGACCGGACCGCGCCGTTCTGGAGAGTAAGGGCAGCGTGGCGGAAGGCGGCGTGACGATCCGGATGGGAGGGCGCATCGCGGTGGTGGTCGAAGACCGCGAACTGGTTGGCTGGCCGGCCACGGTGATACCCGACAGTCCACCTCACGCCCGGTTCGACATGCCGCCCCGGGCGACTCAACGGCACGCTTTCCGCATCGACTATGGCGGCAGCGACGATTACGGGGTTGCGGCAATGCGCGTCGAAACGGCCCCGATCGATGAGCCGGGTGCGGAGCCTCTGGTCCTGCCCTTGCCGGTGTTGGGCGAACCGGAGGCGCCCCGGGGCAACGCCTATTTCGATCTCACTGCGCATATCTGGGCCGGCCGCGAAGTGACCGTGCAGGTGGTCGCTGTGGACGGCGCCGGACAGGAGGGGGAAGGCCCTCCGCTCCCGTTCGTACTGCCGGAGCGGCCGTTCGAGCATCCCGTGGCGCGGGCGGTCGTCGAGGAGCGCAAGACGTTGCGGTGGAATGGCAGGGATGCCACTGCGGAAAGGCTGGACGGGATTGCCGCTGGCACGGAGCTATACGACGGGGACCCGGCCGTGACGGTGGCCCTCGCGGTGGCGGCCGCGCGGCTCCGCCGGGCGGAGCGGGCCGACCCGGCTCTGGCGACCGTGCGGAGCCTGCTCTGGAAAACGGCGCTTCGGCTGGAGGAGGGCGGTCTGGCGCTTGCGGACCGGGAGCTTCGAGCATCCCAGGAAGCCATTATGCGCGCGCTCGAGGAAGGCGCGCCGGCGGAGGAGATCGACAGGCTTTTCGATGAGCTGCGCCGGTCGATCGACCGGCTGCTGCAGGAACTCGCCCTGAGGGCCGGGGAAACCGGCAACGAGACTGGGCCGGGTCCCGAGGGGCAAGAACAGGACCGTCTGATCGACCGCGAGGGATTGCAACAGATGGTCGAGCGCATCCGCCGGCTTTGGGAGGCGGGTGCGCGGGACGAAGCGAGGGAAATGCTTTCGCAACTCCAGAACATATTGGAGAACATCCGCCTGGCGCGCATGGGCGAAGGTCAGGCTGAGCGCCAGGCCGAAATGTTAAACAAGCTCAAGCAGCTGAGAGAGCTGGGGCGGGACCAACAGCGCCTGCTCGACCGCACTTTCAGGCGCGGACGCCCGCCGCCGACGGGACCGCGCCAGGGACCGCAGGGCAGTCGGCCGGGTGCAGAGAGCGGGTATCCGGACCTGCAGCAGGCACAGGAAGGGCTGCGTCGGCGCCTCGGAAACTATATGCGGCGTCTGGGGGCGGGTGCGGGCCGTGTGTCCGAGGAACTCGGCCGGGCGGACCGGTCGATGCGCGATGCCTCGGGCGCGCTCCGGTCGGGCAAACATGGCGAGGCGCTCGAAGCCCAGGGACAGGTCTTGCGCGACCTCCAGAAGGCAGGCGATGAAATGCTCCGGGACTTTGCGCGCGACGGCAGCGGGCACGGCGGCATTACCGGCGGCCAGTCGGAGTTCGATCCGCTCGGCCGTCGCGACGGCGGCTTCATGCCGGACGGCAGCGATGTCGTCTTGCCCGGGGAGGAGAGTTTCCAGCGCGCCCGCCATATCCGCGACGAATTGCGCCGGCGCGTCGGCGACGAAAACCGCCCGCCGCCGGAGCGCGACTATATCGAAAGGCTGCTTGACAGGTTTTAGCGGCGCGACTGTCGGGCTAAGACTGCCCGGTCTCAACACACGAAGCATGGAAGGACTGGGACACATGTCCGACGGAGTATTGGAAGGCAAGGTTGTTCTTGTGACGGGGGCGGGCCGGGGCATCGGGCGCGAGGTCGCGGTGCTGGCGGCTCGCGAGGGCGCGCGGGTGGTCGTGAACGATCTCGGCGGCGATGTCGGCGGCGCGGGAGCGGATGCGACGCCGGCGCAGGAAACCGTCGCCATGATCGAGGGCGCGGGCGGCGAGGCGGTCGTCAACGGCGACAGCGTTGCCGACTACGAGGCGGCGGGCCGGATGGTAGGCCAGGCGGTGGAGACCTTCGGGCGCATCGATGGGGTGGTGAATGTCGCCGGTATCCTGCGCGACGTGATCTTCCACAAGATGAGCGAGGCGGACTGGGATTCGGTGATCTCGGTGCACCTCAAGGGCTCGTTCAACGTGGCGCGCAATGCTGCGGACCATTTCCGGGCGCAGGAATCGGGCGCAATGGTGCATTTCACCTCGACCTCGGGGCTGATCGGCAATTTCGGCCAGGCGAACTATGCCGCGGCGAAGATGGGTATCGTGGGGCTGTCGAAGTCGATTGCGCTCGACATGCAGCGCTTCAATGTGCGCTCCAACTGCATGTCCCCCTTCGCCTGGACACGCATGATCGGCACGATTCCGTCCAATACGCCGGAGCAGGAGGCGCGGCTCGCCAAGATCAAGCAGATGACGCCCGCCCAGATTGCGCCGATGGTGATCTACCTGCTCTCGGACCTCGCAAGCGGCGTCACCGGCCAGATTTTCGGCAGTCGCATGAACGAGCAGATTTTGTTCAATCAGAACCGCCCCGTGCGCTCTGTGCATCGCAGCGAAGGGTGGACGCCGGCCGAAATCCACGAACACGCCATGCCGGCGTTGACGGCCGCGTTCACGCCCAACGAACGCTCGGGCGATGTCTTCAACTGGGACCCGATCTGACCGGGCTTACCAATCCGGCCCCGGCCGCTGGAAGGCGGCCGCGGCCAGCCCGGCCAGAGCGGGCGCAGGGTGCGTAACCACGGCGCTCGGTATGGCCTGGAGAAACTCCCGAAACCGGCCCTTGTCCGCGAACCGGTCGAGATAGGCCGCACGGTCGAAGCACGGGCCGAGGCGCGGCAGTATCCCGCCGGAAAGATATACGCCTCCCCCGGCCGCGAAGATGAGCGCGAGATCGGAGGCTGCCGTCGCCAGAAAACGGGTAAAATGCCGGATGGCCGCGACGGCAAGCGGTTCGCCGGCGGCGGCGCGCGCCGTAACCTCTTCGGGAGCGGGCGCGGGCTTCTGGTCCCCGGCGACGGCGCGGTAGAGCAGCGCCAGCCCCGCACCGGACACGATCCGCTCGACCGAGACATGGCCGAAGTCCTGGCGGAGTTCGGCCAGCAGCACGGCTTCGGTTTCGTTCGCCGCTGCCAGCGTCATATGCCCGGCCTCGCCGCAGACTGCCCGCCAGCCGCCGCCGGGCTCCGGAAGCAGGGCGGCGGCGCCGAAACCGGTGCCGGGGCCGAGCACGATCTTCGGAGCGCTGGCGTCGGGCGCAAAGGTCCCGCCGACAGGTGAGAGGTCGCGGTCCCCGAGGAAGGGCAGGGAGAGCGCCTGCGCTTCGAAATCGTTGAAGAGGCGAACCCGTTCGACGCCGAGGGCTTCGGCGATGGATGCACCGTCGACGATCCAATTGCGGTTGGTCATGACAGCACGGCCGCCGGTCACCGGCCCGGCCACCGCCACGGCTGCAAGACCGGCCTCGGTATCGCCGAGATAGTCCCGTGCTGCATCCTCGAAGGACGGATGGTCGTCCGCCGCAAGCACGGCAACGGCCTCGGGCGGCGCGCCGTCCAGGCTCAAGCCGAAGCGGATATTGGTGCCGCCGAGGTCGCAGAGGAGCGCCAGGGTCACGCGAACGGCGCCTCCGTAAGCCGGGAGACAAAGGCCTCGCGCCAACGACTGACGTCGTTGCGGCGGAGCATTTCCATATTCGCTTCCCAGCGCTCGATCCGCTCTTCCCGCGGCATGTCCAGGGCGGACTGAACGGCTTCGGCCACGCCTTCCGCATCGTAGGGATTGACGATCAGGGCGCCCGGTATGGAATGAGCCGCGCCGGCGAAGCGCGACAGGACCAGCACGCCAGGGTCCGACGGCGCCTGGGATGCGACATATTCCATGGCAACGAGGTTCATGCCGTCGCGCAGCGGGGTTATCAGCCCGACCTGTGCGGTGCGCAGCAGGCCGAACAGCGTGCGCCGGGCGAAGCTCTTGTTGAGATACCGGATCGGCACCCAGTCGAAATCCGCAAATTCGCCGTTGATGTGCCCCGCAAGCGTCTCCAGCGTCCGCCTGATTTCCTCATATTCGGGGACCCCGGCGCGGGTGGGCGTTGCAATCTGCATCAGGCTCACCCGGTTCCGGTTGGCCGGATAGGCGCCCAGAAGGTGGCCGAACGCCAAGAAACGCTCCGGCAGGCCCTTGGAATAGTCCAGCCGGTCCACGCCCACGATCAGCCGGCGCCCGCCGAGGCTGGTGCGCATGCGGGCGCCGTAGCGGGCCGCAGCGGCGCCCGCGGCCGTGCGTTCGATATTGTCCGTATCGACCCCGATGGGGTGGACTTCCGCCGATGCCGTCCGCCCGAGGGCCCGGAAAACCGTCTTGCCCGCCATCTCGCCGCCGGCTTCCTGAATTGCATAGTCGAGCAGGCCGCGGCGGTCGGCTTCGGTCTGGAAGCCGACAAGGTCGTAAGCGAAGAAGGAGCGCATCAGCTCCCGGTGCTCCGGCAGCGCCAGCAACAACTGCAGCGGCGGCAGGGGCGTGTGCAGGAAGAAGCCGATGCGGTTGGAGATTCCGGCGCGGCGGAGTTCCTCCGCCATCGGAATCAGGTGGTAGTCGTGAACCCAGATGATGTCGTCCGGTTCGATGAGATCGATCAGCTTGCGGGCGAAATAGGCGTTGACACGCCTGTAGCCGGCATAATTACGGCGGCTGAAATTCGCGAGGTCCAGCCGGTAGTGGAACAGCGGCCAGAGCGTGCTGTTCGCAAAGCCGTTGTAATATTCCTCGTGGTCCTGCGTCGATAAATCGAAGGTCGCGTAGGTCAACCTTCCGGACCGGACCTTGGTGACGACTTCGCCGGGGACGTCTGAGACTTCGCCGCTCCATCCGAACCAGATGCCGCCGGAGCGCTTGAGCGCCGCCAGGACGGCGACCGCGAGGCCCCCGGAGGTCGGCTTGGTCTCATCGACCGGAGCGACGCGGTTGGAAACGACAACAAGCCGGCTCACGGGTCGGGCCTCGTCAGAATGCTTCCTCCCAGGACTTCGAGAGGCGCAGCGCCGACACGATCAGGCCGACCATACTGTAGGTCTGCGGAATGTTGCCCCATAGCTCGTTCGTTTCGGTGTTCAGGTCCTCCGAGAGGAGCCCTGCCTGGTTCCGGCATGCGAGCATGTTTTCAAAGAGGCGGCGCGCCTCGTCCCGGCGGCCGACTGCCGCCAGAGCATCGATATACCAGAATGTGCAGACATTGAATGCGTTGTGCGGCGTGCCGAAGTCGTCGGCTTCGACATAGCGGAACACATGGTCGCCGCGGAGCAGCTCGCGCTCGACCGCGGCGATGGTGCCGAGAAAGCGCGGGTCGTCGGCCTCGCAGAAGGAGAGCTCGTGCATCAGCAGCAGGGCGGCATCCACCTCCGTGCCGCCGAATGCGCTGACATAGGCCCGCTTCTCGTCGTTCCAGCCATCCTGCTCGATGCGGGCCCGGATCGTCCGGGCGTGTCCGTTCCAGACGGAAGCGCGGTCGGGATGATCCAGTTGCATGGCGATTCTCGCCAGCCGGTCGCAGGCAGCCCAGCACATCAGCGCCGAGAAGGTATGGGGGCGCTGTCGCCCGCGCAGTTCCCAGAGGCCGGCATCGGGCTGGTCGAACATGCGCGCCGCCGTCTCGCCGATCCGCTCCAGGGTCTCGAACAGCCGGTCGTCGCCCTCTAGGTCGATGCGCTGGTCGAAGAACGCCTGTGCGCAGGCGAGCACGACGGCGCCATAGACGTCGTGCTGGGTCTGCACATAGGCGAGATTCCCGACGCGCACGGGCTGGTGGCCGCGATAACCGCGCAGACTATCGACCGCCGACTCGGACAGCGTCGTTTCCATCTGCACGCCGAACACGGGCTGCAGGCGACCGTCCGGACTTGAAGCGACGATATTGAGAATGTAGCGGAGGAACTCTTCCATGGTGCGCGTGGCGCCGAGGCGGTTGAGCGCGCGTATGGTGAAATAGGCGTCGCGCAGCCAGCAGAAACGGTAATCCCAATTGCGCTCCGTGCCCGCCGCCTCCGGCACCGAGGTGGTGACGGCTGCCACGATCGCCCCGCTGTCCTCGACTGAGCAGAGCTTGAGCGTGATGGCGGCGCGGATCACGGCCTCCTGCCACTCGAAGGGCACGGCCAGATAACGCACCCACTCGCGCCAGTATTCGTGCGTCTGTTCCTCGAAATCGCGGGCGATCTCGCGCACGGGCCTCGTGAGCCCCTCGTCCTGCGCCAGGATGAGGTCGACCGGCTGGTCGAGGAGGAACGGTGTTTCGTCGAGCACGAAGGAGACCGGCACATCCGTCGTCAGGCGCAGGACATGGTCGGGCAGAATGTAGCGGACATGGTTACTGCCGCGCGTGATGGTGGGTTTCTCGGCACCGTAATTGCAGGCCGGCCGCAGGCGTATGCGGATACGCGGGGCGCCGCCCAGGCGGCGGATGCGGCGCACCAGCGTCAACGGACGGAAAATCCGTCCGTACTGCTTGAACCGGGGTGCGAAGTCCAGAATCTCGATCGCGGCCCCGTTCTCCGCGAACAGGCAGGTTTCGACGATCGCCGAGTTGGGCCGATAGGTCTGTTCGCTGCGCAGAAAGCCTTCGATCTCGATATCGTAGAACCCGATTTCGGTCTCGGGTTCCAGCAGGTCGCAAAACACGGGATTGCCGTCGAAGCGCGGCATGCAGGCCCAGACGATGCGCCCGGTCGGGTCGATCAGCGAGGCGTAGCTGCTGTTGCCGATCATGCTGAGTTCGAGCGAATGCATCTCATCCCTCCATAGCGGCCAGCCAGGCATGGACCGCGGCAACGTCTGCAAGGTTCCACTCGGCGGCGGTCGTGTCACCCCCGCCTACGCGGACGGTCACCCCGCCTTGTGCCCGCACCGTCCGGAACGCAGCCTCGTCAGTTATATCATCGCCGGCAAATACCGGACGCCGGCCGGCGAACGGCGGTTCGGACATGAAGGCCGCGACCGCCATGCCCTTGTCCGCGCCGTCGGGACGGAGTTCGATGACGGCCTTACCATGCTGGGTGACGATTCCGTCGCGCCCGTCTCCAAGCGCGGTTTCCACGGCTGCGGCGGCGGCCGCGCCCAACTCGGGCCGGGCGCGGTAGTGCAGGGCGAGTGCCGCGCCCTTGTCTTCGAGCAGGATACCCGGGTGGTCGGTCGCAAAGGCCTGGAGCGTTGCCCGAAGCTCGTCGTAGCGGGGCAGGGCGGGGGGAGAGCCACGTGTTCCGTTCGCAGACCGCCGTTCGA
>Ga0209020_1003679_pt1 | contig 10046 bp, 6 predicted proteins | sample PinacodermBB_FD_187298 | JGI IMG/M metagenome (GOLD analysis project Ga0209020, IMG submission 187298) | Host-associated microbial community of the marine sponge Aplysina aerophoba from Gulf of Piran - sponge pinacoderm, lysed by bead... | ecosystem: Host-associated > Porifera > Sponge >...
CGGTCGCGCCGGCCTCGACGAGGGGGTCCATGCGGCTTGAGGTACGGTTCCACACACGCACGCTGTATCCGGCTTTCAAGAGGTTGCGGGTCATGCCTTGTCCCATGATGCCAAGCCCGACAAACCCAACTCGCTCATTCATCCTGTAGTTCCTCCTATCGTGATCGTTGCGAAGATATTGGTCGCGGACTATCCATGATACGCCTGTCGCCGGAATATGACAAAACGGTGGTAAAGGGGGGTGGATTCCAGATTTTTGGACAGCTGCGGTCTGAATCAGGAGTAGTCAGTTCTTCGTTATTGGGTTCGGTTGACATTTTGGGAAGGCTGTTCAGATTTCAACAAGAACGGAATGCCTGCAGGCCTGATAGGGATGTTTCTCGCTTGACTGTTGAAGTAGACAAAACCATTTGATCCGCGGAGGACGCGGAGGGGCGCGGAGAACGAACGGCAGTTTTTGGTAGTCAGTTTTTGGTTTTTAGTGGAACACCGGTGATTCGTGGCCGGTGGTCGGTGGGTTGAGGCGCCAAGTGGGGGAATAGACACTTTTGTCTAGACACGATGCTGGGGAAGAATAAACACGGTGGCTAGCCAGAGGGGGGCGTTGCGGGGGCGCAGCCCCTGCACAAGGGAGGGCCGAAGGCCCGAACGCCCGGAACTGCAATTTTTTTTGTAGCCAGTTTCTAGTTTTCAGTGGAACACCGGTGATTAGTGGTCGGTGGGTTGAGGCGGCAAGTGGGGGAGTAGCTACTATATATATAGAAAGGTTGAAAGGTTGAAGGATAGAATGATGTAGAGGAGGAGGCCGGCGGGAGAATGTGGGGAACATAGGGCGTAGAGGCGTCGTCTACTTATCATGACACCGCCAAGAAAATCTTTCAGACGGGCGGGCAATTAAAAGGAGACTTAGAGTAATGAACACCTTCCGAATTGTTTTGGCCCTGATGCTTATCTTGAGTGCGCTGGTCGTAACGACCACTGCACACGCGCACCCGAATTTGCCCGGCTATTGCCAGATGCCGGACGGAACGCTCAATTCCGGCCACTGTACCGATGCCGAAAACGCGGCCGGCGGTCATGACGTTCACCTCCCAGCCAATCCTGCTCCGAACAATCCGAACTCGAATACGCCGCCCCCGCCAGGAGGCAACAACCCAACTGGGAATACGCCGCCGCCGGTCGGGTCCGGCCCGGATGGTGATGGCGATGGCGATGGCGATGGGTCGGATTCTACGCCGGTCTACACCGGAATCGACTGTCATGTCCAACACGCGGCGAGACCGGCCCAGATCTGCTCGGTCCCGGACGGCCTGCAGTACTGGTACATCGGCGCAGACGGCAGCGCGCAGCCCGGGCCATTCCTGCCAGATTCGCCAAAGATTACAGTCTTCAACGGTGTCAACCCGATGACAGGCAAATCGGTCACGATCGACTATGTTACCGAGGGTGACAAGACGCTGCTGCGGGTACAGACATATTACCCGGACAATGAATACGACACGAACAAGCCCTATGTATTCACGCTGGACGCGGGGCACAATGTGAATCATATCCAGTGGTGAGAACTGCAGTGGTCAGTGGTTAGTGGAGAGTGGAGAGTTTTGCTGGTAAGTCGGGGGCAGACGGAGTGAGCTGAGGTAGTCTGCCGAATTGCGAGGCTTAGTTCAAATAGAAAAGAACCCCTTTGCAGGGGTTCTTTTTTTGTGCGTTCTTTTGGGCTGGCGGCGGGAGAGGGCGCTATTGCAGGAGCGCTTCGAGGGCCTGGGTGGTCTCGCACGAGTACGACTTCGAATTTTGCAGCGCCCGTCTGATTGCGGGGCATAGGCATTTTGGCAGGGAGGCTAAAACCGTCCGGACACGGGCACCTACGGGGGGCGCTCCTATCCAATTCAGGTAGGCTCACGAAGTGTTGCATACTCCGGTAGATGCAGTTGCCCTGCTTGACAGTCTGGGGGCTGTGGGATACGATTATTGTCACCGTAGGACGAACATCCGCGGAACGTATACGAATCGTAGGTTTCTTGGGGGGCGTACAAGGACTGTTTTGAAATGACTGTACCAGTTCACATTCGACTCAACCAGATGAAAGAAGATTTGGATCAAGTCAAGGAGGTCTTGGAAGAGTCTCAAAAGATTCAAGACAAGACGCGAGAAGTGCTGGTAGATCTTGCTCACCAGAATAAACAGAACACCGGGGCAATCAATTTTCTTGCTATGATTGTCGCGGACCTAGAGCGAGAAAAGTAGAAGTATTGATTAGGGAGCGTTGACGTTTGTCAGTATTGGGATACGTGAGGGCAACACCTGGTTTATCCGCGAAGGGCCGCGAAGAAACGCGAAGTACACCTTTTGTCCACGAAGGGACTCGATGAAAACCTTTTGGAATTGAGGCAGAGTATGGTGGACTGTGATTACAGGGATTCAGGAGATTAGGTGTGATTTGTGCTGGCGCGGTTGGGTTGGGGAGGGTATTTGCGGGGCGCGGGCGTCTGAACTGAGAAACGGGACCCAGACTGCACAACTCACAGATCGTAATGTCAATCCAAAGGTCTTCTCTCATAGGTAAGCATTATGGTTGGCCCCTAGTGATTGGATTGCAGAACGGGGGAAATAAGGTGCATCAGGAGGGATGCGGCTGGCTCTGATCAGGGCACGAGGTGCTTTCCAGCCGGTTTGTGATTGTCGATGACGTGATGCGGTCTATGATTGTTGTAGAAATCGGAGTTGAGTGCGAGGAGAACGAGGCGGAAGGCATTTTTCCAAGAATTCCGGTGCAGTAAGTGATAGAGGCGCAAAGAAAGAGAACCCCGGTACCGAGGTTCTCTTTTTTGATTGAGCTATTTCTGCTGGCGGCAGGAGAGGGCGTTATTGCAGGAGCGCTTCGAGCTCTTCGGTGGCCCCGATGTCTTCGGGCTCTTCTTCTTCCTGCTCGCGGTGGGCGATGGCGGTGAATTGGTAGGTGCCCTTGGGTTCATCGTTATCGGCGGAGCCGTTGGTGGAGTCGAAGGCGTTGTGGGAGCCGGACCTTGTGTCGCCGGGCGTTGTTTCGGCGGTCGGGTCGGCGGGTGAGTTGGGGATAAAGTCGACCTGGATGGTATCGCCGGGCACGAAGCGGCCTTCGAGGAGCGCTTCGCTGAGGGGGTCCTGGACTTCGCTCTGGATGACGCGGCGCAAGGGGCGGGCGCCGTAGTCGGGATTGTAGCCGGCGTCGGCGATTGCGTAGCGGGCGGCCATGGTGAGCTCGAGCTTCATATCCTGTTCGTCGAGCTGCATGCGGAGGGTGCGGAGCTCCAGTTCGACGATTTCAGTGATTTCATCTTTGGTGAGGCTGCGGAAGACCATGATGCCGTCGAGACGGTTTATGAATTCGGGGCGGAAGGTCTTTTTGAGGGCGTCCATGACGCGGGTTTTCATCTGTTCGTATTCGGCCTCCATGCGGGTCTGCTCATCGGCGGTGATGGCGAAGCCGATGCCTTTGGAGCCCTGGATGAGCTTGGCGCCGACGTTGCTGGTCATGATGAGGAGCGCGTTGCGGAAGTCGACGCGGCGTCCTTTGGCGTCGGCGAGGGAGCCGTCCTCCATGATTTGGAGGAGCATATTGAAGGCTTCGGGATGGGCTTTTTCGATTTCGTCGAGAAGCACGACGGAGTAGGGTCGGCGGCGGACGGCTTCGGTGAGCTGGCCGCCCTCTTCGTAGCCGACGTATCCTGGGGGCGCGCCGACGAGACGGCTGACGTTGTGGCGTTCCATGAATTCGCTCATGTCGAGTTTGATGAGCGCTTCTTCGCTGCCGAAGAGGAATTCGGCGAGGACTTTGGTCAGCTCCGATTTGCCGATGCCGGTTGGTCCCAGGAAGATGAAGCTGCCGATGGGTCGTTTGGGGTCTTTGAGGCCGGCGCGGGCGCGGCGGACGGCTTTGCTGATGGCCTTGATGGGTTCGTCCTGGCCGACGATGCGTTTGTGGAGTTCGTCTTCCATGCCGAGGAGGCGTTCGCGTTCTTCGCCGCCCATGCGGTAGACGGGCACGCCGGTCCACATAGAGACGACTTCGGCGATGTCGTCGGCGGTGACGATGGGCTGGTTGGCGACCTGGCGCCAGCCTTCGCGCAGTTTTTCCAGTTTTGATTGGAGCTCGACTTCGCGATAGCGGAGGTCGATGGCGTCGTCGAATCGCTGGGTTTCGAGGGCCTCTTCTTTTTCTTTCTGGAGGCGTTTGAGATCGATGAATGTTTCGCGCAGGCTGACGGCATGTGGCGCTTTGTACATGCGGACGCGGCTGCCGGCCTCGTCGATGAGGTCGATGGCTTTGTCGGGCATGAAGCGGTCGGGCACGTAGCGTGCGGCCAGGTGGGCGGCGGAGTCGAGGGCCTCTTCGGAGATGATGAGTTTGTGGTGTTCCTCGTAACGGCTTTTGATGCCTTTGAGGATTTCGATGGTTTCTTCGATGCCGGGTTCTTCGACCAGGATTGGCTGGAAGCGGCGTTCGAGGGCGGCGTCGCTTTCGATGTGTTTGCGATATTCGTCGAGGGTGGTGGCGCCGATGACCTGGAGCTCGCCGCGGCTGAGGGCGGGCTTGAGGATATTGGCGGCGTCGACACTGCTGCCGGCGGCGCCGGCGCCGACGAGCATATGGACTTCGTCGATGAAGAGGATGGCGCCGCTGTTGATAATTTCTTCGATAACTTTTTTGAGCCGTTCTTCGAACTGGCCGCGGTACATGGTACCGGCGACGAGGCTGCCGACATCGAGCATGAGGATACGTTTGTTGAGCAGGGGTTCGGGCACATCGCCGTCGACGACGCGTTGGGCCAGCCCTTCAACGATGGCGGTCTTGCCGACGCCGGGTTCGCCGATGAGGGCGGGATTGTTTTTGTTGCGGCGGCTGAGGATCTGGATGACGCGCTCGATTTCCATTTGGCGGCCGATGACGGGGTCGAGGCGACCTTCTTCGGCGGACGCGGTCAGGTCGAGGCCGAGCTGGTCGACGAGGGGCGTCTTGGATTCTTTCTTTTGTTTTTCTTTGGATTGGGCGTTGTTTTGCAGGAGATCGCGCGCGGTCTGGGTGCGGACGCGGTCGAGATTGATGCCGAGGTTACGCAGCACGTTGACGGCGACGCCGTCTCCATCGCGCACGAGGCCGAGGAGCAGGTGTTCGGTGCCGATGTAGTGGTTGCCCATCATGCGTGCTTCTTCGACAGCCAGTTCGATAACTCGTTTTGTGCGCGGGGCGAGCGTGGGTTTGCCGAAGGGGGCGCGTTCGCCGCGTCCGACGGTGCGTTCGACGGCGCGCACGACCTGGCCGGGCTCGACGCCCAGCTCTTTGAGCACTTTTACGGCGACGCTGTTCTCCTCCTGGACGAGACCCAGCAGGAGGTGTTCGGTGCCGATGTGATTGTGGTTAAGCCGCAGGGCCTGTTCCTGGGCAAGCGTTAGGACTCGCCGCGCACGTTTCGTGAAGCGTTCGAGTTTATCAGACATGAGTTCATTCCCTCGATAATCGTTTTTAGCCTGCGTGTACGCTATCGCGCAGAGTCAATAATACCATACACGTCAACTGACTGCCGTAATTGTTCTTCCGTTTCTGTGCTTTGCAACGCCAGAGATTCTGGCCGCTACAAATGGCGGGAGATTGGGGGACTGGCAGCGGACAGTTCGGAATTGAATTCAAGCGCACGGTTGCGAAAGGGGAACGGGCCGGCGCCTGTAGGAAGATTAAGGTGCGATTGGCGTGCTGGGGTTGGCGAACTGTTTGACTGGTCCGGCATTCATGGAGCGAGGGGGCCGGACTGATCGCGATGGCTCGCCATACGGGCATCCGTTGACTACTGATTACATTGTAACGATGGCCGCTATATATTGTCAATACAGAAAAATACGTGCCGGGCGAAGGGCCCGGCACGTATATGTATCGTGGGTATTTCGGAGAGTGCGGCCTGCGCGAACGGGAGTTGGCGTCAGGCGGGACAGGGATCAGATGACGGCTGCAACGACCTTTGGTTCTGCGGGAGATTCGGTGCTGGCATCGGCTTGCTGGGCGGCTGGAGCTTCATCGGCGGTAGCGTTTTCTGTGCTCGCAGTATTTTCGCTGGCTTTGTCTTCGTTCACAGTGTTTTCGTTCACAGTATTTTCTTCGAGGGGAACGGGTTCCCAATCGAATTCGACCGATTCTTCTTCTTCGGGCGTGACCTGTTTGAGGCTGAGGCCCATGCGGCGCTTATCGGTATCGATGCGGATGATACGCAGATCGAGATTCTGGCCTTCGGTGACGACTTCGCTGGGATGGGTGATGCGCTTTTCGGTCAGTTCGCTAATGTGAATCAGGCCTTCGATAGTATCGGTGTCGAGGCGGGCAAAGGCGCCGAAGTGGACCAGTTTTGTGACGATGCCGCGAACGACCTGGCCGACTGCGTAGCGATCGGGGACGGTTTCCCAGGGTTCGGGCAGCAGGCGACGCAGACTGAGGCCGATGCGTTTGCGTTCGCGGTCGACATTGAGGACCATGACCTGTATTTTTTCGCCGATGGAGACGACTTCGCTGGGGTGGCTGATGCGGCCCCAGCTGAGTTCGCTGAGATGGATGAGGCCGTCGGCCCCGCCGAGGTTGACGAAGGCGCCAAAGTCGGCCAGGCTGCTGACGACGCCTTCGCAGACGCTTTTCTCTTCGAGAGATTCGAGCAGTTTTTCTTTTTGCTCGCGGCGCCATTCGCGGATGGCGACTCGTTCTGAGAGGATAAGGCGGTTGCGGCGGCGGTCGAGGTCGATGACCTTCATGCGCAGTTCGGTATCCATCAGCCTCATCCAGCGATTGTCGGGTTCGCCTTCGGTGATTTGCTGAGACTGGCTTTCGCTGCTCAACTGGCTGGCGGGGACGAAGCCGCGCACTTGCCCGATTTTGACGATCACACCGCCGCGATTGAAGCCACTGACGGAGCCGGTGAACATGTCCTGCGATTCCAACAGTTCTTCGGCGTGTTTCCAGTCGCCTTCGGCGCGGGCGCGGGAGATGCTGAGCAGGAGGTTACCATCGCGGTCTTCGCGCATGACGTAGACGGGCACTTCGTCGCCGATGGTCATATCGCGGAAATCGCCTTCCAGACGGTCGACCTCGCGGCCGGTGACTATTCCTTCGGATTTGTATCCGATGTCAATCAGCAGCTCGCCGGCGCGTTTGTCGACAACGACGCCATGACGGATGTCACCTGTTTGCGGCTGGTTTACGTAGGAATCGTCGAATTCTTGCAGAAGCAGCGCCATGGGGTGGTCGTCCATGGGCGGCCCCTCGTCCAACTCTTCGGACAAGAAATCTGCGGTTGGATCCATTACTGCGACTGCTTGCTGATTTGACATGACTGTCTTACTTCCTCCAATAAAGATAGACATTAACGGCAGATACGTTCTGACGTTTGCAAATTGCGTCGGTTCGCGAAACAGATACGAAACTCCAAGAAAAATGATTATGATAAAGCGCAGTCCTGCCAGCGTTGGGCGCGCCTTTTCGACACTCTAATCAGTGCAAGCGAGGGGTTTGCACTACTGGGAACGGTATGCGGTAGAGTGAAGACTGACTTTGTCTTCTTAGTGGAAAGGTACTGCAGTTCGCCGGCGGATGTTTCTCAAGCGCGCAAAGCGATGGCCTCGATCTCGATAAGCGCGCCTAGTGGCAGAGCGGCTACTTGCACAGTGCTCCGTGCAGGAGTGTCATCCTGGAAGGCTTGTGCATAGATCTCGTTCACAGTGGAGAATTCGGCGATGTCGGTCAGAAATATCGTTGTTTTGACGATATGGCCCATGCTGGAACCGGCCGCGTCGAGAACGGCGGCGAGATTTTCCAGCACCTGGTGGGTCTGTTCGACGATGCCTGGTCGCAATTGACCGGTAAGGGGATGGATGCCGATCTGACCCGAAGTGAAGATCAGATGCTCGGTTGCGACGGCCTGGGAGTAGGGACCGACTGCGGCCGGGGCTTTCTCGGTGAGAATGGTTGTTTGTGTCATGCAGGGTATCAGCGAAGGAACCGCTTATCCATATCCTTTATTATTTGCAATCACACGGCAAACCCTGTCAAAGTCCGTATGCGTGCAAGTTGACGGAGATTGTATTCTATCCTACAGGACTTGTCAAGTTCCGATAAAGGGTTGTCTGAACTTATGTGTACCACCTTGGCAGTGGGTCGCAATTACAGATAGACAAGGGGTAAGTCTCGTAGTCTTACGTCTATAGTTTTGCGTCTTGGATCATTGGTTTGCGTTTTTTGTAGCCCTGGGATCCGGTAGTTCACTAAGAATCGTGGAGGGAACCTGGCATTTGCAGCAGGCGGCGCTGTGCTGTGTGGCAGTCAGCTCTCCAAGGCGGCGGTGATGTCGGCGACGATGTCGCGGGGGTCTTCGGCGCCGACGGCGAGGCGCACGAGTCCGTCGGATATGCCGACGGCGGCGCGCTGGGCTGGTGACAGGGCGCGGTGGGAGGCGTGGCTGGGGTAGAGGACGAGCGAGTAGATGTCGCCGACGGTGGTGGCCGGTTGGACCATCCGGAGGGCTTCGAGGAAGCGGAAGACGTCGGGCTGGCCGGCGTCTTTGAGCTCGATGGCGACGACGGCGCCGTAGCCGCGCTGGTCGAAGAGGCTGCCGGCGAGCTGGTGTTGGGGATGGTCGGGCAGGCCGGGATAGCGCACGTGGGCGAGGGCTGGATGGCTCCGCAGCTGTTCGGCGACTGCGGCGGCGTTGCGGCACTGGCGCTCTACGCGCAGGGGCATGGTTTTGAGGCCGCGGTGGAGGAGCCAGGCTTCGTGGGGGCCGAGGTTGGCGCCTGTCTTTTTGAGGAAGTCCCAGAAGGCAGGACGCAGCTCGTTTCTGGCGGCAACGACGCCGCCGAGTACGTCGCCATGGCCGCCGATGTACTTGGTGGCGCTGTGGATAACGACGTCTACGCCGTGGGCGAGCGGGCGAAAGAGCATGGGGGTGGCGAAGGTGTTGTCGACGAGGAGGCGGGTGTTGTGGGCGCGGCAGAGCTGGACCAGGCGGGGGATGTCGACAACTTTGAGCAACGGGTTGGAGATGGTTTCGACAACGAGGACGACGGGCGTCTCCTGGGCCAGCATTTGGGCGACGGCATCGAGGTCGGTGGCATCGACGAAGACGCCTTTAACGCCGTATTGGGGCCAGAGGCTGTCGACGAGGGAATAGGTGGCGCCGTAGCAGTCCTGGGATGCGGCGACGGTGGCACCGGACCGGACTCCGCAGGCGGACATGGCGAGGTGAATGGCGGACATGCCGCTGCCGGTGGCAAGCGCGAAGTGGTCGCCGGCGCGGTCGGGCATGTCGTGGCATTCGAGCTCGACGATCGCTTTTTCGAAGTCGGACACGGTGGGATTGCCGTAGCGGCCGTAGACGTAGAGGTCGGGGTCGCCGCCGAGGGCGCTGTCGAGGTGGCCGGTGTCTTCGTAGACGTAGCCGATACTGGGGATGATGCCGCCGACGACGGGCGCGGAGGTGACGCGTTGGGCGGGCGGGGCGTAGCGGCGGGCTTCGCCGCCATGGACGGCCTTACTGTTTATTGATTTGGGAGAGAATGGCATGGTGTAGGGTGGGCTATTTCTTTATTTGGGCTGGTTGGTGGTTGATTTGCGGGATTGGGATCTTGTTTGGCCGCGGAGGGCCACTGAGGACCACGGAGGACACCTTTTTGTCCACGAAGGGCCGCGAAGGACCACGAAGAACACCTTTTTTGTCCGCGGAGGACGCGGAGGGGCGCGGAGAACACCTTTCTTTGATCCGCGAAGGGGCGCGAAGGGTCGCGAAGAACACCTTTTTTGTCCGCGGAGGACGCGGAGGGGCGCGGAGTACACCTTTCTTTGATCCGCGAAGGGGCGCGAAGGGTCGCGAAGAACACCTTTTTGTCCACGAAGGGCCGCGAAGGACCGCGAAGGGCCGCGAAGAACACCTTTTTGTCCACGAAGGGCCGCGAAGGACCACGAAGGGCCGCGAAGGACCACGAAGGGCCGCGAAGGACCACGAAGGGCCGCGAAGGACCACGAAGGGCCGCGAAGG
>Ga0209020_1003681_pt1 | contig 10040 bp, 8 predicted proteins | sample PinacodermBB_FD_187298 | JGI IMG/M metagenome (GOLD analysis project Ga0209020, IMG submission 187298) | Host-associated microbial community of the marine sponge Aplysina aerophoba from Gulf of Piran - sponge pinacoderm, lysed by bead... | ecosystem: Host-associated > Porifera > Sponge >...
GAGCGCGCCCGTCAGATCTCGGCCGCTCGTCAGCCAGGCTGACTTCGCTGCTTGATCACGTTGTCGAGTGTTTGGCTGATCAACCGATTCGTGTTGGCGATACTCACTCGAGCGAAGAACGAGAAGTGGCCCATCTCGACCACGAGCTTGGCGATGAACTCATCGGCGAAGGAGGCCGACACAAGCGCGACACCGGCGAAGTCGACCTTGACCCTGGCCTCCTGGAATTGCCGCATGAGATTCTGCAGCTTCGTCCGGAGCTGCCGGCCCGTCTGCCGGTTTCCGAATCCGGTTGCCTCGTCAGCCACGCGGAAGACGATCTCATTGCTCTCATCAACATGGGACATCTCGAATTCGGAAAGGGGAATCTCGTGATCGTCGTACATGCGGCGGACCCCTCATGTACCGGTTCCGTTGCGCGGACGGACGGTCCAATAGTCGGCCGCGAGTATACGGTTGGGTCGAACAGGCTCCGGGCCCCATGGCGGCAGCCGCGGTCGCCGACACAGCCGAGGTCGACGGCGCACAGCGCGGGCCGTGCGGTCCGATACCGCGCGGTATGTCGCGACGATCCCCCGGGCGTCGGCGTCATGTTCGAACGCAGCGCCGGCGTCGTGCCGTCGGATGGGGTACGGAGGGTCGCACCGGGACGCTCGGTTGTATTGTCCAGGGCTTGCTTGTGGAAGCCTTGACGAGGACGTCCCGAACCACCTCACCGGCCCACCCGGAATGTGGAGTTGGCTGCGATTCGTGCCCGAGGCACCGCACCGCTCGGCGCGGTGCCCGGCGAGTTCGCGACGGTCGCAGCGCTCGTGGTCGGAGCAGGCGATCGCCCGGTCCGCTGCAGCGACCGTGGTCGATCCGGCAGTTGGTGGCGTGGGCACTCGTCGCCGCCGCCTTCGCGACGGCGTTGCCAGCACCGAGGTTGCAGCGGCGGATCAGGACGAGAGCCTGCAAGTGCGCATCGCGGCGCGCATGCTCGACGGCGGGAACATGGAGTTCGCGCTCCAGCAGCGGCGCGGGGGAACCTGGGGAATCCGCCAACTGCCCGCCAGACGCTTCATGCCCGCCGACGCCACGCCCCGACGCTGGCTCACCAGCTCGCCCCTGCCGGTCGCCGGAATACAGGTGCGCATCGCGGCGCGAATCGTCGACGGCGAGGGCATCGAACTCGCGCTCCAACGATGGAGCGAGGGGACCTGGGGAACCCGCCTCCTGCCCACGCGACGGCTCATCCCCGCGGACGCCACGCCCGGACGCTGGCACACCAGTTCGACGCTGACGCCGGCCGGAGCAACGTCCACTCCGTCGCAGCCGGAGTGGACGTTGCTCGCCGGCGGGGACGTGCTGATGGACCGCACCGAGCCGGCCGGGATCGACCCGTTCGCGGGCATCGAACCGCCCCTGGCCACCGGAGATCTCGCCATCGTGAACGTGGAGATGGCGATCAGCGACCGCGGCGCGCCGATCGGCAAGCAGTTCACGTTCCGCGCGCCTCCGTCGGCGGCACAGCGGATCGCCGACGCCGGGATAGACGTCGCCAACCTGGCGAACAACCACGCCAAGGACTACGGCGCGCAGGCCCTGACTGACACGATCGCCTCGTTGGAGGCCGCCGGCGTGGTCGCCCTCGGGGCGGGAGCCAACGACACCGAGGCCTTCCGGCACCGTGTTCTGGAGGTCGACGGCGGCGTGACGGTGGCGTTCGTCGGCGTGTCCATGATCGTGCCCTGGAGTTTCCCCGCCGGCCCCGACACGCCCGGCATCGCCACCGGCACCGACCCGGGGCGCGTGCTCGGCAGCGTGCGAACCGCCGCCGGCGAGGCCGACGTGGTGATCGCCGTCGTCCACTGGGGCATCGAGGTGGCCACCTGCCCGAGCCCCGAGCAGCGGGCGTTCGCCGGAGCCCTGTTCGACGCCGGCGCCGACGCCGTCATCGGCCACCATCCGCACGTCCTGCAGTCGATCGAATTCGACGACGGGAGGTTGGTGGCCTATTCGCTGGGCAACTTCGTGTGGCACCCGAGATGGAGCATCACCGGCGAGACGGGCGTCCTGCAGATCGACTTCGCCGGCGACCGGATCCTCGGCTGGGAGTTCCATCCGCATCTGCTCGACGAGAACGGAGCGCCGCGACCGGCCGGGCGGGGTTGGCGGGTCGACCGGCTGGGTGACCTCATCGAGGGCGACTGCGAGCGGCACGCGGGAACGACGCCCTATGACCTCACTCCTCCGGAGGACACATCGGGTTCCGCCGCGCAACCGGATGTGGAGCTGGCGCACTTCTCCGGTCAGCAGTTCAAGGAGCTGCTCGATTCGGTGACGTTGCCCAACCTGACCGACATCGCCGACGGTCCCGCCATGACCGGCGACGCGCAGACCGACGAGCGCATCCGACAGATCGCCGAGGACCGGGGTTACCGGCTGCAGCCTGTGGTGGCCTCTCCGGACGAGTTGGTGAGCGTCGAGCAGCAACTGCTCCAGCCCGAGGCGGCACGCGCCTACACCGCTCTCCGCACCGCAGCCCGGCAGGCCGGCAATCCGATCACGCTGGCGTCCGCATACCGTGGCTTCGACACGCAGGAATACATCCTCTTCCGCCACTTGAAGGCGCCCTACACGGACGAGAGGATCCATACGGCGCTCCGGATCGTCGCGCCACCGGGCTACTCACGGCATCAAACGGGGTACGCAGTAGATCTGGCAACGGCCGACCATGGGATCAACGAGTTCAGATTCTCCGAGGCGTACGCCTGGTTGGCCGCCGACAACTTCCTCGAGGCCAAGAGGCACGGCTTCATCCCGAGCTACCCCGCCGGAGTCGAGAACCAGGGACCCGATCCCGAGCCGTGGGAGTTCTTCTACGTCGGGACGGACAACCTCGTGCCGTCGCCACCTTTGTAGCAGTCGGGTTCAGGGTGTCCGCCGGGACGACCCGGATCCCGCGCCACCGTCTAACCGGGAGGCCTGGTAGCGCTCGACAAACGGCTCCGGACGTCCTGCTGGACATGCTGGTGGCACCGTCCCGGGTATCAAAACCCAGCGTTATGCTGGAGTTTGATACCCTAAATCGTATAAATGGGGTTGGAGTTGCGCCGAGAGAACTCGCCGATTGGCTGATCGGACGTGGCCTGCATTTCGTGTCGACTGTTGAGGCGGCGGAGATTCTTGGCGTTCCCGCTGCGTCGGTGCCCGCGAGCCTTGAGCGTTCCAGGCAGGCAGGCAAGCTGGTGTCGGTCACGAAGGGCGGATGGGTGCCCGTGCCGGCCGAGTATCGGCCCGTCGGCGCGCCGCCGGCGAGCCATTTCATTGATCCGATGATGGAGCATCTCGGCCACTCGTACTATGTCGGGTTCCTTTCCGCTGCGGCTGCGCATGGGGCTGCGCACCAGTCGCCGATGGTGTTCCAGGTCGTGACGCCGGCGCGTCTGCGGGATCGCCGGATAGGCCGCAGCCGGATCGAGTTCATCCAACGGGCTGCGGCAGCGCAGCGGCCGCGGGCGCGGCGCGACGTGCCGACGGGGCGAATATGGGTGTCGACGCCAGAGGTGACGGCATTGGATCTCGTTGAAGCGCCCGGCGAAGGTGCCGGCCTGTCCAACGTCGCGACGATCATCGGCGAGTTCCTCCTCGACGAAGTCCTCGACGCGGACGAACTGGCGTCGGTCGCCGGCGCCTATCCGACCGCAGTCGCGCAACGAGCCGGATATCTCATTGACCGGATGGCCGCCGAAGTCGGCGCGAGCTTCGACACGTCACCGCTGCACGGTCGCATTGGCGAAGCCCGCCAACTCCCGCTGACGTCAGGCGAGGGCGCAAGCAACGCGGACCCGCGATGGCGGGTCGTGGCCCCCGTGCCGCTCGAGCACGACCTGTGATCGGCCCCGCCTACATTGCGCGTTGGCGGCTCCACGCGCCATGGCCAACCCGGGAACAGGTAGAGCAGGACCTTGTCCTCTCGCGGTTGGTCGTCGAGATCGCCAACCATCCTCTCCTGGGTCGAGAACTCGTCTTCCGCGGCGGCACGTGCCTGCACAAACTCTGGTTGGAACGGCCGTGGCGTTACAGCGAGGACTTGGACTACGTCCGTCGCACCGCCGGGCCGATCGGCCCCGCACTCGACGCGCTACGCGAGGTCGCAGCAAGCGTTGGCTTTGACCGTGTCCGGACCGACGTCGGGCGGTTCCCGAAGGTGCGGTGTGGTGGGGACTTCCTCGATGGGGGGCGGATGAGCGTCAAGGTGGAAATCAACACGTTCGAGCGCACTCCCGCACTGCCTCTGGCCGTACGCCCATTCGCTGTCGACAGTCCCTGGTTCTGCGGCAGCGCCGAAGTCGCCACGTTCGCGCTCGAAGAACTCGCGGCCACCAAGATCCGGGCGCTCTACCAGCGAGCCAAGGGCCGGGACCTCTTCGACCTGTGGCTGGCGACAGCGGTGGGCGGCGCACGGCCAACCGACATCGCCGACTGCTTCGGGACCTACCAGCCCGCAGGCTGGACAACCACCGCGGCCGCCCTCAACCTCGACACGAAACTGCGAGACACGAACTTCAGGACCGACCTCGACAAACTCGTCACCGCCTGGCCGGCCGGCTACACGATCGACGCTGCCGCAGAAGTGGCGCGCACCGTGCTGCACTCAATCGACCGGCGCGCCGACATCGACCTCTGAGGTGGCCCACACAGCGACCCGCCGTCGCCGGGGTCGAGAACCAGGGGCCCGATCCCGAGCCGTGGGAGTTCTTCTACGTCGGGACGGACAACCTCGTGGCGCCGCCGACTTCACGTAACTCCTGACCGATCAGGCCCGACGGGTATCGTTGGATCGCAGCCACTCGCTGGTTGGCGGTCGCGTCAGCCGGTCCAGAGGGAGTCGATGGGACGCAGGTGGAGGCGGTCGTCCAGCTTGCCGGACTGGCTGCCGGTGTGGAGCAGGACACCGGCGCGGAAGGCGCCCGGTGCGACGGCGTCGAGCCGATCCCGGAACCAGGCGAGCGGTCGGAGTTGGCGAGGATCGGGGGATTGGGTGGCCTTCACTTCGACCGCGACGACAGCGCCGCCGGGGTCCTCGAGAACGAGATCGACCTCGCGACCCTGTGTGTCCCGGTAGTGCGACAGTGTGCAGTCACGCGCGGAAGCGGAGAGCTGGCGAGCGATCTCGTTCACCGTGAACGTCTCCAACAGCGGCCCGGCCGCCGGCGCGGTGGGTGCTGCGAGGGCAGCGGCCTCCAACCCCAAGAGCCCGGCGGCCAACCCGCTGTCAGTGACGTGGTACTTGGACCGGCGCACCGGCCTCCCCGGCAGGTGGCGGGACCACGGGGGGAGTTCGTGGATCAGGAAGACCGTCTGCAACCACTCGAAGTACGACGCGATGACCGCGCGGCTGGTCTGCAATCTCCTCGCCGCCTCCGACAGGTTGACGTGGCCCGACGTCAACCCGGCGGTCCACCGCAGCAGCGCCGGCAGCGCGGCGATCCGACGCACGTCGGCGAGGGCCGCGATGTCGCGCTGGGTCACCGTCTCGACGTAGCCACCGAACCAGCGCCGGCGGCGATCCGGGGCAAGGCTGACGACCTCGGGGTAGCCACCGCGGCACAGCAGCGTCAGATACTCGCCACGCGCAGTGCGCCCTGCCGCCCGCGCCGCGGGCGCGCCGTCGAACCATGCGTCGATCGCCGCCGGCGGAACGCCTGCCAACTCGGCCTCCGACAGCGGACCGAGACGGAAGATCTGCACCCGCCCCGCCAGCGACTCGCTGATGGTCGGCACGGTGAGGAAGTTGGTGGAACCGGTGAGCAGGAATCGTCCCGGGGTCGGCTCGGCGTCGACGAGTTGCTTCACGGCTCGCACGACGCGGTCGCCGCCGAGCTGGACCTCGTCCACGACCAGCGGATGGCGCCGGCCGAGCAGGAACGTGATCGGATCGGCCTGCGCGATCCGCAGTTCGGCCTCGTCGTCGAGGGAGACGTAGGTGCCCCCGCGGCGCTCGGCGATCATCCGGGCCAGCGTCGTCTTCCCGCACTGCCTGGCGCCGTGCAGCATCACCACACGGGACCACTCCAGAGCCTCCTCGATGCGGGGCTGCAGATGCCTCCGGACAAGATCGATACCCCGATCGTAGCATCCAATGAACAGACGGTCCGATTACTACTGATCAAACCGTCCGATTGCTACCTTACAAATCGTACGACCAGCGGACCGCTCTGGTAGCCGTCAGGCCAGTGGGCGTCGTTGGACCGCAGGAGATCGCCGGTTGCCGGGTTCATCGGGGGTCGGGCCGGTGCTGGTGTCGGGACGAGTGCTGTCGCCATTGGATTCGCTCGTCGAGCCGGTTCCCGTGGCGGGACGGGTCCCGTCTGTGGTTCTGGTGCCGGGTGCGTACTGGGCGAAGTTCTGTGTCACCCAGAGGGCGTCGTTGTCGAGGGCGATTCCGATGCCCAGGTGCGTGTAGTCGGCGTTGGCCATGTTGGCGTAGTGGAGAGGGCTGCCGGAGAGGCTGTCGAAGGATCTCCGGACGGCGGCACCGAGCGAGAGCGGGGCGGAGACCTGCGAGGCGTTCTCCGCCCCGCTCAGCGATCCCGCCGGGTACTGCCGCCAGTAGTCGGGGTTGTGGTAGAGGCGCCCCTCGGCGCCCATCGTCTCGGACCAGCGGCGGGCGACGGCGGCGATGTCGGCGTCGTAGGTAAGCGCCCGCAGCCCCAGGTCGGCGCGCAGCGTGTGCACCAAGGCGGCCATCTCCGCCTCCGCAGCAGCGATCACACTCCCCGCCGGCGAACCAGTGGTGACCGTCGTCGATGAGGAGTCGCCGCCGGCCGTCGCCTGCGAGTCGTCCGGCGTGGTGGACGGCGTGACGCCGGATGTGGTCGTCGATTCCGTCGCCGCGGCCGGCCTCGTGGAACCGTCGGCGGCCCCCAAGACGAGCGGAGTGCTCACCAACCAGCGCCGAACGCGTGCATCCGCCGGGAAGAACCGCTGCTCCGGCAAACTAGCGGCCCGGCGTGCGGCGTGGAGCCCGCCGCGACCTTGACACCGTGCCGGGGCGTCGTCGGCATCCGGCTCCCTCCGACCCACCACGCGTCCTCGTGGCCCTGCTGGCCGCAGACTGACCGACCGCGCCGTAGCGATGTTCCGGCACCGCAAGTGACCTGCGGTTTCGCGTAGTGGACCAGGCTTGTCCCACATCTCCCGGGGGTAGAATCAGAGGCATGACACAGGTCGGCGCCGAGGTGACTACCTCGCCGGTCAGACATCCGATCGGCGAATCTCCCGAGGTTCCCGACGGCGCTGAGGACTGGTCGTGGCTGGCGCCGCGGGCCGATGGCGGCGGTTGGCTGGCCCCGATCCCCGAAGGCGGGTTGCCGGAGTCCGTCCGGGCGCGCCCGACACGGATCCACCAGCTGTCACGCACCGAGCGCGCACTTCTGGCGTGCCTGCGCTGGTGGATAGCAGGCGCGCATGCGGCTGTGCTGGCACGCGACTGCGGGATCTCGACAGATCACGCCTGGAGTTGCTTACGGACCCTCACCACCGAGGGCTACGCCAGATCGTGGAGCGAGCCCCTCTACTGGGGCCACGGCCACCGGCAGATCGTCTGTTGGGGCGGTGACGTGAGTTCCCCGCGGTGGCTGGACGCGCTGCCGAGGCTCCCGGTACCGGTGGCGCCCACCGCGCCGGAGCGCGCCGCCGGCCTGCCCCCCGAGTTCTGGAAGCACTTCTGGTCGGGGACCGACCCGGCCAACATCCGCCTGCCCGACGACGGCGAATTAGTGGCCAGTGTGCTGATCTACGACGAGCGGTGCGCGTCGGCCAAGTCGTGGGCGTTGTGCAACCTCGACACCGCGTCGTTGCGCAGCACCCTCGAGATGCGCGGCCTCAGCGAACAGGCACGGTCAGCAACCCGGGCATCGCTTCAGCGCCGAGGGGCCAGTGCCGCTGATTGACCGGTGGCGCGACGTTCTCGACGAGAACATGCGCGCCGTCTGGCCACACCTGGCCGCGGCGATCAGAGGCACCGGCGGGCGTCTCATGGGCGGGACCGCGGTCGCCATGCACCTCAGACACAGGACGAGCGACGACCTGGACGTCATGACCCTCAAACCGTTTCCGGCCAGGTCGGTCGCGAACAGCCTCAGGTCGGCCTTCCCGGACTCCTACGAGGAGAGCGAGGTCGCGTTGAACACGGTCGACGTCCGTGTAAACGCGGTGCAGGTGCAGGTGTTCCGTGCCCTGCCACAGGAATCCGATCCGGAGGACATGACGTGGCTGATGACGGGCCCGGTGATGGACGGTATGTCCGTGGGTTCCCTCCCGGACCTGTTCGCCACCAAGTTGGACGTCATCATGTACCGCCCGAAACTGCGGGACTACATCGACATCGCCGCTCTCGACCGTGCCAGCGGCTACCGCATCGAGGACGGCCTGACGTTGTGGGCCCGACGGTTCGGCCGTCGCATCCAGAGCCGCGCGGCCGACCGCATCGTCAACCTGCTGGAGGATCCTGAGCACTTGCCGCCCGATCGGGACTTCGGCGACGTCCAAGCCGAGACCCTGGGGTACCTGAACGAACGCGCCGGCGAGGTCCGCCGAGCCCTCGGCAATCTGCGCCGCGGCCACGCGCCCGACACCGACGGGCCCGAACTCCACCCGAAGCGCACTCACGGCGGGATGATCCGCGAACCCCACCGACCGAAGCCGCCGGGACGGCATCTCACCTGACAGGTCGAATCAAGCCCAGTTGCTGGGCCTCAGAAGACCCTGGCATTGAGGCCGGGACGGCCAGTTCCATCGGTCGGTGCACGGTTCCGGTCATGATGACAGGTGCAGATCGCGGGTCACTGCGTGTGCCGGCCCGGTCAGGTCCACAGGGTGCAGATGGGGATGGCGTCGACGCCGTCCGCGAGGCGGTAGCGCGCGGGGCCGGTGTGGAGGACGGCGGCGGCGAGGACCTGATCGCCCAGCTGGTCGCGCAGCCAAACCAGTTGCCGGGCGTCGGCTCGATTGACCGCCCCCTTGGCCTTGATCTCCAGGGCGACGAGGCCGCGGTGGCCGAGGTCGATGATGAGGTCGACCTCGTGGCGCCCGGCGCCGTCACGCAGGTGGTAGAGCCGCGGCGGGCGAGCGGACGCGCTCGTCTCGGCGCGGAGTTGACTCGTCACGAACGTATCGATCAGCCGTCCGAGGAGGTTGCCGTCGCTCATGACCAGCGCCTCGTCGGCGTCGACGATTGCGCCCCACAACCCGGCGTCGGCAATGAGGCGCTTCGGGCCGCGTGTGAGACGCTTCAGACGGTTGCTGCTCCACGCCGGCATCTGGGCGATGACGCCGAGGTTGGTCAGAAGCCTCATGTACGAGTCGGCGGTGCGGCGGTTGATGCCGGCCGTCTGGCAAAGGGTGGTGTCGGTCACGATGCCCGCCGAGTTCACGGCGTAGGCGCTCAGAAACAGCCCGAGCCGGTGACCGTCCACACCGTTGGGAGGCCCTGGGCGCTCCTCGACGAGCCGGCGCGCGTAGTCGGCGAGCCAGGTGCCGCGCAGCTCCTCGTCGCTCTCGGTAGCCGCGTCAGGGAACCCGCCTCGTAGCGCGATCCGCACGTAGTCGCGGAGGTCGGGGGCGCCTGACACGTGACCCGGCAACTCGCCGCTCAACAGGCGCTCCAAGAACGGCGGACCGTCGTATCCGACCTGTTCCCGCACGGTCAGCGGATGCATCTCGACCGAGACGACACGCCCCACTCCGGGCCACGAACGTGGATCCGTCTCGGCGCGGACCGAACCGGTCAGGATGAAACGACCGGGCCGGCGCTCCTGATCCACTGCACGCTTGACGGCTCCGAGCACTGCGGCGCACTCCTGCCACTCGTCGAGCAGTAGGGGCACCCGCCGGTTGCGCAGGGCGGCGTCGGGATCGGCCCGGAACGGAGTCGCCTCGTGGCCGACATCGAGGCGCACCACCTCGGCGGCATGGCGCAGCGCGGTCGTGGTCTTGCCCGTGGCCCGCGCGCCGGTGATCATCACCGCCGGCAAGCCTGCCAGCAGCCGGGT
>Ga0209020_1003686_pt1 | contig 10014 bp, 7 predicted proteins | sample PinacodermBB_FD_187298 | JGI IMG/M metagenome (GOLD analysis project Ga0209020, IMG submission 187298) | Host-associated microbial community of the marine sponge Aplysina aerophoba from Gulf of Piran - sponge pinacoderm, lysed by bead... | ecosystem: Host-associated > Porifera > Sponge >...
ACTCGATGAATGGCAACTCGTGCGCGGCATATGGAATCAGATGCGCCACGCCTGCGACCAGCGAGGCGGGTTCGGACACTTCCTACTCACGGGATCGCAAAATCCCCCGGACGACATCACCGAGCACTCGGGCGCCGGCCGGGTGGCGCGGGTACGGATGCGGCCCATGTCGCTGTGGGAATCCGGAGACTCCACCGGGGAGGTCTCCCTCGTCTCGCTGATCGCCGGTGGCCGCTGCCGGGCGACGGACGCCAAGCGCAAGATCAGCGAGATCGCGGCGCTCATCTGCCGGGGCGGGTGGCCCCAAATGATCGGAATGGAGCCGCGGGTCGCACAGGCGCGGCTGCGGGACTACCTCGACGACATCACCCGGGTGGACATCGCACGAGTATCAGGCATCAGGCGCAATCCCCTGCTGGTAACGAGGCTTCTCGAATCACTTGCCCGGAACGAGGCGACCAGCGCGACGAACACCACATTGCTTACCGACGTCGCCGACGCAGCGGGCAGTCCGCCGGCCCGCTCGACGATTCGCGACTACATCGACGAGTTGACCCGCATGTTTGTGATCGAACCCCTGCCGGCCTGGTCGACCCATCTGAGGTCATCCGCCCGTCTTCGCAGGAGTGCCAAGCGCTACTTCGCCGACCCTGCGCTCGCCGTGGCTGCGCTGAGCGGATCACCCGCAGCGGTCGGCGCGGACCTGGAGGCAATGGGGCTGCTCTTCGAGTCGCTGGCGGTGCGCGATCTCCGCATCTACGCCCAATCTCTCGGCGCACGCCTGTACTACTACGGTGATGAGAGCGGGTTGGAAGCAGATGCCATCATCGACGGCATCGACGGCAGGTGGGCTGCGGTGGAAGTCAAGCTGGGCGGAGGAGCGGCCATCAAGAACGCAATGAAGTCGCTTCGCGCCGTGCGCGATCGTGTGGACACCGCCCGGCGAGGCATGCCTGCGAGGCTGATCGTCGTAACCGCATTCGGCCACGGCTACCAGACCGACGACGGGGTCGCGGTCGTACCGCTGACCGCGTTGAAGCCATGATGCGTCCTGCCTCGCCAGCCACATCGCAGCAGACTCGCGACTGTAGAATGGCCGATTGAAAGGAGGCCATGCGATGTCGCCTACCCTCGGCTTTCGTGTTGAGAGCCTCGGCCCCATACGCCACGGCGAGATCAAACTTCATCCTCTCACGCTTCTCATTGGCAAGAACAATACCGGCAAGACCTACATGGCTCAAGTCATCCATGCCGCTCACGAGACTGTCCGAGCACCCATGACTCCATCTCTGGCTCCGCGCCTCAGCGAGACGGAGGTAGCAACTCTTCAGTCAATTGTATTGGCCGATCAGCCCCCACAGGGCATTAGCTTGCCAGAGTTTGTCGGCGCCAAGGCTCCAACGTGGATCCTAAAGCTACTCAGGCACTCCTCCGAACAGTTCGTCGAGGCTCTTAGAGCCTACTGCAACGTCACGAGGATCGAAGATCTGAACACTTGGAAACAGGAAAGCCGTACTCAGGTTGAGATACGAGAGTACGACACGAAGTCTTCCTTGTTCGTCTTCGGAATCTCGGATCAGCAACCTGAAGTGAACGAATCTCGGATACAACTTGATGATCCAGCGGTACGCCGGTTGTACTTTTCTCTGCATTGGATTCTGACCCACTATGACCCTAGCAGTCTGGATCAGTCTGTAGCTGAGACCGAGCGCCGCCGTGATATGATGCTGTCGCTCTCAACCGACGCTGTAACCGGCGCACTATGGCAGACTTATCTCGATTCCTTGGGATTCTGCACTAGGTCTCGCTACCTTCCTTCCGGAAGGTCTGGGATTATGGCCGCGGCCACCGATGTCATTCGTTCGCGCCTTCAGAATCACCAACTTCCCTCGGCGGGAGGAAGGATGAGCGACGTCTCGCTAGGAAGTGTGCACGGCGACTTCCTTTCGTCTCTTCAGTTCCTTCTGGGCCCCAACGGAATTGTAGGTCACGAGAATGCTGATGACGAGTCAATGACTCTCGCCCTTGAGTGCGTCAACGAAGCCATGTCAGGAGCAGTCGACATCCGGGCCAGTACTGGTGACATGTCGCAACTTGTCTATGAACAGTCCGGCAATACGTTACCACTCAATCGAGCCTCAGCGATGGTTACAGACTTGGCTCCTCTGTCACTCTGGCTACAGAGGCTAGTTCGGTCTGGCGACTTACTGATCATTGACGAACCAGAGTCCCATCTGCATCCTGAGGCAATCCGACTGGTGGCTCGTGCTCTTGTCCGGCTCGTCAACGCAGGTGTGAACGTTCTATGCACGACCCACAGCAACGTATTGCTGCATCAGATATCGAATTGCATGCTTGTGGCCAATGTGCCGGACGGCTGCGGGGACCTTACACCTGAAGACGGTATTGCGTCCGAAAAGATCGGAGTGTTCCGTTTTCGACAGGAGTCGGACGATAGTGGCGTCACGATTGTCCCAGTTGAGATAGAGACCGACTGGGGTATCCCTGAGGATGAGTACGTCGACAACGCTGAGCACCTCATCAACCAGACTGCTGCACTGATCGAAGCGCGCCAGACGTGAGTGCCGCAGTCCAGCTGCGCGAGCGACACGAACAGTGCGATTGTCTCGTCGGCAACACGTCTGATGGAATTGTCACAAAGCACCAATGTCGGCTAGAGATTGATGGGCTTCAGATCGGAATTGACTGCGACAAGTGCAGGGCCTTCAGCGAGAACGAGAGGAGGCCAGATTTCATCGCGATCCAGACTGTTGATTCGACAAGCAGCCCCCGATGGTTGGTCGTCGAAATCAAGGGTGTGATGAAGCTTGACGCGCGTGAACAGGCAGAAGGTGGCCTCCAGACCATTCTTGAACATGACATGTTCAGGTCGGGAATCCAGAGAGCTCGCGTGTGTTTTGCTTTCAAGCAACGCGATCTCCGCCAAACCGCAGATCGAGATATGCTAAGGAGGCCGTTCAAGTTGCGCGGAAAGGAAGTGCCTGTACTCGTAATTCGCTGCGGCAAGACGATTCCTAAGCGATGGCAGTGATGCGATCCCGATCATGCGTGAGTACTTGAATGAATAGCTCAGGCACACTGGCAGCGCAGACGGCGGGGCGGCTGTACACGGATCTCCGCTTGCGAGTCACGGTGGCAGCGCGGGCGAATGATGGGATTCCCCTTGAGGATCATCTGCGCGCACCGGTTCAGGCGCTGGTGGAGTCCGTCGCCGAGGACCTCGGATATCCCAAACTGATTCTCGCCGGGGAGATCAGCGGCGCGGTCGAGGGAGCCCGGCCTGACTACACCGCGATGCGGGATGGCTTGGTCATCGGTCATATCGAACTCAAGGCACCCGGTGCCGGGGTTGATCCAGATGAGTTCACGGGCCACAACCTGGAACAGTGGCAGCAACTGCGCCACCTACCGAACCTGCTCTACACCGACGGGATCGACTGGATCCTGTGGCAGGACGGGCTGCAGGTTGCCCGTGCCACAGCATGGACGCCGCCCGGCAAGGGGATCGCCGGCGCCAGGATCGAAGCGGAAGACCTGGTGCATCTGCTCGATGCATTCTGTGCTGACGCACCACAAGCCCCATCGACGGCACAGGAACTCGCCAGGGCGACGGCCCGTCTCTGCCGGGTGCTGCGGAATCTGATCGTTCACACGCTGGAGGCAGGTGGATCGGCAGGGCTGGCCGCCGTGGCCGAGGACTGGCGTGCGTTGCTGTTTCCGGAGGCGAGCGACGCGGAGTTCGCCGATGCGTACGCGCAGACCATTACGTTTGGGCTGATCGCAGCCCGCGCCGCGGGAGCCGCGCTTACTCCTGGCGCGGGGCTCACTGCCGGGACGGGGCTCGCCGAAAACGCCGAGCCCACTGCCGGCCCCTCCGCCACTGGCGGCACCCGGCTCGCCGCGGCGGACAGCGTTGCCGAGCGGGTGGCTCGGGCGACGAAGGTGCTGGACGCCGAGGTGGGACTGATACCGACGGCCCTGAGGGTGCTGTGCTCAGAGAGCGCCATCGGGCCCATCGAGCCCGCTGTCGAGTCTCTCCTGTCGTTACTCGCCGCCACCGACCCGGCTCTGCTCAACGACGCCGGCGACTGGCTCTACTTCTACGAGGACTTCCTCGCCCAGTACGACCCCGACCTGCGCAAGGAGTCGGGGTCGTACTACACGCCCGCAGAACTGGTGAAGTTCATGGTGCGCTTGGTGGATGAGGTGCTCAGAACGCGACTCGGCCAACCGTCGGGATTCGCTGACGAGGCCGTCACGGTCATCGATCCTGCCGTCGGGACCGGCACGTTCCTGCTCCAGATCATCGACCGCATTGCTTCAACCGTCGAGGAGCGCGACGGCGCCGGCGCCGTGACCGGTGCGCTTCGGAACGCGGCTGAGCGGCTGATCGGGTTCGAACTGCAGACCGGTCCGTACAGCGTGGCGCAGTTCCGCACCGGTGCACGCTTCCGTCGCCACGACGTGGACCGAGCACCGCGCGTGCTACTGGCGGACACACTGGCCGACCCCTATACCGAGGAGGTCCGGCTGGGGTCGATCTATGAGCCGATCAGCCGAGAGCGGCGCGCTGCCAATGATCTGAAGAAGGACACGCCGGTCATGGTCGCCATCGGCAACCCGCCTTACCGGGAGCGGGCGAAGGGTCTCGGCGGCTGGGTGGAGAGCGGCAATGAGGACGCCAAGCAGGCAGCGATCCTCGACGATTGGAAGCCGCCGGCTGATTGGGGCGTTTCGGCCCACGTGTACAACATGTCCAACCTGCTTATCTACTTCTGGCGCTGGGCCACTTGGAAGGTTCTCGAGAACGCTGGCAACAACGGCGGAGAATCGCCCGGCGTCGTGTGCTTCGTAACAACAGCAGCATGGTTGAGCGGGGACGGGTTCCAGAAGATGCGCGCTTGGCTGCGGCACTGGTGCTCGGAGATCTGGGTGGTCTCGCTCTCTCCCGAAGGACATCAACCGGACGTTCCGACCCGGATGTTCGAGCAGGTTCAGCACGAGATCGCCGTGGTCTGTGCGGTCCGCTCGCCGCAGGCCGACGAGACTCCGGCGACCGTCTGGTTCAGGGAGGTCAAGCCCGGAACTCGCAGCGCCAAGTTCGCCGAGCTGCAGACCATCGCTATCGGCGGCGAGGCAGCGGTCACATGGACTCGATGCCCTGACCGGCCGCGAGCACCGTTCAAGCCCGACGGTGAGGAAATCTGGCGGTCCTGCCCATCCGTGCACGATCTGTTTCCGTGGTCCTCGCCCGGTGTGCTCGCCAACCGCGGTTGGCCCACAGCGGCGGATTCCGACACGCTCAAGCGGCGCTGGAATGAACTCGTCACAGAGCCAGACGCGACCACGAAGAAGGCTCTCTTCGCGGAGACTGACACCCGCACGATCGATCGCGTGTTCAGCACCAATTTCGCCGGCCAGCCTGACGAACCGGCCGCGACACCGATCTCCTCCGAAACGAATCCTTGCGTGACTCCGATCCGTCTGGCGTGGCGATCGTTTGACCGTCAGTGGATCATCCCAGATAGACGGGTTCTAGACAGACCTCGGCCACCGCTCTGGCAAGCGCACGGCAGCCAGCAGATCCACCTGACCTGTATCGAGGACGATCACCCAGAGAACGGACCGGCGATCACCTTCACGCAACTCCTCCCGGGTCTGCATCACTATCACGGGCGGGGCGGACGCGCGTTTCCGCTCTGGCGCGACAGCACTACAGCAACCGCGAATCTGACGCCCGAGTTGCTCGGCCATCTCGTCAGCCGTCTCAGCACGGAGGTGACAGCCGAGGACGTGCTGGCCTATCTCGCGGCGGTGTGCGCCCACCCCGCCTACACGGCTTGGTTCAACGAGGTATCGCCCCACACACCGGGCCTGCGGATTCCCGTCACGGCGGACTGCGACTACTGGTCGATGGCGGTCGGGATCGGGCGACGGGTCGTCTGGGCACACACGTTCGGCGAACGCTGCGTCGACGCTGACGACGGTCGCCCAGCCGGGCGAGTCCGCCTGCCGGACGGACCGCGTCTGCGCCGCGAGACGGGCGAGGGAACCCTCAACCGGACGCTCTTCTTCGACGCCGAAGAGCGTGAACTCCGGATCGGAGAGGGCACCTTCGGGAACGTCTCCCCAGAGGTGCACGGCTACGAGGTCTCGGGTACCAACGTCGTCAGGTCGTGGTTCAACTACCGCCGGGCCGGCACAGGCAGCCGCGACCCGAACTCGCTGGAGTCGATCACGCCTGACGGCTGGCGACCCGAATGGGACATCGAACTGCTCGACATCCTCAACGCTCTCACCGCCCTCGTCGCCCTGGAGCCGGAGCAGGCAGAATTGCTGGCAGAGATAATCGACGGCCCGCAGGTCACCGTCGACGACCTCACAGCCGCCGAAGTGCTGCCGGTCCCGGACGGGGCCAGGAAAGCGCCGCCGGTCGCCAGGAAACCGAAGCCGGGTCACACGACGCTGGGCTGAGTCCGCTCCCGCCGACCGGCTGAAGTTGATCGCCGTCGGGAAGCTGCCGAGTTCATTCTCCGGACACCCGCTCCGGCGATTCGTTATACCCATTTATGCAAATAATTCTCCAATATTCTCCAAACAATAGTTGTCTTCTCCGCTGACACGTGCTAGAGTACTGCGTACCGGTCATCGATCCTCGCCGCAGCGGAGATTGGGCTTCCCCGAACCGGCTTGTCGGCACCGTCGACGCGAAGTCCATACCGATGCACTCCTGCGAGGAGCACACGATGACCGATCCGACCCTCTTTGGCGACATTCCCGATGCCGCGAGTCCGAGCGTGCTTGGCGTCGACGGTCTCGGTGTCGGCGCCACTTCGGGAGGCGGTGGCCGGCGGGGGGCACGAGAGACCGCTTGCGCCGGCCGCGGTGCCGGCGTCGTCGCCACTTCGAGCAACGGCATCCGGTCGGGCGTAAGCGAGGGGACCGCCGGCTCCGACGGTGTCCGGACTGCGGCGTCACCGGGGTCTCCCGGCAACGAGGCCGTGGGTCGGATCGTCGGCGGCGATGTCTGTGTGGGTGTGTCCGGTGGCGTGGAGTCTCCCGGCAACGAGGCCGTGGGTCGGATCGTCGGCCGGTTCGAGGCTCTGGTCGCGGGCTTGCGCTCGCTCGAGGGCGAACTGCTCGAGGAGCGGTTGGGGCTCGTGGGGCGCTGCGAGGCGGGCCTGGCGGCGCTGCGCTCCGAGACGGTCGCAGAGTTGGCGCGGCGTGACGGCGAGGCCAAGGCCGCCGAGGCTGTCAAGGACCGGTTGCGGCAGTCCCGGGGCAGCGCCAAGCGCGACGTGAAGCTCGCCGGGCAGCTGGCCGATCTTCCGGGCACGGCGCAGGCGCTGGCCGGGGGAGCCATCACGCCCCAGCACGCCCGGATCATCGCCGAGGCCTCCGAGCACACCGACGTGGACGAGGCCGAACTCCTGGCTGCCGCCGCGAGCGAGCCGACCGACACCTTCGGCCACACCGTGCGCAACCACGTCAACGAGAAATCAGCCGAGGTGGATCTCCAGGAGCGTCGGCGCCGCCAGCGGGCTCGGCGCGAACTCTCGATAAGGCAGCAGTCCGACGGCATGTGGAAGCTGTTCGGCCTGTTCGATCCCGTCGCGGGCGCCCGCATCGAGACCGCTCTCACCGCTGCCGAGAGGAAGCTCCGCAACGCTGAGGACCCAGCCAACCGCGCCACCGTGCCCCAGCGCTACGCCGACGCGCTCGAACAACTCGCCACCGGCAACGGCGCGGCCGGCTCCCAGAGCACGACCCTGCTCGTCATCGCCGACTACGACGCCGTCGCCGGCCAAATCTCCGGTGCACATCTCCCCGACCGCACACCCGTCACCGCCGACGAACTCGTCAAGCTCGCCGTCAAGGCCAAAGTCGTGCCCGCCATCTTCGACACGCCGGGCCGGCCCCTGTGGCTCGGGCGCGCCAGCCGCGACGCCAACGCCGCCCAGCGCATCGCCCTCGCCGCCCGCGACCGCCACTGCGTCGGCTGCCGTGCGAGGCACAACATCTGCGAACCCCACCACGAGGTGTACTGGAGAGACGGCGGCCCCACCGACATCGACAACCTGTGCCTCCTCTGCGGCGACTGCCACCACAACGAACTCCACGACAAGGGCGCTGACATCGAGAAAGCGGCCGACGGCAAACGCACCCTCCGCCACGCCGCTCGTCGCCGCCCCCCGAACGTCGGCCATCCCCACGGCAACAACACCACGCACCGTCGCCGCGGTGGCGCGGACTCCACCGTCAACCAGCCACTCCGGCTCTGACCGCAGCGCCCACTCCGTCGCAGAACCAGTACCCGCCCGATCGACGCGCGTTGCAGAGCGCCGTCGCGGCGGGATGCGCCACCACCACGTCGCAGAACCAGTACCCGCCCGATCGACGCGCGTTGCAGACCTATACGCGAGCATCCTGCTGCCGGATCCCGGCATCGGCGTGACCGAAACGGCAGGGGTGGCCAAGGCCGGCACGCGGAAAGATTCGTTGCTGAGAGATTCGTTGACGCCGGGCGTCGAGGAACAGTTGCGGAATGCCCGGCCAGTGGGCTCCCGGCAGCATGGTGGTATCTACTGATATCATACCGGTTGAGACGACTCGCCGAGATGACCGTCGGAGGTGGCTCGTGGTCGACATCCTTGTGCGGGACGTTCCCGATGACGTTGTTGCAGCCATAGAGGTGAACGCCAGAGCGGTCGGCCTCTCGCGAGTGGAGTACCTGCGAAGACTGCTGGAGCGTGAGCGCACCACCGGCGGCGATGTGACCGTGGAGTCGCTGCGCCGATTCGGGGAGACCTTCTGCGACCTCGCCGACGGCGACGTGATGCGGTCGGCGTGGACATGACCGGCTGGCTAACCAACAAGTCGGCGCCGACACAGGTCCCACGACGACACCGCCGGGATCGCAGATGGACATAACCGGCTGGCTGATCGACAAGTCGGCGCCGGCTCAGTTCCCACGACGACACCGCCGAGGGTGCAGGTGGACGTGACCGGCTGGCTGATCGACAAGTCGGCGCTGGTACGGCTCGCCACGAGCCCCGACGCGGCGGAATGGGCGTCACGAATCGGCCGCGGGCTGGTACGGATCTCGACGCTCACGCGACTCGAGGTGGGGTTCTCGGCCCGCTCCGCCGACGACCTTCGGCGGAGCATCACCGAACCGCCGCTCAGCGCCATGCCCGTCGAGTACCTCACACCCGCCGGCGAGGACCGCGCGATGGTGGTGCAGGAAGCGCTGGCGCGGGCCGGCCAACACCGCGCACCGTCGATCCCGGACTTGCTCATCGCCGCGATCGCCGAGTTGTCCCAGCTGACGGTCCTGCACCTGGACAAGGATTTTGAACTCATCGCCAACATCACCGGCCAACCCGTTGAACGCTTGGCGGTTTCGAGTTGACCCGTGCTCCCCTTGCTCGGGGTGAGGATTGCTACAACGCGTTCAGGGCGGCGTTGTAGTCGGGTTCTGCGTTGAGTGGTGAGACGAGTTCGGAGTGGACGACCCTTCCGTACTCGTTGATCACGACGACGGCACGGGCGCACAAGCCGGCCATGTTGCTGTTGAAGATGCGCACGCCGTAGTCGTCGGCGAATTCCGGGGATCGGAACGTGGATGCGAAGTAGACGTTCTCGATGCCCTCGTCCCCACAGAACCGCTTGGCAGCGAAGGGCAGGTCGGCCGACACACACAGCACCGTCGTGTCGTAGAAGCCTGTGACACGCTCGTTGAACACTCGCACGCTCTCGGCACAGGTCTCCGTGTCGATGCTCGGGAAGATGTTGAGCACCAGCCGCTGACCGACATAAGCCCCAAGGGCTATCCGTTCCATACTGGTCCCGGCCAGAATGAAATCCGGAGCCGGGACACCAACATCGGGAAGGTTGCCGCTCGTGTTGAGGATGTCGCCGTTGTGTTCGATCGCAGCCATGCGAGGAGTCCCCCGTACGCGTGTCACCGTTCCTGGGAACCCATGTTTCTAG
>Ga0209020_1003689_pt1 | contig 9998 bp, 9 predicted proteins | sample PinacodermBB_FD_187298 | JGI IMG/M metagenome (GOLD analysis project Ga0209020, IMG submission 187298) | Host-associated microbial community of the marine sponge Aplysina aerophoba from Gulf of Piran - sponge pinacoderm, lysed by bead... | ecosystem: Host-associated > Porifera > Sponge >...
CGTGAAACCGCACGAGCTGCTTGGCCGCTCGACCCTCAATGTCGGCACCATGCAGGGCGGCCTCAACCTCAACTCCGTGCCCGACCGCGCCGCGTTCACCGTCGATATCAGGACACTGCCCGAACAGGACCATGCGCAGATCGTCTCCGGCCTGCAGGGCTATCTCGGCGAGGAGAGCCGGATCGGCCGGATCGTGGATGTGGGCGGCGTGCATACCCCGCACACCCATCCCTGGATGCGGGAGGTCTATGCGGCGATGGAGCCGATCCTGGGAGAGAGCATCGAGCCTCGCGGCGCGCCCTATTTCACCGATGCGTCCGCGCTGACGCCGGCCTGCGGGCATCCGCCGACCGTGATCCTGGGGCCGGGCGAGATGCACATGGCCCACCAGACCGACGAATACTGCCCCGTGGCCCACATCCCGCAGGCGGTCGAGGCCTATGAGGCCCTGGCGCGCCGATGGTGCGGGTATCCGGGCGAAGGCGTCTCGGGAGCCGGAAGGCCGGGCGGCAGACCATGACGGCAGCGGAAGGCGAGGAGGACAGGTTCGCGATCCCGCGCCGCAGGATGGTTGAGGAGATTGCGCTCCATGCCCGCCATGTTAGCGGCAAGACCGGCCGCGCCGCGATCTTCGGCCCTGTCATGGAGGCGATCGGGCAGGTGCCCCGCCACACCTTCGTGCCGGTCGAGATGGCGCTCTACGCCTATCTCGATGCGCCGCTTCCCATCGGCTGCGGCAAGACCATCTCGCAACCCTTCATCGTCGCCCTGATGACCGACCTGCTCGAAATCGGTCCCGACCACAGGGTGCTCGAAATCGGCACGGGGCTCGGCTACCAGGCGGCCGTGCTGGCAGAGCTTGCAGCGGAGGTGTTCACCGTAGAGGTGCTCGAGGAGCTGGCGCAGAGCGCCCGCCGTCGGCTCGCCGACCGGGGCTATGCCAATGTGCACTCTCGCATCGGCGACGGCAGCATGGGCTGGCCCGAGCATGCGCCCTTCGACCGCATTATTGCCACGGCGGCGCCTGACCTCATCCCGCCGGCTCTCCTTCAGCAGCTCAAGCCGGGAGGGCGGATGATGATCCCTGCGGGGCTGGAAGACGACCAGCGCCTGCTCCTGGTCACCAGGGACGCAGGCGGACGTATCGGAACCGAGGAGGTACTGCCGGTGCGCTTCTCCCAAATGACGAGCGGCACGGAGGAGGCGGACGCGCGAGGCTGAACCGCCGCGCCGGCCGGCGGACTGTCCGCGAGGGTCACGGTCTGCGCGGCATGGCTCGTAGCGCCCGCCAGACCTTCTCGGGGGTGATCGGCATGTCGATATGGTCCGGGCCGCCGGCGCCGAGCGCGTCGATCACGGCATTGGCGACGGCCGCCGGCGCGGGCGTGGTGCCGCCCTCGCCGCCTCCCTTGGCGCCCAACAGGTTGGTCCCGGTGGCAATCGCGTTGTGCGCGACCTCGAAGAGGGGCAGGTCGTCCGCGCGCGGTACTGCGTAGTCCATGAAGGAGCCGGCAATCCTCTGCCCCTCGGCATCGTAGGCTGCGTTTTCCATCAGCGCCTGTCCGACGCCCTGTGCGACGCCGCCATGGACCTGCCCGTCCACCAGCAGCGGGTTGACGATGAGCCCTGCATCGTCCACAGCCGTGTAGCGCATGAGGCGGACCGCGCCGGTCTCCGGGTCGATCTCGACCTCCGCCGTGTGGCAACCGTTGGGATAGGCGGGCAGCGGGGTTTCGATCTCCGCGACAGCCCGCAGCGGCCCGAGTTCCAACAGGGCGACGCTCTCGTTTCGCGCCGGCGCTCCGAAAAGCCCGTCCTCGAAGGTCAGGTCCTCTGCCGGTGCGCCCAGCCGCACGGCCGCACGGCTCCGTGCCGCCGCGATAATGGTGTCCGCCGTCTGGCGCAGCAGGTGTCCGCCGACACGCATGGTGCGCGTCGAGTGGCTGCCGGAGCCCTTCTCCACCCGGTCGGTGTCGCCGGTGACGAGCCGCACCCGCTCGAAGGGTATGCCGAGCAGGTGCGAGACGATCTGCGGGAGCGCGGTCTCGTGGCCCTGGCCGCTCGACTGCGTGCCGATGACGACCTCCACGACGCCGTCCTCCGCGACCGTCATCTCCGCCCGCTCGACCGGCCAGCCGGTCGAAGTCTCGACATAATTGGCAAGCCCGATGCCCCGCAGCCGGCCCCGGCCGGCCGCCTCCTGCCGCCTTGCCTCGAAGCCTTCCCAGTCGGAGAGCCGGAGCGCCATCTCCTGGCTCCGGCGGAAGTCGCCGCTGTCATAGACGACGCCGAGCGCGTTGCGGTAAGGCAGTTCGCCGACGAGGTTGCGTTCGCGCAGCGCCACCCGGTCGATGCCGGTTTCTCGGGCGGCCTTGTCGATCAGGCGTTCCAGCACGAAGGTCGCTTCCGGCCGCCCCGCGCCGCGATATGCGGTGACCGGCACGCTGTTGGTGAGCACACCCTTCATCGCCGTCTCGGCGGCCGGGATGTCGTAAAGGCCGGTCATGACGGTCGGCCCGCGCGCGATGGGCACGAAGGTGACCGCGTGGCTGCCGAGATTGCCCGTGTTGAAGCTGCGCATGGCGAGGAAGCGCCCGTCCGCATCGAGCGCCAGCTCCGCCTCGGTCACGAGGTCGCGCCCGTCATAGTCGCCGAGAAAGGCTTCGGACCGCGTGGCCGTCCAGCGCACCGGGCGCCTCAGCCGCCAGGCCGCCCAGGCGACCAGGGTGAACTCGGGATAGAGGCTGTTGCGGGTGCCGTAGCCGCCGCCCACATCCTCGGACACGACGCGGATGCGCTCTGCCGGCCAGCCGAAGACGTGGCAGAGCTCGCGGTGGAAGCGGTTGACGCCCTGCCCGCCGGCCCAGAGCGTCAGCTTTTCGGCCGCCGCGTCCCAGTCAGCGAGCGCGGCGCGCGGCTCCATCGGGATGCCGTTCACGCGGTTGTTCACGGTCTCGATGCGCACGACATGGGCAGCGGCGGCGAAGGCGGCGGCAACGGCCTCCGCATCGCCCTTGTAATCGTCCACCGAGAGATTGCCGGGAACCTCCTCCCAGAGCGCGATAGCGTCAGGCGCGAGCGCCGCATGCACATCCGGAGCGGCAGGCAGCGGTGCATAGCGGGCCTCGACGGCCTCGGCCCCCGCCAACGCCTCGGCCGCCGTACCGGCGACGACCATCGCGACCGCCTCGCCGACCCGCCTGATCCGGTCGTCGGCAAGCGGCGCCAGCGCCGGATAGACGACCGGGCGGCCGTCGCGGTTCGTGAGTTCGACATCCTTCGGGTTGCCCTGCGCCGGCATCGGGCGCATGCCGTCGCCCGCATAGTCCGCGGCGGTCAGCACGGCCGCCACGCCCGGCAAGCGCGCCGCTTTCTCCGTCTCCACCCCTTCCAGCCGGGCATGGGCGTGCGGGCTGCGGGCGAAGGCGGCGTGGAGCTGGCCGGGCAGCGCGCGATCGTCCGAGAACCGCCCGCGCCCGGTCAGCAACCGGAAATCCTCCACCCGGCGAACGGACCGGCCGATCATGTTTCGAACTCCGCGCCGATAGGCGCCGCCAGCTTATGCCCGGCCTTCTTGCGCCGCGAGGTCTTTCGACGCCGGCAGGCCTTCAACTCCGGTGCACGGAGGAGTATGTCCACGACCGGCTGGCGGGGGATTGTCTGCGATGACCGGCGTTCGTTGGGCCTGCTTCCTTCCGGCGGCGTTGCTATGGCTTCCCGCCGGCGTTGCGGCGGCGATGCTGGCGCGAATATTCCCGCTGCCGGTCGATGCCGGGCAATGGTGGGTGCCGGTCGCCGCAATGCCCTGCGGCCTGCCGCTGGCCGGGGCCTGGCTGGCGCTGCGCCGCGCTGGGCGGAGGGGGACGGCGTGGGCGGTCGCCGCACCGCTCGGCGCGCTCACGGCGCCGGTTACGCTGGCCGGCAGCGTATCGGGGTCCTGGAGCATGGCCTGCTACGCGATCCTGCTCAGCCTGCCGGCCTGGTCGGCATATGGAGCCCTGCGCCGCCTGGATGCGGCGATTGACCGCCCGTGAAACGCCGCTACGCTGAACCCCAGCCAGCGAGCATTTGAGGGGAGGACGCCGCCAATGCAGACCCGCGCCGCCGTAGCCTTGGAAGCCGGCAAGCCGCTCAGCATCGAAACCGTGGAACTCGACGGCCCGCGCGAGGGCGAGATCCTTGTGGAGATCAGGGCGACCGGCGTTTGCCACACCGACGCCTACACGCTCTCCGGCGCCGACCCCGAGGGCCTGTTCCCGGCCATTCTCGGCCATGAAGGGGCGGGCGTGGTCGTCGATACCGGGCCGGGCGTCACCTCGCTCAAGCCGGGCGACCATGTGATTCCGCTCTACACGCCGGAATGCCGTCAGTGCAAATTCTGCCTCTCCGGCAAGACCAACCTCTGCGTCGCGATCCGCGAGACCCAGGGCCAGGGCCTGATGCCGGACGGCACCAGCCGCTTCTCTATCGGCGGCGACAAGCTGTTCCACTATATGGGCACCTCGACCTTCTCCAACCACACGGTGATGCCGGAGATCGCGGCGGCGAAGGTTCGCGAGGATGCGCCCTTCGACAAGGTCTGCCTCATTGGCTGCGGCGTCACCACGGGCCTCGGCGCAGTGCTCAACACGGCCAAGGTGGAGCCCGGCGCCAATGTCGTCGTATTTGGCCTGGGCGGCGTCGGCCTCTCGGTCATCCAGGGTGCCAGGCTTGCCGGCGCCAACAAGATCGTCGGCGTCGATATCAACCCCGCCAAGGCGCCGCGCGCCGAACGCTTCGGCATGACCCATTTCGTCAACCCGAAAGAGGTCGAGGGCGACCTTGTGCCCTATCTGGTGGACCTTACCGGCGGCGGCGCGGACTATTCCTTCGAGTGCATCGGCCTGGTGGAGACCATGCGCCAGGCGCTGGAATGCGCCCATCGCGGCTGGGGCGAGAGCATCATCATCGGCGTGGCGGGCTCGGGCCAGGAGATTTCCACCCGCCCGTTCCAGCTCGTCACCGGGCGGGTCTGGAAAGGCACCGCCTTCGGCGGCTTCAAGGGCCGGCGCGACGTGCCGAAGATCGTGGACTGGTATATGGACGGCAAGATCGAGATCGACGACATGGTGACCCACACCATGGGCCTCGACGGGATCAACGAGGCCTTCGACCTCATGCACGAGGGCAAGTCGATCCGCAGCGTCATCCGGTTCTGATCCGCCGGGCGGAGGGCAGAGGGCGATGAAGACGCTGCTGCTGCTTCGCCACGCCAAGGCCGGCGTCGGCGCGCCTGACCGCGACCGGGGGCTGACGGGGCGCGGGCGCCGCCAGTCCGCCGCCGCCGGGCGCTACCTCGCCGCCGAGGGTCTGCTGCCCGACCTTGTGATCTGCTCGGACGCCCGTCGCACGCGCGAGACGCTGGACGGCCTCGCCCTCGGAGAAGGCGCGGCATTGCAGTTCACCCCCGATCTCTATGACGGCCATGTGCCGGAACTGCTGGACCTCGTGCGCGGAATCGAGGCGGCGGACGTCTCGTGTGTGCTGGTGATCGGCCACAACCCGACGATCTCCGATGCCGGACGCTTCCTCGCCCGCGAGGGCAAGGCATCGTCGCTCTCCCGCCTGGCGCTGGGCATGCCGACCTCCGGGCTCGCCGTGCTGAAATTCGAGGCCGCAAACTGGAGCGCAGTCGGCGCGGGCACGCTCACCCGGCTGCTCCGGCCCGCCGACTATCCCGAGGCGGACTGAACCCACCGCCTCGCCGGCCCTGCGCATCGCGCAGGCTCTTCCGCCTGAGCCTGAATGCCTCTAAGGTCGCCCCTGCTGTAAAACCCAGGGAGGCTCTACATGCTCATCCGCACCGCACTCACCGGCCTTGCCGCGGCGGCGCTTGCAACAGCCGGCGCTCTGTCGGCTACAGCGGCGCCGGAACCCGTCAAGATCCGCATCGCGTCCGACCACACGCCGCCGCCGCATCCGGCCGCGCTGGCCGAAATCCTGTTCCAGGAGCGCCTCGCAGAGGAAATCCCGGGCTCCGAGGTCCTGCTGTTCCCGTCCAAGGCGCTCTATTCGGTGCCGGAGGCGGTCGAAGCCATGACCGAGGGCAATCTGGAGATGACCTGGGGCCAGTTCGGCAAGACCGCCCAGGTCGATCCCTTCATGGCCGTGGTGGTGGGCCCGATGCTGCTGACCACGCCCGGCGCCATCGACTCGATCGACGGCTTCGAGACCTACGCCATGCTGGTGAAGCGCTTCGAAGAGCTGCATGACATCAAGATCTTCGGCTCCGCCCATCTCAGCTTCTACATGGGCGCGGGCTCCGGCTCACGCCTGCTCGAGCCGGCCGATTTCGCCGGCCGCAAGATCCGCTCCATGAGCCCGGTCGAGAACGCCGCGCTCTCCGCCTGGGGCGCGAACCCCACCACCATGGCCTTCGGCGACGTGCCGCCGGCGCTCGAAACCGGCGTCATCGACGGCCTGCTGACCAGCCTCGGCGGCTTCAATGTCGTCAAGGACCAGGCGCCCTTCTTCACCGTCGCCGGCATCAACGGCATCGTCGGCGACTATTACTGGATCGGCGCCAGCATGGCGTGGTGGAACTCGCTCGACGGCGAGCAGCAGGCGATTATCGAAAGGCTGATCGTCGAGGAGATGCTGCCGTTTGCGAAGAAGGCGAACTGGTGCAACGACAAGCGCATGATCGACAAATACGGCACCGAGGACCCCTCCAAGCCCGGCATCTACATCATGACGGCCGATGAGGCCGGCGTGCTGGCCGACGCGCTCGGCTCCGGCACGGCGGACCATATCAAGAAGAGCACCCCGGGCGAGGCCGACGAGTGGGTGGACAAGTTCGCCATGGAAGCCAAAGCGGCGGTCGCCGCCAACCCGATGGGCTCGCACTGGCTCGAGGACACCGACTGTTCCGAGATCGAGCCCTGGTTCGAGCGCTTCGCCAAGAAGAAGTAGCCCTGCCGTCGCTGCGGGGGGCCGCGCGGCCCCCCGCAGTTCCTTCACTTCCACGAGAGTGCGAGACGGCGCCATGGCCGACAGTTCCACCGAGATACCCGAACCCGTCGGCTTCGACCTGGCCATGGACCGCGCTTACCGCGGCCTGCATTATCTGCTCGACAAGGTGGTGGCCCGCATCGCCGCCGTCATCCTGCTCTGCGGCACGCTGCTCGCCTGCATCGAAATCGTGCGCCGCTACATTCTGGGCGTCGTCTTCGACTGGGGGCAGGACGCCGTCACCTATGTCTCCATCGCGGCAGTCTTCATCTATTTCGCCGTCACCCAGGCCTCGCGTTCGCATCTGGCCGTGCTGGCGCTGCTGGACCTGCTGCGCCGCCGGGGCTATGTCCGCACCGTGCTGACGATCCGGGTGTTCGTGTCCGGCATCTCGGTCACCCTGTTCACCGCGCTTGCATATTGGGGCCTGCCGGCGGTGGAACGCGCCGAGAAGCTCGGCCGCACCACCCAGAGCATGGTGATCTATATCTGGCCGTTCCAGGCCTGCCTGGTCATCGCGTTTGCGCTGATGGCGCTCGTCACCTTCTTCCACCTCTACCAGGATGTGCAGGCGCTGCGCGGCAAGACCGTGTTCCCCTGGGCGCCGGTCGAGGAAGGGATCGAGATTTAGCATGGGCGCGCTCGGCACCGGCCTGATCGCGCTTCTGGCCATCGGCGCGCCCATCGGCGTTGCGCTCGGCGGGGCGGCCGTCGCCTTCATCCTCTACGACCCGGTGCTTTCGGCGAACACCGCGTTTCGCGCCTTCTTCAGCTTCGTCAACAAATACACGCTCATGGCGATCCCGTTCTTCATCTATGCGGGATTCCTCATGGAGCGCACGGGCCTGATCTCCAAGCTGTTCAAGTTCGCGGACGCCATCATCGGCTGGCTGCCGGGCGGCTTCGCCTACGCCACGCTGATCGCGGCCGTGCTGTTCGGCGCCATCTCCGGCTCCAGCACCGCCATGGCGGCGGCGATGGGCGTCATCGCCTATCCGGAGATGATCCGGCGCGGATACCCGGTCTGGATGGCGGCCGGGGTGATCGCCTGCGGCGGTGGCATCGCGATCCTGATCCCGCCTTCGATCACGCTCATCCTGTTCGGCATCATCACCGAGGAATCCATCGTCAAGCTGTTCTTCGCCGGCTTCGTGCCCGGCGTCCTGCTGGCGGTCTCGGACGCCGTCATCATCGTCTTCATCGCCTGGAGGCTGAAACTGCCCGCCGGCACGTTCAGCATGAAGAACCTCGGGGAATCGACCGTCGAGGCGCTGCCGGCGATCCTGATGCCGGTCTTCGTGCTGGGCGGGCTCTATGGCGGCGTGTTCACGCCGACGGAAGCCGGCGCGGCGTCGTGCGCCTATGCGCTGATCTACGGCCTGGCGGCCCGGCGCGGCGCGTTCCTGCGCGAGCTCCTGCCGACGACCATGCGCGCGGCCAACCTCACCGCCATCGTCTTCTTCCTGCTGGGCTGCGTCGGCGTCTTCCAGTTCCTGCTCGCCAACAAGGGCTGGCCGCAGGACGTCGCCAATTGGGTCGGCACGCTGGGCCTCTCGACCATGGGCTTCCTCATCGTGCTGCTGATCGTGCTGCTGATCCTGTCCATGTTCCTGACGGGCGTGGCGATCCTGGCGCTGACCGTGCCGATCATCTACCCGGTCTCGCTGACGCTCGGCATCGACCCGATCCATCTCGGCATATTGTTCGCGCTGGCGGTGGAGATGGGCGGCGTGATCCCGCCGGTAGGCCTTAACCTGTTCGCTGTGAGCGGCACCACCGGGGTGCCGGTGACAAGGGTGATGAAGGGCGCGATCCCGTTCCTGTGTACCGACGGCATCGTGCTGGTCCTGGTGCTGCTCTTCCCCATCCTCGCCCTCTGGCTCCCCAACTCCATGGTCCAGTCGGTGTTCAACTAGCGCGCGTCGCCTGCACAGGGAGGACCGCCATATGTCCGAGACCGGAAACCGGAGCGCAAGCGAACCCTCTGCAATCCACCACGCTCCCGTCGTCCGTCGCCCTTCGGATCATCCGGGCCATGCGGGCCGCTTCGCCAACGTCACGCGGATGGTCTTCCACCCGACGCCGGAGCGCCCGAACACGCCCAATGCCGGCCTTGTCACCTACGCGCCGGGCGCGGGATTTCCGTTGCACAGGCACGATTTCGCCCAACTCTGGTACGTCGCCGAGGGCGAATGCCGCTTCGGCGACCGCACGCTCACCGCCGGCGACATGGTCTATATGGAAGACCCGCATTTCGAACATGAGATGAGCACCGAGACCGGCTGCACCATCGTCTTCATGCAATATCCCGGCCCGACGACAGGCGCCCGCCCGATCTACGAAGGCCGCTTCGACGGCCGGGAAGCCGCCGAGGGCAGGGAGCCGGACCTGGAGCGGTAGGGACGGCGCTGGCCCGTCGCCAACACTCTAGATCGAAGCCCCGCCTATTCGACAAGAGTGGGGAACTACTCCTTGCCGGGTCAGATCATTCTTTTCGGCGGGTGACCCGACAGAGCTGGCGCATATCCTGCTGATGCCAGTATCATTCAAGGATTCTTGGACCAAGAGCACCAAAAACGGATTGTTGGTTGACTCTCAATCATCGGTATGCAATTTCAGCATAGGTATCAAAATGCAACGGCTGAACAACAACCTGTGTTGAGACGATAATCACCTGACGGTTGGGGTTGTTAGCTAAGTTGTCCGAATGGCAGCTCCAGCTTGCGAGGACTAAGGTGCCTGTCCGATTTTCTACGTTCCCTCGCACACAAATGCCCCCAATATTCACCTCAACTATTGTCGATGTATTCGACCATCACTTGACCACGATTGCTACGACTGAGCGCTCGAAGGGCTTGAACAGCGACGGCGTCCTGGCCATAATTCGCTCCGATCTTCTCAAGCTGGGCTTTAGGTCGTGGACTCATAAGCGCGCAGCCAGAGTCTGATGGTAGCGATCTTGATCATGGCCAGGAAATTGGCCGCGAGCTTTTCGTAGCGGGTGGCGA
>Ga0209020_1003698_pt1 | contig 9966 bp, 10 predicted proteins | sample PinacodermBB_FD_187298 | JGI IMG/M metagenome (GOLD analysis project Ga0209020, IMG submission 187298) | Host-associated microbial community of the marine sponge Aplysina aerophoba from Gulf of Piran - sponge pinacoderm, lysed by bead... | ecosystem: Host-associated > Porifera > Sponge >...
CGAGCCGGGCGGCGTAGAAGCCGTCCATGCCGCCCTGCCCGGACAGCATGGAAGGCAGGGTGCGCAGCGCGCCGTCGGGCGCCGCGGCTTCCGGCAGGGCCGGGAAGGCGACCGGCTCCAGCGCGAAGTCGGACCGTTCGGCGAGGAAGGCGGCGATCCTCTCGGGGCCTTCCTCCGGTTCCAGCGAGCAGCAGGCATAGACCAGCCGCCCTCCAGGCGCCGTGGCGCGGGCCGCATTGGCGAGGAGGCGGTCCTGGAGTTCGATCAGCCCGTCCAGCCGGCGTCCGGCGCGGCGGTGCAGGATGTCGGGATGGCGGCGGATCGTGCCGGTGGCGCTGCACGGCGCATCCAGCAGCACGGCCGGGAACGGGTCGTCGGGACGCCAGTCGGCGGCGTCGGCTTCGATCCACTCCGCTTCGAGGCCGAGCCGGGCAAGGTTGGCGCGCGCCGCGTCCAGCCGCTGCGGCGCGCGGTCCACAGCCGTCACCCGCGCGCCGGCGGCCGCGAGCTGCGCGGTCTTGCCGCCGGGCGCGGCGCAGAGGTCGAGCACGCGCTCGCCGGCGACCGGGCCCAACATCCGCACCGGCAGGGCGGCCGCCAAATCCTGCACCCACCAGCCGCCGTCCTCATATCCGGGCATCCGACCGATGGCCCCCGGCCGCGCGATCCGCAGCGAGCCGGTCGGCATGGTCTCGCCCTCCGGTAGCGGGCCCGGCGCCTCCGGGCGGCGGAGGGTGAGGTCGAGCGGCGCCTCCCTCAGATGCGCCTCGGCGATGGCGCGAGCGGCGGCTTCGCCGTAAGCCGCCTCCCAGCCCGCCAGCAGGCGCGGCGGCGTGTTCAGCCGGGCGGCGTCCTGTCCTTCGACCAGAGCCTGTCCCTCGCGCGCCGAGCGCCGCAGCACGGCGTTGACCAGACCCTTCATGCGCGTATCCGCCAGGCCGACAACGGTATCGACGGCGGCGTGGGCCGGCACGTCCTCGAACAGAAGCTGCGTCATGCCGAGCATCAGCAGCAGCCGGGTCCGTTCCGCGCGGCGGGGCAGGGGCCGCGAGAGGAAGCGGTCCAGAAGCGCGTCGATCTGGCCCGCCCGGCGCAAGGTCGTCGCGGCGAGGCGGCGCGCGAAGGCGCGCACCTCCGGAGTTTCCCTGTCCGGCCCGGCGTCTTCCAGCCGGCCGCCTTCCAGCAGGACGGTGGCGAGCAGGTCGATGGCTAGCGCGCGCGCTGCGCCGCCGGTCACCCCCAGGGCCCCTTGCGGCGCGGTCCCTGCATCCAGGAGGCGCCGGTCGGCGCACCGCCTGCCTGGCCGGCAGGGCGCGGTCGCTGCGCACGAGCCATCTCCCTCAGGGCTCGCACCCGGTTCGCCGTTGAGGGATGGGTGGAGAACAGCTTGTCGGCCCTGTGCGCATGTAGCGGGTTCACGATGAAGAGGTGGGCCGTGGCGGGATTGCGCTCGGCCGCGTGGTTGTCGATGCGGGCCGCGCCCCGCTCCAGGCGTTCGAGCGCCGAGGCGAGCGCCAGCGGCTCGCCGCAGATTTCCGCCCCCAGCCGGTCGGCCTCGTATTCGCGCGCCCGGCTGATCGCCATTTGCACCAGCATGGCGGCCATGGGCGCCAGAATCGCGATGAGGATGGCACCCGCGAAGCCGAGGGGACTGTTACGCCCGCCGCCGAAGAAGAGGCCGAAATTCGCCAGCATCGACACGGCGCCGGCAACGGTCGCGGTGATCGTCATGATGAGCGTGTCGCGGTTCTTCACATGCGCGAGTTCGTGCGCCATCACGCCTTCGACTTCTTTGGGCGAGAGGGTCTGCAAGAGACCGGTCGTGGCGGCGACGGCGGCGTTTTCCGGGTTGCGCCCGGTGGCGAAGGCATTGGGCTGGTCGTTGCGGACGATATAGACGCGCGGCATCGGCAGGTCCGCCCGCTTCGCGAGGCGCTCGACCATGGCGCAGAGTTCCGGCTCGCGCCGCCGGTCTGCCTCTTCGGCGCCGTACATGGACAGCAGCATCCGGTCGGAGTTCCACCAGGCGAACGCGTTCATTCCGAGCGCGAAGACGAGCGCCAGCCCCATCCCGACCGGGCCGCCCAGCATGTAGCCGACGGCGAGGAACAGTCCGGTCAGGCCGGCGAGCAGGATGGCGGTGCGGGCAAAGTTCGGCATGGGCACAGCGGCTCGGATTGGCAATGGGGATCAGCATGCCATATGTAGGCGCCATGTCGCGCAAATCACGCCCCGATGAACTGAAGACGCCCGCCGCGCCGCGCCGGCCACCGCCGGATGCCGCCGGTGCGGACAGGCCGGAGAAACCCGAAAGGCCCGACCCGACGCGCTACGGCGATTGGGAGATCGACGGCCGCTGCATCGACTTTTGACTCCGCTCTGGCGGGCTTGGCTTACCGTCCCGGAGAACCGGACGGCGGCTGCGGAGCGCGTGTTCGACGGCTGGGCCGATGCCGTCTCGGTCTTCGAGCTCGTATCGGGCGACCGGCCGGGACCCGGCAGCGAAAAGCGAGGCCCGGGCTGGGCCGACGAGCTCTGGCTGGCGAGGGTCTGCGTGGTGGAAGGCATTGCCGCCGAACCGCCGGATGCGGACGAACTATCGCACCGCGCAGCCGGGGAGGGACTGCCGGCGCCCGAAACCGCGCCGCTCGCCGAACGCGACTGGGCGGCGGAGAGTCAGGCGGGCCTGCCGGTGCGACGCATCGGGCGCATCGCAGTCGGCGACCCCGACAAGACCCTGCCGCCGGCGCCGGTGCGCCTCTTCATTGCTGCGGCGACCGCCTTCGGCACGGGCGCACACCCGACCACGGAGGCGTGCCTTGCCGCGCTCGACCGGCTCCGGAGCCGGACGGGGCCCGGCATGCGGCCACGAGCCGTGCTGGACCTCGGCACCGGCACCGGCGTCCTCGCCTTCGCAGCCGCGCGCCTCTGGCCCGGTATTCGGGTGGCGGCGAGCGATATCGACCCCGCCGCCGCCGCCTTGTTCGCCCGCAACGCCCGATCCAATGGTTTGCGCCTTCGCGCAGTGCAGGCGGACGGGCCGGCGCATCCCGCGCTGCGCGGTGCCGCGCCCTACGACCTGGTCCTTGCCAATCTCCTCTACCGGCCTCTCATGCGTCTTGCGCCGGAGATCGCCCAGCTTGCCGCGCCCGGCGGCCTTGTCGTGCTGTCGGGCATTCTCGAGCGCCAGGAACTGCCGCTGCGCCTCGCACTGCGCCGCCAGGGTCTGCGTTTCCGCCGTTCCCGCCGCCTCGAGGGCTGGTCCACGGTCGAGGCTGTGCGTCCCGGGCGCCGGCTGCCGCAGCATCGGAACGGTTGCCGTTCGCGGCCGTTCCGCATATAACTCCTGCGAATATCATCCAATTCCGCAGCGAGTGAAGCCCATGGCGCGCGTCACCGTCGAGGACTGCGTCCTCAAGATTCCGAACCGTTTCGATCTGGTCATGCTGGCGGCGCAGCGCTCGCGCGACATTTCCGAAGGCGCGGAGATCACACTGGACCGCGACAGGGACAAGAATCCTGTGGTGTCGCTCAGGGAGATCGCGGAGGAGACCGTCGAGCTCGACGAGCTTGAGGAAGGCCAGATCCGCAGGCTTCTGCGCCACCGCGAGGAAGAGGAAGAGCCGGGCGATGCGCTCGACATGCTGCCGGCCCCGGATCTCCCCGACAGGCCCGCCGCAGGCGAGGATCTCGACATCAACTCGCTCATGCGCGAGGTGGCCCAGCAGGATGGTGAGCTTCAGCCCCGCGACAGCGGCTAGGAAGCCACATGCCGGGGCGCTGCGGCACTTCCTGCCGCCGAGCGCGGTAAGCGCGTCCGGGTTCGCCAGATGATTCGGCAGTACGAACTGATCGAACGCATCAGGGCGTACAACCCCGATGCCGACGAACTGCTGATCAATCGCGCCTACGTCTATGCGATGGTCCAGCACGGCAATCAGGTCCGTGCGTCGGGCGACCCCTATTTCTCGCATCCGCTGGAAGTCGCGGGGATTCTGGCCGACATCAGGCTCGACAGCGCCTCGATCATCACCGCCCTGCTGCACGATACCGTCGAGGACACCGACGCGACGCTGGGCGATATCCGCCGGATGTTCGGCAGCGAGGTCGCCCGCCTGGTGGACGGCGTCACCAAGCTGTCCCGGATCGAGTCGCAGTCCACGCGCACCCGTCAGGCCGAGAACCTGCGCAAGCTGGTGCTCGCAATGTCGCAGGATATCCGGGTGCTGCTGGTCAAGCTTGCCGACCGGCTGCACAACATGCGCACCCTGAACTTCGTTACCGGAGAGGAGAAGCGGCGGCGGATCGCGGCCGAGACCCTCGACATCTATGTGCCGCTTGCCGAGCGGATCGGGATGCAGCACTGGAAGGAGGACCTGGAGGACCGCGCCTTCGCCGTGCTCCAGCCGACGGCGCGCAGGAATATCGTGCAGCGGCTCGAACTCCTCGACCGTGAGCGCGGCGACCAGGTCGGCAAGATCATCGGGGCGCTGTCGCAGGTGCTCGACGACGCCGGCCTCGAGGCCGAGGTCACCGGACGGCGCAAGCGCCCGCATTCGATCCACACCAAGATGCAGCGCAAGGACGTGTCGCTGGAGCAGGTGTCGGACATCATGGCCTTCCGCATAGTCGTGGACTCGGAGATGCGGTGCTACGAGGCGCTCGGCCATTTGCATGCCGCCTACCGCGCGGTGCCGGAGCGGTTCAAGGACTACCTCTCGAACCCGAAGGAAAACGGCTACCGCTCCCTGCATACGGTGTTGATCGGTCCCGACGGGCATCGGATCGAAGTCCAGATCCGCGACCGCGAGATGCACGTATTCGCCGAGAACGGCGCCGCCGCCCACTGGCTCTACAAGCAGGAAGGCGGAGGCGTGGACGGGCGCCAATATGAATGGGTGCAGCAGTTTCTCGACATCCTCGAAAGCGCATCGAGCCCCGAGGAATTCCTGTCGCACACCAAGATGCAGCTGTTCCCCGACCAGGTGTTCTGCTTCACCCCGAAGGGCGACCTGAAGGCTTTGCCCGCCGGCGCGACGCTGGTCGATTTCGCCTATGCGATCCATTCCGAGGTCGGCGACCGTTGCGCCGGCGGCCGGGTCAACGGCCGGCAGATGCCGCTGCGCACGGAGCTGCACAACGGGGACAGGGTGGAGATCGTCACGGCGAACAGCCTGCGCGTCACGCCGGAATGGGACCGGTTCGTCGTCACCGGCAGGGCGAAGGCGCGTATCCGTCGGCATGTGCGGCTGCGCCGGCGCGAAGAGTTCATCAAGCTCGGCCGGCAACTTCTCGACGCCGAAATGCGCGAAGCGGGGCATGTATGGCGCGATCGTCAGCTTGCGCCCGTCGCGGTCGGGCGCGAACTGGACTCGCCGGAGGATCTGCTGGCCGCGATCGGCGACGGGCGCATCGCGGCGCGGGAGATTGTCCGGGCGCTGTATCCCGAAGCGCCGCTCGATGCCGATACCGAGACGGTGGTCTCCATCGAGCGCGCCCGGCGTCGGCGCGGGGAGCGGCCCAGACCGCTGCTGATCCGGGGCGTGATCCCCGGCCTTGCCACGCATTTCGCCCGCTGCTGCCACCCGATCCCCGGCGACCGGATCGTCGGGATCATCACTACCGGCAAGGGCGTGACCGTCCATACCGACGAATGCCTGACCTTGGAGAGCTTCTCGCATACGCCGGAACGCTGGATCGAGCTGGACTGGGAAGACGAACCGGAGCAGGAGCGGCCGGGCCATGTCGGGCGGATGCGCCTGACGGCCGCCAACAAGCCCGGCACGCTCGCCCATGTGGCCTCTCTGATCGCGGGCAACCAGGCGAACATCTCGAACCTGAAATTCGTCAACCGGCAGCCGGACTTCTTCGACATACTGATCGACGTCGAGGTCAACGACACACGGCATCTGAACGAGATCATGGCTGCGCTCAGCGCCCGGCCGGAGATCGCCTCGGTTAAGCGGGCGAAGCGCTGACCGGCGTGGCAATCCTGGGGCGCAAGAGGCGGCAGGGGCTATCGTCCCGGATCGGAGGCCTGGTATGGCCGTCCGGCGGCTGGCGGCGCGCGTCGCGGTATCTCACCATGCGCCTCAGCCGCCTCCCGGGCTCGCCCTACTCGCTGGCGGCCGGGTTTTCCTGGGGCGTGTTCACGTCGTTCCTGCCCTTCCCGGGTCTGCATTTCGTCATGGCCGCGATATTTGCGCTCGCCACCCGCTCGAATGTGCTCGCCGCCGCCATCGGCACGATCGTCGGCAATCCCTGGACTTTCCCCTTCATCTGGGTCGGCACTTACAAACTCGGCGCATGGCTCGGCTTCGGTGCGGAGGGCGTCAATTTCGCCGTTACCTGGGGGCGGGCCTTCCAGGCCGGTATCGACGGGCGGTTCGCCACGTTCCTGGAAACGGCACAACCCCTGCTGCTGGCGATGACTGTCGGCGGCGCCGTGCTGGGTGCGGTCGCCTGGGGGACGTTCTTCATAATGCTGGCGCCGCTCGTGCGTGCCTATCAGCGGCGTCGCCGCGGTCGAATCGCGCGTGCGCGCGCAGGGGATGCGGAAGCATGACAAACCGGCTGAGACTCGGCGTGAACGTCGATCATGTCGCAACCGTCCGCAATGCGCGCGGAACCGCCTATCCGGACCCGGTGCGGGCGGCCCGGCTGGCCTGCGAAGCCGGTGCCGACGGGATCACCGCGCATCTGCGCGAGGATCGCCGCCATATCCGCGACGAGGATATGCGCCGGCTGAAAGAGGTGCTTTCCGTGCCGCTCAACTTCGAGATGGCGCCGACCGACGCCATGGTGGAGATCGCTTCGGCCGTCGCGCCTCACGCAGTTTGCCTCGTGCCGGAGCGGCGCGAGGAACTGACGACCGAGGGCGGCCTCGACGCGGCGGGCCTCGGCAGCGCTCTGGGTTCCAGGGTCGAGGCCCTGGCGGCCGCGGGTATCCGGGTGTCGCTGTTCATCGAGCCGGCACCGGAACAGCTTCACGCGGCGGTCGCGCTCGGCGCGCCCGTGGTCGAATTGCACACCGGTCGCTATTGCGAACTGACGGGGCGGGAGCAACAGGCCGAACTGGAGCGCATCTGCGCCGCAGCGGCGCTAGCGTCGGAGCTGGGCCTCGAATGCCATGCCGGCCACGGGCTGACTTACGACAATGTGGGCCCCATCGCGGCGATCGGGACGGTGGCGGAACTCAATATCGGCCATTTCCTGGTCGGGGAGGCCATCTTCGTGGGCCTCGTCGAGGCGGTGCGGCGGATGCGGGCGGCGATGGACCGCTCGCGATGATTGTCGGGCTCGGCAGCGACCTGATCGACATCACCCGGATCGAACGCACGCTGGAGCGTTTCGGCGAGCGCTTCACCCTGCGCGTGTTCACCGAGGCCGAACGGCGGCGGTCCGACCGCCGGCGCCTGCGTGCAGCAAGCTATGCGCGGCGCTTCGCCGCCAAGGAAGCCTGTTCCAAGGCGCTTGGGACCGGGCTCCGCCAGGGCGTCTACTGGCGCGACATGGGCGTGGTCAACCTGCCGGGCGGGCGCCCGACGCTCAGCCTGACCGGCGGCGCTGCCAGGCGCCTCGCCAGCCTCTTGCCGCCCGGCACGCGTCCGCGCATCGATCTCACCATCACCGACGAGCCGCCGCTGGCCCATGCCCTGGTCATCATCACCGCAGTGCCGGAAGATGCGGCGAATGGCTGCGGTTGACAGCCGGCCGCACGGCGGCGTTCTATCCGGCACGTATCCGCGCCGGCGGCAAACCGGCATTTCCCGTTTCAGGTCGCTGATCCCGTGAAAGAAACCGTCAAGACTATCGTCTATGCCGGTCTGATCGCGCTTGGCATCCGCAGCTTCCTCTTCGAGCCCTTCACGATCCCCTCCGGTTCGATGCTGCAGACTCTGCTGATCGGCGATTTTCTGTTCGTCTCGAAATATTCCTACGGCTACAGCCGCTACTCGCTCCCCTTCGGCCTGCCGATCCTTCCGGGGCCGGGGCGGCTGTTCGGCGAAGGGCCGGAGCGCGGCGATGTGGCTGTGTTCAAGAACCCCGTCGCGCCGAAGATCGATTTCGTCAAACGCGTCGTCGGCCTGCCGGGCGATACCGTCCAGGTGCGCAGCGGACGCCTGTTCATCAACGGCACGCCGGTGGCGCGCGGGCGCCTCGGGCGGGCGAGCTACCGCGACAAATACGGCATCGTGAAACAGGCGATCAGCTACCGCGAGACACTGCCCAACGGCCGGTCATACGAGATTCTGGAGGAAAGCGACTCCGGCCCGGCGGACAACACCCCGGTCTTCAAGGTGCCGGACGGGCACTATTTCGCCATGGGCGACAACCGCGACAACTCCACCGACAGCCGCTTCCTCAACCATGTAGGCTACATTCCGGCGGAGAATTTTGTCGGGCGGGCGGAAATCCTGTTCTTCTCCCTCGATCACGACACCAGCTTCTGGGAGTTCTGGAGATATCCGAGCGGCGTTCGCTGGGAGCGCATTTTCGACGCGATAGGCCCGTGAACGCACGGTTCCGCGCAGCGCTAGGCCACGATTTCGCGGACCCCCGCCTGCTCCGGCAGGCGCTGACACATCCGAGCGCGCCGGGACGCGAGGACGATGCGTTCGAGCGGCTGGAATTTTTGGGCGACCGGGTGCTGGGGCTTGTCGTGGCCGAGATGCTGCTCGAACGCTTCCCGGATGTCGATGAGGGCGGGATCGGGCGCCGGCTGTCGCTTCTGGTGAGCCGGGAGGCGCTGATCGAGGTGGCCGCGGCGACGGGCCTGGACGAGGCGCTCGCACGGGCGCAGGACCCCGGAGCTGCAGGCGGGCGGATGGCCGCGACAGCAGCGGCCGACGCCTGCGAGGCGGTGATTGCGGCGCTGTTCCTCGACGGCGGACTCGACGCTGCGCGGCAGTTCATTGGCCGCCACTGGCAGGCGCTTGTCGAACGCCATGCGGAGGTGGAGCGCGATGCGCGCAGCCGCCTGCAGGAGTGGAGCCACGCGCGCGCGCTCGGCCAGCCGGTCTATACGGTCCGCGCCAGCCGCGGGCCCGCGCACCGGCCCGAGTTCGAGGTCGAGGCCGCACTGGCCAACGGCAAGAGCGCAAGAGGTTCGGGCGGGTCCAAGCGCGCCGCCGCCGCCGCTGCCGCCGCCGCCCTGCTCGAACGGCTGGAATGACCGCGCGCCGGGCCGGCTTCGTCGCCCTGCTGGGCGCGCCCAATGCCGGCAAGTCCACCCTGCTCAACCGCCTGGTCGGCGCCAAGGTTTCCATTGTCACGCCCAAGGCGCAGACCACGCGCTCGCGCATGCTCGGCATCCGCATCCACGGCCCCGCCCAGGTCATCTTCGTGGACACGCCCGGTATCTTCGAGCCGCGCCGCCGTCTTGAGCGCGCGATGGTGCGTCGCGCCTGGCGCGCTGCCGGCGATGCCGACATCACCGTGTTGCTGGTCGATGCCGCGCGCCGGCCGGGCGCCCGCGAGGACGGGATTGTCGCCGGCCTCAAGGCGGGCGGCAGGCAGGCGGTGCTGGCGCTCAACAAGATCGACCTCCTCGCCCGCGAACGGCTGCTGGCGCGCGCCGACCGGCTCTTCCGGACGGACTGCTTCAGCGATGTCTTCATGGTCTCGGCGCTGACCGGCGACGGCGTGGACGACCTGCTGGACCATCTCTCGGCGCGCCTGCCGGAAGGCCCCTGGCTCTATCCCGAGGACGACCTTTCCGATGCGCCGCTGCGCTTCCTCGCCGCCGAGATCACGCGGGAAAAGCTGTTCCTGCGCCTGCATGACGAGATTCCCTACGACGTTGCGACCGAGACGGCCGGCTGGGAGGAGTTCGACAATGGCGGCGTGCGCATCGACCAGACCGTCTATGTGCGCCGGACGAGCCAGCGCGCCATCGTGCTCGGCAAGGGCGGCGCGCGCATCAAAGCCATTCGCGAGGCGGCGCAGCAGGAACTGGCCGAGGCG
>Ga0209020_1003699_pt1 | contig 9966 bp, 10 predicted proteins | sample PinacodermBB_FD_187298 | JGI IMG/M metagenome (GOLD analysis project Ga0209020, IMG submission 187298) | Host-associated microbial community of the marine sponge Aplysina aerophoba from Gulf of Piran - sponge pinacoderm, lysed by bead... | ecosystem: Host-associated > Porifera > Sponge >...
TCTCCGTTCGTCCTGAGCGTAGCGACGCGAAGCGTCGCGAAGTCGAAGGGCGCTACCTAGTACGTAGCCGCCAGCACCGCCAGTCCCAGGCCCCAGCAGTAGCAGGCGAACCACGTAAGCCTGCGCGAGAGCAGCACCCTCAACAGCACGCCGATGCTGACGTAGCCCAGCGCGAAGGCGGCGACGAAAGCCAACCCGTAGCCGAGCTTGTTCACCGCCAGCGCGCCGTCGAGCCCGTGAGTGGCCATCTGCAGCACGAAGGCTCCCAGAATGGCGGGGATCGAGAGCAGGAAGGAATAGCGCAGGGCGAGCCCGCGTTCGAGCCCGCAGAACACGCCGGCGGCCACGGTGGCGCCCGACCGGGAGATGCCGGGGATGATGGCCGCGCCCTGGACGACCCCGATGACCACGGCTCGAGTGAGGCTCATTGTCTCGATGCCGCCGGTCCGTTCGCCGGCACGGTCCGTGGCGAGGAGCAGGGCTCCGGTCACCAGGAGCATGCTCGCGGCGGTGGGAACGCTGGTGAAGAGGCCTTCGAGCAGTTCCTTGAGGAAGAAGCCGATCAGCGCCGTGGGAACCGTGCCGATGATGACAAGCCAGAGGAGACGGACCGTGGCGGGGTCTGCCCGCGACGGCCGGACCGTGGCCTGGCCGAGCGCGGTCACGTCCCGCCGGAAGTACACGAGCACGGCGCCGAGGGTCGCCAGGTGCACGGTGGCGTGGAACAGCACCCCCGGTTCCCGGAACCCCGGAAGCCAGGCCTGGAGGATCACCAGATGGCCGGAGCTGCTGACCGGGAGAAACTCGGTAAGCCCCTGCAGCAGTCCGAGAGCCGCGAGCGTCAGGGTAGGGGTCACGATTCCTCACTTTCTCTGGACGTTCAAGCCAACTTAACACAAATGAAATTCTCGGATGATAGCGACGAAATTGCTGCCAGCAACCCCCCAACACGGTCGGGGACGGACCCCTCCTCCCGCGTCCCCGGCCGCCTTCCTTCCCTTCCGGCACCGCGGCCGCGGACAAGACACCTGTTTGACGTGACTCGTGAAGAAGAACAACAATGGATGGGTTTGAACACCGGGACGACTCACGGGGGAGGGTTATGGCTGCATTCAAGGGTAAGCTCGGGCTCCAGTTCGTTATCCACCTGGCGAACCAGTACACGGTGAACCAGCTCGTGGATCTGGCCGGCCTGGCGCACCGGCGCGGATTCGAGCGCATCTGGGTCAACGACAACGCGCGGTATCGCAGTCAGGTGGTGGTGCTTTCCGCCATCGCGGCCCGCGTACCCATCGGCATCGGCACGGCGATCCTGGTCCCGTACCTTCATCATCCCATTGAGGTGGTGGACTCGCTGGCGGCCTTGTCCGAGTTGACCGAAGGGCGAGAGATCGGTTTCGGGCTGGCCCGGGGCGATCTGGCGCAAACCCCCCAGAATGTAGAGGTGCACCGGCCCATTGCGCTGGTGCGGGAGCTGGCGGTGTTCGCAAAGCGGGCGTTGGCCGGCGCGCGCGTCCCGTACGGCGACTTCCCCGTGCTCTGCGAATACTTCCACCTCAACCCCGCGGGCAGCTTCGAGCTGGCCTTCAAGCCCAGGTCTCCGGTGGTGATCTATACCGGGGGCAACGGTCCCCAGTCGCTGCGCATGGGCGGCAGGGTCATGGACGGGCTCATCAGCTCCGGGACGTTCATCCCCATGCTGCGGGCGGGCCGGTTGAAGGAGATGCACGAGATGGCCGAGGCCGGCGCCCGGAGCGCGGATCCCAAGAAGAAACTGCGCAAGATGGTGGAGCTCAACGTCTCGGTTTCCCGGGACCGTGACGCGGCCATCGAGTTCCCCAAGCGCCAGGTGTCCCATTCGATCCTGCAATGGGAAGCGTTGAAGTTCACCCCGGAGGAGTACGACCGCCTGGGGGTGGAGCGGGAGAAGGTGCTGGAGCTCAAGGAGGCGTTCGCGCACGGGAGTACCGTCGAGGAGGCCGCCAGGATGGTGACCGAGGAGATGGTGCTGAACTACTACGTCGCCGGGCGCCCGGACGAGGTGGCGGACCAGATCGTCGAGCTCTCGCAACAGGCCCAGGACCTGGGCTACGACGAGATCGCCTTCGCCAAGCTCGGTCCCGACTACGAAGAGGCCATCAACATGCTCGCGGACAGCGTGATACCGCGGTTGAAGGGGTAGGCCACGGCGGAGAGAACGCATCCCCATGGCGTCATTTGACGGCAGGCTGAGCCTCCAGTTCGTCACTCATCTGGCGAACCACTACACGGTCAACCAGTTCGTGGAATTGGCCGCGCTCGCCCACGAACGCGGCTTCCAGCGGATCTGGCTGAACGACAACGCGCGCTACCGGAGCCAGGTGGTGGTGCTCTCGGCCATTGCCGCGCGGGTCCCCATCGGCGTCGGCACGGCCGTCCTGGTACCCTATTTTCACCACCCGGTGGAGGTGGTGGACTCGCTGGCGGCCCTGTCCGAGCTGAGCGAAGGGCGTGAGGTGGGCTTCGGGCTGGCGCGCGGCTCACTCACCCAGACCCCGCAGCACGTGGCCATGCGCCGGCCCCTGGCGCTGGTGCGGGAGCTGGCCGTGTTCGTGTCGCGGGCGCTGGCCGGAGAGCGCATCGGCTATGGGGACTTCCCGGTGCTGTGCGAGTACTTCCACTTCAATCCCGCGGGCAAGTTCGAGCTGGCGTTCACGCCCGGGTCCCCGGTGGTGATCTATTCGGGCGGCAACGGCCCCCGGTCGCTGCGCATGGGCGGCCAGGTGATGGACGGCCTCATCAGCTCGGGGACCTTCATTCCCATGCTGCGCGCGGGCCGGCTCAAGGGAATGCACGAAATGGCCGAGGCCGGCGCCCGCAGCGTCGATCCCGACAAGACCCTGCGCAAGATGGTGGAGCTCAACGTCTCGGTTTCCCGCGACCGGGACGCGGCCCTCGAGTTTCCCAAACGCCAGGTGGCCCACTCGATTCCCCAGTGGGAGTCCCTCGGGTTCACCCCCGAGGAGTACGCCCGGCTCGGCGTTGAACGGCGGAAGGTGCTCGACCTGAAGGACGCCTTCGCCCAGGGCGCCACCATCGAGGAGGCCGCGAGCCTCGTGACCGAGCAGATGGTGCTTTCCTACTACGTCGCCGGCACCCCGGCCGAGGTGGCCGACCAGGTGGTGGAGCTGGCCGGCGAGGCCCGGGAGATGGGGTTCGACGAGATCGCCTTCGCCAAGCTCGGCCCGGACTACGAGGAAGCCATCGAAATGCTGGCGGAGAGCGTGATGCCGCGGCTCAGGGGGTAGGCCCGACGACGGTTTGTCGTTGGATGGTTGAGGTTCCTTGCGCGGCCGCACGCCGCCATTGGCGCGGGACACTACAGCGAGCGCTTCTTCTGTAGCGCCCGCAGCGCCTCGAGGTTCTGCTCCGCGCCGGCGGCGAAGGGGTTGACGGCCAGGGTTGCCTCGAAGGCCGCGATGGCGGCTTCCTCGTTCTCCAGCGCCATCATGATCAGGCCCAGGCCGGAGAGCGCGCCGAAGTGGCGCGGCTCCAGCTCCAGGGTGCGGTCGATGTCTTTCACCGACGCGCCGTATTCCCCCATCAGATAGTAGACCGTGGCCCGTTTGTTCCAGGCTTCGGCGAACCCGGCGTCGAGCTGGATCATTGCGCTGAAGGTAGCCACGGCATCGGCGTACTCGCCGGTGGACATCTGCGCCAGGCCCTGTCGCATGAGCTCGTTCAGCCGGTCGTCGTCGGACTGATGCCAGATGGCCCATATCAGTTGGGACGCCGCGGCCGCATCGCTGGCGTCGTCGGTGGTCTGTAGCCGGTTGAAGAGGACGTCCAGCCGTGGGTCTGTCTGATCGGCCATGAGGTTTGCGGGTGAAATCAACAGAAACGTGATGAATATCGCTTCGGTGATTCTCACCGTTCGACAATACCGGCTTGGGTCCGGGCGAGTCAATATGGAATGGACGGCGCCGGCCCCGGTTGCCGATGGAACCCAAGTCGGCTATGGATGTTCACCGGTAGCCGGATAGCCGCACAATCCGGGAATTCATTCAAGGGAGACAGGCGATCATGGGAACAACACTGGTGACCGGAGTGGGCCTCGTCGGTACATCGTTCGCGCAACACGCTCTGAAGCGCAACGAGAAGCTGGTCTTCTACGACTTCATGCCGCGCACGGAGTATTTGCACCGGAAGCTCGGGACGGCGGACGTGGAGGTGGTGCAGAAGGACATCCGGGACCTGCCGGCGCTGACCGAGGCGATGCAGCGCTACCGGCCGGAGACCGTGGTCCACACCGCCGGGCTCATCGGCGGGCGGGTGGAGGAGTCGCTCTACAGCGGCCTCCAGATCAACGTGATGGGGACCATCAACGTGCTGGAAGCCGCGCGGCTCACAGGGGTCAAGCGTTTCGTGCTGATCAGCACCTTCGGCGCCTATGACCGGCGGCGGGCTACCAATGAACCCACCCACGAGGATATGCCCCGGGGCCCGGGCGCCGGCTACGGCAACTCCAAGGCCACCAAGGAGCTGATGGCCGAGGCGTACCAGCGGCTCTACGGCTTCGAGCTGCTGACGCTGCGGCTGGCCAACGCCTACGGGCTCGGGCACTTCTGGGGCGGCTCCGGCGGCGGCGAGAAGGTGCAGATGCTGCTGGAGGCGGGCATCCGCGGCGAGGTGGCGAGGATCCCCCAGGCCCAGACCATGACCTTCGAGTACGTCTACGCCAAGGACATGGGGCGGGCCGTGGACTTGGCGGCCACGGTGGCGATGCCCGAGAAGACCACCTTCAACATCGGCGTCGGCGAAGTGACGACCTTCGACGACCTTGTGGCCGCGGCGGAGCGGCAGTTCCCCAAGCTGGAGGTGGAAGTGATTCCCGGCAGCCCGCCGGCGGTGTCCGCCAGCTCGCCGCTGGATATATCCAGGGCCAAGCAATACCTGGGCTGGGAACCGCAATACACCATGGATGCGGCGTTCGAGGACTACGTCCAGGACCTACGGGCGGTAATGGAGTAGGCATGGAACTGCTCCACTGCCTGTACGAGCCTGAGGGGGAGGGACCCCATCCGACGATCCTGGCGCTGCACGGCCGCGGCGCGAACGCCCAGGACCTGCTGGGACTGGCGCCGCACCTGTGCGGCGGGGCGTTCCGGGTCATCTGTCCGCAGGCGCCGCTGGAGGTGGAGTTGGGTCCGGGGATGACCGGCTATGCCTGGTTCCCCATGTCGCTCGGCGGCGACATCGACACCGCCGCCTTCCTCTCCGCCCGCGACCGGCTCCGGACCTTTCTCGACCAGTGCGCCGAACGATATTCGCTGGAAGGCCGCAAACTCGCCCTGCTGGGCTTCAGCCAGGGCGGCGGCATGGCCTACAGCCTGGGGTTGTCCGAGCCGGACCGCTTCGCCGGCATGTGCATCCTGAGTTCCTGGCTGCGGGAGGGCACCCTGGCGGCCCTCGGCATCGCCGACCGGGTCGATTCGCTGCCGACGCTGGTGCACCACGGCAAGCGCGACGAGCTCATCGAGCTGGCCCGGGCCCAGCACTCCATCGCGCTGCTGGAGAAGCTGCAGGTGCCGGTGGAGTACCGCGAGTACGACATGGGACACGAGATCACGTCCCGGAGCCTCGCCGATTTGTCCGGCTGGCTGGAGGAGAAGGTCCTGGCCGGTTAGTTTGGGAGCGCGTATCGGGAGAGCGCCCTTCGACTTCGCTCGGCTACGCCTCGCTACGCTCAGGACGAACGGGTGAAGACTGCCAACGGGTGAAGACTGCCAACGGGTGAAGACTGCCAACGGGTGAAGACTGCCAACCGGTGAAGACCCGCCAACCGGTGAAGACCGCCAAATGGCGAATACTGCCAAACCGTTCGTCCTGAGCGTAGCGAGGCGTAGCCGAGCGAAGTCGAAGGGCGCCACTCTACGACAGGTAGATAACGATGATGCCGGTGATCACGAACAGCGTGGCGACGCCGGTCCGAAGCTTGACCTGCTCGATGTCCCTGGAGAAGAGCAGGGTGCCCAGCAGCACCCATAGCGGCGCCACGCACACGATGGGTCCCACCACCACCACCTTGCCGACGCCCAGCGCTGCCACCAGCGACCAGATCCCTATCGCCTCGAAGACCCCGGTCACGAGAAAGTAGGGCATGGCCCGCCGGTGGAACACGATGTTTTGCCTGGCCCGGGGGTTGACGAGGTTGAGCAGCAGGGGGGCCAGCGCGGACGTGCCCATGACCGCGCTGAGAAACAGCGGCTCGTTGGCGAGGGTCAGCCCATAGCGCCGGATCGGGTGGTTGATCCCGGCCGTGAGAGCGGCGACCACCGGGAAGAGCAGCTCCCATGTCCGGTAGGTGGTCTGCTGGCCCGGGTTCCATGACAACAAGATGATGCCCAACACCACCGAGCCGGTGCCGAAGAGCAGCAGCGGGGTCACGGTCTCGTGCAGGAACAGCACCGCGAGAGCGGTGCCGAAAAGCGGATTGGTGGACTGGACGGTGCTGGTGACGCTGGCCCCGAGACGGGCCACCCCGTGGTAGGCGAACAGGCGCGTGCCGAGTTGGAGCCATCCGCCGACCACGAAGCAGGCCGTCGCCAGCAGGGGGATGTCGGGGATGCCGCCGGTGAGGAAGACGATCACGCTCAGGATCGTGGTGTTCACGGCCAGCGCCACGTAGGCCGCGGTCGCGGGCGTGGAATACATCAGCCCCCGCCGGGTAGCCAGAAAACAGCCGGCGTAGAAGAACGAGGTTACCAGCGCCAGGAATTGCGGCGTCATCCTTCCGCCAGGTCCCTGCTGACCCCGATGCGATCGACCACCGGAAGCTTGAGCGCGGGCCGGGCCACGTCGACGCCGAATACCAGCCCGAGCAGGTTGATCTCAAGCCCCTCCTGGACCGCCAGCGCCGCACCGAGAACGCCGTAGACGGAGAGCTGCCAGCCGGTGCTGCTGGGGGTGCGGGCGAGGAACTGTCCTTCGTCGAGATAGTCCTTGCCGAGGGCGTTGGAGGGCAGCGCCGCCCGCAGCTCCGGTACGTGACCGGGCCACGTAGGCCGTGAAGGTGTTGCTGTTGGGCCCGGGCCACAGCCGGTAGCTCTCCGGATACGGATAGCTCTCGGCGGCTTCCTTGATTCCCGGGATCGCGCGTTCGGCCACTGCGCCGCGCAGGTCCGCCAGCACTCTGGGGCGGCTGTCGAACCACAACCGGTCGGGAACGTCCTCCCGCACCACCCGCACCGGCAGATTGCGATAGGCGCGCCACCCCACCACCTGATACACCACATACGCCGGTGCGCCTGCTTCCTTGGTGGCGATCCACGTGTGCACCCCGAAGATGCCGCGCCAGTTGAAGGCCCGGGCGGCATAGAGCTGCACCACCGCCTCGTGCGTCCGGGCAGGATCCGGCGCGATGCCGGCGCTTTCGCGGCTGGCCGTGCGCCAGTCCTTGTTCCAGGCTCCGGAAGCACCGACGATGAACACCGAGATGAGCGTCAGCAACAGAACGACCAGGATGATGGTTAGGCTGTTTCGCAATGGGTGCCGCATGAACGCCGCGTCCACCGGACCGCGGCGCAACCCCGCGCACTTCTTGACACCTAATCCCGGGGTTCGTTAACTAGTGAGGTGCGACTAGTGCTGGTGTGCGGGGCGAGTGAAGATGCCAGTCACGAGTCTAGGTGAAATCGGCCAAGGAGACAAATCATGGCACAGAACGGGCGACCTCTCGTGGTGGATGCGGATGCCCACGTCATCGAGACCGAACGAACCTGGGACTACCTCGAAGGATCCGACAAGAAGTTCCGGCCCCAGCTTTTCGGCGCCGCCGACATGGACAAGCAGTACTGGGTGCTGGACGGAAAGATACGGGGCGCGCGTTTCGCCACCTTGAGCGAACAGGAGCTCGACGCGTTGTCGGACAAGGCAGGCCGGCGCTTCACCACGCCCCAGGCCTCGCGCGAGCTCGACGACGTGGACTTGCGCCTGTCGCAGCTCGACGAGCTGGGGGTGGACGTCCAGGTGATGCACAACACCATGTGGATCGAACGGGTGGCGGACCACGTGGACGCCGAGGCGGCGCTGTGCCTGGCCTGGAACCGCTGGATGGCCGACGTCTGGAAAGCCGGGCAGGGCAGGCTGCGGTGGTCCTGCGTCATACCCGCCATGGACCTGAACGAGGCGCTGCCACAGATACGCTTCGCCCGCGAGCACGGCGCGGTGGCGGTGTGCATGCGGCCCTACGAAGGCGACCGGCATCTGGTGGACCCGTACTTCTATCCGGTGTTCGAGCTGGCCTCGGAGCTGGACATGGCCATCGGCGTGCACATCGCCAACGGCAGCGCCGGACTGATCTCGCACTTCCGGCCCCGCTACGACAACACCGGCGGCTTCGCGCCGTTCCGGGTCCCCACGGTGGTCACCTGCCTGTCCCTGATCATGAGCGAGGTGCCGCGCATCTTCCCCGACCTTCGGTGGGGCTTCATCGAGTCCTCGGCCCAGTGGGTGCCCTGGATCGTCAACGAAGCGAGGCGCCGCTCGGGCAAGGCGGAGTATCCCGACAATCCCTTCAAGGAGTACAACGTCTACGTCACCGCCCAGACCGACGACGACTTCCCCTTCGTGCTCAAGTACGCGGGCGACGACAACCTCGTCATCGGCACCGACTACGGCCACACCGACTCTTCCAGCGAGGTGGACGCCATCACCAAATTCAAGGGCGACCCCACGGTGGCGGACGAGCCCAAGCGGAAGATCCTGAGCGACAACCCCATGGCGCTCTACGGCATCGCATGAACCGAAAGGAGAACGGCAATGTCCGGCAACGGAACCAGCATGGTAGTGGATTCGGACGCCCACGTGGTGGAGACCGAGGCGACGTGGGACTATCTGGATGCGTCGGAGAAGAAGTATCGTCCCCAGCTCTTCGGCTCCCCGGAGGATATGACCACCCAGTACTGGGTACTGGACGGCAGGGTGCTGGGCTTCCGGTTCCAGAGCCTGAGCGAGCAGCAGCTCGATGAGGTGTCGGCCAAGGCCGGCCGGCAGATGCAGACGCCCCAGGACGCCCGGGAGCTGCGCGACGTGCAGTTGCGCCTCGATCACCTGGACGAGCTCGGCATCGATGTCCAGGTGCTGTACAACACCATGTGGATCGAACAGGTGACCGACCACGCCGACGCCGAGATCGCCCTGTGCGGAAGCTGGAACCGCTGGATGGCGGACGTGTGGAAGCAGGGCGGCGGGCGCCTCCGGTGGATCTGCGTGGTGCCGGCCATGACCATGAGCGAGGCCCTGGAGCAGATCCGCTTCGCCCGGGAGAACGGCGCGGTGGGCGTGTGCCTCCGTCCCTTCGAAGGTGACCGGCACCTGGTGGATCCGTACTTCTACCCGATCTTCGACGAGGCCCAGCGGCTCGACATGATGATGGGCATCCACATCGCCATCGGCAGCCCCAAGATGGCGTCGCAGTTCCGGCCCCGCTACGACAGCGGCGGCGGACTGCCGGTGTTCCGCATCCCCACGGTCTCCACCTGTTTCACGCTGATGATGAGCGAGGTGCCCAAGATGTTTCCGGATCTGCGCTGGGGGTTCATCGAGTCCTCCGCCCAGTGGGTGCCGTGGGTGGTGAACGAGACCATCCGGAGATCGGGCACGGCCGAATACCCGGAAAACCCCATGAAGGCGTTCAACGTCTACGTGTCGGCCCAGACCGACGACGACTTCCCCTACGTGCTCAAGTACGCCGGCGACGACAACATCGTCATCGGCACCGACTACGGCCACACCGACGCTTCCAGCGAGGTGGACGCGTTCACGATCTTCAACGGCAACGACACCATTTCGGCGGAACAGAAACGGAAGATCCTGAGCGACAACGCCAAGGCGCTCTACGGGCTGTAAGGGGCTGTCGAATATGGCGCCCTTCGACTTCGCTGCGCTACGCTCAGGACGAACGGGAAGGTGTGCTGAGCCTTGGAT
>Ga0209020_1003701_pt1 | contig 9965 bp, 11 predicted proteins | sample PinacodermBB_FD_187298 | JGI IMG/M metagenome (GOLD analysis project Ga0209020, IMG submission 187298) | Host-associated microbial community of the marine sponge Aplysina aerophoba from Gulf of Piran - sponge pinacoderm, lysed by bead... | ecosystem: Host-associated > Porifera > Sponge >...
GCAAGGGCACGGGCAGCGGTCGATGCAGGGTCTGTCTTCGCGAGCACGACGGTCCTGCTCGAAAGCGAATGGGTGCTGCGCAGCGTTTACGGTCTCACAGGAAAAGAGGTGGCGGCGGCCCTCCGGAGCTTTGCGGGGTTGCCGGAGGTCTCGGTGGAAAACCCCTCCTTGCTGGCTGAAGCCCTCGCCCGGGCGGAAGAGGGCATGGACTTCGCCGATGCGCTGCATCTCGGCGCTGCCGCCGGCTGCGAGGCCATGCTGACCTTTGACCGGCGCTTCATCGAGGCGGCAAGGGATGCGCTTGTCAGCGTGATTGAGCCCTGAGGCCGGGGCCGCGCGTCGGTCGGCCGGCGGCTTGGAGCCGGGAACCCGCTCGTCTATGGTTCCGCCGCGCTTGCCGGTTCGCAACATCGCTGGGGGCTTTCAATGCTCGATCTCGGAGATCGTATATCCGTTTACCAACCCGAGCAGGCGGGCCTGAAATTCCCCCGGGAGCTGAGCACCAACGACCCGGCGGAGCTGCGCGAGCACCGCAAGCGCCATCTGGTGGGCGCCTGCCGGGCCTTTGCGCGCTGGGGGCTGGATTACGGTTTCGCCGGCCATCTGACGATCCGCGACCCGGAGCATCCGGAGCTTTACTGGACCAACCCTATGGCGGTGCATTTCGCGGAGGTGAAGCTGTCCAACCTCATCCTGGTGGACCATGACGGCCGGGTCGTCGAGGGGGACTATGCGGTCAACCGGGCGGGCTTTGTGCTGCATGCGGCCGTCCATGCCGAGCACCCGGATATCCTTGCGATGTGTCACGCGCACACGCTCTACGGCTCGGCCTATTCCGCGCAGGGCCGTCCGCTCGCGCCGATAACCCAGGACGCCTGTCAGTTCTTCGAGGACCATGCGGTGATCCGTGAGGAGTCGGGCCAGGTTGCGGTCGAGCGCGGCGCGGGCGCCAGCATCGCGCCGGCCTTCAAGGGCGTGCGGGCCGCGATCCACCAGAACCACGGCCTGTTCACCGTGAGCCGGCACAGCATCGACGCCGCCGCCTTCATGTTCATGGCGCTGGAGCGCTGCTGCCAGCAGCAGCTCATGATCGAGGCCTCGGGCCGCGAGCCGATCGAGATTCCGGCCGAGAAGGCCCGCTACAGCCGCGAGCATGTCGGCAGCGACTACACCGCATGGCTCTGCTTCCAGACGGACTACGACCATCTGGTGCGCACCCAGCCCGACATGTTCGACTGAGATAACCCGCAGAAGAACGCGCCGGCGCCCGGCCGGAGCGAGAGGAAACGAAGATGAAGTTCTACGATTTTGCGCTGGCGCCCAGTTCCCAGCGCGTCCGCGTCTATCTGGCCGAGAAGGGGCTGGAGGTCCCGACCGAACAGGTGAACGTGCGCGAAGGCGCGCTGTTCGCCGAGCCGTTCACGTCCATGAACCCCTTCCACTGCGTGCCGTTCATGGCACTCGATGACGGCACGGTGATCGCCGAGTCCATGTCGATCTGCAGCTATCTGGAAGAGCTGCACCCGGAACCGCCGCTGTTCGGACGCACGCCGGCCGAGCGCGCCGTCATCGACATGTGGATGCGCCGCTTCGAGCTGGACGCCTTCATCCCGCTCCTGCACGCGCTGCGCAACCATCTGCCGAACTTCGCCGGCAGGGTCGTGCCGGGCACACGCTCGGACCTGCCGCAGTCGGAGGCCATGGTCAGCCGGGGCAAGGAGATGGCCGGAGTGCTCTTCGACCGCGCCGAGCCGCATATGGCGCAGAACGAATTCGTCGCCGGGCCGGACTTCAGCGTGGCCGACATCACCGGCTTCTTCACGCTCCGCATGGCCTATGCGCTGGAAATGGATATCGGCGCGTCCTGGCCCGCCACCCATGCCTGGTTCCAGAAGGTGTCGGCGCGCCCGGCCTTCCAGCTCTAGGCCGCCGGGCATGAGCAAGCCTGTCTGCCTCGTCACCGGCGTCGGGCCCGAAGGCGGCACTGGCGCCGAGACCGCCAAACGCTTCAGCGAAGGCGGCTACCAAGTCGCCATGCTGGCCCGCAATGCGGACAATCTGGCTGCGCTCGCCGGCAAGTATGAGGACACGCGCGCCTACAGCTGCGACGTGGCCGACCTCGACGCCCTGGTCGGGACCGTCGCCCGCGTGAAAGCGGAGATGGGCGCACCCCGGGTCGTGGTCCACAACGCGCTCCGTTCCACCCGGGGCGGCATCCTGGAGCTGGACCCGGACGATCTGGAACGGAACTTCCGCGTCAACACCACGGCGCTGCTCTACCTCGCCCGCGAGACGATCCCGGCGATGCTGGAGGCCGGCGAGGGGGCGATCATGGTGACCGGCAACACCTCGGCCACAAGGGGTGGCAAGAATTTCGGCTTCTTCGCCTCGACCAAGGCGGCGCAGCGGATCCTGGCGGAGTCCATCGCGCGCGAGTTCGGCCCGCAGGGCATCCATGTTGCCTATTTCATCATCGATGCCGCCATCGACACGCCGCGCACCCGCGAGGAGCTGGCCCCCGGAAAGCCGGACGACTTCTTCGCGAAGCCCCCGGCGATCGCGGAGGAAATCTACCGCGTCGCCCACCAGGACCGCTCCGCGTGGTCCTTCCGCGTAGAGCTCCGCCCCTTCGGCGAAACCTGGTAGGTCAGGGCTTTCGAAACGGCGGTCACCCCGGCGGGAGCCGCAGGGAGATTCTGCCGGCGAGCCAGTCGCCGGTGATGTCGTCGGCCGGAACGCCCGCCGCGTCGGCCGCCGACATCCTTTTCCTCTGGAGCCACGCCTTCACCAGCGCATAGCCGAGGGAATATCCGGCGCTGCGAGGCCAGTCGGGATCGCCCCTTCTGCCGAACATCCAGGCGTCGTGGTCGTAATCCGGGTAATCCGGCGCTGACAAGAGCGGACGGGCGCGCTCCGCCATTTTCTTCATGGTCTCGCGGTCGAGAGACACGGCGTAGAAGGGCGTCGGCGCGCCGGCTTCTTCCTCGAAGCACTGGGCAAGACCCTCGCTGACGAAACGCCCGCCCAGAGTGTAGGTCTCGACGCCGGTTCGAAGCCGCGCCACATGGTGCAGCTCATGGGCGAGCGTGCCGAGAATCCTCTCGGAGCGCTCAGGATCGTACAAGCGTGGCGAACCGGGTTCGAAGGTAATCGTGATTCGGCCGGGACTGTTCGCGTAGCCGCAGAGCCCCCACTCCCGAAGCACCCATGCTTCGGGCGCTGCGACGATATCGAGGCGGTCCAGCGGGATAAGTTGTGCGACCCGCCGCCCGGCTGCCTCGAGTTCGCGCATGATGTCGTGCCAGAGCCCAGCCGGGATTTCGTCCATGGCGTCCAGCAGGCGGAACCGGATTGTCATGGCTCTCCCGGTCGGTGGCGTTCCGGATGATCGGGAAGACTTGCGAACGCCACTCTCCCGAGTGACTACTGGCGGAAGGCCACGAGCGAAAATGCCAATTTCGGAAACTGGCATGACGTGTCGGCATAGGCCGAACCGGCCGGGGATGGGCCCCGGATCGAAGTCCGGGGCGACGAGGGGGCCGCGGCCGGCGGCAGCCCGGCGAAAGGCAGCCGGTCCGGCAGGAGCGAGTCGCGCTCCTAGCCCGCATTTCTCACCAGGGTCATGGTCTGCCGGCCCGACAGCGCCGCCCTTCGGGTCGCGCCCAGGCGTCCGCCCGCGGCGGCGTAAACGCCGCCATCCAAACAAACTGCCGCGTTGCGCGCGGCGTCGCGGGCCTCAACCGTAGGCTGTGCTACGCTTTTCGGCCCGCTCCTTGCAGAGCGAACGCCTGGACAGCGACGCAGGCCGTGACCCTGGTGAGAAATGCGGGCTAGCCGGCGGCTGCCTCGAGAGTTGGTATCCGGGAAGTGTCCACTTTGCGCTCTGCAAGCGCCAGGTCGTAAATGCGTTGCAGATTCATCCAGAACCCGGCGCCGTTACCGAACAGCTTGCCGAAGCGAACCGCCATTTCGGCAGTGACCGGCTGCTTCTCATTGAGGATGTCGTACAGGGTCTGGCGGGATATCCCCAACGCCGCCGCAATGGCCGTCTTGCTCATGGAAAGCGCGGGCAGGATGTCTTCGCGGAGGATTTCCCCCGGATGAACGGGTTCTATGGAGGAGTGCCTCTCAATCATCGGTGGTAGTCCTCTATGTCAACATCGGTTGCGCCGTCATCGTCCCACCCGAAGGTGACGCGGAAGTTGGCTGTAAGGCGAACGGAGTATCGGCCTGCAAGGCCGCCTTTCAGCGGATGGAAATAGGAACCGGGATAGTTCATTTGCTCGGGCCTGTCGGCCGCCTCCAACGCAAAGAGGATTCGATGCAGCTTCCGCCTCCATTCAGCGTTCAACCCCTTCGTGTCGCCCTTGGTCCAGTAGTTCCGCAGTGCCTTGTGCCGGATGCTTCCGATCATCGAGACAGGCTCGCAGGATGCGGAATGTTTGTCAAGTATTGGCTTACAATTCGAGAGGTGTGAGTACGCGACGGCGCTGGCCTTCTTGCGCTTTTCGGCCCTTCAGCCTAACAGGGAGGGGCGAGATTGAGGGGGTTGGGTTCATGGCGGCAGTGCCGGTGCTGTCCGAGATTCCGGGGACGGTGTTCAAGATCGAGGTCGTGGTCGGCGACGAGGTGGCGGAGGACGATCCGGTGATCATCCTGGAGTCGATGAAGATGGAGATTCCGGTGGGCGCTCCCCGCGCGGGCCGAGTCGCCGAAATTCTGGTCGAGGAAGGCGAGGCGGTGGAAGAAGGCCAGGAAGTCGCCGTCGTCGAGGCCTGAGGCGGCCAAGGCCATGCCCGCCGACACACCTCCGTTCGGCAAGATCCTGATCGCCAATCGCGGCGAGATCGCCTGCCGCATCGCACGGACCGCGCGGCGCCTGGGCATAGGCACGGTGGCCGTCTATTCCGAGGCCGACGCCGGCGCCCTGCATGTACGCATGGCCGACGAGGCGGTCGCCATCGGCGGGTCCGCACCGTCGGAGAGCTATCTGGACGGCGCACGTATCGTCCGGACGGCGCTTGAGACCGGCGCGGAGGCGATTCATCCGGGCTTCGGTTTCCTCTCTGAGAACGCGGGCTTCGTAGAAGCCGTCGAGGCCGCGGGGCTGGTGTTCATCGGCCCCGGTGCGGCCGCCATCGCCGCCATGGGCGACAAGATCGAGAGCAAGCGCCTCGCGGAGCGGGCGGGCGTGCCCGTCGTGCCCGGCGACGCCGGCGAGATTGCGGACGCGGAAGCGGCCGTCGCCAGCGCGCGACGGATCGGCTACCCGGTGATGGTCAAGGCGTCCGCCGGGGGCGGCGGCAAGGGCATGCGCATTGCGCGCTCGGACGAGGAACTCCGACAGGAGTTCGGGTCGACCGTGAATGAGGCCGTGAGCGCCTTCGGGGACGGGCGCGTCTTCGTCGAGAAATATGTCGAGGAGCCGCGCCATATCGAAGTCCAGCTGCTGGCCGACGCACACGGCAATGCCGTCTATCTCGGCGAGCGCGAATGCTCGATCCAGCGCCGCCATCAGAAGGTGGTCGAGGAGTGCCCGAGCCCGTTCGTCGATGAGGCCCTGCGAGAGGAAATGGGCGCGCGCGCCGTCGCGCTTGCCCGCGCCGTCGACTACCGCTCGGCCGGCACAGTCGAGTTCATCGTGGACCGCGAGCGCAATTTCTACTTCCTGGAGATGAACACCCGCCTCCAGGTGGAACATCCGGTGACGGAGATGGTGACCGGCCTCGACCTCGTGGAACAGATGCTGCGCGTCGCAGCGGGCGAACCGCTTGCCTTCGGCCAGGCGGATATCCGCCTCGACGGCTGGGCCATCGAGGCGCGCGTCTATGCCGAGCGGCCGGAGCGCAATTTCGCGCCCTCCATCGGCCGGCTGGAAACCTTCCGGCCGCCGGCGGAGGAAGGCGGCGTGCGCATCGACACCGGCGTGGTCGAGGGCTCCGAGATCACCATGTTCTACGACCCGATGATCGCCAAGCTCGCCGCGCACGGTGCCACGCGGGAAGAGGCGCGGCTGCGGCTCGCCGGGGCGCTTGCGCGCTTTGCCATCGGCGGCGTCGGGCACAATATCGACTTCCTGGCCGCTATTGCGGACCGCCCGCGCTTCGCGGAAGGCCGGCTCAGCACGGCTTTCATCGACGAGGAGTTCCCGGAGGGCTACGACCCGGCGGGCGGGGCCGAAGCGCATCGTCGATTGTTTGCGGCCGTGGCCGCGGCGCTCGCGCACAGCGAGGCGGCTGCGTCGGGCGGCACGGTGCGCCGCGACTGGGCCGTCCTGTTCGAGGACGATGCGGCCACGGTAGCGGTGGAGCCGGACGGAGACGGCCTCAGGCTGGAGATCGACGGCGGTCCGGCGCAGCTGGAAGGCGCCCGCCCGCCGGGCGGGACGCATTTCGAGGGACGGTTCGACGGCGAGGCGGTTGCGGTGCGGGTCGAGGAGGACGGCGCCGGCTGGCTGTTGTCCTTCCGGGGCGCGCAGGCAAAGGTGCGGGCGGTGCCGCCGCGCGTCGGGGACTTCGCGCGGCTGATGCCGAAAAAGGCGCCGCCGGACACCTCGAAAGTGCTGCTTTCGCCCATGCCGGGGCTGCTGGTCTCGCTGGCGGTCGCGGAAGGCGACGAGGTCGAGGCCGGGCAGACGCTCGCCGTGGTCGAGGCGATGAAAATGGAGAACGTGCTGCGCGCCGAGCGGCCGGGACGGGTCAAGTCCGTCCCCGCCGCCGCCGGCGACAACCTCGCTGCCGACCAGCCGATCCTCTATTTCGAGTGAAGCGGCGGCGCGAAAAAGGGAGCCTCGCCATGCCGGAAGATCGCCACAGTTTCATGGGCCTCGCACTCGAGGAAGCGGAGCGGGGAAAGGCGGAGGGCAATGTCCCGGTCGGCTCCGTCATCGTGCGCGGCGGCGAGGTTGTCGGGCGCGGGCGCAACCGCGTCGCCTCGGACCGTGACCCGACCTGCCATGCCGAGGTGGACGCGCTCCGGGACGCCTGCCGCAACCTCGACAGTCCGGACCTTTCGGGCGCCGCCTGCTACACCACGATCCCGCATCTGCGATGCTAAGTCATTGATAACGCGCTTGTTTTTCCTCGTGCAATCGCAGGTTTGGGACGGAAATGCAACTGCGTTTTCCCCCGCCTGCAACAGGATGCAGGAGGAGAACGCATGTCAACTGTCCGCCTCACGGAGAGCCGGGTCGAGGCCCTCGGACCCCGAAGGTCGCCATACGATATCCGCGACGCCGAACTGAAGGGCTTCGGCGTCCGCGTCCTGCCCTCGGGGGCGAGGCGCTTTTTCATCCACAGCCAGCACGAAGGCCGGCGCATCTGGAAGACCGTCGGCGACGCCGGTTGCCTGGGGCTCGGCGAGGCGCGCCTGCGCGCAAAGGAATTCCTTGCCGCAATCAGGCGCGACGAGACGCCCGCCCCGCCGGAGGAAAGACTCTTCGAGGTCGTGGCCGAGGAAGTCTTCGCCCGATACGGGCGGCACTGGAAGCCAGGCACGCGCAAGGTCAACCGGAACTACCTGCGCAGCACGATCCTTCCATGGTTCGCCGGGCGGAATATCTCCGATATCGACCGGCAGGACGTGCAGCGCTGGGTCGCGTCGCTGCACGCAACGCCGGTGGCGGCCGACCGGTCCGTGCCGATCCTTTCCGTCATCATGGGCCAGGCCGAGCTCTACGGCTACCGCCCGGAAGGGAGCAATCCCTGCACCGGCATCCGCCGCTACCGGCGCAAGGGACGGGAACGGTTCCTGTCGGAGCCGGAGCTTCACCGTCTCGCGCTCGTGCTGGACAGCCATGAGGCGCGGTATCCGCGCGAGACGGCGTTCGTGCGCCTGCTGCTGCTGACCGGCTGCCGCAAGAACGAGATAAGGACCCTGCAATGGTCCGACTACAGGGAGAGGCGCCTGTTCCTGCGCGACGGCAAGACGGGACCCCGGACGGTCTGGTTGTCCTCGCCCGCACGCCATGTCCTGGACGGCCTTCCCCGTCGCGGTCGTTGGGTCTTTCCTTCGCCCCGGATAGCGGGCCCGGTGTCTTCGACGTTCCTTGAAGATTTCTGGTTCCGGGTGCGCCAGCGGGCGGGCATTGACGATGCCCGGCTTCACGACTGCCGTCACACATACGCGAGCATCGCCATCATGGCAGGCGAGAGCGTCACGACCACGGCACGGCTGCTCGGGCACAACGACGCGCAGACGACGCTGAAATACGCCCATCTCTCCGACCGCTCGGTCCGGGAAGCCTCGGACGCCCTCGCCGACCTTCTCGGGAGCTGACCGATGCCGAGGCGAAAAAGGCTGACCGATGCCGGCATTGCGAGGCTCCGGGCCGGAGCGCGCGAATATACGGTTTGGGACACACAGGTCGCCGGTCTCGGGGTCAGGGTCCGATCCTCCGGCAGCAAGACCTGGGTCTATCACCGCAAGACGGAAAGAGGGGTGCGGAAGACGTCCTTCGGTCCGGCGGCGTTGCGAAAGGTCGAGGATGTGCGCCGCGAATGTCTGGCGGCGGCAGCTGTGACGGACAATGCGGACGGAGATGCCCGGGGCGCTCGCAGGGAGACGCCGCTGTTCGGCGATTTCGTCGCCGGCCCGTGGAAGGAAGCCCATTACGACCGTTACAAGCCTTCCACGCAAAGGAACTATCGCAGCCTGCTGAAACACCGGTTGCTTCCGGCCTTCGGGTCCCGCCGCCTCGACCGCATCACCCGCATCGGCGTGTTGCGCTGGTTCGAGAAATTCAGCAGGACCGCGCCTGGATACGCCAACAAGGCATTGAACCTGCTTGGACAGATATTCGGCCATGCCATCGCCTGCGGGCATGTCGGGACCAATCCGGCGCGGGGCATTCGCCGCAATCCCGGCCGGAAACTCACGCGCTTCCTCTCCCGCGAGGAGATCGCCCGCCTCCATGAGACCCTCGACCGGTATGCGCAGGGGACGGCGTCGCAGGCGCAGCAGGCCGACATCATTCGTCTGCTGCTGCTGACCGGCTGCCGCAAGAACGAAATCGTGCGCCTCCGCCGGGAGGAGGTCAGAGAGGACCGAATCGAACTCGCCGATGGAAAGACGGGACCGAGAACCGTCCTGCTGAATGCGCCGGCCAGGCAGATCGTCGAGCGCCGCATGGCCGAGGGAAACAGTCCCTGGGTGTTCCCCTCCATCCTTGATCCGTCGCGGTCCCGAGGCCGCGAGGTCTCCCTCTGGTTTCGCGTAAGGCGCGAGGCCGGCATTCAGGATGTGCGCCTGCACGATCTCCGTCATACCGTCGCCAGCCAGGCGGCGATGAACGGCGTTTCCCTGCCCGTTGTCGCCCGCCTGCTCGGGCACTCCAATGTCCGCATGACCATGCGCTACGCCCATGTCGGGGACCGTGAGATCGAGGCGGCCGCGGAACGGGTCGGACAGGCCGTTGCGCACCTGATGGAAGGCAGGGCAAGCACGTCAGACGTACGAACTCGCTGAATGTTGGCGCCCGTGGCGACCGGACGGCACTATCGGCCTCATAGGCGACTGGCAGCATCCGGGACGGTTTCCAACGCTCCAGCTCCGATTCGAAGATGAAGCCGCGCATGTCTGCTTGGGCAATGAACCGGCTGCCGACCGTGCTGCGCTGAAGTTCAACGCCCCTTGTATTGCGACTCAGCGCTATAGCTATATCCTGTCCTGCGAGGAACCGGGTGCGCATTATGACAGGGTTGTGCGCCACGCCCTTGATCGGATTGCCCGCGATATGGTCGCAGGCGCAGGCATGATTGAGTATCTGCGCCAGCAGGTGGAGAGCGACGTTCGCCGGTCTCGACTTCGGCGACGGCCCCGGACGCGGCCGCCAGACAGTCGCGGCGCACATCCTCGACCCTGCGAAGCGCCGTCGGGCCGAACGACATCTTCCGCAATCCGTCGACCGCCTTGCGGTGGTAGACGAAGGTCCGGCTGCCGGAAGGACGGGCGCGTACGCCGAGCCC
>Ga0209020_1003711_pt1 | contig 9930 bp, 10 predicted proteins | sample PinacodermBB_FD_187298 | JGI IMG/M metagenome (GOLD analysis project Ga0209020, IMG submission 187298) | Host-associated microbial community of the marine sponge Aplysina aerophoba from Gulf of Piran - sponge pinacoderm, lysed by bead... | ecosystem: Host-associated > Porifera > Sponge >...
TTCCTCGCGTGGTGCCCGCCACTGCTCGTCATCGCGCCTTGCCGACGACGAAAAATCCTGCGCAACTTATGCCAGGTATTTACGGGACACGACACTAGCGTTTCCTCAACGCGATCCAGGCTTCGAGGCGTTCACGGATGACCCGTTCATACCCTTGGTCGCCGGGTTCGTAATAGCGGCGGCCCGCGAGCTCGGACGGCAAGTGTTCCTGTTCCGTGACCTGGCCGGGTTCGTCGTGCGGATAGCGGTAGTCCGCGCCGTAGCCCAGGGCCTTCATGAGCCCGGTGGGTGCGTTGCGCAGGTGGAGCGGGGTGGGCAGCGTGCCGTGCTCGCGCACGTCGCGGGTGGCCTCCAGCAGGGCGCGGTAGGCGGCGTTGGACTTGGGTGCGGTGGCCAGGTAGGTGGCCGCCTGACTCATGGGAATCCGGCCCTCCGGCAGACCCACGAAGTGCACCGCGTCCCTGGCGGCCACGGCCACCTGGAGGGCGCGCGGATCGGCATTGCCCACGTCCTCGGCGGCGAAGATGACCATGCGCCGGCATAGGAAGAGCGGGTCCTCGCCGGCCTCGATCATCCGTACCATCCAGTAGACGGCGGCGTCGGGGTCGCTGCCGCGCAGGCTCTTGATGAAGGCCGAGATGAGGTTGTAGTGCTCCTCGCCGGACTTGTCGTAATGCAGTGGCGAGACCTGCAGCGCCTGTTCCACGTGGTTCAGCTCGATACGCTGCGCGCCGCCCGCGCCGCCCGCCAGCGTGGCGGCCCCCTCCAGGCCATTGAGCGCGACCCGCGCGTCACCCTGCGCCCGCTGCACCAGCAAGGCGCGCGCCTCGCCATCGATCTCCATGTCCGTGTCCCACAGCCCCCGGCCGCGCTCGGCCAGGGCGCGGGTGATGACTTGGTCGAGGGTGTCCTCGGTCAAGGGATGGAGCACGCACACCCGGCACCGGGACAGGAGCGGGGAGATGAGCTCGAATGAGGGGTTCTCGGTGGTGGCGCCGACGAGGGTCAGGAGCCCCGCCTCGACGTGCGGCAGAAAGGTGTCCTGCTGCGACTTGTTGAAGTGATGGATCTCGTCCACCAGGAGCACGACCGGGACCGCGCCGCGCTGCAGGCGCCGGGCGTCGGGGAGGATCTTCTTGAGGTCGCGGGTGCCGGAGCTGACCGCGGAGAAATGGATGCAGTGGGCATGGCACGCGTCCGCCAGGAGGCGTGCCAGCGTGGTCTTGCCGCAGCCCGGCGGCCCCCACAGGATGATGGACTGGAGCCGGCCGCTGTCGGCCATGCCGCGCAGCAGCTTGCCGGGGCCGAGCAGGTGTTCCTGGCCCAGCACGTCGTCCAGCCGGGCCGGGCGCATGCGCTCAGCCAGCGGCGCGTTGCCGCCGCTGGCCGAGCGGGGACTCACGGTGTCGAAGAGGTCCACGAATCACAGTCCGTGCCGCGCGGGCGACGGGAGGGGTGCGTTGGTGGAAGCGGGCGCGAAGTCGGCGGCCCGATCCCGGCGGCGAGTTCGTACGTCAGCGGGCGGCGCGCCCGGTGGCATTCAGCGCGACACCCGCGGCCGGCGGTCTTCCTCCAGACGGGCGCGTTTGCCCGAGAGGTTCCGCAGGTAGTACAGCTTGGCCCGGCGCACCCGGCCCTGGGTGACCACTTCGACCTTGTCGATGCGCGGCGAGTGGAGCGGAAAGATGCGTTCGACGCCGACCCCGTAGGAGGTCTTGCGCACGACGAAGGTCTCGCGGTTGCCGCTCCCGGAGATGGCGATGACCACGCCCTCGAAGACCTGGATGCGCTCCTTCTCGCCTTCGATGATGCGCACGTGCACGCGCACGCGTTGCCCGGGCTTGAGCGCCGGCATTTCCCGCGTGTGCTCCTGTTCGATCTGGTCAATGACGTTCATTGAACACTTCCTTTCAGCCAGTATGTCCCAGTATACGATCCAGCATGATGGCGGAGGCGGCTCGTACGGAAAGATGATTGTAGTCGTCCCGGCCCGCGACAGGTTCGAGAATCAGGTCCGAACGGGCAAAGACGGCATCCGCCAGCCCCCAGCCCGTTCCCAGCAGGATCATGCAAGGGACATCGTCCATTATTAGCATTTCCCGCATCTTTCCAAAAGTTGTGCGTTCCCTTCCGGCGACGGTACGCGCGGAGGTCGCCACCAGCCGGGGAGCAGTGCCGCATTCCGCCCGCACTTGCGCCACCGCGTCGTCCAGGGTGTGGCACACCCGCGCCAGGGAGAGTGCTTCCCTGCGCGTGCTGTTGTAGGCGCTGCCGTAGCCGCGCTCCCAATGATCGATGATCCGGGTCGCCAGCAACTGGAGCGTCTTCACCGGGTTCACCACGTAGAAGCCCTTCACGCCGTAGGTGCGGCAGGTACGGGCGATGTCGTGGATGTCCAGATTGGTGATGGACGAGGTCACCGTGTCGCCGCGGCGGTCGGACACCGGGTGGTGCAGCAGTGCCACGTAAACGTCCGCCAAGGGAATCCCGGCCGCCGTCGGGGCCTTCGCCAGCAGGTCCGGCCGTGCCCGCGCGGTGGTCTCCATGCTCGTCCGGCGGCGCCAGCGCCGGATCTTCTCATGGTCGCCGGACAGCAGCACCTCCGGCACCTTCATGCCCCGGTACTCCGCGGGGCGGGTGTACTGCGGATACTCCAGAAGGCCCTCGACAAAGGAGTCGTCGCGCGCGGAATTCTCGTTCCCCAGCACTCCCGGCACCAGCCGCGTCACCGCGTCGATGACGGCCAGGGCGGGGATCTCGCCGCCGCTCAAGGTGTAGTCGCCGACGGACACCATGTCGTCGGCGTAGGCTGCCACCCGTTCGTCGAACCCCTCGTAGCGGCCGCAGACCAGGATCACTTCCCGGTCCTCCAGGAGTCGCGCGGCGGCGGCCTGGTCGAAGACGCGTCCGCGCGGGGAAAGCAGCACCACCCGAGGCTTCGTCAGCCGGCTTCGGCAGTCCTCGATGGCTTCGATGACGGGCTCCGGCTTGAGCACCATGCCCTGGCCGCCGCCGTAGGGGTAGTCGTCGGTGACGCGGTGCCGGTCCCGTGCGTATTGGCGCAGGTCCACCAGGTCGATGGACACGAGATCCTTTTCCCGGGCGCGCTTCAGGATGCTGTGCGCCAGGGGCGACTCGAAGATGTCGGGAAAGAGCGTGATGACCGAGAAGTGCATCGAAACGGTTCCTCGCCCGCTCGTTCCATGCACGAACGGTCAGAGGTCCAGGAGTCCGTCGGGCGGGTCGATGGTGATGGTCCCTTCGACGACGTCGATGTGCCGGACTACCTCCGGGATCGCGGGGACCAAGTGTTCCCGCTCGGCGCCGGCCACCACCAGCAGGTCGCCGCCCTGCTTCGCCCATATCCGGGTCACCGTGCCGACGCGTCCGCCGCCGGCGTCCCGCACCTCGAAACCCACCACTTCCGCATAGTAGTACTCTGACGAGCCGAGCGGCGCGAGCCGCTCGGCGGGCACCGACAGCCTGTACCCCACCATGTTTCGCGCCGCGTCCATGTCGTCGATGCCCCGAAGCTTGACGAGCGCGAACCCTCGGTGGGGTTTGGCCTGCTCCAGGTCAACGGTGAGCCGGCTCTCCCCCCGCGTCAACTCCACCTGGGCGCTCGAATAGAGCGTACGGCCCTCCGGGTTGAACAGCCGCACGCGCACCCAGCCGGCCACGCCGTGCGTGCCCGCGATGTCGCCCAGGGCGATCTGCTGAATGGACAACGGGAAAGGGAAGGGCTACTGCTCGTCGACGATCTCGAGGACGACCTTCCGGTGGGTCCGCGCGGCCGCGGCGTTCAGTATCGTGCGCAGGGACTTGGCGGTGCGGCCCTGCTTACCGATGACCCGCCCCAAGTCTTCCTGGGCGACCTTGAGCTCCAGCACGGAGGCGTCGTCTTCCTGCGTCTCCGTGACTTCCACGGCGTCGGGGCGGTTCACGATGGATTCCGCCAGGTACTGTACCAGTTCCTTCAAGAAGCCTGTCTCCTGGAGCGCGGACGTTGGCAGGGCTGTGGGCACGCGTCGCCCGGGACGGGCCTATTCCTTGGGCGCCTCTCCGGTTTCCGCTTCGGTTGGACTCTCCGCCGGGGTCGCGTCTTCCGCCGCGGCCGGGGTCTCCGCCGGGGCCGGGGTCTCCGCCGGGGCCGGGGTCTCCGCCGGGGTCGGGGCTTCCGCTTCGGCCGGACTCTCCGCGGAGGTCTCCGCCGCGGGGGTCTCCGCCGCGGGGGGCTCCGCCGTCGCGCTCTCCGTCACCGCGGGGCTCTCCGTCACCCCCTCCGCCGCCTCTGTCACGGCCTGGCTCTCCGCCGCCTCCGTCACCGCCGCGCTTGCCGTCGCCGCCGCGGGCGTCGCGCCGGTCTCGGCACTCTCCGCGACCGCTCCTGCTTCCTTGGCGGCCCGCCTGATGAGGTTGCGCACCGTCTGGGTCGGCTGCGCTCCCTTCTGAATCCAGTCGCTGACCTTGGCCTGATCCAGTTTCAGGGTGGCCGCGGGGGTCCGCGGATCGTAGGTGCCCAACTGCTCGATAAATCTTCCGTCGCGCGGGTCGCGCGCGTCCGCCACCACGATGCGGTAATACGGCCGCTTCTTGGCGCCGTGCCGGCTCAGTCTGATCTTTACGCTCATACGGGTTTGTTCCTTGCGGTCCTTTCTGTAAACCAACCTTTTTAGTTCATTGGAACGGCGTTGACAACCGGTTCATGAGCCCGCGGCGCTTGCCGCCGGACTTCTTCATCCGCTGCATCATCTTCCTCATCTCCATGTACTGCTTCATGAGCCGGTTGACGTCCGTCACGCTGGTGCCGCTTCCGTCGGCGATGCGCCGGCGCCGGCTGCCGTTCAGCAGCGCGGGGTTGCGGCGTTCCTTGAGCGTCATGGAGTTGATGATGGCCTCCACCCGCTTGAGTTCCTTCTCCGCCTGGCCCATGTCCACCTGCTGAGTCAACTTGCGGCCCCCGGGCACCATGTCCAGCAGGCTCCCGATGGAGCCCATCTTCTTGATGGCCTGCATCTGGGTCTGGAAGTCCTCCAGGGTGAACTCGCCCTTGCGCATGCGCTGCTCGAGCTTCGGCGCGGCCTTCTTGTCGACGGCCTGTTCCGCCTTCTCGATCAGCGACAACACGTCGCCCATGCCCAAGATGCGCGACGCCATGCGGTCCGGGAAAAAGGGCTCCAGCGCGTCCGCCTTCTCCCCGACCCCGACATAGAGCACCGGCTTGCCCACCACCGACCGCACCGAGAGCGCGGCGCCGCCGCGGGCATCGCCGTCCATCTTGGTAAGGACCACGCCGGTGAGGTCGAGGGCGTCGTTGAAGCCCTGGGCCTGGTTGACCGCGTCCTGGCCGATCATGGCGTCGACGGTAAGGATGGTGTTGCGCGGCTCCAGCGCGGCGCGGATCTCCACCAGCTCCTGCATCATCTCCTCGTCGATCTGGAGCCGCCCGGCGGTGTCGACGATCAGCACGTCGCACAGCCGCTGGTTCGCCTTGTCCACGGCGGCGCGGCAGATGTCCAGCGGCGCGTCGTTCTCGCCCGATTCGTACACCGGCAGCCCGTTCTCGTCACACAGGGTGCGCAGTTGCTCCCGCGCCGCCGGCCGGTACACGTCCGCCGACACGAGATAGGGTGCGCGCTTCTGCTGTTTCTTGAGGTGCAGCGCCAGCTTCACGGCGGTGGTAGTCTTGCCCGACCCCTGGAGCCCCACCAGCATCAGCACCACCGGCTGCCGCCCCTTGAGGTCCACCTGCGCGGCCTCGCCGCCGAGGATCTTGATCAGCTCCTCCCGGACGATCTTGATGAGCTGCTGGTCCGGCGTCAGGCTCTGGAGCACGTCCTGCCCCATGGCCTGGGACCGGACCGAGTCCGTGAAGCTCTTCACCACCTTGAAGTTGACGTCCGCCTCCAAGAGCGCCGTGCGCACCTCGCGCAACGACTCCGCCACGTTGGCCTCGGTGATCCGCCCGTGCCCCCGCAGCCGCTTGAAAGTCTGCTCCAGCTTGTCGGTGAGGTTCTCGAACATGGGTCCGTCACTGTATCCAATCCGGTTCCGAAGTCAAGCCGCCGGTCCGGGCCTCGACTTGCCGGGCGGTACAGAAAAAAAGGCCTGGAGCCCCACTCCGGAGACTCCAGGCCTTTGAGCTGCCGCAACGGCAGGGTTGTTACATCATGCCGCCCATTCCACCCATGCCGCCCATTCCACCCATGCCGCCGCCCGGAGGCATGGCGGGCATGGCGGGCTTGTCGTCGGGCTTCTCGGCGACCATGGCCTCGGTGGTGAGCAGGAGGCTCGCGATGGACGCGGCGTTCTGCAGCGCCGTCCGTACCACCTTGGTGGGGTCGATGATGCCGGCCTTCAGCAAGTCCTCGTAGGTCTCGGTGGCGGCGTTGAGGCCCATGCTGCCCTTGCTGGCCTTCACCTGCTGGAGGGCGATGGAGCCGTCGATGCCGGCGTTGTTGGCGATCCGGCGGAGCGGCTCTTCCAGCACGCGCTTGACGATGTTGATGCCCACCTGCTCCTCGTCGGAGGCCTCGATACCCTCGAGGGACGGGATCGAGCGCAGCAGCGCCACGCCGCCGCCCGGCACGATGCCTTCCTCCACCGCCGCGCGGGTCGCGTGCAGGGCGTCCTCCACGCGCGCCTTCTTCTCCTTCATCTCGATCTCGGTGGCCGCGCCCACGTTGATGACGGCGACGCCGCCCACGAGCTTGGCGAGCCGCTCCTGGAGCTTCTCACGGTCGTAGTCGGAGGTGGTCTCCTCGATCTGCGCGCGGATCTGCTTGATGCGCCCTTCGATGTCGTCCTTGGAGCCGGCGCCGTCCACGATGGTGGAGTTTTCCTTGTCCACCACCATCCGCTTGGCCTGGCCGAGATCCTGCAGGGTGACGTTCTCGAGCTTGATGCCCAGCTCCTCGGCGATAAGCTTGCCGCCGGTCAGGATGGCGATGTCTTCCATCATGGCCTTGCGGCGGTCGCCGAAGCCCGGCGCCTTTACCGCCACGCAGTGCAGCGTGCCGCGGATCTTGTTGACCACGAGGGTGGCCAAGGCTTCGCCCTCGATGTCCTCGGCGAGGATCACGAAAGGCTTGCCGGTCTTGGCGATCTGCTCCAGCACCGGCAGCAGGTCCTTCATGTTGGAGAGCTTCTTCTCGTGGATCAGCAGGTAGCAGTCGTCCAGCACGCACTCCATGCGCTCCGGATCGGTCACGAAGTAGGGGGAGAGGTAGCCGCGGTCGAACTGCATGCCCTCCACCACCTCCAGGGAGGTCTCCAGGCCCTTGGCCTCCTCCACGGTGATGACGCCTTCCTTGCCGACCTTGTTCATGGCCTCGGCGATGACCTCGCCGATGGTGGGGTCGTTGTTCGCCGCGATGGTGCCCACCTGGGCGATTTCCTTGGGGTCCTTGGTCTCCTTGGACAGACTCTTCAGGGACTCGGTGACCTTTTCCACGGCCGTCTCGATGCCGCGCTTGATGGCCATGGGATCGTGTCCGGCCACGACCATCTTGAGCCCTTCGGCGAAGATCTGCCGCGCCAGCACGGTGGCCGTGGTGGTGCCGTCGCCGGCCACGTCGGACGTCTTGCTGGCGACTTCCTTCACCATCTGGGCGCCCATGTTCTCGAACCTGTCTTCCAACTCCACTTCCTTGGCGACGGTGACGCCGTCCTTGGTCACGTTGGGCGCGCCGAAAGACTTGTCGATGACGACGTTCCGGCCCTTGGGGCCGAGCGTCACGGTCACCGCGTCAGCCAGAATGTTGACGCCGCGGACGATGGCTTCTCGGGCATCCTGCTCGAACTTGACGATTTTCGCTGCCATTGGGTCCTCCTTGACAAAACGTGGGGTTTATTGCTCGACGATGCCGAGGATGTCGTCCTCGCGCATGATGATGTGCTCTTCGCCGTCCAGTGTGATCTCGGTGCCGGCGTACTTGCCGAACAGCACCCGGTCGTTCACTTTCACGTCCAGCGGAGTGACCTTGCCGCCGTCCTCGGCCTTGCCCTTGCCCACCGCGACGACCTGACCCTCTTGGGGCTTTTCCTTCGCCGCGTCGGGGATGATGATGCCGCCCGCGGTCTTCTCTTCTTCCTCGATCCGCTTGACGATGACCCGGTCCTGTAAGGGCCTGATGCTCATGTTCGCTCCTCCTCTTTTTAAGTATCGCCTGCAAGATTCCGATACACTCGATACACCGATAGACACGCACCAAGCGGTGCGGCGGTAAATCTAAGCACGGTCCCGGCACTGTCAAGGGGGTGTGGATGACTTTTGTCGGAAATCGGATGCCGCCACGGGTCCCGCGGCGCCCGTCCGCCGTTTGCCGTGCCATCGGAAACTTGACAGAATGGCGTGCAATACCCTGCAAGACGTGATGAAACTCCTCAAACCGCCGCCCCTCAGGCCCGGCGACACCATCGGGGTCCTTGCCCCAGCCGGAGCCGTGTACGAGGACCTCCTGGCCAAGGGCGTCCACGCGCTGGAGTCGCGCGGGTTCCGTGTACTGCTCGCCGAGGGAATCCTCGCGCGCAAGGGCTACCTGGCCGGGAGCGAACGGCAGCGCGCGGCAACGCTGGAGAGCTTTTTCCTGCGGGACGACATCGCGGCCATCTTCTGCGCCCGCGGCGGGTTCGGCTCGATCCAGCTTCTGCCGGCTCTCGACGCCGAGCTCATTCGCACCCACCCCAAGATCTTCGTCGGCTTCAGCGACGTGACCGCCCTGCTCAACTGGATGTCCCAGAGCTGCGGCATCGTGGCCTTCCACGGGCCGATGGTCGCCGTCGAGTTCGCCGGTCAGCTCGAAGGCGGGGTGACCAGCAATTTCTGGGATGCGCTCACCGGAAAACGGCGGCTGTGGCAGATCAAGGGCACGGGCGTGCTGCGCGGCGGCAACGGACCGGCGCGGGGACCGTTGGCCGGAGGATGCCTCTCGGTGCTGGTGACCACTCTCGGGACGCCGTACGAGATCGATACCGCGGGGAAGATCGTTTTTCTGGAGGACGTGGGCGAGCGGCCCTACCGCATCGAACGCATGCTGACCCACCTGCGCATGGCGGGAAAGCTGGACGGCGTCGCCGGCGTGGTGACCGGCGCCTTCAACGACTGCGACACCGGCGCCGAGCGGGACGTCACCGAGGTCCTGGCCGACGTTTTCGCCGACGCTCCCTACCCAGTGGTGACGGGTCTGCCCTGCGGCCACGCCACCCCGAACACACTGCTTCCCATCGGGCTCGACGCCGAGCTGGACGGCCGCAACGGCGTGCTGATGCTGGTGGAACCCGCGACCCGGGCGGCGTGCTGATGCGGGCGGCGCGCCACGTCGGCCAAGGGCACGGCGCGCGAGCGTGGCGCGCGCTCGACGCGACCTGCCGGCGAGGCGTGTCCGAAGGCGTTGCGCCCGGCATCGTGATGCTGGTGGGCAACAGCCACGAAATCCTCTTTCATCGCGCCTACGGCAGCCGGGCGCTGGTCCCCACGCGGTTGCCGATGCTGCCCGACACCGTGTTCGACGTAGCCTCGCTCACAAAGCCCATCGCCACCACCACCGCCATGATGCTGCTGGCGCGGGATGGGCGGGTGCGCTTGGATGACCCGGTGAGCGCCGTCGTCCCCGAGTTCAGCGAAGGCGCCAAGTCCGCGGTGACGTTCCGCCAACTCCTGAACCACACGTCGGGCCTTCCGGCATGGAAGCCATACTACGAGGCCGCGCCGCACGTCGTTCCCGCCCCTCTCACCAGCGGCACAGTTCCCGTCTCCGGCAGCGTCCGCCCTGTCCCCGGCAGTGCCCACCCTGTCTCCGGCATTCCCGCGAAAGCGGCTGTGTCAAAACCGATGAGGCACAGCCCCCCCGAGTCGTCATTCCCGCGGAAGCGGGAATCCAGGGGTGGCGAGGCGGGGAAACGCTTCAGTAGTGCCCCACCACCGCCCCT
>Ga0209020_1003718_pt1 | contig 9906 bp, 6 predicted proteins | sample PinacodermBB_FD_187298 | JGI IMG/M metagenome (GOLD analysis project Ga0209020, IMG submission 187298) | Host-associated microbial community of the marine sponge Aplysina aerophoba from Gulf of Piran - sponge pinacoderm, lysed by bead... | ecosystem: Host-associated > Porifera > Sponge >...
TCAATGTAAAAGTCCGATAATATGTATTATGTTACATAAACTTACTTTATACAAAGATCGCATTTTAACCCTGAATTGGAAAGGAATTTTGTCATCTCTATTTTGATTATCAATGGTCCCAACTTAAACATCTTGGGCAAACGAGAAACACATCATTATGGCATTTTAGACTTAAATGCCATTGAGCAAAAGTGTAATGAACTGGCGAAAGAACTCGGAACTGAATTGGAGTTTATTCAATCAAACCATGAAGGGTCACTCGTTGATTCCATTCAACTCGCTCAGGATAAACACCAAGGTATTATTATTAATGCCGGAGCCTACACGCATACTTCAGTAGCAATTGTGGATGCGGTCTTGGGAGTGAAACTTCCTGTTATTGAAGTTCACTTGTCAAACATTTACAAGCGCGAATATTTTCGACACCACTCATACCTTTCACCCGTAGCTATCGGTGGAGTGTTTGGTTTTGGAGCAACAAGTTACTTATTAGCACTCAGGGCTATGGTTGACTATCTCGGTCGCTGAATAAGTCAAATTTTACTATCGCAGCGGAATTTAACTTGAAGATTCACCCACTTTAACTCTGATATAGCCAGTAAGTGTTATTTCTTCGGCTTGACACGCTGACTGAACGGTATGCTCAGGGTTGATAACAAACTTTTGGTTGATTAAGGTTTCTTCGGCAAGATATTTTCTAATTCCACCCTCAACAATTTTCTGAACTATTCCCTCTGGTTTGCCCGCATCAAGTGCTTTTTGCCGTAGAATTTGCTTCTCACGGCGAAGTGTATCAGGCGCCACTTCGGCTTCAGAAAGAGCAACCGGATTAGTCGCAGCCACATGCATTGCCACCTGCTTACCAAGTTCTGTTTGCGGTCCGTCGTAAGACACGAGAACGGCAATTTTTCCCATTCCATCTTCAACAGAGGTATGGACATAGCTTGCAATATTCATTCCGGATAATTTTTCCAATCGTGAAACCGATAGATTTTCTCCTAATGTCGTGATCTTATCGGTCACCTCTTCGGCTAGCTCTTTACCAGTAGGTTTTGCCGCAAGCAACTCATCAAGGCTATTTGACTCAAGTGCCGTTCGTCGAACTAAATCAACTAATTTACGAAATTCAATATTCTTGGCTACGAAGTCAGTTTCAGAATTGACTTCAACGATGACTCCAGTACTGCCCTCTACATAAACTCCCACGAGACCATCAGCGGCGCTCCTAGAAGATTTTTTGGCAGCTTTTGCCTTGCCCTTGGACCGCAACCAGTCAATAGCAGCTTCGATATCCCCATTAGTTTCTTTCAAGGCATTTTTGGCATCCATTATACCTGCTCCAGACTGAGCACGTAATTCTTTAACCATTGCTGCAGTGATACTCATGTTCCTGTCTTTCTTTTTGTCAGTTAATTTGTCTAACTTGTCAATATATATAGAAATAATGAATAATTGAGTGAGTTTCTAAAGCACTCAAAAATTAGCTTTTATTGTCCAAGGTCGTCGATTCCGAAATTGATTCACTCTGAGGTTTGACCTCTTCTTTATTTGCCTCTAGCTGTGGAGCGGATTCTGGTGTATCCGTTTGTCGGTCCGTCTCCTTTGATTTAGATCCTTCAATAGTATCAGAAACTTTTTCCTTGGCACGGCTACCACTTTCCTCATTCTGGATGTCCGAATCGGATTTAGAAGCTTCAGCAATGGCTGTTTCATCATCAGACTTTGACTTGTTTGAGCCTTTAGTTTTTTTGGCTTTGCTATCAGAAGGCTTAGATTGTTGTGCGCTTGGCTTCACTTGGGCTTCTGCTATCTGTTCTTCCTGACTCGCTTTTGTTTTATCCTTCGCTGGTTCCGTTTCAGGGGCATTTGCGGTTTCCGCTTTACCCCCCTCTTCTTGGTCTGCCAAACTTTCTTCTATTTCTTGTTCAGTAATTTCAAGGCCAGCTTGACCCAATTCCTTATTGATTCCTTCAATGACAGCTTTTGAAACTAAGTCGCAGTAGAGAGCTATTGCTCGTGTTGCGTCATCATTACCAGGAATAATGTGAGTTATTCCCTCTGGAGGGCAGTTTGTGTCAACAATGGCAACGACAGGAATATTGAGTTTGTTGGCTTCAGCAATGGCTAAACTTTCTTTTTTGACATCAATAACAAAAAGAATATCAGGCAAAAATTTCATATTCCTGATACCTCCATGTGAAGCTTCAAGTTTGGCTTGTTCTCTGAGCATCCCAAGGCGCTCTTTTTTGGTAAGACCTTCCAAACCTTCCTTGATTCTCTCATCCAGTTCATCAAGCCGTGATATTGAGTTTGAAACAGTTTTCCAATTCGTCAGAGTTCCACCTAACCAGCGGTGGTTGACGTAATGTTGAGCGCTTTTTTTTGCGGCATCTTCAATAGGCAATTGGGCTTGCCGTTTAGTACCAACGAAGAGAACACTTCCCCCTTTAGAAACAACATTTTCAATTTCAGCCAAAGCTCTACGCATAAACACAACTGTTTGAGTTAAATCAATAATGTGAATGCCATTTCTTTTGCTGTGGATGTAACCATTCATTCGAGGGTTCCATCGATGGGATTGATGCCCAAGATGAACACCGACTTCTAATAAAGATCTGAGAGTAAATTTAGGCGTAGCCATTTTTTTCCTTTCCGGTTTATTCCTCAACGGGAGGTAGACGCTTGCAACCGGTGGATTCAAAACTATTGAACCCGGCTCCCGTTTGTGTAATAAAAAATTGTAAACAGACAAATAGAACTTGATGTGCTGATTTCAACAATGACTTGGTTAACAAAAATACAATCATGGCTGAACCAAATTCAAAGACATCAAATGCAAATTATTGTTGTATGGCATTTTCTAGTAGCAGTAGATTTTCTCGAGTCCGTAACAGCTTGCCACTAGTCAAGGTAAACGATGTGATGGCTTGATTCCACTGGGTTATTTTCAGACCGAAACTCTTAAGCATATTAAACCATTGTAGAAGAAGGTCTAAATCTGAGGATTATGAATTCAATCTCTTTACAATAATATCCCATTGTGCTTATATCTATGAAGTGGCGTTTTGCTAATCCACTTATCAAAAATCATTTAAAATATCCAAACCATAATGGTCAAAAGCCCCGAACCCGAACAATTTGGAATCAGGTCCATTCTAGCTAACCTGCGACGAAATTTCCTTGCCGGTTTAGTGATCATAGCTCCCATTGGCCTTACGATTTACATTGTATGGACAGCAGTTGGGGTAATCGATTCTTGGATTTTACCACTTATTCCTGAACGTTATCACCCTTCAAGATACTTCTTGGTGGATGTTCGAGGAATAGGGTTGGTCATATTTATCGTCTTCACCCTCTTAGTTGGCTACACCATGCGGGGGCTGATTGGTCGAACTATCCTAGGGTGGGCCGAAGGAATCGTGGACCGAACTCCTATTGTCCGAAACGTTTACAATTCTATAAAGCAAATTTCCGAGACGGTTGTAAACCAGTCGTCATCGTCATTCGAAAAAGCATGCCTAATTGAATATCCAAGGAAAGGGATTTGGGCAATTGGATTCCTTTCTCGACCCTCAAAGGGAGCTGTTCAAAACCAATATAATGGTAATGAACAACTCATAGGTATTTTTCTGCCAACAACCCCCAATCCAACCTCAGGGTTTTTATTATTTGTCCCTAAATCCGACCTAATCATTCTTGATATGACAATTGAAGATGCGATTAAGCTAGTGATTTCTGCTGGGCTTGTATATCCCCCTGATGGTCAAAACGAGACTAATCTTCTTCCTGATACCACCAAACATCTGGCTGAAAGCCAATCCAATCCCCGTAAATAGCAATTGTTTCTGGAAACTTTAACTCCTTTGTATGAGCGATTCGTGAGATGGGTGAAAACCAATTTGGGATTACATAGCGACCTGTTGTAAGCACCCGGTCAAGGGCTTTAACAGCCGCGATAAAATCGTCTCTGTCCCGAGCCTCAAGCATTGATTGAATCATAGCTTCCGCTGGTGGGTTATCCATTCCCATCCAGTTACGGCTTCCGGGCGTGTTAATCCCATCCTTTCCCCAGTAAAGGTATTGCTCATTGCCCGGACTTAAGGATAACCCACGTGAGTACCAAGCCATATCAAAATCAAACGCATTAACTCTTTCACGGTATTGAGCACTATCGATTACTGTTATTTTTAATTCAATCCCGAGGCGGTCAAGCGTTTGTCCAAATATATTAGCGATAGCTAAAGTTTCGCTGGAACCTTGAACTAAGACCAGATCAATGACAAAAGCTTCACCGCTAGCATTCCGTAAAGTACCATCACTGTCAACATTCCAACCTGCTTCATTAAGAAGCTGGGATGCCCGGCGAAGATTAGCCCTGTTTTGTTCAGAACCATCGGAAACAGGCAGCTCATACCCTTCTAATGCTCCTGGCAGAAGTTGGTCGGCAAAGACTTCAAGAAACTCTTTGACTTTACCAGTAGCAGGACCTTGTTTCATTCCGAGAACAGAGTTTGAAAAGTAAGAAGTGATTCTCGGCTGGGTACCTCCAGTGATAGTCAAGTTGATGAATTCAAAGTTATAGGCATGAATGAGTGCTTCACGTACCCGCCAGTCCTTAAATTTATCGTGTCGAGTGTTGAAGACAAAACCGCGGATTCCTGATGGGCGTTGATTGGGTATTTCGGATTGAACGATTTGCCCATTATTGACTGCAGGGAAATCATATTGAGTTCGCCACTTTTCCGCATTGTATTCCCTAAATGTACCAAATTCACCAGCTTTGAATGCCTCAAATACTACGCCGCCATCACCATAGTACTCAAAGTGTATTTCGTCAAAGTTATGCCGTCCTTTGTTATATGCCAAATCGTTACCCCAGTAATTTGGATCACGTATAAATGTGACTGTTTTACCAACGTCAAAGTCGGCGAGTAAATACGGTCCAGATCCAACAGGAACATCAAGAGAGCTTTCGCCAAATTCACGATTGTCCCATTCCGATTTTGGTAAGATAGGCCTTAATCCGATGATCAAAGGAATTTCGCGGTCAATTATATTGAAGTCAATGCGCACTGATCGGTCACCAGTCTTGGTTATTGAATCGATTTTATTCCAGGCGGTACGATAGCGGGGATGCCCTTCTTTCCCAAGGGTTTCAATCGACCAAATTACATCCTCAATTGTTACAGGATTACCGTTAGAGAATTTTGCTTTTGGGTTTAGAGTGAACTCAACCCAATCCCTTTCTGGACTAGTCTCAATTGATTCTGCGAGCAGGCCATATAGCGAAAATGGTTCATCCCAATTACGTCCCATGAGCGGTTCATAAACAAGTGATCGAATATCCCAAGGAGCACGACCTTTGACGATCCATGGGTTAAGTGAGTCAAAGGATCCAGCTTGACCATTCTCTATTCTACCACCCTTTGGGGCATTAGGATTTACGTATGGAAGGTGGCCGTAATTCTCAGCGAGTGCCGGTTCGCCATACATGGCTATTCCATGTCTCGGTTGTGCCAAACCAAGTGAAGCGATGCTTGTTAAAACGAGGATCGAAAGAAGACTCAATCCGATATGTGTTAAGAGATTTTGTGACATTTTTACAACAGATCCAATATAATTTAGTTAAGGTTAGAAATATTAGTAATAAAGTAGTTGCAATTGTTCAATAGAGTTATTAAATTGAACGCACTGCTCGACAGGTTTCTTGTCTGTGTGAAACCTGCCTCAATTGACTTCGCGCCCGCATCACTGCGGGCGTTTTTTTTGCTTAAGTGAATCGGCCCCACCTCCCGAAAAGTTAAAAATATATTTTTTAATATAAAATTTAGTTGATTTTCTATACCAATCTATATTGCCCTCTATTTTGAAATATTACAATGGCTAGTATGTGATTACCGAGTATACAGTCAACATTTAGTAGGAAAAAGTAAAGGGGAGTGAATAACTAATTCACTGCTTGGGTTTAGTGGTATCTGGAAATATCACCGGTGAGAATTGCCAAACGCACCAGAAGCAAACCGCTCGCTATGCAAGCAGCTGATAATTCAGTGATTGTTTATTTGGAGATTGTTTGGGGATAAAATCACAAACTAAAATGCGATTATTGCGACATTTTAGAATTCAAATCAATTGATTCGTTTGGTAAAGAATACCCTCTGAATGATAATTCTTTAATTGGTTCATGCATTTGATAACGCTCTTAAGTCGATGTGCTGGGTTTTTCCATGACTTTCGCAGGAAGATTCGGTCGTTAAAAATATTCCCTTTTAGCGGTTCGGAATTGATTAGCCTAATCAGGACATTCACATTAACCCGTTCAATCTCACGAAACCACAGGGTTAAGCCATTATCGGAGCATTCAAGACGTTTGACTCCTAAATTTTTGCATATGCCTTTAATAATTAAGACGTAAATAAACTGGCGAACCTCAATTGGGTAGTGACCAAAGCGGTCAATGAGCTCAACGGCTATTTTCTCAAGATCAGCTTTTTCAGTTAGATTGGCAAGCCTTTGGTAAAAACCTAAACGAGTGTCAAGGTTGGAAATATATGATTCAGGTATTCTTGCTTCGACACCGAGGTTGAGCTTTGGAGTCCATTGATCATCCAATTTAGTGTCATCGGGAAAATCATTTTGTTTTTCTAGTTTTTTAACAGCCTCTTCAAGCATCCGATGATACAGCTCAAAACCAATTAACTTAATATGTCCTGATTGTTTTTCCCCAAGTAAATTCCCAGCGCCTCTCAGATCAAGATCATTAGATGCGAGCGATAATCCCGCTCCAAGGGAATCTAAACTTGAGAATATACGAAAGCGGTTAGTCGCTTGTTCAGATAACTTTATTCCTGGAGGATATGTGATGTAGGCATATGATCGCGTATTTGAGCGCCCTACCCGACCCCTTATTTGGTACAGTTGCCCAAGGCCAAATCTTTGGGAGTCACAAACGATAATTGTATTTGCATTCGGGACATCAATACCAGAAGAAATAATTGTTGTTGCTAAAATACAATCAGTTTGGTTATTAAAAAACTTCGTTGTTTTCTCTTCTAGATCCTGTGAATTCATTCGGCCATGAGCTTTGACGAACTCCACTTCAGGAACGTTCTTCTTGAGAAATTTCTCATACTTTGTAAGCTGCATAATTCGGGGAACTATGATGATGCTTTGGCCGCCTCTTTGTTTTTCCCTGATTAATGACTGACGAAGCAATACCGGATCAAACTCAGTTATAAAGGTGCTAATCGGTTGTCGTCCTAATGGTGGGGTTATCAGAAGCGAAATATCCTTGAGCCCAGACAGCGCAAGCTGTAAAGTTCTTGGAATGGGGGTCGCAGTCAAAGTAAGAATATGCACTTCGGACTTTAACTTTTTTAATTTTTCCTTCTGTTCAACACCAAAATTTTGCTCTTCGTCAATAATTACCAAGCCTAATTGCTTGAACCTAACTTTGTCTGATAGAAGCGAATGAGTTCCCACGATAATATCAATTTGGCCGATCTCTAGTTTTTTGATGATTGTCTCGGCCTCTTTTTTCGTTTTCATGCTTGACAAAACTTCTATAATTATTGGGAAATTAGAAAGCCTTTCTAAAAACTTATTCATGTGCTGTTGAACCAAAAGAGTGGTTGGGGCAAGTACCGCCACCTGCTTGCCTTGGATTGTGGCAACATATGCGGCTCGGATTGCGAGTTCGGTTTTCCCAAAACCGACATCACCACAAATTAAACGGTCCATGGGCTTGCCGCTTTCAAGATCACTAAGAATATCTTGTGTAGCCGCTTCTTGATCTTCGGTTTCAACAAAGGGGAATCGAGCGATAAGTGAATCCCATCCAGAATTATCAGGTTGTAAAATGGGTGCTTGGCTGAGTTTTCTTTGGGCTGAAGTTCGAATGATTTCATCAGCAATTTTGAATAAATCCTCCTGGACTCTCGCTTTACGCTCTGCCCATGCTGTTCCCCCCAACCTGTCCAAAGGAACATCCCCTTGTCCATATCTGGTAATCAGGTCAATATTCTCTATAGGCAGATATAGCTTATCGTTTTGAGCATACTGAAGAGCAATACAATCGTACTTAAGGTTTTTAGTTGATATAACCTCAAGTCCATCAAAACGCCCTACTCCATGATCTTCGTGGATGATTATTTCACCTTGCTGCAGGCTGTTGAATTCTTGCAATAGGGTTTTGGCGTTGCGTTTCTTTACACGGGTCTTATTCTGCTTCCCAAAAATGTCTTGCTCAGAAATGATACAAATTTTGTCCGTGGTGAAACCCCACGGAAGTTGCCAAATGGCAAGCATGATATGATTGTTTTTTTCATTTATTTCTTGGGCGTTATCAATCACTACGACATTATTGACCCCTTCATCAATCAGATATTGCTTTACCCGGTCTCGAGACCCTTCTGTCCAACAGGCAACCAGAATATTCTTGTGTTCAATATCTAGTTGAGCTGTTTCAATGAGTTTTTGTAATCCCGGAGCTTGGGAGTTGATCTGTCCGAGATTTCGATTATAGTACTTTCCTCCACCATTGATGACATCTCCCGATGATTCAGCGGCAAATGGACTGATTAACCCGTAATTATTTGATTTAAATGAGGCAAGAAGTTCGTCAAAGTAGACAAATCTAATGTCTGGCGGGTATACAAAATTCTTTACACTTAAATTAGAACTTACATTGCTTTCCTCTTTTCTTCGTTGGTAGAGTTCCTCATGATCAGATTTCTGATCATTAATGGCTTTTTCGACACCAAAATCAAAAAATGTAAAAACTTCTGGAAAGTAATCAAAAAAAGTTTCTGTGCGCTCATAAAAGAAAGGTAACCAGTGCTCAATGCCAGGTACTTTTTTATGCTCAGAAATTACTGAATACGCTGTGTTTTCAAGTTGTCCTGCTCCAAAATAATGGCGAAAGGTATTCCGAAAACGGCTTATTGAGCTGTCATCTAAAATGACTTCAGAGGTTGGCAGAAACTCAAGTCGTTTGACTTGTTGTATAGTCGTTTGAGTTTCAACGAGAAACTGTCTAATTCCTTCAACTTTATCGCCAAAAAAATCGATTCTAAAAGGGTTTTTATATCCAGGTGGAAAGACATCTACGATACCGCCCCTGATGGCATATTCGCCTTGTTCATAAACATTAGGAACTTGAATGTATCCCAAAAGCTCAAGATATCGAATAAGCTTTTGTGAATCAACACTACTGTTTAGCTTGAGTGAAAAATGGGAGTTTTTAAACAGATAGCTTGGCGGAACTCTTTGTATAACGGCTTTAGCAGTAGTCAAAATAATAAATTGATTGAGCTGATTTATTCGTTTTGCTTTGCCTAATACAAAAATTCTTTGTGCGACTATTTTGGGATTGGGTGAAATACGAGAATAAGGAGGACAGTCCCATGGAGGAAATTCGATGATTCGTGTATCAGGGGTATAAAATTTAATTGACTCTTTAAATTCGTTCAGGCGCTTTAGGTCTCGAGCAACAAAAATCAAAGACCGCTGATAATGGTTGAAGAAGTCCAGAATGATTCGAGCATCGTGACCTTCTGGGGCATCAGTGATTTTTAACGGTTTGTTCAGGGAATTAGGAAACATCATTTAGGGTTGTGTCAGGGTAATTTAGTTAACCAAAAAAGTTTTTTGGAGACTACAATGAAAAGAAAGGGTCAAATTGGTCCATCAAGTAAGTGGTTATAATTGAGGATAAAAGATCACCTTTTTCACGGACAACCATATATTGGGTACGTCTAATTTTGCAATTCCCTGAGTTTCCATGATTATAAATAACCGGTTGACCAAATTTACTACCATCTTTGAGGTCGCCTAGAAATACACCACATTTTCATCGGTATTTACCGGATTTCATACGCCCTAATTCGCCTCTGTACCATGCTCCAA
>Ga0209020_1003719_pt1 | contig 9900 bp, 3 predicted proteins | sample PinacodermBB_FD_187298 | JGI IMG/M metagenome (GOLD analysis project Ga0209020, IMG submission 187298) | Host-associated microbial community of the marine sponge Aplysina aerophoba from Gulf of Piran - sponge pinacoderm, lysed by bead... | ecosystem: Host-associated > Porifera > Sponge >...
CATGAGGATCTGGAATCAATTTTGAAATGTTTCCCGCAGGTGTTACACCGCTCTTCAAAGAAGCGTACTCTTGATAGGCTTTATACAAAACAAGAAGATTCAGCAAGGTTTTCGCCAGAATTAAAAGCTATTTTACAAAAAGAGCGTATTGTGAAACCGTATTCTGAGATATACGAGCCCTCATCAATGAATGATATGTTTGTGGAGCCGTGTTTTCCACCTATGCAGAGTGATGTGGTGAGCCAATCTGTGTTGCAATCTCCGCTTCCGCATTCTGCGTATGTATCTAGAATTCAAGCAAACTATAGGCATTTTATAGCTTATGTTATGAGAGGTGTTGATCCAAATATTGACCTCGTTAGCCATCTCCCATATATATATGCTTCTGCCAATGAAAAAAAAATAGATATCGCAGAGGAGCTTCCAGACATGCTGCGTCGCATTAATGGTAGGTGGTGGAAGGTGGCCGATTGTGAGCAGAAGCATGTAGCTTGTGAGCAAAACGTTCATGTGCGCCTTGAGCATATAATAAAGCGTGTTGCCACTCTCACAAACACTGAGTCAGCCATGCTTTTTGCCTGGGCGTTTGTTATGGAACGTAAAGGTGCCAGAGCTTTTTCTGGCTTAGGATTTTATAGCGATTTGAAGCCTATCTCCTATATGTGGAGATCATGTATCGCAGATCTTCCCAATTATCTTTATGCGTTGGCTGAGCATACCAATATTGAGGAATATGGGGGATGCATGAGAAGGACGCAAACGATTCTGAAGCATCATCATGCTAAAATTATGTGCTATACAGATATTCCTGAGGAAAACGAGGATAGTTATAGCCCAGAGTGGCGGAATATAACGGGTATATCTTCCCTGTTGCATTGCCCTTTCAGATTTCTGTTTGATAAGCTATTTTCTGAGGGTGATCCTTCAGGTGTGAATCAGAGTGATGCTGTGCACCGTTCAGTTATAAGACAAAAAACATATCATCACGTTCTCAACTATATGCTGAGAGGTGTTGATCCAAATATTGACCTCGTTAGCCATCTCCCATATATATATGCTTCTGCCACTGAAAAAAAATTAGATATCTTAGAAGAACTCCCACGTATTCTTAAGCGTATTGACTGTATGATGGAGCAAAAATCTGATACTGCAGATCCGGCTTCTATGAAGAATGTTCGAGATCGCCTTAAGAAGATAATAGAATCTACTCCCAATATGTTGAATTATGAAAAGGCTCTGATTTTTGTATGGGCGTTTGTGATGGAGCGTCAAGGTGCTAGTAGAGTTTTTTATGACTTAGGATTTTTTGCGAAATCCAAACCTCTCTCCCATATTTGGGCAAGATGTGTGAGAGAGCTTCCCAAATATCTTTATATGTTGGCAGAGTATACTGATATTCAGGACTATTGTCCGCGTATGAGAAGTACGCCCAGATTTCTGAAGCATGAAGAGGATCGATTTAATGGCGATATAGTGCCTCCTATGGAAGACGTAAATAGTTATAGCCCAGCGTGGAGGAAGATTATGGGTTGCTATTTTGATGCGAAAAATCACACAATCGCAAAGATTTTCCAGAGAATTTTTCCTGATCTTGACTGTGATTTTCCAGAAGAAAGATAGATTTTTAAAAATTGATTGTCAGCCTGTGTCTCATAATTGATAGGTGCAGAATTTCTAATCTGATTTTTGAACTTAATGGATATGATGACTGGATCTGGAGATTTTTATGAAGAAGGCGTTAGATAAAGTTCTGAGAGTATGAAGAAGATTTTCCTTTACTTTTCTGGTTGTTTTTAATAATACCGAACTGTATTATTATCGAAACACAAGCCTAAAAATATCTTTTCATATGAAAAACCTTTTTTTAGAATGTTTTTAAAACTTTATCACAAGTTGATGTTGTTTTTTTACCAAAATGCATGTATTTATAAGATGTTTTTATGATTAAGATTATTATATTTTCGCTATTTATGTGTATTTTAAATACAGATGCTGCAGAGGGTCCTGTTTGTGAAGGTTTGGCGTGCTTTACAGGTAAATCCGCTAAAACACACTGTAGAACTTTGAAATCTAATCTCACACGGAGTGGTTTTATAGTCGACGAATCGGCTATGTGGACAGTATGTGATGCATTATCTCAGACCAATCACTTTCAGAATGAAAATCCCGTTCTTCAAACAGATATTGAAACTATCCTGTATACCCTGAAGCAAGCGAGCTCAACAAGTGCTGAGGGACTAGCTACAATTTTTCGTGAGGCAGATAAGCAGGTGCGTGAAGGTACAAGGATACTTTATGCTTTTGGCCAATGTGTGCCAAAGATTGATATTGCTGACGAGGATATTAAAAAAATTTTGATTGTTTTCCGAATGCGCGCAAGCGTGATAAAGTCGTGGCGGATATTAAGTGTCGTTATGAAAAACAAGATGAAGATAGGTTTTCGGACGCACTAAAATATGCTGTGTGGAAAGCGGAACCTGCCAATCAAGATTCCCGGCGTCTTGATTTGTTGACAGGCGCATCAGCTAAAAGAAACTGTCTACAGTTGAAATCCAATCTCGAACAGAGTGGTTTTATAGTTGAAAATTCAGTTATGTGGAAAATATGTGATAAATTATCCCACTCCGATTATTTTCAGACGACAGATATCTGGCTGGAAGCAGATATTGAGGTTACCCTATCTCTCTTGCGGCAAGAGAGCTCAAAAAATGCTGCTGAAATAGCTCACAGTTTTCGTAAGGCAGATAAGAGTCTGCGTGAAGGAAGGTTTATAGGGTATGCTTTTGCTGAATGTGTGCCTGCGACAGGTGTGCCTGCGACTCGTTATCATAGGTGTAATAAGATTCAAAGAATTTTGAATCGTTTGCCAGATGTGTACAACCGTGACCAAATCCTTCGGTATGCTGAGGAGCGTTATAAACGAAAAGGTTTCCAAAAGTTTTCGGCATCACTAAAAAATATTTTCTGGAAGATGTCTCTGGAATCTACGCATCAAGGAAGGCCATCTGATGCAGGTGCTGTATCTTCTGCATCGGATGAGGAGCGTCCCTGGTTTAAAAGAAAACCCGCTCAAGAACACTGTGGAATGCTGGAAGCGCAGCTCCGACAGAAAGCAATGACAGTTGAAAACTCGAGTATGCTGTTCCTATGTCGTGAATTATCCAGACACGATTGTGATCTGGATACAAACTTTTTGGTGAGAACAGATATTAAGACAGTCCTGTATCTTTTGTGCCAAAAGAGCTTGTGCCAAAAGATCGAAATGCCTTCTGATGAACTAGCTGAAATTTTTCGTAAAGAAGATGATAAGCTGAATCAGAGAGAGATGTTGCATGCTTTGTGCCAACCTGTGCCTAAGAGACCGCCTCGAGCTGTCAAAGATGTTTTGTCTGAGTTTTCGCCTCAAGCTGTCAGAGAGATGTTGCATGCTTTGGGCCGATCTGTGCCTCAGATGCAGCCACAAGCTGTAAAAGATGTTTTGTCTGATTTTCTGTCTCAAGCTGTCATAGATACTTATTTTACTTTTCCGGGTGAGAAAAATCGTCATAAAATCTTAGAAGATATTAAGAAGCGTTATACTGAAAAGAAAGATGCCGAAAGGTTTCAGCCGTTACTAGATAATATTCTTGCACTCGTGGAGAGTGATGAAGAAGGTGAGGAGCCGTGTCCTGAGATATTTGGTTCCTCATCAATGAGCTCTGAGTTTGTGCAGCCATGTTCTCCACCTATGCAAAGTGGTGCAATGGTGTATCTAAGTGCATATCAATCTCCGCAACCGTTTCCATATTCAATGAGTGTTGCGCTTGTGCAGCCATGTTTTCCACCTATGCAAAGTGGTGCAATGGTGTATCCAAGTGAATATCAATCTCCGCAACCGTTTCCATATTCAATGAGTTTTGCGCTTATGCAGCCATGTTCTTCACCTATGCAAAGTGCTGTTGCGTATCAACACCCAATGAATGCTGCTGTTATGAAGTCATGTTCTCCACCTCCACAAGTGTTGCAACAGCAAATGAGAGGCGCTGTTATGAATCCGGCATGTGCGCATCAATTATCAGATGATCGTTACAGGGCACATCTTATAGCCTATGTGTGTAGAGGTGTTGATAGGCATTGGAATATCAATGAACCTTATATGCGTTGTGCTTTTTCCGAAGAAAAAATAGATATCTCAGATGAATTGCCAAAGATGCTTGATCGGATTTCCTATAATGTGAAGCCGATTCCCCGGCATGCAGATCTTGCTTGTATGCATAACGTTCAGCTGCGCCTTCATGAAATAAAGAAACATATCACCTCTTCTCTTACTCCGCATCAGAAAGCATTGCTTTTTGTATGGGCGTTTGCTATGGAGCGTCGAGGTTATAGAGCATTTACTATTTTAGGATTTTTCAGAGAGGCTGGCAAAAATATCCACTATATTTGGACAGCATGTCGGAGTCAGCTTCCGAATTATCTTTATACGTTTACAGAGTGTACCAATGTTGAGCGTTATTATGGGTCGAAGATGAGAATGTCCAAAACATATGCTGCGCATAAACATGCGAGACGGAATCTCTCTCCATATGCTCTTAAGGAAAGTTGGGCTGATTATAGAGTAGAGTGGCGGAAGATTGCAACTGCAGAATTAGATTCAAACAACAACCCCATGACATCTCTTTTCACTCTTATTTTCCCTGACGGTGATGCGCCAGATGCAAGATGGAAGCCTGTGTCGGATAAATGAGAGCAATGGGATTTTTAATCCATTTTTCTTCACTGGCTAGGATGACGTGAGATGAAGAATTTTATTTATTGCCTCCGGATAATTTCATGTTTCTAAGCCATTTTATTTGTTTCCAGATCTGTGATGACGATTGCATAATTGTGTGACGAAAGATAAAAACATTTCATATCCCCCTAAGGCAGGAATACTTGTAGCAACCAGTGACAGCAGTATACTGGTTTCATTGAAGGTGATCAATATGATCCTGAAAACTCCCTACTAAAAAATCTTTTCATGAAACTATTGACTTCTGATGATGCGCTAGGTGCAGTATCATCTTCCTCATAACTGATTAAAATATGAAGAAGTGTGGTCTTATTCAATGATTAGTCTGCAATGAACAGTATATTATCAGTGGTTATTGAGGAGAGGGTTATATAAAACTAAGAAAATATTCAGAGTTTTTTCTTCTATGATGTTTGATCACAATATGCGATCATCACTACCGAAACAGGATTTTCAAAAACTTTCTTTTTTAGCATGATACAACCTTTTTTGTATGTTTAAAATAACTGGCAAACTGTATCACAAGTTGAGGCTGATTTCTTGTCAAGGTTGATGAAGTGTTTGAAAATATACTTTGATAATTTAAAGGAAAATGATTTGTTGTATGATAAGATTGTCTGGTTGAAGGATATTTATGATTAATATCATTATGTTTTCACTATTAATGATGTTTTTTAAGACAGGTGATGCATCGGTTGACGATTACTCTTGGATTACAGAAGAAGGAGTACTAGCACAATACAAAAAACTGCAAACTAATATCGCAAAGCGCGGTATTTACGCCAAAAAATCGATTATGTTGCAAGCATGCTCTAGATTGTGCGATTGCTTTCCGAATGTAGACTGGGAGCTGCAAGCAGAGATTTATTTGATCCTGAATCTCTTGTGCGAAAAAAGCGTCAAAAATATTGATGCACTAGTGCAAAATTTGATTAGTGAGGATGATAAGGTGAACGCATGCCAGACAACAGTATTCGAATCTTTACTCCGATGTGTATATAAGGTTAAGAGTCAGTTTTCAGCAAGTAGTGCTCCGGAATATCGAATGAGTGGTGAAATTATGACAAGGCTAGAAACTGTTTTCTGCGGGCGTACTGGTCTTGTGAACCCGCCTGTTCTTCAGGATGATGATTGGTTGACAAGCGAATCTATTCCCAAAATCTATACAATTCTGGAAAATAATCTCCAGAATGGGGGCATTATGTGCGAAAATTCGACTATGTTGCAAGCATGCCGGACCCTAGCCGATAGCTGCCAGGGCGCAATAACCGCAACCGCATTCTTGCTGCAAGTAGATGTTGGAACTATCCTATATGCCTTGGCTAAAAAGAGTGTAGAGAATGCCACTGCATTAGCTGAAACTTTTCGTGAAGAGGATAAGAAGGTGGCAAAAGATACGGTGAAGAAGAGCGATGCTCTGGGCCGATGTGTTCCTGTGGTTGATGATGATAAGTTGAGAAAAGCTTTGCGCTGGTTGGACAAAGATAAGGTGAAGAAGAGCGATGCTCTGGACCGATATGTTCCTGTGGTTAATGGTGATGAAAAATCTTTGCGTTATTGTGGTATTGAGCAAGACAGTGATCGTATTGAGAGTATTGCAAAGCGTTATAAAAAACAAAATGCAGCAAGATTTGTGAGAGAAGTGATTCAGATTTTAGATGCTCCACCTATGCCAGATGATGTGACGCATGCGCCACCTATGCATATAAGCCACCTAAAGATGGAAGACGTAAGGATAAGTCAACAAAAATATAATCACTATCTATACTGTATGCTGAGAGGTGTGAATCCGATAGATAATCCCAGCGCACCTAACTATATATATTATGCTTGGGCCGGACAAACAGTAGATATCTTAGAGGAGTTGCCAGCTATGCTTACCCGTATTCAAGGTATGGTGAAGATGCTCCCTGGTTATGAAGCAATAGCTTCTGTGGAAAATGCTCGTGCACGCCTTCAGCGTATCATGTTGTTTATGCCCGGTATGAGTGGGTTTGAGAAAGCCATCCTTTTTGCATGGGCTTTTGTTTTAGAGCGTATGCCTAAGCAGTGTGATATCTTGGGATTGCACACTGCTCCCTCGATTGCCCATATTTGGGAAACATGTGTGAAAGAGGTGCCTAAATATCTTTATGTGTTGACAAAGTGTACCAATATTGAGGTGTATGGAGGTTGCATGAGATCTCCACGCGCAGAGGAGAGTCATACAGATGCTGCAGTGCACAACTATGTAAATTGTTTTGACGAAAATCGGCAGAGTTTTTCTCTGAAGTGGCAAGGTTTTATGGGTCTGAGGAATCATAAGGAAATTTCCGCAATCGCACAGCTTTTCACAAATATATTTAAACAACGGGAACCTCTACATAGCAGTCACATAGAGATGAGAGAAGTAACGATAAGTAGAGAACAATATCAACACTATCTACACTATATGTTGAGAGGTGTTAAGCCGAGCGATAATCCCAGCGCACCTAACTATATATATTATGCTGCCACTGGACAACAAGTGGATATCTTAAAGGAGTTTCCAACTATGATTACCCGTATTAAAGATATGGTGAGGGTGCCACTTGGTTGTGATGGCATAGCTTCTGTGAAAAATGCTCATGCGCGCCTTGATTCTATAATGAAGGGTTATAGCGATCTTCCAAGATTGCAGAAAGCCATCCTTTTTGCGTGGGCGTTTGTGATGGAGCGTCAACGTAAAGCGTATTATTTTTTAGGTTTTTTTAGCCATTATCATTCAATATCCCACATTTGGAAACAATGTATGATAGAGCTTCCTAAATATCTTTATGTGTTGGAAGAGTGTACTAATATGCATGTTTATGGGGGCTCTGTGAGAAACTCTGACACATATCGGAAGCATATAGAGGCGCACGCGCGTAACTGTGTAGCTATGCCTGAGGAAAACGGGGATAGTTATAACTTTGAATGGAATCAGTCTGTTGGTTTCACTGATGATGACAATTTCGTAGATTCTGCAAATTCCCTACTAAATAATCTTTTCAAGAGACTGTTGCCATCTGGTGATGCAGAAGGCGCTGTCTGGTGATGCAGCAGGTGTAAGATTAATGACTGTGTTGCCTAGGTGAGAGAGGCGGGATTTTGAATCTCAATTTTTTTATGACTGGAGTGTATGAATGCCAGAGGCATTGCATAAAATTTTTATGCATGCGAATGCGAATGCGAATGCGAATGCGAATGCGAATGTGTAATGCAATAGAAAAATTTCAGAAAATCTGTACATCAAACTTTGTGTAACGAATAAAGTAACGTTTCTGCGTGTTCAAATCTAGAAAGTCTATTTGTCATTAAGGATTTGTGGATGATCGCTGTGTAAGAATCGTATCCGCTAATGCGCTGATGTCTTGGCAAAAATGAGGGTAGTGATCTTTCAATTTTAGAGAGCAGTTCTTTAGTGTCATAGGTGTTCCTACAAAAGGAAAAAAAGGGATCTGTGTTATAAGAGGTGCGTATTTTAAGAGTTTGTCTATGCCTGCGCTGGGATCATAGTTGATTTACCAACGCCACCTTTGCAAGAACCAATACTAATAATGTTTGGTGTCATATTTTTTTATTCATCATAGAACATTTTTTGATATTTAAAATGATTTAAAAAATCTATTACAAGTTGAAGTCGTTTTCTTGTTACATTGTTATGGATGGTTGATGTTTGTGTTGATGAAGTGTTTAAAAATATACTTTGATAATTTAAAAAAAATGATTGCTTTCATGATAATATTGCATGGTTAAAGGATATTTATGATGCACATTCTTATATTTTCACTATTTATGCTTTTTGTTAAGACCGGTGATGCATCGGTTGAGGATCATAAGAAGCGTGCTTTTTTGACAGGTGAAGCCGCTGAAATAAACTATAGCATTTTGCAATCTAAGCTCCAAAATTGTGATGTCGTATTCGAAAAATCGCTTATGTTGCAAGTATGTTATGCATTATCTCGGTCCGAGTGCTTTCAGGCTAAACACCCCAGACTCCCCATGCTGAAAACAGATATGAAAGTAGATATTGATATTATCCTGTATACCCTGAGAAAAGCGAGCGAAGAAGATGATGATACACTAGCTGAAACTTTTTTTGAGCAAGATCATAAGGTGCGTAAAGGCCAGGAAGTGATGATCGCTGCTTTGAACCAATGTGTGCCTGAGGTTAAAGCTAGTGACCTTCAAGAAATTTTGGATCTTTTTCCGCAGATGTACGATCGTGATTTCGCTATGAGTAGTATTCAGAATCGTTATAAAAAAAAAGATTCAAAAAGGTTTTCACAGTCACTAAGAGAGGTTGTGTGGGGTATGCATTTGGCATATAAAGGAGAAGGCCCACAACCTGACACAAATACTGCTCAGCAGCTTGCTTGGCTGAGAGGCGAATCCGCTAAAAGATATTATGGAACTCTGCAATTTAATCTTGAAAGGGAGCATCTTAAAGTCGAAAATTCGGTGATGTTGCGAGTATGTGATGCATTATCCCAATCTGATTTTTTTCATCAGGCAAATGATTGGTTGAAAGCAGATATTGATATTATTTTATATCTCTTGTCTCAAGCGAGTTCAAGCGATACTAAAAAACTAGCTGAAACTTTTTGTGAGGAAGATGATAAGATCCTAAAAAAAGAAACAACAATACTCGCTGCTTTTTGCCAATCTGTGCCTGATGTTCAGCTTTATGATATTCAAGAAAGTTTGTATTGTATCCCGAATCAGTGCTATCAACGCGCTTTAACCATTCGCAGTATTGAGAGGCGTTGGCGTTCTGCATCAGAAGATTTAGTACAAAGGTTTTCAGACGAGCTAAAAGAGGTTTTGTGGGGGTGGAAGATGTGTCTGGAATCTGATGCTCAACCTCTACAACCGTTGCAACAGTGTCCTTCACCTATGAAGAGTGATGTGATGTCTTCGAAATCTGACCATCAAGATCCGGAATCTACGCATCAAGGAAGGCCATCTGATGCAGGTGCTGTATCTTCTGCATCGGATGAGGAGCGTCCCTGGTTTAAAAGAAAACCTGCTCAAGAACACTGTGGAATGCTGGAAGCGCAGCTCCGACAGAAAGCAATGACAGTTGAAAATTCGAGTATGCTGTTCCTATGTCGTGAATTATCCAGACA
>Ga0209020_1003723_pt1 | contig 9876 bp, 8 predicted proteins | sample PinacodermBB_FD_187298 | JGI IMG/M metagenome (GOLD analysis project Ga0209020, IMG submission 187298) | Host-associated microbial community of the marine sponge Aplysina aerophoba from Gulf of Piran - sponge pinacoderm, lysed by bead... | ecosystem: Host-associated > Porifera > Sponge >...
AACTGCACACAACCCACCCGGTCCTCGCCCAAGTCTGGCGGCAGCCGGCACGTCAGGCAAACCTGGCGCGAGCGGTCCGCTACTTCGAGATCCACTCTCATGACCACCACCAGCCCCAAAGCGCTGCAACAAGAACCTGGCGCGAGCGGTCCGCTACTTTGAGATCCACTCTCTCGACGAGTCGATGACGATCGGGCGAAGGCTCGCCGACACTGGTACCTCCGACGTTGTCGACGCTCACCTCGCCGTGGTCGCAGAGGGTCTCGGCACGTTCATCCTCACGGGCGACCACGACGACATGTCACGCCTCAACGCCCGCTTCGAAATCTACTGACAACGACGGACGGCTTTCCCCCTACTGGCGGCACCGCCGTCGACCACCAGGCGGCTGGTCCGAAATGCCGATTTCGCTCGACACGCAACCTCCTGACCCGGGGTTTCACTTCACGAATTTGGCGATTGTGGTAGAAAAACAACAACCACCTAGAAGAGGAGAAAGAACTGCTCACACACATCGACCATCCCGATGCTAAGTGGCTCGACGACCTCTCCCGGCGGGTGATGCACTTCGGCTACAAGTACGACTATACCTCCCGCATGCTTGACGAATCCGCCCTCATTGGGCCACTCCCCGAATGGTTGCAGCAACTAGCTCAAAGGGTGCGCGAAACCGCATCCGAGAAAGCACAACAACGTCTTGTGCCCGACCAGCCGTTTGACCAAGCAATCATCAACGAATACAATCCCGGGCAAGGAATCGCGGCCCATATCGACAGGGACTGTTTCGGCCCCATCATCGCCACCGTCAGCTTAAGATCGGCGATCAACATGGACTTCTACCAGAAGTCAACCGACAAGTCCGCCGACAAATCGACCGAAAAATCACATATACAACGCGTCGAAGAACGCAGCCTTATCGTGCTCCAGGACGCTGCCCGCAACGAATGGTCACACGAGATCAAGAAACGCAAATCCGACCCTTGGCAAGGCCAGAAGATCAAACGCAGCCCACGAATATCAATCACCTTTCGCACGATCGGCCGGTAACACCTCCCACAAAATCGCTGTCGGCGCTGATAGCCGCGCAGGCGATCGCAGACATTCCCGCGTCCACACCCGTCACCGTGAAGGCATACACACCAACCCCAACCACCTCTCGCATCATCCCCTCAACAAGCCCTCCCACAAAATCGCTGTCGGCGCTGATAGCCGCAAAGGCGATCGCAGACGTACCCGCGTCCACACCCGTCACCGTGAAGGCATACACCAACGCCAACCACGAATACCCAACACGTTTTGCACAATCGTCTTACCTGCGCTCCCCCATACCTGAAAGCCAAAGCCCCGAACCCCGAGCACGAGAACAAATCTGTCAATTTTTCCGCCAATGTGTCTGAGGACACAGATGCCAACTGGCTCACCTACGGGTAGTTTTAAGTTGATGACTACCAACAACGAACTGCTCAAACGTTACCGAGCGATCCTGCCGTCATATGTCAACCCTCTGTTTGCCGAACCCATCTCCATTGAAACTGGCAAGGGCAGCTATGTGTGGGATGTGGAAGGCAACCGCTATCTAGACTTCTTTGGTGGGGTGCTCACCACCATGATCGGGCATAGCAACCCCAGCGTAGTTGAAGCGGTGCAAAGCCAAGCCGCCAAAGTCATGCACACGTCCACGCTGTATCTCAGCGAACCAATGATCGAGTTGGCGGAAGAAATCGCCGCCATCTCGGGCGTGCCCGACGCAAGAGTTTTCTTTACCACCTCGGGAAGCGAAGCCAACGACACGGCTATCTTGTTGGCCACGAGTTACCGCAAATCCAACCAGGTGCTAGCGATGCGCAACAGCTATCATGGCCGCTCCTTCACCGCTCAAGCGATCACCGCACACTCTTCTTGGTCGTCAACGAGCTTGTCTGGCCTGTCGGTCAACTTTGTGCAAGGTGCATACCGTTTGCGCAGCCCCTTTAACCACATGAATGACGATGACTTCACCAACGCCTGCGTGGAAGACCTCGTGCAAGTGATCGACATGATGACCGCCGGCGATGTTGCCTGCTTGATTGCCGAACCGATACAGGGTGTTGGTGGTTTTGCAACCCCACCCGATGGCTTCTTCGGCGAGTTTCAAAAAGTGCTGTCCAACCATCAAATTCTGCTCTGCGTAGATGAAGTTCAGACTGGTTGGGGGCGCACCGGCGAGCACTTTTGGGGTTACCAAGCGCATAATGTGGTGCCCGATATGTTGACCTTCGCTAAAGGTGTTGGCAACGGGGCAACGCTTGCTGGGATAGTCGCTCGAGCGGAAATAATGGACACCATCAGCGTCCTCTCCTTTAGCACTTTTGGGGGCAACCCGTTGTCGTCAGCTGCGGGGCTGGCCACATTGCGTTACGTGGTCGACAATGACCTGCAAGGCAACGCTCTAGCACGAGGTCAACAACTCAGTGAAGCCCTCGCACCGATTGTTGACAACACAGAGTGGATTGCTGAATTGCGCGGCAAGGGTCTGATGCAAGCCATCGAAATCGTGCATCCCGGCACGCTGGAGCCCGATACACAACGCACCAACGCAGTGTTGGAGGGTTGCAAAAGGCACGGTTTGCTTGTCGGCAAAGGCGGACTGTACGGCAACGTCATACGCATAACCCCGATGCTTAACGTGAGCGTTGCCGAAATGGCGGAAGGTATCTACGCCCTCACCGAGACCATTAAAGAAATCGAATAGTCAGAGACACACGAACCGCAGAGCCACATTATCCGCCGGGACACATTATCCGCCGAAACACACTAACCGCAGAGACACACTATCCGCAGTTATCCACAGACAGGACTAACAAAGACATGAAACAAATACCGCATCTTATTGACAACGACTTCGTGGCTGGTACATCGGGGCGAACCACACCCGTGTACAACCCGGCCACAGGCAAGCAAACCGCACAACTCGCTTTGGCTTCAATCGCCGAAGTAGACAAAGCGGTGGCATCGGCCAAAACCGCATACGCGCAGTGGAGCGAAGTCAGCATCGCCCGCCGCACCAAACTGATGTTCAGCTTCCGTAACCTCGTGGTGGACAACGCCACTGAAATCGCAGCACGCCTAACCGCCGAACACGGCAAAGTAACCTCAGACGCGGCAGGGGAAGTGGCACGTGCCATTGAAAATATCGAGTTTGCTTGCGGCCTCGCCGAGCACCTAAAAGGGAGCCACAACGAACACGCTTCAACTGGTGTTGATGTCTACACTGTGCGCCGCCCGCTTGGTGTGGTGGCCGGCGTTACCCCATTCAACTTCCCGGCAATGGTGCCGATGTGGATGGTGCCGAACGCCGTTGCTTGCGGTAACACTTTCGTTTTGAAACCGTCGGAGCGTGACCCGTCTGCTCCACTGTTTATAGCAGAGTTATTTTGCGAAGCCGGCTTCCCTCCTGGCGTGCTCAATGTCGTGCAGGGTGACAAGATAGCCGTAGACCGTCTGCTCAACCACCCTGATGTGGAGGCGTTGAGTTTCGTGGGATCGACCCCGATTGCCAAATACGTCTATGAGACTGGAAGTGCCAACCATAAGAGGGTGCAGGCGCTCGGTGGTGCCAAGAACCATATGGTCGTGTTGCCCGATGCCGACATTGACTTGTCGGCGGATTCTGCGGTGTCTGCTGCCTACGGTTCCGCTGGGGAACGCTGCATGGCGATCTCAGTGGTGGTGGCTGTGGGCGATGTTGCCGACCCACTCGTTGATGCCATTAAGGTGCGGATGGAAAAACTAACCATCGGAGACGGCACCGACTCCGCCTCGGAGATGGGGCCACTGATTACCCGTGAACACCGAGACCGCGTGGCTAGCTACATTGAAGCGGGTGCCGCTGCTGGCGCAAGGGTCATCGTTGATGGCCGTGAAGCTCAGATCAACAATGATGGTTTCTTTCTGGGTGTGAGTTTGCTAGACGATGTGACACCCGACATGAGCGTGTATCAAGACGAGATTTTTGGGCCGGTGCTGAGCGTGGTGCGGGTTGACACCTATCACGAAGCTGCAAAGTTGATTGCCGACAATCAGTGGGGTAACGGTGCTGCGATCTTCACTCGAGATGGTGGCGCGGCACGCCAATTCCAACAAGATGCCGATGCCGGAATGGTTGGAATCAACGTGCCTATCCCCGTGCCTGTGGGCTATCACTCATTTGGTGGCTGGAAAGATTCAGCGTTCGGTGATACCACCATCTACGGCCCCGAGGGTATCCACTTCTATACCCGACCTAAAGTTCTCACTACGCGCTGGCCGGACCCGGCAGGAAGTTCAGTAAACCTAGGGTTCCCCACCAACAACTAACCCCACTCTCGTTGGGGGGCCGCCGGCCTTAAAGCGCTCGGCGCGGGTTTAGCCGTTCCCCACCAATAACCAACCCCACTCTCATTGGGGGAACAAAGCGCGAGAGCAGGTTCCTACGTCTGTCTGTGAACCATCCCAGAACTGCACTCGAGATTCTGGGATCTACCCCCGAAGTGGGTTCATCAAGGACGACCAGTTTCAGACTTCCGCAAAGTGCAGACGCTACAATCACCCTACGCTCTCCCTGAAGCTGAATACCGATTTGACGAGCAATCTCTTTGCGCTCTTGAGGTTGTGACTTCGCTAGCCGGCGACAGCCGGGTTCCTTAGCCGTTATTCGTCATTGGGAGAAACTAGAGTTGTTGCAGGGCTTTCGTGATGTTGACCACTGCTTCACGGCCATCACCATAAAGCATCAAAGCATTATCCGCAGCGAACAGCGGATTAGGAATACCTGCGAAACCAGGGCTAAGGCTGCGTTTAATTACAACCACCACACCACTTTTGTCCACATCAAGGATCGGCATGCCCGCAATCGGACTCGTCGGATCGGTGCGAGCCATTGGATTGACCACATCATTGGCACCAATCACAATCGTCACATCGGTCTGATCGAACGTAGGGTTAATGTCGTCCATCTCCACAAGCCGTTCGTAACTGATTTCCGCTTCAGCTAACAGCACGTTCATATGGCCGGGCATACGCCCCGCAACTGGATGGATACCAAACAACACCTCCACCCCACGATCTTCAAGACGTCTTGTCAGATCACGAACCGCGTGCTGCGCTTGAGCCACCGCTAGCCCGTAACCAGGCACAATCACCACCCGTTCAGCCGACTCAAGCAACATCGAAACATCGTCAGCGGAGGTAGCACGCACCTTGCCGGCATACACATCGTCGGCATCATGGCCACCCGCCCCGGCGGTAGGCGCACGACTGAAAATCACCGCTAACAAAGTACGGTTCATTGCCACACACATAATCTGTGTCAAAATAAGCCCGCTCGCCCCCACAAGCGAACCCGCAATAATCAGCAACGAGTTTTCAAGCACGAAACCCGCCGCCACTGCCGCAGTACCCGACAACGAATTCAACAACGCAATCACAACCGGCATATCCGCGCCACCAATTGGCACAACCACCAACACACCGAGTATCGCCCCTAACCCAACCAACAGCCACAACCACCAAGGCGTGCTCACATCCACCACCATCAACACCCCAAACACCACCGCCGCTGCCGCAGCAAGCGTAGTCACGAAATGCATTTGTGCAAAACCCGACCAACGCAAAACCTCACGAAGTTTCGCAAAGGCGATAAGGCTGCCGGTAAAGGTGACCGCACCAATCAACGATGCCAAGGTCGCCGCTGCCGAAAGCCTTACCGTGTCTTCTGCAAGATCGGCGGCTTGTGTGTAGGAAGCAGCCGCTACCAACACCGAAGCGCCCCCACCGAAACCGTTGAACAAAGCTACCAGTTCTGGCATCGCGGTCATCTGCACCCGCACCGCCAAAAGCGCGCCCACCACCGTCCCCAAAACTATGCCCGCAACAATCCAACCAAAACTAATAATTTCGCTATTCGCTAGGGTCACCACAACCGCAACGAGCATCCCCGCCGCACCGAGTTGATTACCTCGGACTGCGGTTCGGGGTCGGCTCAGACCCTTCAATCCTAAGATAAACAGTACGGCCGCGACTAGGTAACCGAGCGTCGCCCAATCGTTCATCAGCTTTGCCCTTCAGTGGTTTTTTGCTGCGTGGAAGTAGGGCGGCGGCGCTTAGGGCCGAACATGTGCAACATCCGGTGCGTCACCAAAAAACCTCCCACCACATTGATCATCGCCAACGTCACCGCAATAAAACCGAGCATTGCTGTAAACGTTGAGTGGCCGGCACCCGCAGCCAACAACGCACCAACAATGGTGATGCCAGAAATAGCGTTCGAGCCCGACATTAAAGGTGTATGTAAGGTTGGGGGGACTTTCGTGATTAGTTCCACGCCCAAGAACACGGCGAGCACAAATAGTGTCAAAGCGATCAGCAAGTCCATAAGGTCAGTTCTCCCCTATTTTCGTTTCGGGGTTTGGGGCCGGGTCGGGTTTGGGGGCGGGGTGATCGCGTTCGGGCGCAGGGGCGGGGTCGGGGGCAGGGTCGGGGTCGGGGTTGAGTGCGGCCGCTACGGCTTGATGCACAACCGAACCGTTATGAGTGACGAGCATTGCTGCAATAATCTCGTCATCGTTGCGTAGGTCAATCGCACCTTCGGGAACGAGGTGTTCTAGGAACGCCACCAAATTGCCAGAAAACATTTGGCTAGCGTGACGAGCGCAATCCGAAGTCAGATTGGTCGGTCCGAAAATAGTCACACCATTGCGATGGACGACTTGGTCAGCCTCAGTCAACTCACAGTTGCCGCCCCGTTCCGCAGCCAAATCGACGAGCAAGGAGCCTTCACCCATACCGTCAACCATCTCTGTGGTGACTAGTAGCGGGGATGCCCGGCCTGGCACTGCGGCGGTGGCAATAACCACATCAGCGTCAGCCACATGCGGGGCGAGCAGCTCGCGTTGGATGCGCGCCGTATCTTCGCTTTGTGCGGCTGCGTAACCGCTAGGGTTGGTGGAGTTGTTCTCGCTCTGTGCAGCCGAGGTGTCTATTTCCACCGCACGAGCACCCAACGAACGTATCTGTTCTAACGCTTCGGGGCGCACATCATATGCTTCCACTACCCCGCCGAGCCGTCTAGCCGTCCCAATCGCAGTCAAACCAGCCACACCCGCACCCAGCACCAACACCTTCGCTGGGGTTAGCGTGCCGGCCGCAGTCATCATCAGAGGGAACATTTGCGGCAGGTTTCTTGCCGCCAACAAAACCGCCTCGTAGCCAGCGATAGTCGCCATTGAGGACAGCACATCCATCGACTGTGCCCGCGTTATTCGAGGTACAAGGTCTAAAGAGAACGCTGAGACACCAGCGTTTGCGTGTTGCAGGGCGCGCTGTGGTGCCCAGAGGGGATCGAACACGCCCACGAATACGGTTGCGGACATTTCGTTGTCCGGGTGGTTGCGGACTGCTGCATCTCCGACCGAGACCACCACATCGGTTGGGGTTTCGTCACCTTGTTCAACGATTGTTGCTCCGGCTTGCTGGTAGGCAGTGTCAACAAAACCAGCGGCGGTTCCTGCGCCTCGCTCAACGTGGACTTCCCAACCTTTGCGGGTTAGCTTCTCCACGCCTTCTGGAACTAGCGCTACACGATTTTCTGTGGTTGTTGCGTCATGCAACAGTCTCAAACGCACGAGTCCTGAATGTTATCAAGATTCGCGGCGATTCCTACACTGCGGTCAGTTCTTTCACCCATTTGTTGGTTGGTCTGGTGGTCTTTGTTATTGGCCGGTTGTTGCGGTGTCATCATCGGTCGGTGGGCCAGAATCAGTTGGCATCGTGTCATCATCAGTTGGTGCGGTGTCATCGTCAGTTGGTGCGGGATCGGTCGGTTCGGCACCATCATCAGTCGGCGTTTCATCGTCGATTGGTTCGACATCGTCAGTTGGCGGTTCGGCATCGGTCGGTTCACCATCGGTTGGTTCGGTTTCACCATCGGTCGGTGGGTCATCGGCGGGTTCCTCGTCATCCGCGGTTTCTGTCAACACTCGGTAAATGCGAGCGACAAACGATGCCATTTGTGCACGGGTAACCGGTTCTTCGGGCGAATAGGTCGTGTCGCTGGTGCCCGTGGTAATACCGAGCCCATATATTCGGCCGATGTCATCAGAGGCGTAGGAATCAGTTGACACATCGGTGAACGGCGTTTCTACGACAGGAGCATCCTCGCCAGTGATGGCCTTGTATAGGCGGGCGATGAAGGATGCCATTTGTTCACGGGTAACCACCTTCTCGGGTGAGTAGGTAGATTCGCTGGTGCCTTCGGTGATGCCCAGTGCGCGAACGCTCGCTATGTCGTTGGCTGCAGACGATGATTCGGGTACGTCCTCGAACGGCATTTCTTCCATCGGCGGGTCGTCTCCAGTCACCGCAGTGAACAAGCGAGACATGAACGATGCCATATTTTCACGGGTGACTGGTTGCTCAGGTGCGTAGGTGGTTTCGCTTGTTCCTTGAGTGACTTCCAATTCTTTGAGACAATTCACATCGCTCGCTGCGTACGAATTCTCATCAATATCGGCGAAGGGTTGTGAGGTTTCGCCATTGTCGGCATCGCATGCGGACACGCGAGGCATGATCGTGTATTGCTGTGCTGCGGGTTGAGGTGTTTGCGGTTGCTGTTCGTTCGGAGTTTCGGTTTCGTCGGTTTCTTCCTCGGGATCCTCTTCTTCGGTTTCTTCCTCGGGATCCTCTTCGGGCTCCTCCTCTTCGGGCTCCTCTTCGGTGTCAATGGGAGAGGGATCGCCGATCGGAGCGCCAACCGGACCGCTGAGTGTTTGGGCCGGATTGTCGACTGTGACGGTAACCGAATCGGGGTTCAAATTGTTGTAGTCGCTGTCGCCGGTGCTGTCCGTGGCGTGGGTGATTGCGGACGTGCCCACGGCCACACCAGTCACAGTCACTGTCTGTGCAGAGTTCCAGTTCGACGAGGTGAACACCAGCGGGCCAGAAACCGTTGCCTTGTCCTCCGAACCGCTCGTCGGAGTCACTGTCACAGAAGCAGTCGGCTGAGTGTCCAACACCACCGTGTATGTTGCCGTCGCACCCACAATCACATTGGCCGCAGTGCCACTCACAGTCACCCCAGGACCAGCGTTAATCGTCGCAGTCACCGTAGTTATCGTCACACTCGGGTAGTTGGAATCATCGCTGGTCACCGCGTGAGTGATCTCAGACGTGCCCGCATCCACACCAGTCACCGTGAAAGTCTTCGCCGTGTCCCAGTCAGACGTGGTGAACGTCAAAGCCGCAGACACCGTCGCCTTCGCCTGAGTGCCGCTCGTCGCGGTCACCGTCACATCGGCGGTCGGCTGACTGTCCAACACCACCGAATAAGTCGCCGTCGTGCCCTCGACCACCGACACGGTCGACGAACCCAACGTCACGCCAGGCGCCTCAGCCACCGTTGCCGTCACATCTGCTATCGACAAACTCGTCGGATAGTTCGTGTCGGAACTCGAAGTCACCGCATGCGTGATCGTGGAGGCACCCACGGCCACACCAGTCACCGTCACTGTCTGTACAGAGTTCCAGTTCGATGAGGTGAACACCAGCGCACCAGAAACCGTTGCCTTGTCCTCCGAACCGCTCGTCGGGGTGACCGTCACCTGCGCGCTGGGTTGGGTGTCCAGCACCACGGTGTAAGTCTCCGTCGCGCCATCGAACACCGACACCGTGTTGGTGGACAGCGTCACACCCGCGGTGTCGTCATCGGTTATCGTCACCGTCACCCCAACCGCAGTCAACGACGACGTCGACGCCCCAACCGTAAACGACTCGTTGTTCTCATCGATCTTGTCGTCGGTGACCGTGAACGTTCCCGTCACCGTTGTTGCGCCCACAGCCGCGCTCGCCGTGAACGTCGCCGGC
>Ga0209020_1003732_pt1 | contig 9851 bp, 11 predicted proteins | sample PinacodermBB_FD_187298 | JGI IMG/M metagenome (GOLD analysis project Ga0209020, IMG submission 187298) | Host-associated microbial community of the marine sponge Aplysina aerophoba from Gulf of Piran - sponge pinacoderm, lysed by bead... | ecosystem: Host-associated > Porifera > Sponge >...
TTCCTGGAAAACATGGGCCATTCCCTGCCGCAGCTCGCCGTGCGCGCGCAGGCGCTGCGGACCGCGCCCGCGCCGCCGATTGCGCCGGGGCCGGTCGGGACGCGTGCGGCGTCGGTGCGCCCGCGTCTGGATGGCGGCTATACCGTCGGGCGCGCAGGAACGGCGCGCTTCGACCTGATCCCCGCCGCCTTCGCCCATTTCCGGGCCTTCCTGCCGCTGCTCCGGGAAAGCTGGCGGGCGACGCAGATCCGGTTCGGCCCCGAGTTCTTCGGTGCGCTCGGCCGGCGGCGCTGGCGCGCCGACCAGTTCAGCCCGATGGAACAGGCCCGCATGCTCGACCCCGCCCCGGACAGGAAGATGTCTGCCGCTCTCCTGCGCGCGGCCGGGCGGGTCTATCCGCAACTCCGGGATGTGCCGGCGGTCGAGGACTGGGGCGGGATGATCGACGTCACACCCGACGAGGTACCGTTGATCGGGCCGGTGGCGGGCGTGGAGGGGCTGACGCTGGCGTCAGGGCTCTCCGGCCACGGTTTCGGCTTCGGGCCGGGCGCGGGCCTGCTTGCGGCCCAACTCGCCACCGGGCGCGCGCCGGCCGCCGACCCGGCACCCTTCGCAACCGACCGCTTCGACCGGCCGTGAAGGCGGGAAAACCGAGAGCGAGGCCGTAGCCCGTGACCCCCGCCGCGGCTGCGCGCTTCATGCTGGCGACCTGCTTCCTGGTGCTGTTGTTCAATGGCGGCGCTCGCTTCGCCATCGGCCTGCTGCTTGAGCCGATGACCGAAGACCTCGAATGGAGCCGCAGCGCCGTCTCCCTCAACGTCACCCTGTTCATGGTGCTGTCCGCCTGCGCCATGTTCCTCGTCGGCCGCCTTGTGGACCGCGCGGGCGCCGTCGTCGTGCTGGGCGCGGCCGTGCTCGTCTCGGCAGCCGGGCTCGCGTCGATGAGCTTCGTCGAGCATCCCTGGCAGGCGCTCCTGCTTTACGGCGTGGTGTTCGCGCTCGGCAGCGCCGGCACCTCGATCACGCCTATCGGGGTGCTGCTGAGCCGCTGGTATCCGCAGCGGATGGGGATGGCCAACAGCATCGCGATCTCCGGCATGGGGCTCGGCCAGTTGCTGGTCATCTCGCTGCTCGCCGCGCAGCTTGCCGTGCTCGGCTGGCGCGGATCCTTCCTCGCGCTCGGGGTCGTGACGCTGACATGCGTGCTGCCGCTCATGGTGCTGGCGCGGAGCGTCCCCGGCGCCGCGCGGGCCTCCGCGCCGGGCGGTGCGTCCCGCCCGGCCGCTTCGTCCGGGGGAGGGGCGGCCACCCTCCGCGCAGCCCTGTCCTCGCGCCGCCTGCAACTGCTTCTCGTCATCTATGCAATCTGCGGCTTCCAGGACTTCCTGGTTGCCACCCATGTCGTCGCCTTTGCGGTGGATGAGGGCGTCGGTCGCCTGCTCGCCGGCAGTGTCCTGGCTTTCATGGGGCTGGCCGGCGTCGGCGGCGTGTTGCTGACCGGCGTGCTCAACGACCGCTGGGGTCCGGTCCTGCCGACCGCGGTCTGTTTCGTACTGAGGACCCTGCTTTGCGCCGTTTTGCTGGTGAGCCGGGAGCCCGCCGTCATCGCCGGCGCGGCCCTGCTCTTCGGCGCGACCTTCTGGGTCACCGCGCCACTTACCGTGGTTTTCGGCCGCGAGATTGCGGCCATGTCCCTGCTCGGCACGGTGACCGGGCTCATCACCATGGTCCACCATTCGGCGGGCGGACTCGGCGCGCTCGTCGGCGGCACGGTCTTCGATGCATTCGGGTCCTACGACGCGGCGTTCGTCCTCATGCTGGTGCTGTCCATCGTCGCCCTCGGCCTCACCTTCGCCTTGCCGGCCCCTCCACGCCGGGGACCTTGACCCCGAGCCGGCGCGGGGCGTCTAATCGGGGTTGAGGCAGGAAGGAGGCGGTGCATGGAACCGGTGCGCTATATCGACCGCACGCGCGACGACTATATCCGGCAGGGCTATGAGCAGGCCTATGAGTGGGCGCATTTCGAGGATGTGCCGTTCGCGCGGCTCGACAAGCCGCTTTCGGAATGCCGCGTCGGGCTGATCGGCACCAGCGAGATCGCGGTGCGCTACGACCCGGAGACGGAAGAAAACCCCGTTGTCGAAGAGGATTTCCGGGGCGTCTATTCCTTCTCCGCCGACACGCCGACGGAGAAGCTTTACAGCCGCACCGCGTCGTTCGACCGCTTCGCCACCCATCTGGACGACGTCAACGCCTATTACCCGGTGGACCGCCTGCGCGAAGCCGTGGCGGACGGCCGGGTCGCCGGCATCCCGGACCGGCTCTACGGCTGCTACAACAATTACAGCAAGCGCAAGGTGATGACCGAGGAGGCGGCGAAGGCTCTTGCCTATTGCCGCGAGGACGGCATCGACGCGCTCCTCATGGTGCCTGTCTGACCCGTCTGCCATCAGACCGTGAGTCTGATAAGCAGGCATATCGAGGCGGCAGGCATTCCGACTGTGGTAATCGGGGCTGCGCGCGACATCGTCGAGCATTGCGGCGTCGCCCGCTACGTCTTCACCGACTTCCCGCTCGGCAGCCCTTGCGGCGAGCCCTGGGATACGGACCAGCAGCGTACCATCTTCCAGATGGCGCTCGACCTGCTCGAGGAGGCAGAGGGCCCCCGCACCACCCGCGAGGCGGGTTTCCGCTGGACGGGCGGCGAAGACTGGAAGCGGCTTGTGTTCACCGCCGAACAGCCCTGGCAGGACGAGGCGACCCACGCCAAATGGATGGCGCGCAAGGAGGAATACCGCCAGCTCCGCGCGGCGGGCAAGGTATGACCGGCATGGCGGCCGCACAAGCTGTTACGCTCTACACCACGCCGCTCTGCGCGCCTTGCGAGCAGATCAAGCGCTACCTGGAGTCGCGCGGCGTCACGTTTGCCCGGCGCGACCTGATGATGGACGAAGAGGCGCAGGACCGTCTCGACGCCGCCCGCATAAGGGGCACGCCGGCCGTCGAGGTGGACGGGACGTTCCTCGTCGGCGACGGGCTGACCCGCGAGGCTCTGGACCGGCTGCTCGGGCTGGACTGACGAAACAATGGCGGAGTCCGTCGTCCTCTATGAGGAGCGGGGCCCCGTTGCCCTCGTTTCGCTCAACCGGCCCGAACGCCTCAACACGCTGACCGAGGAAATGGTCCAGGGCGTGGCGGACGCCATCGACCGCGCCTCCGCCTCACGCTCCGTGCGCGCGATCGTGCTGCGCGGCGAAGGGCGGGCGTTCACGGCGGGCTACGATCTGGAAGCGACCGGCGCGTCGCTGGAGGGTTGGTCACAGCCCTACGATGCGCCGCGCCCGGAGCCGCGCCCCGGCGCCTGGGACCCGGTGCGGGACTACCGCGCCATGGGCCGCAATGTCGAGCGGTTCATGAAAATCTGGGACTGCCCGAAGCCGGTGCTGGGAGCGATACACGGCTGGGCGGTCGGCGGCGCGACGGACCTCGTACTCTGCTGCGACCTGCTCTTCATGGCCGAAGACGCCTTCATCGGCTATGCGCCGTCCAGGATTTTCGGCACGCCGACCACCATGCTCTGGGTCTATCGCCTCGGCCTCGAGCACGCCAAGCAGTTCCTGCTGAGCGGTGACGCCATCGATGCGGCGACCGCGCACCGCATCGGCCTGGTCTCTTATGTCTGCCCACCGGAGGAACTGGACGAGCGCATAGAGGCGCATGCAAGGCGCTTCGAGCACATTCCGGCCAACCAGCTTGCACTCAACAAGCTGCTCATCAACCAGGCCTTCGAGAATATGGGCCTGCGCACGACGCAGCTGCTCGGCACGCTGTTCGACGGCATGACGCGCCATACCGAAGAAGCCCATCGCTGGGCCGAAAGCCTAGCCGAGCAAGGCATGCGCCGCACCGCCGCCGCCCGCGACGCCCCCTTCGGCGACTACAGCGCAAGGCCGCGCAAGGACTGAGCGGAAAACCGACCGGTTTCAGCCCGATGTGACCCGCTGGCGCCGGTGATTTACACTATCGGACGGCCGGAGGACCGGCTGCGGCAAAGGAGGCGCCGATGGCGACCGGAGGCAAGCGTCTTTGGGGCTGGATGTCCTTCGACTGGGCCAACCAGCCTTTCCACACGGTTATCCTGACATTCGTATTCGGCCCCTATTTCGCGTCCCGGGTTGCGGAAGATGTCGTAAGCGGGCAGGCGATATGGGGCTACACGGTCGCGGCGGGATCGGTGCTGATGGCGCTCTCGGCGCCGGTGCTGGGCGCGGTCGCCGATGCGCAGGGGCCGCGCAAGCCATGGATTCTGGCGTTTTCGCTGCCCTATGTCGTGGGCGCCGCCGGGCTGTGGCTCGCCGTGCCCGGCATGGCAGACCCGCTGCCGGTCCTCGTGCTGCTGGCCGTGGCGCTGATCGGGGCGGAGCTCACCCTGGTGTTCGTGAACTCGCTGCTGCCGGAAGTCGGCCCGCATGAGGAGCTCGGGCGCATATCGGGCTCCGGCTGGGCGTTCGGCTATTGGGGCGGCCTTGTGGCGCTCGTCGTCGTGCTCGGCCTGATGACGCCGGCGCCCGGCTCGGACATGACGATACTCGGCGTGGCGCCGATCCTCGGCCTCGACGCGGCGCTCGGCGAGGGTGCGCGCGCGACCGGGCCGTTCGCAGTGCTCTGGTATGTCGTCTTCATGGTGCCGTTCTTCCTCTGGTCGCCGGATGTCGGCCGGCGCGCGCGCGGAACCGCCGGCGCGGTCGCCGAAGGTCTGCGCAGCCTGAAGACGACGCTCGTCGGCCTGCCGTCGAGGCCGAGCCTGCTCGCCTATCTGCTGTCCTCCATGTTCTACCGGGACGCCATACTGGGCATCGCGACCTTCGGCGGAATCTATGCCACCGGCGTGCTCGGATGGGGCATGTTCGAGCTCGGTCTCTTCGGCCTCGTCATCCTCATCACCGGTGCGCTCGGCGCCTGGACCGGCGGGCTGCAGGACAGGCGGCGCGGCCCCAAGCCGGTGATCCTGTTCAATATCGTCGTGCTGACGGCCGCTGCGGCCGCCATCATGTCCATCGGGCCGAACGAAGTGCTGTTCATCGCTGTCGGCACAGCGGAAGCGCCGTCCTCGCTGCCGGCGATCGCCTTCTATTTCTGCGGCGCGGTCATCGGCGCCACATCCGGCTCGCTGCAGGCGGCATCGCGCACCATGCTCGTCCACCAGGCGGACCGGGAGCGGATGGCGGAAGCGTTCGGCCTCTTTGCGCTGACCGGCAAGGCCACGTCCTTCCTCGCCCCCTTCTTCGTCGCGCTGGCGACCGACCTGTCCGGCAGCCAGCGCCTGGGCGTGGTGCCGATCCTGGTCCTGCTCGCCATCGGCCTGGTGCTGATGGCCTGGGTGCGCCCCGAGGGCGACCGGGCGCGGGCGTGACGGAAATGCCGGTCGTCGGCATCGACTATATCGAGTTCGCGGTGGCCGACACCGCCCGGTCGAAAGCCTTTTACGGCCGCGCCTTCGGCTGGACCTTCACCGATTTCGGCCCCGGCTACACCGAGTTCGCCGACGGGCGCATGAAGGGCGGCTTCAACGCGCTGGAGGGCGGCGCAGTCCCGGGCGGCCCGCTGATCGTGCTCCACAGCGACGACCTTGAGGCGGCCCGGCAGCGTATCGAGGAGGCCGGCGGGCGGATCGTCAAGCCCACCTACCCCTTCCCCGGCGGCCGCCGTTTCCATTTCACTGACCCGGACGGCCACGAACTTGCCGTCTGGACCGAGGACTAGCGGCCGGCAAGCAGTTCGGGATCGATCTGTAGCCTGAGCGGCTTTCCGGCGAGGAAGCGGTCCAGATTGTCGAGGAAGAGGGCGTCGTTCCGCCTGACGGTGCCGGGCGAGGCGCCGGCGCAGTGCGCGCTCATCGTAACGCGCGGATGCGACCAGAAACGGCTCCATGCGGGCAACGGCTCTTCCTCGAACACGTCCAGCACCGCATGCGCCGGGCGGCCGCGATCGAGTGCGGCGAGCAGCGCGCGCTCGTCCACCAGCCCGCCGCGCGCGACATTCACCAGCACCGAGTCTTCTTTCATCGCGCCGAGAAACGCAGCATCGACCATGCCGCGCGTCTCCTCCGTAAGCGGCGCCGTCAGCACCACGACATCGGCTTCCGGCAGCGCGCGGGCGAGGTCCGACGGTGCGATCGTCGCATCGGCGGGTTCGTCACCGACGGGACGGCGGCGCACGCCGGTTACATGGGCATCGAACCCTCGCGCGCGCCGCGCCACCTCGCAGCCGATATGGCCCATGCCGACCACCAGCCAGCGCGTGTCCGACAGTTCCCGGAATTCGAGCCGGCTCCACTGCCGGCTTCGCTGCTGCGCGCGGCGGCGGGCGAGCGGGTGGAACGCCTCGATCACGCCGGCCAGCACATAGTCGGCGACCGCGGGCCCGGCGGCGTTGCTGTTGCAGATCGCGGCGCCGCCCTCCGCCAGCGCCGGGAAGATCGGCGCGTCATAGCCCGCGCCGCCGGATTGCAGCCAGCGCAGGGTGCCGGCATGGCGCAGCACGCCGAAGAAGGCGCGCACCGGCCCGCGCATATAGAGGCCGGAGGAGGCATAGGCGGCCGCCGGATTCACGGCGCGCCGGTCGATTGCGGCGCCGTCCGCGCCGTGCGCCGCCCTGTCGTCGTCCATCACGGCGATATCGAGGCCGGGAAAGGCCCGGAGCCTGCCGGCAAGGCGCTCATAGTCGGGCCGATAGAGAAGCAGGCGCATCGGGGCTGTCCCTGGATTGCTGCAGGCTGCGCTTCTACGACGCCCCAGGGACGCCCTCGCCAATGAAGCGCCGGACAGGGTAGCATCCGGCCCGGAACGACTCCAAGAACGGCAGGAAACCGGCCATGAACTGGCAGCCCGAACTCGACGAATTGCGCCGCCGCGAAGCCTTCGCGCTCAAGCTCGGCGGCGAGATGCGCGTCAAGCGCCAGCGCGATGGCGGGCGGCTCAATGTCCGCGAGCGGATCGCGGCGCTGGTCGACGACGGCAGCTTCCACGAGCTCGGCGCCATCGCCGGGCTGGCGAGCTATGACGGCCGCAACGATCTCGAACATCTGCTGCCGTCCAATTTCGTCTTCGGGCGTGCGCGGCTCGACGGGCGCCCCGTGGTCGTCGGCGGCGACGATTTCACCGTGCGCGGCGGCTCGGCCGACGCCACCATCAAGGAAAAGCACATCATGTGCGAGCAGATGGCGAACCAGCTTCGCCTGCCGCTGGTGCGCATGGTGGAGGGCTCGGGCGGCGGCGGCTCGGTCAAGACCATCGAGACCGAGGGCCGCTCGAACGTGCCCGGCGTCAAGGGCTGGGAATGGGTGGTCGAGAACATGGGCACGGTGCCGCGCGTGGCGCTCGGGCTTGGCTCGGTTGCGGGGCTCGGCGCAGCGCACCTGGCGGCGGCGCATTTCTCCGTGCTGGTCAAGGAGCAGGCGGCGCTCTTCGTCGCCGGCCCGCCCGTGGTCGAGCGCCTCGGCGAGAAGCTCGACAAGCAGGAACTCGGCGGCTGGAAGATCCATGCCCGCAACGGCGCCATCGACTATGCGGCCGACAGCGAGGAGCACGCCTTCGACCTTGCGCGCCGGTTCCTCTCCTACCTGCCCTCCTCCATCGACAGCCTGGCCGATCAGGGCCCGCAGACCGACGACCCCGACCGGCGCGAGGACTGGCTGATCGAAGCCGTGCCGCGAGACCGGCGCAAGGTCTATCGCGTGCGCCCGATCGTCGAGGCGGTAGTGGACCGGGGCAGCTTCTTCGAGTTCGGGCGGGAATGGGGCCGGTCGGTCGCCACCGGCTTCGCGCGGCTTGACGGCTGGCCCGTGGCGGTGATGGCGTCGGACCCCTATTTCTTCGGCGGCGGCTGGACGGCGGACGCCTGCCGCAAGGTGCGCCGTTTCGTCGATCTCGCCCAGACCTTCCACCTGCCGATGGTCTATCTGGTCGATTGCCCCGGCTTCCTGATCGGCTCGAAATCCGAGCGCGAGGCGACGATCCGCTACGGCGTCGAGGCGATGTCGGCGATCTGGCAGACGACCATCCCCTGGTGCGCGGTCATCCTGCGCAATGTCTTCGGCGTGGCGGGCGCGGCGCACCAGAACGGCGGGCGGCTCTCCTACCGCTATGCCTGGCCCTCCGGTTTCTGGGGCTCGCTGCCGCTGGAGGGCGGCATCGAGGCGGCTTACCGGGCGGACCTCGACGCTGCCGAGGACCCGGACGCCAAGCTTGCCGAGATCGAGGACCGGCTGGAGAAGCTGCGCTCGCCTTTCCGCTCGGCGGAGAGCTTCTGGATCGAGGAGATCGTGGACCCGCGCAACACCCGCCCGCTGCTGTGCGAGTTCGCCAACCTGTCCGCCCCGCTCCGGGAAACCGGCCCCAGCTATTTCCGCATGCGGCCATGAGGCCGGCGAGTCCCGGCGGAGCGGGTCGCGCGAGCCACTCGACCATGCATGAAGCGGGACCGGGACCGGAAGTCAATACGCTGTATTGACAATGGGCCGGCGGTCGTCCAGTTGTTACGGGCCATGAACGCCGGGAACAAGTCCGAACAGCTTCAGATCCGTATCGGCCCGGCAGACAAGGCGCGCATTCGCGATCGGGCAGCCGAGGCCGGCATGACTGTCTCGGACTGGGTGCTGCGTCAGGCGCTTCCGCCCCTCGAGCAGCAATTCCGTGCAAGTGTGGAGGCGCTTGCCGCGAATCCGGACAAGCGCCCATTCGCGTTCGCCGCAATTCACGATTTTCTGGATGGGCTTACCGGCAGCGAATTGGCGCAATCGGTGTCGAATCCCCCGGGAGTCGATTTGCCTCCCTTCGAAGCGAATTACCTGGCCGCGATGATCGAATATGCGGCCGCGTCGAAAGGCGTGTCCCTCCCGCGCTGGACAAGCGCCGTTCCTCCGCTGCCGGAGCCCTGGTTCGGAACCTCGCTCAGGAGTTTGCGGCTGCATCTGCTGACCCGGTCGCCTCCGCCGTTCCGGCGCCGGAACCTGTTCATCGATTCTTCCATCGGACAGCGCGCCTAGTGGAACTGTTCAAGCAGGACATCGAAAAACTCTTCGAGCGCTTGAACATCGAACTCGAGCGCTCCGGAATCGTCGGCGAGATCTATCTGGTCGGGGGCGCGGTCATGTGCCTCGTATTCGACGCGCGCGCTTCGACCAAGGATGTGGACGCCTTTTTCCGGCCGGCAAAAGAGTTGCGAGCTGCGTCGCGCCGCATCGCGCTGGGGACCCCTTTGCACGAAGACTGGCTCAACGATGCCGTCAAGGGATTCTTGAGCGACCGCGGCGAATTCCACCCCTATATGGAGCGTTCGCATCTTCGGGTCCTGACGGCGGCTCCAGAATATCTCCTGGCAATGAAATGTATGGCAATGCGCATCGGAGAGGAGTTTCACGACGAGCAGGACGTGCGCTTTCTCTTGCGCGCTCTCAACGTTGCGAAACTCGACGCTGCGCTTGAGACGGTGGGGCGATATTATCCGGTGGAAAGGCTGCCGCAGAAAACGCTTTATGCGCTCGAGGAAATGCTTACCGCTCCCCCGGGCGAATAGCCCTGTGGCCGTCGGATGTAGCGAGTTCCCGTTTGCGCTTATACCGTACCGGCCGGGATCGAAGAACGGCTGGAAGAGGCCGTGCGAGCGTTGAACCGTAACCCCACAAGCAATAATATGGGTACCTGTGCTTCATGATATAGGAGTATGGGATGAAGACCACCGTGGAGATTTCCGACGGCCTTGCCGAGGAGGTGAAGGCCTATATTGCGCGGGAAGGCGTGACCTTCCGCTCGGTGGTCGAGCGGGGGTTGCGCGAGGTCCTGCGCGCAGGA
>Ga0209020_1003737_pt1 | contig 9827 bp, 6 predicted proteins | sample PinacodermBB_FD_187298 | JGI IMG/M metagenome (GOLD analysis project Ga0209020, IMG submission 187298) | Host-associated microbial community of the marine sponge Aplysina aerophoba from Gulf of Piran - sponge pinacoderm, lysed by bead... | ecosystem: Host-associated > Porifera > Sponge >...
AACATGGCCCTCACCCTCGACCACCTCACGCAGGGCCGGGCCATCCTGGGGCTCGGCTCGGGCGAGCGCATGAACGTGGTGCCCTACGGGGTGGACTTCTCCCGCCCGGTGGGCCGCCTGGCCGAGGGCATCGAGGTGATCCGCCTGCTCTGGGGCGCCGAGGGCCCGGTGGACTACGAGGGGAAGTTCTTCCGCTTGAAGGACGCGGTGCTGGGCCTAACCCCGTACTCCGAGGAGCCGCCGCCGCTGTGGACCGCAGCGCACGGTCCCCGGATGCTCGGCATCACGGGCCGCCTCGCCGACGGCTGGCTGCCCACGAAGCTGTCCACCGAGCGCTACGGCGAGGCGCTCGGGACCATCCGCGAGGCGTCCGTGGAAGCGGGCCGCGACGCCGAGGCGGTCACCCCTGGACTGCTGGCCTACGTGCTGGTGGCGCCCGACGAGGCCTCCCTGCGGCGCCTGCAGGAGGCCCCCATGGTGCGCGCCCTCATGGTGATGCTGCCCCCGGAGGTGTTCGAATCCCTCGGCGTCGAGCCGCCCGAGGGGTTCCACGACCTGGTGCCGGCCTCGCTGAGTCGCCCCGAGGCGCTCGCCGTCATCGACGGGATCCCCCCACGCGTGGTGGACTACTACTGCTTCTGCGGCACGCCCGAACAGATCGCCGAGCAGGTCGCCGGTTACCACGCCGCCGGGCTGCGCCACCTCGTCATGTGGAACATCACGCCGTTCGGCGACCCCGACCTGGCAGGCTGGTCGTTCAAGGCGCTGAGTGAGGTCAAGAACATCCTGAGGAGCCGCTCATGACAACGTCGCCCACCTCCACACCGGGCGCGACTGACCGTCCGCCGGAGCCGTCGTCCCGTGCTGTCGTCGAGCGCTACTTCGCGGCGGTCAACGCCGGGGACTTCGACACGCTGCGCCAGGTGCTGCACCCCGAGATCGAGCTGACCGCCTGCATGTCGCGGCCGCGCCAGGGCGTCGATTCGGTCGTGGCGTTCTTCGACGCCGTCTTCGGCCGCTACCCCGAGCACTCCGACATCCCCACCCGGCTCATCTGCGACGGCAACTCCGTCGTGGCGGAGATCCACTTCGAGGGACGCAGCGACACCGGTGCAGAGATCGTCTTCGAGGCGGTGGACCTCTTCGACGTGGTCGACGGCCGCATCCGGCGCCTCAGCCAGTGGTTCGACAGCGCCGACCTGCAGCGTCAGTTACGTTCTCCCGGGCAGACGCCGGCCGGGTGAGAAGGCCCCGACCGACCGCCGCCACAACCCGTTCTCCCGTCATTCCGGCGGAAGCCGGAACCCGGTGTCCGGCGGAGGGATTGGCGCGGCGGCCAACTGCACGAGGATCTCAGAGCGCCGAAGCCGCACCGAGGAGACAGCGATGACCTTCACAGAACGGCAGTGGGTGGAGGTCACCACGTTCGGTGACCTGGTCGTGCGGGCTGCGGCCCTGTATCCCCACAGCGACGCGATCGTCTTCCCCGAGACCCGCCACACGTTCAGCTCGCTGCTTGCGGCGGCCGAGCGGGCGGCACGGTCGCTGCTGGGCCTCGGCGTGCGGCCCGGTGACCACGTCGGCATCCTCATGCCCAACTGCATGGACTTCCTCGAGGTCATGTTCGGCGCGGCGCTCATCGGTGCTCCCGTGGTGCCCATCAACTCCCGTTTCAAGGGACGCGAGCTGTCCTACCTGGCTCGGGACGCCGACCTGCGCCTGCTCGTGACCAGCGACATCATCGACCAGCACACCGACTACGTGGCGATCCTGCACGGCTGCATCCCCGGGCTGGCCGACGCTGCTGATGTCGCAGATCTGGGCCTCGACGCCGTCCCCGAGCTGCGCAGCGTCGTGCTGCTCGGCAGCTCCTCGCCGGCGGGGATGCTCGACCGGGCCGGCTTCGAGGCCGCCGCGGAGGGAGTGAGCCTCGAGTCCGTGCACCTGTTGCGCAGCCGGGTGGCTCTGCGCGGCATCGCCATGATGATCTACACGTCGGGCACGACCGCCGAGCCCAAGGGCTGCCCGATGACCCACGAGCAGCTCGTGCGCACCAGCTCGGTGGGCTGCGAGCGCTTCGAACTCACCGACAGCGACGTGTTCTGGGATCCGCTGCCACTGTTCCACATGAGTTCGATCCTGCCGCTGATCGGCTGCATCGAGGCGGGCGCCTCCTACGTGACGCTCACCCATTTCGATCCGGCTGTGGCCATCGGCCAGTTGCGAGACGAGGGCGCCACCATCTGCTTCTCGACGTTCCCCACCGTGACGACGGTCATGCTGAACCACCCCGACTGGGATCCGGCCGCCCTCAGCAGAATCCGCCTCATGAACAACGTGGCCGCGCCGGCTGCCCTCGAGGACATCCACCGGCAGCTGGCAGACATGGCGCACATGAACGCCTACGGGCTCACCGAGTGCGGCGGCGTGGTGGCGTTCACCGCCCCCGACGACCCGCCGGAGGTGCGCTCGACCACCTCGGGGCGGCCCTTCCGGGGCATCGAGGTGCAGATCCGGGACTTCGAGGGCGGCGACGTGGTGCCGGTCTGGGAGCGGGGCGAGATCTGGTGCCGGGGCTTCAACGTCTTCGAGGGCTACTACAAGGATCCCGTCAAGACGGCGGAGTGCTTCGACACCGACGGCTGGTTCAACACCGGCGACATAGGGCGGATGGACGCCGACGGGCGGGTCGGCTACCTCGGCCGGGTCAAGGACATGTTGAAGGTGGGCGGCGAGAACGTGGCCGCCGTGGAGATCGAGTCGTACCTGCAGACCCATGAGGCGGTGGCGATCGCGCAGGTGGTGGGCATACCCGATGAGCGCTATGTGGAGGTGCCGGCCGCCTTCGTGGAGCTCATGCCCGGTGCCGCAGTTGCCGAGAGCGACCTGATCACCTACTGCAAGGGCAACATCGCCTCCTTCAAGGTTCCGCGCTACGTACGGTTCGTGCAGGAGTGGCCCATCTCGGCCACCAAGATCCAGAAGTTCCGCCTGCAAGAGCAGCTGTGCAACGAACTGGGCCTCACCTGAAGTCGCGGCCGGTGCCGCCGTCCCGATGCTCCGGCGAAGGCCGGGATCCACTGCTCGCCGGCACCCTGGGGAAGTGCCCATGACGCTGTTCGCCGAGAAGCCACCCGTCATGGGGCTGGACGAGCCTGCGACGATTGGGCCCTGGCTGCGGGCCTGCGCCGAGCGCCACGGAGAACGCGAGGCGATCGAGGTTATGGGCACGGCCAAGTCCTATGCCGCGCTCGACGGTGATGCGGACCGTCTGGCGGGCGGTCTGGCGGCGGAGGTGGGTCTGCGGGCAGGCGACCGCGCCGCGGTCATCATGCGCAACAGCCTGGCCTGCATCGACGCCTGGTTCGCCATGACCCGCGCCGGCATCGTCGATGTGCCCGTGAACGTGGCCCAGCGGGGCGACGGCCTCGCCTACGTGCTGGGCCAGTCCCGGTCGCAGGCGGTGGTGTGCGACATCGAGTTCGCCGACCGGCTGGCGGAGGTGATGCCCCAACTGCCGGAGTTGCGCCACGTGATCCTCCACCGCCCCGAGGGCTCCGAACCCGGTGCGCCGTCGTTCGGCCCCGGTGTCGTGGTGCACGAACTGCCGTCGCTCTACAGCGAGGCTACGCCGCGCCTGCCGGCTCTCGAGTCCACCGACACCGCGGTGATCCTCTACACCTCCGGCACCACGGGGCCGCCCAAGGGGGCGATGCTGAGCCACGGCGCCAACCTCACCCTCACGCGCCAGACCCGCTGGCTCATGGGCTACGGCCCCGCAGACGTGCTGTACACGGCCTTCCCGCTGTTCCACATCAATGCCCGCTACACCACGGTCACCGTCGCCATGGAGGCGGGTGCGCGCTGCGTGCTGGAGCAGCGCTTCAGTGCGAGCGAGTTCTGGGACACCTGCCGGGCGAAGGGCGTCACCGCCTTCAACTACATGGGCGCCCTCCTCATGATGCTCTGGAAGCAGCCGGCCCGGCCCGACGACGCCGACCATGCGGTGCGGCGGGGTTTCGGGGCGCCGTGCCCGCCGGACATCTGGGAACCGTTCGAGGCCCGGTTCGATATCAGGCTCACCGAGGTGTACGGCTCCACCGAGGTGCCCATCGTCACCCAGAACGGCATCGCGGCGGTCGAGGGGGCCGACCGCCGGATCGGCACCTCGGGCCGCCCGTCGGGCCTGTACGACATGCGCATCGTGGACGAGTCCGACAGCGAGGTGGCGGCCGGGGTGCCCGGTGAGATCGTCGTGCGGGCGCGGCCGAACCTCGCCACGTTCAGCGGCTACTACGACATGAGCGAGGCCACCGCGGAGTCCTGGCGGGGCGGCTGGTTCCACACCGGCGACCGGGGCGTGGTGGACGCCGACGGCTACCTCACCTTCATCGACCGGGTGAAGGACTGCGTGCGGCGCCGCGGCGAGAACATCAGCTCCTATGAGGTGGAGCAGTCGATCGCCCGCCATCCCGCCGTGCTGGAGGCCGCGGTTGTTGGCGTCCCCTCGGAGTTGAGCGAGGAGGAGGTGCTGGCCTGCGTGGTGCTGAAGCCGGGGCGCACCCTGGGCGCCGGTGAGCTGATCGAGCACTGCGAGGGGCGGATGGCCCACTTCGCGGTGCCGCGCTACCTCCGCTGGATGGACGAGCTGCCCCGCAACGCCTCCGAGCGGGTCCAGAAGTTCCAGCTCCGCGCCGAGGGCCTCACCGCCGACACCTGGGACCGCCTCGCCGAAGCCGGGGCCCGCCGATGAGGGTCGCGCCCCAGCCGCACTCGACGATCGCCGCGATCGAGCGCGGCGACACCGTGCCGAGCCCGCCGATGAAGGTCGCGCCCCAGCCGCACTCGACGTCCCCCGCCGGCGACCCGGGAACCACCCGTCATTCCCGCGAAGAGCCGGCCCCGGACTCGATCCGGGGCCGGAATCCATCCCAACTCGGCAAGGATTGTGCTGCGGGCAGACCGCGGCGCGAGACACGAGGAGGTTCCCAGCGATGAGAGTCGTCGTTCTCGGTGCCGGCGCCCTCGGGTCGGTCTACGGGGCATGGCTGGCCGACGCCGGCGCGGAGGTGACGCTGGTGGCCCGCCGTCCCCACGCCGAGGCCGTGCGACGTGACGGCCTGGAGGTGCGCTCCTACGACGCCGGCACCAAGATCTACCACCTCGACGCCACCGACGACCCGGCCGCCGCCGGCGACGCCGACCTGGTACTGGTCGCCGCCAAGTCCTTCGACGTCCCGGGGCTGCTCGAGGCCTACACCGGGCGAGCCTCCATGGCCTTCTCGGTGCAGAACGGTGTGGATCAGGCCCTGCCGCTGGTGGAGCGCTTCGGCGCCGCCGCTGTCGAGGCGGTCTCGATGGTGGGCGGCACCCTCGTCGGCCCCGGCGTCGCCGCGTACACCTTCACCGGGGCGACCTACGTGGGCGACCTGGCCGACACGGCCCCCGGCACCGCGGCCCGGATCGCCGCCGCATTGCCCGATCGCATCGGCGAGCGGGCCGACATCGCCTCGGTGCTGTGGACCAAGGCGTCGCTGGCGGCAGCGGCCATGGGCGTCGTGGCCCTCACGCGCTCCATCTACCACCGCATGTTCCTCACCCCGGAACTGCGCGAGGCGTTCCTGGACCTGCTTTGCGAGGTGGCACTGGTGGCCCGCAGCGAGGGTGTGCCGCTCATCGACCTGCCAGGGCCCATGCGGGTGCACACCTTCACCACCCTGCCCCGCACCGAGGCCCTGGACGTGCTGCGCGAGTTCGGCGAGAAACTGGTCGCCACGGGGCAGACAGCGGTGAAGGTCTCGGCGCTGCAGAGCATCGAACGGGGCCGCCCCCTGGAGGTGGACGCCGTCTACGCCCCACTGGTCCGGCGTGCCACCGAGCGGGGCCTCGCGGTGCCGCTGCTGGCGGGCGTCTCCCGGATGATGTTCGGCATCGACGTGGCGATCCGCGAGGACGCCGGGTGATCTCCCGGATGATGCTGCGAGGCGCCCGTCCCGCCGTTCCGGTGGAGGCCGGAAGCCATTTCGCGGCGGCTCTGGCGGTGCGATGGGCGGATTGTCCGGCGGGCTGCTCGTGAAGTCGGGCGAGTCGCCCCCGCGCCCCCGCCGCACCGGGCCCGGTCAGAGAGGCGTGTCGTGAAGCCGGGCGAGTTCCTCCGGCTGGTGCGGCTGCGGCCGCGCCCCACCCCGCCGCACTCCTACGACGACTTCCGGCGCCTGGCCCGGCGACGGCTGCCCCGCCTGGTCTACGACTTCGTGGAGGGCGGCGCCGACGGCGAGGTCACGCTGCGGGCCAACCACGAGGCGTTCGACCGGGTGCACTTCACGGCGAGTTCGCTGGTGGACGTCACCGCACGCGACGCCGGCGCCACCGTGCTTGGCCGGCGCCTGGAGGTGCCGTTCATCTGCGGGCCCGCCGGCCTGGCCCGTCTCGTGCACCGCGACGGCGAACTCGCCGCGGCCCGGGCGTCAGCCTCCGCCGGCACCGTCTTCGTCATCAGCACGGCTTCCAGCTACAGCATCGAGGAGATCGCGGCGGTGAGCGACGGTCCGCTCTGGTTCCAGCTCTACCTGTGGCGCAGCCCCGAGGTGGTGGCGAAGCTCGTGGACCGGGCGGCGGCGGCCGGCTGCGAGGCTCTCGTGCTCACCGTCGACGTGCCGCTGATCGGCAAACGCGAGCGCGACCTGCGCAACGGGATGATGATCCCGCCCCGCATCGGCCCCGCGCAGGCGCTGGAGGCCATCCGGCGCCCCCGCTGGATGTGGCATCTCGCCGCCGGACCGCCGGTGCACTTCGGCAGCCTCGTGGACCTCGTCCCGCCCAACACCGACATGGCGTCGATGTCCGCATTCATGGACCGCGAGCTGTCCGACCTGTCCAAGACGTGGGACGACGTGGCCTGGCTGCGGGAACGTTGGGACGGACCGCTGCTCATCAAGGGCGTGATGAGCGCAGCCGACGCCCGCCGCAGCGTCGAGCAAGGAGCCGACGCCGTCGTGGTGTCCAACCACGGGGGGCGCCAGCTCGACGGCCTGCCCGCGGCACTCGACGTGCTCGGCGAGATCGTCGGCGAGATCGGCGGCGAGGCCGAGGTGATCCTCGACGGCGGCATCCGCCGCGGCGCCGACCTCATCAAGGCGCGGGCACTCGGCGCCACCGCCGCCATGGGCGGGCGGGCCTGGTTCTGGCCGCTCGCCGCCGACGGCGAAGAGGGGGTGGCGCGCATGCTGCAGATCCTCCGAGGCGACGTCGAGCGCACCCTCGCCCTGCTGGGCCGCAACAGCTACGAGGACCTCGACGCCGAGGTCCTCCACTAGCGGCGGCCGTCTGCGCCGGTTGCCTGCATGGGTCCGGTCGGGGGCAGCGAGTCAGCCGGTGCGAGCCGGGAGTGACTCGATCGTCTGGCGGGCCTCGGCGATGGCGTCGGCGATAGTGCGCGGTGAGCGGGCGTCGCCGATGCGCACCGTTGGGATGCCGGCGACGTTGGGGCCGTCGTGGCCTCCCCGGGGCGCCAGAGCGGTCGGCACCGCCGGCCGCAGCGGCTCGGCCACCACGATGCTGCGCGCCGGCAGCACCGATCGGGTGCCGGCCTCATCGAGCCATTCCGCCCCGGTCTCGGTAATGCGGGCCGCCCGTCCCCGGACCGCGGTCGCCGCCAGCCGGCTGAGATAGGCCCGACGCGCCAGGCCCGAGGTGTCATGCCCGATCCGCTCGGCTCCCAGCAGCGAGACCCGGTAGCCGCCGCGGCGGCACCAGAGGGCGGCCGCCAGGGCGCGGCTCCCGCCGCCGAGCACCACCACCGGGTCGATGAGGTGCCAGGTGTCATGGGTGGATGGCCGACCCTCCAGCAGGTCCTCCAGCGTCCAGGCCGGCAGATGCTCGTAGCCGTCGAGCACCTCGGGGGCAGTCTGCGCCCCGGTCGCCAGGACCAGATAGTCGGCGGCGGTCCCTGCGAGGTCCCTGGCGCCGCTGATGTCGACGCCGAGTGACACCGCGACACCGAGCCGCTCGAGTTCACCCGTGTACCAGTCCGCCAGGCGCGCCATGTGGCCCAGGCCGGGAGTGGCGGCCGCCAGCTGCAGGGCGCCGCCGAGGCGGTCGGCTCGCTCGAACAGGTGCACGTCGTGGCCCAGCTGCGCCGCCCGGCGTGCCGCCTCCATGCCGGCCGGGCCGCCGCCGACTACCAGCACCCGGCCGGGCGCTTCGGCTCTCTCCAGTGGGGGGTGCGTCTCGCGGCCCACGCCGGGGTTCACCGAGCAGGAGATGGCCTCGCCGTACTGCAGCCGGCCGGCACACCCCTCGACGGTGGCGATGCACGGGCGGATCTCGTCGTGGCGCCCGCTGGCGGCCTTGGCGATCCAGTCCTCGTCGGCCAGCAGCGCCCGGCCCAGCGCCACCGCGTCGCAGCGCCCGTCGCGCAGCGCCTTCTCAGCGGTGTCGGGGGTGGAGATCCGGCCGACGCCGATGACCGGCACCGCCACGTTGCGGCGCACCTCAGCGGCGAGATCCAGGAAGGCGCCCTCGGGGTCGTCCAGCAGGGGAATCGTCCACGGCACCGAGCCGTAGACGCCCGCCGAGACGACGAAGGCGTCGGCACCGGCCTCGGCGAACCGCTGCGCCGCCACCACGGCGTCCTGCGGTTGCAACCCGCCGGCCACGAGGTCCGAGCCGTTGATGCGCACCACCACAGCGAGGTCGGGCACCGCCCCGCGCACCGCCGCGATGACCTCGCAGCCGAAGCGGCTGCGCTCGGCAACGGTGGCGCCGCCGAATCGGTCCGTGCGCCGGTTGGACTCCGCCGCCAGGAACTGCTGGATGAGGTAGCCGTGACCGCCGTGGATCTCCACGGCCGCGAAGCCGCTGCCGGCGGCCCGCTCGGCCGTCCGGCCGAACGCCGCCACGACCTCGTCGACTTCGCCGGTCGAGAGCGCTCGCGGCGGGACCCGAACGTGGGCGCCGGCCTGGAGGGCCGACGGCGCCACGGGCACCTCGCCGATCACGGTGGGTGAGACCTGGCGCCCGCCGTGGCCCAGTTGGATGCAGGGATGCGCCCCGGTCGAGGCGATGGCCTCGGCCAGCGGCGCCAGGGCTTCGGCTGCGCCCGGGGGCCACAGCCAGGCGATGGCGTTCTCGACCCGCCCCTCGGGCGCCACCGCGGAGAACCCCACGGTGGCGAGTGCCGTGCCCTGGCTGCGGGTGCGGTAGTAGGCCAGCGCCTCGGCCTCGGGCGCCCCCTCGGTGAACCCGAAACCGGTCGTCATCGCCGACAGCACGATGCGGTTGCGCAACTCCAGCCCGCCGATCCTCAGCGGGCTGAACAGGCGGGGGTAGGTCGCGTCCGACACGGCCCGGCATTGTAGGAGCGTGCCGCCCGGCCCGGTCCATCGCGCTCGTCTCGGCGACGCGCCGCCGGCTGGGAGAACACTATATTCTACTATTACAGTAGTTTTTATATATTTCTCACTAATATAAGTGATGTCGGAAACGCGAGGTTGCTGGGGATCACGCGGACGCGGTAGGTTTGCAGGAGGTTCGGACATGAATACGGCAGTCATCTCGTCCATCATCGGCACCGTCGGCGCTGCGTTCATCGCCGTGCTCATCTTCTACCTGCAGGGCCTGCGCGACGACATCCGAGCCCTGGGCGGGCGCATCGACGGGGTGGAGTCGGGTCTGCGGTCGGATCTGGGTGGCCGGATCGACGGGGTGGAGTCGGGTCTGCGGTCGGATCTGGGTGGGCGGATGGAGTCGCTGGAGTCGGGTCTGCGGTCGGATCTGGGTGGGCGGATCGACGCGATGGAGTCGGGTCTGCGGTCGGATCTGGGTGG
>Ga0209020_1003738_pt1 | contig 9824 bp, 7 predicted proteins | sample PinacodermBB_FD_187298 | JGI IMG/M metagenome (GOLD analysis project Ga0209020, IMG submission 187298) | Host-associated microbial community of the marine sponge Aplysina aerophoba from Gulf of Piran - sponge pinacoderm, lysed by bead... | ecosystem: Host-associated > Porifera > Sponge >...
GGTCCAAGCCCCAGTGGGGCATCGTCAAGGTGCGCACCCGGGGCGTCCAGCAGGAGGGCAAGGTGGTCATCGACTACGCCCGCAGCGTGATGGTCTGGCGCAAGGAGTTCGCTCCCCGGCGGGACATCTTCCCGGAGATCGTCGACGGCGACTAGTGGACTGGAAACGGATAGGCATGTAGGGGCGACCGGCGGTCGCCCCCTGTCGGCATTCTGCCGCACGGGCGGGTGGGGGCAGACGGAGGGCGGCAGCGCAAGGAGCGTACGAGTGAGCTCATCCGACACCAACGGCGGCCTCGCGCTCAGCGGCGTACGGGTCATGGCCTTCGAGCAGGTCCTCGCCGGGCCCTTCGGCACCGGCCTGCTGGGAGAGATGGGGGCCGAGGTCATCAAGATCGAGCGCCCCGGCGTGGGCGACCTGATCCGCCACTGGGACACCGCCGTCAAGGGGCTGTCATCGGGCTACGTGTGGCTCAACCGCAACAAGCGAAGCCTCACGGTGGACGTCAAGAAGCCGGAGGGCCTGGAGGTCCTCCACAAGCTCGCGCAGACCACCGACGTTTTCTTCGAAAACTACGCCCCCGGCGTGGCCGAGCGCGTGGGGCTGGGTTGGGAAACCCTCCACGAGATCAACCCGCGGCTCATCTACTGCTCCCTATCCGGCTACGGCCAGGACGGCCCCTACCGGGACGTCAAGGCCTACGACCTGCTGATCCAGGGCGAGGCCGGCATCATCGCCACCACGGGCTACCCCGACAAGCCCGCCCGGGCCGGCGTGTCCGTGTCCGACATCGCCTCCGGCATGTACGCCGCCCTGGGCATCGTCCTGGCGTTGTTCCAGCGGGAGAAGACCGGCGAGGGGCAGGTCATCGACATCTCCATGTTCGAGAGCATCCTCTCCTGGCTGGGCTACTTTCCGCACCACTACTGGCACCGGGGAGAGGAGCCCGACCGGGTGGGCATGCGGCACCACTACGTGACCCCCTACGGCCCCTACATGACGGGCGACGGCGAGTACGTGAACCTAGCCGTGGCCACGCCCAAGGACTGGGAGGTCTTCTGCCTCAAGGTGATGGAAAGCCCCGCGCTGATGGAAGACCCCCGCTTCGCCACGGTGGAGGCGCGCAGGGAAAACCGCGGCGCGCTGGAGGAAACCATCGAGCAGCTCTTCCTGGAGCACGGCCACGAGACCTGGCTCGAACGCCTGCAGGCGGCGGAGCTGCCCAACGGCAAAGTCCGGGGCATCGCCCAGGTGCTGGCCCATCCCCAGGCCGCCGCCCGGCGCATGATCCGGGAGGTGGACTCCCCCGTGGGCAAGGTGCCGGTCATCGGCAGCCCCCTGAACCTGTCCGGCAGCCCGCCCCGCTACGACCCCATCCCGGATCTGGGCGACGCCACCGACTCGATCCTCGAAGAGCTCGGCTACGACGCCGAGGCCATCGCGCGGCTGCACCGGGACCAAGCAGTCTGAATCAATGTTGACGGTGCCCCGCGAAGCCAGATAGCGGCTACTCCTGCTTCCTGGCTCCGAACGCCCCGATCAGTTCGTTGTAGCCGAAAACGCCGGCAGCTTCCTGGTGATTCGGGCCATAAAATCTGCCGTTAATATAGATCGGGGCTTCCTGAAACGGACCGTCTCCAGGCTGCAATTCGACGAATTTGGACGTCTCAGGAAACAGCGTGACCTGGTCGAAGGATATGTCCTCGCGCGCGGCACCGGTCTCCACGTTGGCGATACGGGTGAAGGAAACGCCCATGGACGGCAGGGCCCCGAACGTGGCGACGAGATTGGCATCGCCCGCATAGCGGTCTTGGGAGTTGGTATGTACGCCCACCATCGCGCCCCGCCAACTGGCGGTTCCCTCAACCGGAAGCGGGTCTTCGGAAAGCGCGCCGAAAGCAAGCCCCACGAACCAGTCCGATCCTCCGGTCGCGCCAAGTGGCCGGAGCCGCTGCACGAATGCCGCCGCGTTGTCGAGCCACCCGCCATAGAGTCTCCAGTCGCCGTCCTCGTGAATGCTCTCGACCAACTGGACGCCGCCGATTTCGCGCTCTTGCTCAAAACCATCCTGAAACAACTGCCGCGAGACGCCCGTTGGAGTAACGATGAAGCCTCCGGTCGTTACACACGCCTCAGCGCTACACCCAAAGGACATGGCAAGTCCTCCGGTCGGGTGTAGTCTTGAGGCCACAATCCCGTTGTTCGTGGCGACCATCTCGTTGACGCCCGCCAAGGGATCGACCGGTGCCGCGACTTCCCTGGTGGTCGAACATGCCGCGACGGCGAGGGCGGTAAGGAGTATGGCTACTGTGCTCTTCATGGTCATGTTTCACCTCGACTGTTGTTGCACGTTTCGCAGTTTGCGCGTCACACCCCACGCGCCTCTGGCGACTATGCCTTACGGGTATTCCTTTTTCCACACGCGAGATATTTTTGCCAACTAATTTTATCCAAGTAATCCTTTTCCCGCATCAACGCCGACTCTATGGGGCATCTTGTAGTTGCCGTTACACCGTCCGCTTCCGCCGATTTGGCAAGCCGCACCGGTTGCGCTAGAAAGAAGGGTTTCAAGGCCCCGCGGCATCCATCCGCCCGCGTCCCTCCGGGCCGCCTGAAACCGAAAATCCATATCAAGGAGCCTCACATGGCATCACAGAGCATCGACACGTTTCACACCGCCTCCACGCTCGAAGTCGGGGGCAGCTGCTACCGGATCCACCGCCTCGACGCCCTGGCGAAGGCGACATCCTTGCCGGTGGAGCGGCTGCCCTTCTCCCTCAAGATCCTGCTGGAGAACCTGCTCCGTTGCGAGGACGACCGGCACGTGTCGGCGGACGACATCCGGGCGCTGGCGGGTTGGGACCCGGGGGCGAAGCCGGAGAAGGAAATCGCCTTCATGCCGGCGCGCATCCTGCTGCAGGACCTCACCGGGGTGCCCGCCATCGTGGACCTGGCGGCCATGCGCGAAGGCATCAAACGGCTGGGCGGCGACCCGAAACGGATCAACCCGCTCCAGCCCGTGGACCTGGTCATCGACCACTCCGTGCAGGTGGACCACTTCGGCTCGCTGCAGTCCTTCGCCTCCAACTCGAAGCTGGAGTACGAGCGCAACCAGGAACGGTATGCGTTCCTGCGCTGGGGGCAGAAGGCCTTCGACAACTTCAGCGTGGTGCCGCCCGACACCGGCATCGTCCATCAGGTCAACCTGGAGTTCCTCGGCAAGGTGGTCTTTACCGCTCAGTCCAACGGCGACACCCTGGCCTATCCCGACACGCTGGTGGGCGCCGATTCCCACACTCCAATGATCAACGGGCTGGGAGTGGTGGGCTGGGGCGTGGGCGGCATCGAGGCCGAGGCCGCCATGCTGGGTCAGCCGCTGATCATGCTGATCCCCGAGGTCATCGGCTTCAGGCTCCACGGCCGGCTTCCCGAGGGCGCCACCGCCACCGACCTGGTGCTGACCATCGTGCAGATGCTCAGGGCGAAGGGCGTGGTGGAGAAGTTCGTGGAGTTCTACGGCCCCGGGCTATCGAGCCTGGCGCTGGCGGACCGGGCCACCATCGGCAACATGGCGCCGGAGTACGGCGCCACCGTGGGCTTCTTCCCGGTGGACAACGAGACCCTGGCCTACCTGAAGCTGTCGAACCGGAGCCCGGAGCTCATCAGCCTGGTGGAGGCCTACAGCAAGGAGCAGGGGTTGTTCCGCACCGATGAAACCCCGGACCCGGTCTTCTCAGACACCCTGGAGCTCGACTTGAGCGAGGTGGAGCCAAGCCTGGCGGGTCCCCGCCGGCCCCAGGACCGGGTGCCGCTGAGCGGCGTCAAGCAGTCCTTCGCCGAAGTGCTGCCCACCATGAAGGGCGGCGACACCCCGAGCACCGTGCCGGTGCGGCAGAACGGCGACTCCTTCGAGCTCACCCACGGGTCGGTGGTGATCTCCGCCATCACCAGTTGCACCAACACCTCCAATCCGTCGGTGATGATAGGCGCGGGGCTGCTGGCCAAGAAGGCCGTGGCCCGGGGCCTCAAGGCCAAGCCCTGGGTCAAGACCAGCCTGGCTCCCGGCTCCAAGGTGGTTACCGAGTACTTGACGCAGACGGGGCTGCTGGAGCCCCTGGGAGAGATGGGATTCCATCTGGTGGGCTACGGCTGCACCACCTGCGTGGGCAACGGCGGACCGCTGCCGGAGAACATCGGCAACGCCATCCAGGAAGGCAACCTGGTGACCAGCGCCGTGCTTTCGGGCAACCGGAACTTCGAGGGCCGCATCCATCCCCACATCCGGGCCAACTACCTGGCCTCGCCGCCGCTGGTGGTGGCCTACGCCATCGCCGGCAACATGGACGTGGACCTCTACAACGACCCCATCGGCCAGGACGCCGACGGGCAGCCGGTGATGCTGCGGGACATCTGGCCCAGCGCCGAGGAGGTGCGCGCGGAGGTGGCCAAGGGCGTCACGGCCGACGCTTTTCGGAAGGAGTACAGCAACGTCTTCGAGGGAGACGAGATGTGGCGGAGCATGCCGGTACCCGAGGGCGAGCTGTTCGCCTGGAACCCGGACTCCACCTACGTACGGGAGCTCCCGTTCTTCGCCGACATGCCGGCGGAGCCGGCCGCGCCCGGCGACATCAAGGGAGCGCGGGTGCTGGCGCTGCTGGGCGATTCGGTGACCACCGACCACATCTCCCCGGCCGGCTCCATCGAGCGCAACGGCCCGGCCGCGCGCTATCTCACCGAGCACGGCGTGGAGCCCAAGGACTTCAACCAGTACGGCGCGCGCCGGGGCAACCATGAGGTGATGATGCGCGGCACCTTCGCCAACGTGCGGCTGAGAAACCAGATCGCGCCCGGCACCGAGGGCGGCTTTACCGTGCACCAGCCCGACAACGAGCAGTTGTCCATCTTCGACGCCGCCATGAAGTACCAGGAAGAAGGCATCCCGCTTATCGTCATCGCCGGCAAGGAGTACGGCACCGGATCGTCCCGGGACTGGGCCGCCAAGGGGCCGCGGCTCCTGGGCATCAAGGCCGCCATCGTCGAGAGCTTCGAGCGCATCCACCGGAGCAACCTCATCGGCATGGGCATCCTGCCCCTGGAGTTCATGAAGGGTGAGAACGCCGAGTCGCTGGGGCTCACCGGGTTCGAGACCTACGACATCGCTGGCGTGGCCGACGGCCTGAGCGTGCGCAAGCAACTGCAGGTCACCGCGACAAGCGCCGAAGGAAAGGTGACCACCTTCCAGGTGACCTGCCGCATCGACACACCCGCCGAGCTGTCGTACCACCGCCACGGCGGCATCCTGGAGTACGTGCTCCGGCAACTGGCCGCGAACGCTTAAACCCGGCGCCGTCCGGCATTCGTCATTTCAGCGCCTTCCTCCGTCATTCCCGTGCAAGCTCGCCCCCGACTCCGGTCGGGGGCGGGAATCCGGGGGCGGTGGCGGAGCACTACAGCGGCGTTTCCCCACCTCACCCCACCTGGATTCCCGCTTTCCAGGCTGTGTCAAAACGTCGCCCGGACAAGGATTGGCGCCGCCCGCCGATTCGTCATTCCCGCGGAAGCGGGAATCCAGGGGTGGTGGTGGGGCACTACAAGGGCGTTTCCCCGCCTCGCCACCCCTGGATTCCCGCTTCCGCGGGAATGACGAATCGGGGGGATTGCCTCGCTGAAATAGTGTTTTGACACAGCCTGTTCCGCGGGAATGACGCTACAAGCATCGGTACCGTTCCGGTATCCAATCAGTCTCACACAGCCCGTTCCCCAGGAACCCCGTTCGGTCTAATGCTCATGAAACCGTTTGTCTGTGCTGTCGTAGGTTTGACCGCGATGCTGCTCGCGGTGACGGCGATGGCTCAACGGGAAGGAAGACGGCCGGCCCGCTTCCACGTCGCAACGGAAAGCGCCGCGGTAAGGCTCGTGCCCGCCAACGAGACGGCCGGCCCGCCGAAGGCGTCCATCGAAGTGTCCGGCACCACCCGGACCATCCGCTCCAACGGCATCCCGGCGCACCGGGTCGGAACCTTCCCGAACCGCGGCAATCCTCACACCATCACGCCGCAGGACTACGCGTTCACCGTCACCACCGAGCCGGCGCCGGCGGGCAGGACGACCCGGTCGCGTCGCTGGCTTTGGGGCGTGGCGGTCAACGGCGTGCCGTTCGAGGCGCCGACCGCGGAATTCTGGCACGGCGAGCGCGGCGGCTGGAACTACGACGCCCTCGGCGGCGCGGTACGGCTGGGGCTGGACGCCAACCACGCGCACGTTCAGCGCACCGGCGCCTACCACTACCACGCACTGCCCACCGGCCTGATGCAGCGGCTGGGCTGGAAGGCCGATGCGCATTCGCCCCTGATCGGCTGGGCCGCCGACGGCTATCCGGTCTACGCGGTCACGGGGGACCTCGGGAACGGCGTGCGGAAGATCCGGAGCTCCTACCGGCTCAAGCCCGGCGCGCGCCCAAGCGGGGACGCCCCCGACGGCGCCCATGACGGGGCCTTCGTGCAGGACTGGCAATACGTCGCCGGCAGCGGCGATCTGGATGAATGCAACGGCGCCGTGATCCGGTCCCCGGAGTTCCCAGACGGCTCCTACGCCTATTTCATCACCGAGGGCTACCCGTTTGTCGCCCGCTGCTGGAAAGGCACGCCCGACCCCAGCTTCCGGAAGCGCCGGCGGTAAGGAGCGTCCAATTCTCGTGGCAAGCATTCTCCAGAACGAGTCCTTGTTCCGCCGCCTGCTGCTCCTGATTCTCGTGCTCGGGATGCTCGGGACGGGTGTGGAGTTGTTTCTCCTCGGTCATACGGAGGACTTCGAGCAGTGGATCCCACTGATCCTCCTGGCTTCCGGCCTGGTGGCCACCGGCGTCTGGATCAGGAAACGCACGCGGTGGAGCCTGCGGGTCTTTCAGGTGCTGATGGCCCTGTCCGTCCTCGCGGGGCCGGTGGGGATCTGGCACCACTACGAGAGCAACGTGGAATTCGAGCTGGAGATGAGCCCGGCGATGGCCGGCCTGGAGCTGTTCCGCGAGGCCATGACCGGCGCGATGCCGGCGCTGGCGCCCGGCACGATGATGCAACTGGGTTTGCTGGGACTTCTGTACGCGTTCCGACACCCTGTCTTCAACCCGAAACGGCTATCGTACGAAGCGGAAGGAGAGCAACCGTGAACACTCGAAACATCCGGCTGGCAACACTGCTGGTCATGGCAATCGCACTGTCCCTCGCCACCGCTCCGGACACCCGCGCCCAGGTGGGCAAGAACACGGGGGTCCTGAACCCCAACACGGCCACCGCCGCGGCGCTGGCCGGCTTGCCCGGGGTGAACCCGGACCTGGCCGGCCGCATTGTCGCGGGCCGGCCGTATCCGGATATGGATGCCCTGGACAAGACGCTCGCGTCGGGACTGAGCGCCGAACAGCGCAAGGCCCTCTACGCGCGGCTGTTCCTTCCCATCAATCTCAACACGGCCAGCGTCGCCTCCATCCGCATGGTGCCGGGCGTCGGGCGGCGCATGACCTGGGAGTTTCAGGAATACAGGCCCTACCGGGGCATCGCGGAGTTCCGGCGGGAGATCGGCAAGTACGTCGACGACGCCGAGGTGGCGCGCCTGGAGCAGTACGTGTTCGTGCCCATGGACGCCAACAAGGCCGGCGATGCGGCGCTCATGACGATTCCGGGCCTCACCGACGCGCTGCTCAAGGCACTCAAGCAGGCTCGTCCCTTCGCCGACATCGACGACTTCCGGGCGAAGATCGGCAAGCACGCCTCGGAGCCGGAGGCCTCCCGCCTGGCGCGGTACGTGACCGTCAACTAACGGACCCGTCCGCTACGGCGCGGACCCGTTCATCACGATCAGGATCAGGCCCAGGGTCATGCTTGCCGCGGGCGGCAACCGGACCCTGGCGCTTCCCTCGCCCAGGAGACGTATCCCCATGAGCGCGCCCACCAGGATGCTGATCTCGCGCGCGGGCGCGATGTGGCTCACCGGGGTGATCTGCAACGCCGTCAGCACGAGGATGTAGGCCAGGGGGTTCAGCAGCGCCACGCCCAGGGCCTCGCGCCGGTGGTCCCGCCAGGCGCCGCGCAACTCCCGCCGGCGGCGCAAGGCCACCGGCGCCAGCAACACGGAGCGGCCGCAGTTGGTGCCCCAATCCAGCAGCAAGGGCGCGATGGACATCGCGGTGACCGCGTTCTTGTCCCACAGCGTATAGCTGGCGATCACCACGCCGGTGGCCAGACCGTACAACACCGCCGGCCGCGACGGCCTTTGGGCACGGGCCCACCCGCCCCCGCCACTGAGCACGAAGACACCCAGGATGATGAATGTCCCGCCAACGAGGACGCCGGCCGGGGGACGTTCCCCGAGAAGCAGCATCGCGCCGATGACGGCCAGGAAAGGCCCGGTACCCCGCGCCAGCGGATAGACCACCGACAGGTCGCCGGCGCGGTAGCCGCGCTGGAGGACCGTGTAATAGAGCGTGTGCAGCACGCTGCTGCCGGCGATCACCGCGACCACGGTGGCGTCCACGGCAATGGGACGATACCAGCTCAAGGCCAGCACCGCGGGCAGGTACAGGACCACGGACAGCACCGCGAACAGCCACTGGAACACCGGGCCGCCCTCGGCTCGTTTCAGCAGAAGGTTCCAGGTGGCGTGGATGAAGGCGGCCGCCAGGAGGAGGCCGAGGGCGAAAAGAGTCACTGTCCTTCCTGACCGAGCGCCTGTGCTTCGGCGGCCCTGTAGGGCGACCACCCGGTCGCCTGTTCCTGGTACGACGCAACTACTCCGACAGACACCTAGACCTGATCGGGTGCTTCTGGCAAGAAGGTGGGGCCATGGGGGAGGAACAACTCGCGGTCCGCATCGTCCGGCGCATCAACGGGGTGTCGCGGGAGGCGTGGGACTCGTTGGTGCGCGACGGTTCGCCGTTCATGCGCTGGGACTGGCTGGACAGCCTGGAGGCCACGGACTGCGTGTGCGACAAGACCGGCTGGGCGCCGCACCACCTCGTGGTCGAGAGGGGCAAGGACATCCTCGGCGCCTGCCCCATGTACCTCAAGTCCCACAGCATGGGGGAGTTCGTCTTCGACCACCAGTGGGCCTCGTACGCCATGCAGGCGGGCATCCAGTACTATCCCAAGATGCTCGTGGGCGTGCCTTTCACACCGGTGGCGGGATCGCGCTTCCTCACCGCCCCCGGCGTCAACCGCGAAGGCATCATCGCCGTGCTCGGCCGGGCGCTGGTGGAGATCTGCCGCGGCAACGAGTTGTCGTCCATCCACATCAACTTCTGCGACCAGGACGAGATGGAAGCGCTGGAGGACCTCGACTTCATCCCCAAGATCGGGCTCCAGTTCCACTGGCAGAACCGCGACTACGACACCTTCGACGACTACCTGGGCGCCTTCCGGAGTGACCGCCGCAACAAGATCAAGCGCGAGCGACGTGAGCTGGACAACCAGGGCATCCAGATCCGCGCGCTCCCTTACGACGAGATCACCCCGGATATTCAGCGCACCATGTTCGAGCTGTACAAGCACCACATCGACCGCCTCTACTACGGCCACCAGTACCTGAAGGGCCGCTTCTTCGACGAGTTGCTGAAGCGGCCCTACCCGTTCCTCTGCCCCATCGTCGCCCAACGCGACGGCCGCATCATCGCCGGCACCTTCAACATCCGCGGCCCCGACGCCCTCTACGGCCGCTACTGGGGCTCCTTCGAGGAGCACCGCTACCTGCACTTCAACGTCTGCTACTACGCCGCCATCGAGCACTGCATCGACGAATCGCTGGTCCGCTTCGAGGCCGGCGCCGGCGGCAGCTTC
>Ga0209020_1003740_pt1 | contig 9817 bp, 9 predicted proteins | sample PinacodermBB_FD_187298 | JGI IMG/M metagenome (GOLD analysis project Ga0209020, IMG submission 187298) | Host-associated microbial community of the marine sponge Aplysina aerophoba from Gulf of Piran - sponge pinacoderm, lysed by bead... | ecosystem: Host-associated > Porifera > Sponge >...
CCGCGCAGGAACTTCACGTGGCCTCCACCGAGCGCAGCGTGCGCCGTACCCGCGACACGCTGCGGAAGAACTCCTCGGTGTCGCGCACCAGCGGGGTTCGTTCGGGCAGTTCGATGGGGATCTCCGCTGCGATCCGCGCCGGTCGGGCCGACATGACCGCCACACGCGTCGAGAGAAACACCGCCTCGGGGATCGAGTGGGTGATGAAGATGACCGTCGTGGCCGTCTCCCGCCAGATCTTCAACAACTCGGCCTGCATGTGCTCGCGGGTCATCTCGTCGAGGGCGCCGAACGGCTCGTCCATCAGCAGCAGAGCCGGCTCGAAGCTGAGTGCCCGTGCGATGGCGACACGCTGCTGCATCCCTCCCGAGAGCTCGCTGGGATAATGCGAGTCGAACCCGCCGAGGTCCACCAGCTTCAGCATCTCGACGGCCCTGGCGCGCCTGCGGGACTTCGACCAGCCCATCAACTCCAGCGGCAGTTCCACGTTGCGGATCGCCGAGCGCCAGTCCAGCAGCCCCGCCGCCTGGAACACCATCCCGTAGTCGCGCGCCAGGCGGGCCTCCTGCGCGCTGCGGCCGTTGACCGACAGCTCGCCGGCCGTGGGTTCGATGAGACCGCCGACCAACCGCAGCAGGGTGCTCTTACCGCATCCGGAGGGGCCGATGATCGACACGAACTCCCTCGGCCGGACCGCCAGGTCGAGGCCACTGATGGCCGTCACGGCGTTGGGCCTGTCGGGGTTGAAGGTCTTCTCCAGGCCGGCGATCTGAAGCACAAGGTCCTCTGGCGCTGCTCCGGGGGCTCCCTGCGGTTCCGGCGTACTCATCGTGCCAACTCCCCTCGCCGGGCCAGCACGAGACGCTCGGCGAGCGCCACCGCGCCCACCGCCACCAGTCCGGTGAGGCAGGCGCCGATGACCGCCACGTAGAGTCGCTCGGGACCGGTGATGTACTTGCCGGCAAAGTCCAGGATCAGCCTCCCGAGGCCGCCGCGGACCCCCGCGGAGATCTCCCCCACGATGGCGCCCACGACGCTGGCGGTGGCGGCGATGCGCAACGCCGGGAAGAGATACGGCAGCGACGCCGGCAACTGCAGCCGCTGCAGCACCTGGCGCCGGCTGGCTGCATAGGACTGCATCAGTTCGGTGGCCTCCGGCGACGGTGATTGCAACCCCCGCAGGCCGTTCACCGCCACGGGGAAGAACGTGAGGTAGGTGGCGATCAGCGAGACCGACATCCAGTCCTCCCACTCCCAGGGCAGGAAGTCGAAGTTGGTGCGCCCCCACACCACCACGATCGGGGCGATGGCGATGAGTGGCACGGTCTGGCTGGCGATCACGTACGGCAGCACTCCCCGCTCGGCGCGTCGCGACTGCAGCAGCACGACGGCAATGGCGAGCCCGATGACGGTGCCGGCGGCGAACCCCACGGCCGCCTCGCGCAGCGTGAACAGGGCGCCGTCGAGGGTGAGCCTGCCGATGGTGGTGCCGCCGGCGCGCGGGGCCTGGCCGAACTCGGCCAGGATGTCCAGCACGCGAGGCATGTTCTTGTCGTCGCTGCGCGGCAGGAACGACCCCACCAGCCACCAATCGCGCTGGCTGTCGCCGATGGCCTGACCGAACGCCTTGTAGGCGCTGTACAGCAGCGCCAGCACCACCATGAAGGCGCCGAAGACAAGGCTGCGGCGAGTCTTCTCCCGGCGGGACGTCGGCTCGGCGGGCATGGTCCTCTCAGCCTGCCCCCGCCGCCGCCATGATCCCGCTGTACGCCTCCAGCGTCTCGTCGGGCTGATCGTGCATGAGGTAGATGGCGAACTGGTCGACACCCAGCGCCGCCAGTTCCTCGAGCCGCTGGATGTGCTCCTCGGGCCGGCCGAGGAGGCAGAAGCGGTCCACGATCTCGTCGGGCACGAAGTCGGTGTGCGTGCTGCCGGCGCGGCCGTGCTCGCTGTAGTCGTAGCCGGCGCGCCCGGCGATGTAGTCGGTGAGTGCCCGCGGCACACCGGAGCCGTCGCCGCCGTAACGACCCACAAGGTCTGCCACGTGGTTGCCGACCATGCCACCGAACCAGCGCACCTGGTCACGCTGATGCGGCAGGTCGTCGCCCACATAGGCGGGTGCCGCCACGCAGATCGTGAGTTCGTCGGGATCCCGCCCGGCGTCGGCGGCGGCGGCCCGTACCGCCCCGATGGTCCAGGCTGCGATGTCCACGTCGGCGAGTTGCAGCACGAACCCGTCTGCCTGCGCGCCACAAAGTGCCAGCGCCCTCGGCCCGTACGCCGCCATCCAGATGGGCAGGCTGCCCTCGGAGCGCCACGGGATCCGCAGCGGCTGGTCGTTGTAGACCACCTCTCGTCCCTCGGCCAGCCCCTTGATGATCCCCATGGCCTCCGCAAGCGTGGCGAGGCTGCAGGGGCGGTGGCCGATGACCCGCATCGCCGAGTCCCCCCGCCCGATGCCGCACACCGTCCGCTCCCCGAACGTGTCGTTGAGCGTGGCGAACAGCGAAGCGGTGACGGTCCAGTCGCGGGTGCCCGGGTTGGTGACCATCGGGCCCACCACCATTCGCTCGGTGGCCGCCAGCATCTGCGCGTAGATCACGAACGGCTCCTGCCAGAGAATGTGGGAGTCGAAGGTGTAGGCGTGGCTGAAGCCGAGCTGCTCGGCTCTACGCGTGAGTTCCACGACGCGCTGCGCGGGCGGGTCGGTCTGCAGGACGAGGCCGAAGTCCATGCCGGTACCTTTCTCGATGAGGGCTGCGGGGGTCCCGCTCAGCGGTTCCGCGGGAAGCCCAGGTCGACGCTGCTGGTCGCAGGGTCGGGCCAGCGGCTGGTGACGACCTTGGCGCGGGTGTAGAAGTGGATGCCCTCGGGGCCGTACATGTGCGTGTCGCCGAACAGCGAACCCTTCCAGCCGCCGAAGGAGTAGTAGGACACAGGCACGGGGATCGGCACGTTGATGCCCACCATGCCCGCTCCGGCCTCGAAACCGAAGCGCCGCGCCGCGCCGCCGTCCCGGGTGAAGATGGCGGCGCCGTTGCCCCACGGGTTGTCGTTGACGAGACTCACCGCTTCGTCGTAGCCGGCGACCCGCAGCACACTGAGCACCGGCCCGAAGATCTCGTCGCGGTAGCAGGCCATGTCCGGGGTGACGTGGTCCAGCAGCGAGGGGCCCAGGAACCAGCCGTCGAGGTTGGCGGCGTCGGGACGCCCGTCGCGCACCACGGCGGCGCCGTCGGCCCGGCCGCTGTCGATGTAGCCCGCCACACGGTCGCGGTGCTCGGCGGTGATCAGCGGGCCCATCTCGGCGTCGGGGTCCTCGAGGCCGTCGCCGATGCGGATCTTGTCGAGGCGGGCGTCGATGGCGGCAACCAGCGGCTCGGCGACGCTGCCCACCGCCACGACGGCGGAGATCGCCATGCAGCGCTCGCCGGAGGACCCGTAGGCGGCGCTCACCGCGGCGTCGGCGGCGAGTTCCACGTCCGCGTCGGGCAGCACGATCATGTGGTTCTTGGCGCCGCCGAGTGCCTGCACCCGTTTGCCACAGCCGGTGCCGGTCTCGTAGATGGCCCGCGCCACCGGCGTGGAGCCCACGAAGCTGACCGCGGCGACGTCGGGATGGGCCAGCAGGCGGTCCACGGCCACCTTGTCGCCCTGCACGAGGTTCACCACGCCCGGCGGCAGCCCGGCGGTGGCGAGCAGTTCCATCGTGAACAGCGGCGCCGAGGGGTCCTTCTCCGAGGGCTTCAGCACGAACGTGTTGCCGCAGGCGATGGCGTTGGGGTACATCCACATGGGCACCATCGCCGGGAAGTTGAACGGGGTGATCCCCGCCACGACACCCAGCGGCTGGCGGATGGAGTACACGTCCACGCCGCTGGAGGCCTGCTCGGTGTGCTCGCCCTTCAGCAGCTGCCCCACCCCGCAGGCGAACTCGATGTTCTCCAGCCCGCGGCTCACCTCGCCCGCCGCGTCGGCCAGAACCTTGCCGTGCTCGGCGGTGAGCAGCCGGGCGATGTCGGTGCGGTGGCGGTCCACCAGGTCCCGGTAGCGGAACAGGATCTCGCTGCGCCGGCCCACCGGCACCTCCCGCCAGAAGGCGAACGCCTCACGCGCCGAGGCCACCGCGGCGTCCACCTCGGCGACGGTGGCGAAGTCCACCTCACCGGTCTGGGCGCCTGTGGCCGGATTGAAGACGGGGCCGCACCGCTCGCCGGTCCCGGGCGTCAGTTGGCCGTCGATCCAGTGATGAATCCGATTCATGTCCGCTCCGTGCTCATTGGTCGTTCCTCGATTCCCGTCCGGCCGGCTGCGCCGCCCCGGGTCACAGCAGGTACTGCGACAGGCTGCGCCGCAGGTACTGGCCGTCGCCTCGGCTGCCCAGGTAGTTGCCGCCGTCGACGACCACCCGGCCCCGCGACAGCACCGTCTCGGTCGCCCCGGCGATCTCGAAGCCCTCGAAACACGAGTAGTCCATGTTCATGTGATGCGTCTCGGCGCTGATGCGGCTGGTGGAGTTGGGGTTGTAGATGACCACGTCGGCATCGGCGCCCGGCGTGATGCTGCCCTTGCGGGGGTACAGCCCGAACATGCGCGCCGGGGTGGTGGCGCAGGTCTCCACCCAGCGCTCCAGGGACAACTCGCCCTGCACCACGCCCTGGTAGATGAGGTCCATGCGGTGCTCCACCACGCCGAGCCCGTTGGGGATGAGACGGAAGTCGTCGCGCCCCAGTTCCTTCTGCTCCTTCATGCAGAACGGGCAGTGATCGGTGGACACCACACACAGGTCGTTGGTGCGCAGACCCCGCCACAGGTCGGCGTGATGGGTCTCGTGGCGGCTGCGCAGCGGCGGCGAGCACACGTAGCCGGCGCCGGCGAAACCGGGCGCCCCGAGATGCTCCTCCAGGTTGAGGTACAGGTACTGGGGGCAGGTTTCGGCGAAGACGTTGTAGCCCTCGTTGCGGGCGGCCGCCACGTGCGTCAGAGCCTCGGATGCCGACAGGTGCACGAAGTACACCGGCGTGCCCGCCACCAGCGCCAGCTGGATGGCGCGGTAGGTGGCCTCGCCCTCCAGGCGGGGCGGCCGCGTGATGCCGTGGTACACCGGGTCGGTCTGGCCCCGGGCGGCGGCCTGCGCGGCGATGACGTCGATGGCGATGCCGTTCTCGGCGTGCATCATGATGAGGCCACCGTTGTGGTGGGCCTGCTGCATGGCCGCCAGGATCTTGCCGTCGTCGCTGTAGAGCACGCCCGGGTAGGCCATGAACAGCTTGAAGCTGGTGATGCCGTCGTTGATGAGCGTGTCCATCTCCTTGAGCGACCGCTCGTCGATGCCGCCCATGATCATGTGGAAGCCGTAGTCGATGGCACACTGCCCCTCGGCCTTGGCGAACCAGGCGTCGAGGCACTCACGCACGTCCTCGCCCTCGCGCTGCACCGCGAAGTCGACGATGGTGGTGGTGCCGCCGTGGGCGGCGGCCCGGGTGCCGGTCTCGAAGGTGTCCGAGGCGAAGGTGCCGCCGAAGGGCAGCTCCATGTGTGTGTGGACGTCGACGCCGCCGGGCACCACGTACCGATCGGCCGCGTTGATGACGTGGACATCCCCACTGCGGCGCAGGCTCTCGGCGATCTCGCTGCCGGGAGCGACGACCGCCTCGATCACCTCCCCCGACACCACCACATCGGCCCGGACGCGTCCCGTGGCGCTGACGACGGTCCCGTCGGCGATGAGCGTGCGCATGGCGTCCTCCTGTTCAGTGTTCGGCGGGGCGTCGCCCCATGTGCAATCCGGTCGCGGCGGCTACCGGCCCTCCCCCTGCTCTAGCGCAGATCCGCCGCCGCCGCCGTCAGGATCTCGACGGCCTCGTCGATCTCGGCGTCGGAGACACACAGGGGTGGGGCGATGCGCAGGACGTTCCCGTAGAGCCCGCCCTTGCCGATCAGCAGGCCGCGCCGGTGGGCCCCCTCGTGCACGGCCGCTGCGGCGGCCGCGTGCGGTTCGCGCCCGCCCGGATGGTTGAACTCCATCGCCAGCATCAGGCCGCGGCCACGCATCTCGGCAATCTCCGGCGTCTGCTCGGCGGCGGGCTCGAGACCGAGGCGCAGGCGGTTGCCCATCTTCGCGGCGTTGGTCTGCAGATCGTGGTCCAGGAGGTACTCCAGGTTGGCCAGCGCCCCTGCAGACGCCAGCGGGTTGCCGCCGAAGGTGGAGATGGAGTTGACGCCAAGGCTGTCCATGAGTTCACCACGGGCCACCACGCCGCCCAGCGCCAGGCCGTTGCCCACGCCCTTGGCGAAGGTCAAGAAGTCCGGCACGATGCCGTGGGCCTCATAGCCCCAGAAGTGATCACCGGTACGTCCCCAGCCGGTCTGCACCTCGTCGCTGATGAACAGGATCCCGCGCTCGTCCAGCACCTCGGCCATGGCGCCGAAGAAGCCGTCGGGCGGTGCCGCGAAGCCCCCCACACCCTGGATCGGCTCGGCGATCAGGGCGGCGACGTGGCCCGTGGTGCACATGTCGATGACCTCGCGCAGGTCCTGGGTGCAGGCAGCGGTGTACGACTCGTCGTCGTGGTCGGGCCACGGGCTGCGCATCCGGTAGCCGCCGTGCACGAAGTTGACCGACAGGCCCGAGAGGCGCGAGGCCGACCAGAAGCGGTTGCCGGTGATGGCCTGGGTGCTGAAGGAGCGGCCATGGTAGCTGTTGCGCAGCGCCAGGATCTGGTGGCTGGCCCGGTAGTTGGTGGCCAGCAGCAGAGCGGCGTCGTTGGCCTCGGTGCCCGAGGTGGTGAAGAACACCTTGGCGTCGGGAATGCCGCTGAGCCCGGCGATCCTCTCCGCCAGGGCCACCATCGGCTCGATGAGGTACAGGGTGGAGGTGTGGAGCATCTTGCCGGCCTGTGTCCGGATGGCGTCGATCACCTCCGGCACGTTGTAGCCGGTCATGGTGGTGAGGATCCCGCCGAAGAAGTCCAGGTGACAGCGGCCCTCGCTGTCCCAGACCCGGCAGCCCTCGCCGCGGGTCAACTCGATTGGTTCCTCGTAGTACAGGGCGAGCCAACTCGGCATCACGCTGCGATGGCGGGTGAGCAGTTCTTCAGCCACGAGCCTCTCCCTCCTGCACGTGCGGCGCGCTAACCGGCCACCAGCGAGTCGTAGGCGTCGGGGCGTCGGTCCCGGTAGAACGCCCACTGGTTCCGGACTTCGCCGATGAGACCCAGGTCCAGGTCGCGGACGATGACCTCCGGATCGGTGTCCGAGGCCAGTTCACCCACGAACTGCCCGCGCGGGTTGGCGAAGTACGACGTGCCGTAGAAGTCGTTGTCGCCCAGCGGCTCGACGCCCACCCGGTTGATTGCCCCGACGTAGTACATGTTCGCCGCCGCAGACGCGGTCTGCTCCAGCCTCCAGAGGTAGGCCGAGAGGCCCCGGCTGGTGGCCGAGGGGTTGAAGACGATCTGTGCGCCACCGAGACCCAGCGCGCGCCAGCCCTCGGGGAAGTGACGGTCGTAGCAGATGTAGACCCCCACCTTGCCCACCGCAGTGTCGAAGACGGGGTAGCCGAGGTTGCCGGGGCGGAAGTAGTACTTCTCCCAGAATCCCTTCACCTGCGGGATGTGGGTCTTGCGGTACTTGCCCAGGTACGTGCCGTCGGCGTCGATGACCGCGGCGGTGTTGTAGAGCACCCCGGACTGCTCCTCCTCGTAGAGAGGCAGGACCATCACCATGCCCAACTCGGCGGCCAACTCGCAGGCCAGTTGCGTCGTGGGGCCGTCGGGCACCGCCTCGGCCGTGTCGTAGAACGAGTCGTCCTGCACCTGGCAGAAGTAGGGACCGTTGAACAGCTCCTGGAAGCAGATGACCTGCGCTCCCTGCTCGGCGGCGGCGCGAGCCGAGGCCACGTGCGCCTCGACCATCGAGTCCGCGTCACCGGTCCATGCCTGCTGTACGAGAGCAGCCCGTACCACGTTGTCCATGACGTCTCCGATCTACCCGCCGCCGGTGCCGGGGCGCGGGACTGTCCAAGTGCGATCCGATGCCGCTTCGGCACGGGAGGCGAATAGTACCACCAGGCAAATCCGGCAGATATCGGGCGCCGGAGAATGCCTGAACCCGCGAAGAATACGCCTCCGGACGTGCGTTCGACCATTGCGACAGGCATCATGGTGCAATGAGTGTGCGCGTCGCGGAGTCTCTCGAAGAGGTGTGCGACCTGCTGGCAGCCAACCCGTCGGCCAGCCTGCTCGCGGGCGGAACCGACTTCATGGTGGAGGTCAACTACAGCGGGCGGCGGCCCGCGTCGGTCATCGCCATCGACCGCGTCCCGGAGCTGTCGGGCTGGCGGCGCCACAACGGTTCCATCGAGATGGGCGCGGCGTTGACCTACGCCGAGATGGAGCACCCGCTGTTCGCCGCCTACGTTCCGGCGCTCGCGCAGGCGGCGAGGACCGTCGGCTCTCCGCAGATCCGCAACGCCGGAACCCTCGGGGGCAATCTGGCCACCGCGTCGCCGGCCGGCGACACGCTGCCCCCGCTGGCGGCACTCGACGCCCGCATCACCGTCTGCTCGGTGCGGGGCACCCGCGAGCTGCGCCTCGACGAGTTGATCGTCGGCCCCAAGCAGAACACGCTGGCGGCCGACGAGGTGATCCGCAGCGTGACCGTGCCGGTGATCGACGGGCCGCAGGAGTTCCTGAAGGTCGGCACCCGCAACGCCATGGTGATCTCGGTGGCCACTGTGGCGCTGGTCCTGGACCGCGCACGGCGGAGTGTGCGCCTTGCCCTGGGCTCGGTGGCCCCGGTGCCCGTGCGAGCCACCGAAGCCGAGGAGTGGATAGCAGACGCGGCGGACTGGGACTCCCCGGAACCGCCGGCGGGGGACGTGCTGGCGCGATTCGGCGAACTGGCGGCCGCGGCCGCCAGCCCCATCGACGATCACCGCAGCACGTCCGCATACCGCCGCCACGCCGTCGCCGTGATGGCCCGCCGAGCGCTGACGAGGGTTCTCTCATGAGCGGCGGCGCGCGCCCCGCCGGCGCGGCATCGAACCGCCGGACGTACCGGCCCGCAACAGCAACCGCTGTGGCCCACCCGGCGACCGCGGAGGGGATCTCATGAGCGGCGAGGCCGCGCTGCACTACACGCTGCACGTGAACGGCTCCGACCGCGATGTGGCCGACGCCTGGCCCGGCGAGAGCCTGCTGTACGTGCTGCGCGAACGTCTCGGCCTGCCGGGCACCAAGAACGCCTGCGACCAGGGCGAGTGCGGATCGTGCACCGTGCTGGCCGACGGCCTGCCGGTGTGCTCGTGCATGATGCTGGCGGCCGCCGCCGTCGGGCGCGACATCGTCACGGTGGAGGGACTCGGCACCGACGGTGAACTGACCGACGTCCAGCAGGCCTTCGTGGACCACGGTGCCGTGCAGTGCGGCTTCTGCACCCCCGGCCTGATCGTGGCCGCCGATCACCTGCTGTCGGTCAACCCGGCACCCACCGAACTGGAAATCCGCGAGGCCATCTCCGGCAACCTCTGCCGCTGCACCGGCTACGGCCGCGTCATCGCCGCCATAGCCGCCGCGGCCGAGGACCGTTCCGCCGTCCGGGGCTGAGCGCTACTCCCACACCCAGCCCGCAGACCTTGTGGCACCGACCGCGGCGGCGCGCTCGTCCATCGAGGCGGTGGCAGCACCATCTAGGCGGCCACCTCGTTCGCGGCGAGGAGTTCGACGCTCGGGACCGCCAAGCGGGCCATCTCGCCAGGCTCGAACTTGGTGAGCCCGCCGGCGTAGATGCGGCCTCCGGTGGTCGTGGCTGATGC
>Ga0209020_1003747_pt1 | contig 9795 bp, 5 predicted proteins | sample PinacodermBB_FD_187298 | JGI IMG/M metagenome (GOLD analysis project Ga0209020, IMG submission 187298) | Host-associated microbial community of the marine sponge Aplysina aerophoba from Gulf of Piran - sponge pinacoderm, lysed by bead... | ecosystem: Host-associated > Porifera > Sponge >...
GCAGATGTTGACCCTGGCGCCGACCGCCTCAACGGTGGAGGCACACCCGCCCACGGTGGCGCGGGCTTCGAACAGGAGCGTCCGGAGGCCGGCCCGGGCGAGGTACGCGGCCGCGATCAGCCCGTTGTGACCCGCCCCGAGGACGGCGACATCGGCGGAACCGTTCAGAGACACGTCTCGAAGTCTTCCAGACGATCCGCCGTCATTGCCCGAAGTCGCTCGGCGAGCATCGGCACCTCGGCGGTCTGGAGTTCGCCGTCACGGACCACGACCCTCCCCGCCACGACGACATGACGGGGACGCCGGCCCGGGTTGGCCCACAGGAGACCGGCCAGCGGATCACCCACGCCGGCGTCGGCCACACCGGTCACGTCGAAGCAGCACAAGTCGGCGGCGGCGCCCTCTTCGAGATGGCCGAGCTCCGGGCGTCCGAGGCCCGCGGCGGAGCCGGTGGTCGCCATGGCCAGCACCTCTCGGGCCGTCGGTGGCCGCGACGTCAAACCACCCACCTGCAAGGCCAGGCGGCTGTCGGCCAACAGGTTGCCGGCGTCGTTACTGCCGCCGCCGCTCGTGCCGAGGCCGACCGGGACCCCGGCGTCCAGCAGCTTGCCCACCTCCGCCACACCCCAGCCCATCGGCACGTCGCAGCCGGGGGCGTGCGTGGCGGACGCACCGGAGGCGGCGAAGCGGGCCCGCTCGGCGGGCGTGATCTCGCAGAGGTGTGCCACGGTCACGTCGTCGGCCAGCCAGCCCCACTCATCCAGGAGGTCGAGCGGGCGGCGCCCCCAGCGCTCGGCGGCCCGCTCCACGTCCACCTGTTCGTTGGCCTGCGTGCGGCGGCGCAATCCATGGACGGCAGCCACCTCGGCGAGGGCGGCGAACGTCTCGGGGCCGTCGGAATGCACGCCCGCCGGGCCACAGGCGACCTGCAGCATCCCGTGCGCCTCGCCGGCGCCGTGGCGCGCCACCAGCGCCTCGACGGAGGCCGCCGCCGTCTCGGCGTCGTCGCCCGCGGTGCCCCGGACGAACACCAGGCGAGAACCCAGCCCGTCGGCGGCGGCGATGGTCGCTGCGGCCAACTCAGCGGAATCTTGACCCTCGGGCCACGTCAGGTGATGGTCCGCGACAGTGGTCACCCCGGCCAGCAGGCCCTCGGCGACCCCGACCGCCGCAGCGGCCGCCGTCAGTTCCGGATCCACACCGGCGCGCCGGTAGTAGCCGCCCATCGTGGCCAACCAGCGATCCATCCGCACGTGGCGCGTGCCCTCGAGCGTCCGGAAGGCGGACTGCAGCAGGTGGTGATGGGCGTTGACCAGGCCGGGGATCACAACGCACCCGGACGCATCGAGCCGCTCCGCGGGAGCCGAACCGGCGACGTTGGAACCATCCGGCCCACCGGGTGACGGCGGTCTCGCCGCGCCGTTCTCGACGCCTACGACCACCCCGCCCCGGCACAACAGATCGGCCCCAGCCAGCTCGCGCTTCCCGGTCCAGATCAGCTCGGCACCGCTCACCATCAACTCCATGCGGCGATGGTAGGGCCCTCGGCGGCACGTCGCGAACAGCAGGGGGCGGCTATCGACCGGACGTTGGGGAGGTTGCAGGTAGGAAGTACTCGGCAGTAAGTTGATAGTTGTCGATCGCGAACGATCGAACTTGGGAAGGGCCGAGACCAGGCCGGTTGAAGGGCTTTGAAATGCTGGTCTCGACCCTTCCCTTTTTGGAGGCGCGCCTCCGGTGCCGAGTGTAACGCTCTTCTGAACTATCTGATATTTCAATAATATCCAGTTGATATCCGACGGGGAGCCCCCGGGCGGTCAGCGGGCGCTCAGCGTGCGTCGTGCAGGCGGGCGGCGCGGCGGGCCAGCTCCCGGTGCGCCGCGGCGAGGTCCAATCCCACCAACTCCCCGTCGGCCACCACTCGCCGGCCGCCGACGAAGAGGTGGCGCACCCGCCGGTCGGGGCCCAGCACCAGGGCGGTGACCGGGTCGGCGATGTCGGCCAGGTCGTCGGCCGGCCACACCGCCACGTCGGCGGCCATGCCCACGCCCAGCCGTCCCAACTCGCTGCTGCGCCCCAGGCAGGCGGCCCCGCCGGCAGAAGCCATCTCCAGCACGTCGGGGGGCATGAGGGCATCGGCCCGGGCCTCCCGCTGGCGGGCCGTGTAGAGCGCCTGGCGCAGTTCGGGGAACAGGCCGCCCACCTCGTTGGAGGCCACCCCGTCCACGCCGAGCCCCACCGGGGACCCGGCGGCGCGCAGACCCACCACCGGGCACATGCCCGCCGCTATCCGGGCGTTGGAAGACGGGCAGTGGGCGACTCCCACGCCGGCGGTGCCGAGGCGGGCCAACTCGGAGTCGTCGAGGTGGATGCCGTGCGCCAGCCAGACGTCGTCGCCCATCCAGCCCCAGCTCTCCAGAACCTCCACGGGCCGCCGCCCGAAGCGCGCCAGGCAGTGCTGCTGCTCCTCCAGCGTCTCGACGAGGTGGGTGTGCAGCCGCAGCCCCAGGCGGCGGGCCATCTCGGCGGCTTCGACCATCAGCTCGGTGCTGACAGAGAAGGGGCTGCACGGAGCCACCACGATCGAGGTCCACTCGTCGTCGTGGTACTGCGCCACGAGGCGCTCAGTGGAGGTCCCGATGTCGTCGCGGTTCTCCACCAGATGATCCGGCGGCAACCCGCCGTCGCTCTCGCCGAGATCCATGGACCCCCGCGACAGCGCCAGGCGCACACCCACCTCCCGGGCGGCCTCCACGATGGCGTCGAACACGGTGTCGTCGCCGCGGGGCACCACATAGTGATGGTCGAAAACGGTGGTGGCGCCGCTGAGGGCCAATTCGGCCAGACCCACCCGCGCCGCAGCGCCGACGTCGGTGGCATCCAGTTGCCCCCAGATGGGGTACAGCGTCACCAGCCAGGTGAAGAGGTCGCAACCGTCGGCGCGGCCGCGCGTCATCCACTGGTAGAGGTGATGGTGGGTGTTGACGAAGCCCGCGGTGATGATGTCGCCGTCGCAGCGGATCACCACCTCGCCCGCCTCGGGGGTCACGTCACCAACGGCGGTGATGCGACCATCCTCCAGCGCCACGTCGCCGGGCCAACGTGCGCCCCGCAGCACGAGCCGTCCAGATTCCTGGGTGCCGTTCACCTGTCCATCATGGCACCGGCGGGGCGGCTGGAAGGGACCGGGCCGCAGCCGCTGAGCGGCCGGTCCCGGCGACTCAGAAGCCTCCGCCCCCCATGGCCGCGTGCGGGTGGTTCTCGATCAGGCCGGCGGAGGTGACCCGCACGAAAGCGGCGTTGCGACGGAACTCGCCGAGATCGGTGGCATCGAGGTAGCTCATGGCGCTCTTGACGCCCCCGAGCAACTGGTGCAGCACCTTGGACACCTCGCCCTGGTAGGGCACGAGCCCCTCCACACCCTCCGGGGCGCGGTGCTCGAAGTACTCGTCGTCCAGTTCGTCGCCGTGGCGCTCGGCCCGGCTCTCCACGGCCTCGCGCGAGGCCATCCCGCGGATGCGCTTGACGAGCCCCTTGGCGGAGTGCTCCACTTCGCCGGGACTCTCCTTGGTGCCGGCGAAGAGGCTGCCGATCATCACGGTGTCGGCACCGGCGGCGAGCGCCTTGGCGATGTCCCCGGAGGTTCTGATGCCGCCGTCGGCGATGATGGGTACGTCCCCCGCACCGACGGCAGCGTCGTCGAGGGCGGTGAGTTGCGGCACCCCCACCCCGGCGACCAGCCGGGTCGTGCAGACGCCGCCCGGCCCGACGCCCACCTTGATGGCGTCGGCGCCCGCGGCGGCCAGATCGGCGGCCCCGGCGGCTGTGGCGACGTTGCCCGCCACCAGGTCGACGTCGCCGAAGGCGTCCTTGAGACGCTTGACGCCCTCGATGGCGTGGGTGGCGTGGCCGTGGGCGATGTCCAGCACCAGCACGTCGGCACCCGCGGCGACGCAACCCTTGGCGCGTTCCATCATGTCGTGGTCGGTGCCGACGGCGACACCCACCAGAAGATCCTCACCTGCCGCCTTCACCTTCTCGACCTCGGTGGCGTGGGCGAATGTGGGCAGGAACCGGTGGATGATGCCGATGCCGCCCAACCGCGCCAGAGCGATCGCCATCTCCGATTCGCAGACGGTGTCCATGTTGGCCGCCACGATCGGCAGGTCGAGCGTGATGTGGCGCGACAGGCGGGTGGCGAGACTCACCTGCCCGCGAGAACGCACCCGCGACCGGCGCGGCACCAGCAGCACGTCGTCATAGGTGAGCCCGATGCGTACGTCGTCCAGCGGCATGGGAACCCTCCGGCTGTGCGGTCGGAACAATCAGGCGGTCGGCGGGGGCGGGTAACTGCGGCCGGTCACCGCTGGAGACCACTGTGCCAGTCTGCCACGCCGACGGCCCCGTCCGAGGCGTCGGGAGAGCCCACTCGGCCGAGCAGATGCTCGGCGGCGGCGCGCAGGGCGGCGGCCGCAGGGGTGTCCGGCAATTCGGTCAGAGCCGCAGCGGCTCGATCCGCCCACACCGAGGCCGCAGCGAATGCCTCCGGGACGCCCGGTCCGGCGCGGATGATCCCGCGTGCCAGAGCGCTTTCCTCGGGACTCAGACCGGGCCCCAGGATCGAACGCAGGCGGGCCCCGTCGGAGGATCGGACCGCCAGCAACACCGGCAGGGTGTAGTTGCCCTCCCGGAGGTCGTGGCCCGCGGGCTTGCCGAGCTCTTCGTCACTGGAGATCACGTCGAGGATGTCGTCGACGATCTGGAACGCCATCCCGTAGCTGTGCCCGAACTCCGAGAGCGCCTCGGTGAGCGGCGCGGGATGCCCCGCCACGATCGCTCCCACCCGGCACGAGGCGGCGAGCAGCGACGCCGTCTTGCCGCTCACGGACAGCTCGTAGTTCTGCACCGACCGATCGCAGTTGTAGGTGTCCTGGTACTCGCGGATCTGCCCCTCGCAGAGCTTCCCGATGGTGGCGGCCAGCAGTTCGGCCACCTCGGTGCCGAGCGAGGCGGCGAGTTGGCTGGCGCGAGCCAGCAGGAAATCACCCGCCAGGATCGCCGTGGCGTTGCCCCAGGTGGCGTTCACGCTCGACACGTTGCGTCGCGTGGTGGCACCGTCGATCACGTCGTCGTGGTACAGCGACCCCATGTGCACGAGCTCGACGGCCACCGCACCGCCAATCACGTCGTCGGCACAACTCCGGCCCTGCGGATCGGCAATCCCCGCCGAAGCGATCGCCAGGCCCGGCCGGATGCGCTTACCGCCCGCGTCGATGAGATGGCGAGCCACGGTGGACAGGAAATCCAGGTCGGAGCAAACCTCGGCTCGCAGCCGAAGTTCCACGTGGGCCAGGTCCGTGCTGAGGCTGGGCAGCACGAGTTCCGGGGCGATCGTTGTCACGCTGCGAGGATAAGCCCGGATACCCCGGCAGGGGCCTCGCCTGTACACTTGGAATGCCCGCGCCGGCGGCGTTGTTGGTCCTGGCCAACCCACAGAGCACCGACGTGTCGACAGCAGGAGAAGCCGATGTTCGAGAGATTCACAGATCGCGCTCGCCGAGTGGTCGTGCTGGCCCAGGAGGAAGCGCGGCTGCTGAACCACAACTACATCGGCACCGAGCACATCCTGCTGGGGCTCATCCACGAAGGCGAGGGCGTCGCCGCACGAGCGCTGGAGTCGCTCGGCATCTCCCTGGAGCGGGTGCGCGAGCAGGTCGAGGAGATCATCGGCAAGGGCGGCACGCTCCCCAGCGGCCACATCCCGTTCACGCCGCGGGCCAAGAAGGTCCTGGAGTTGTCGCTGCGCGAGGCTCTGCAGCTCGGCCACAACTACATCGGCACCGAGCACATCCTGCTGGGGCTCATCCGGGAAGGCGAGGGCGTCGCCGCCCAGGTGCTGTCCAAGCTGGGAGCCGACCTGGCCAAGGTCCGCCAGCACGTCATCCAGCTGCTCTCGGGCTACGGCAGCGGCGGCGAGCGCGGCGAGAAGACACCGGCCGGCGGCGGGCGCGGCAAGTCCTCGGGCACCTCGCACGTGCTCGACCAGTTCGGCCGCAACCTCACCCAGATGGCCAAGGACAACAAGCTCGACCCGGTGGTGGGGCGCTTTCGCGAGACCGAACGCGTGATGCAGGTGCTGTCGCGGCGCACGAAGAACAACCCGGTGCTGATCGGCGAGCCGGGCGTCGGCAAGACCGCAATCGTGGAGGGCCTCGCCCAGCGCATCGCGGCCGACAAGGTCCCCGGCACCATCGAGAACAAGCAGTTGTACACCCTCGACCTCGGTGCACTCGTGGCGGGCAGCCGCTACCGGGGCGACTTCGAGGAGCGCCTCAAGAAGGTCCTCAAGGAGATCAAGGGCCGCGGCGACATCATCCTGTTCATCGACGAGCTGCACACCCTCGTCGGCGCGGGAGCAGCCGAGGGGGCCATCGACGCGGCGTCGATCCTCAAGCCCATGCTCGCCAGGGGTGAGTTGCAGACCATCGGGGCCACGACCCTCGACGAGTACCGCAAGCACCTCGAGAAGGACTCGGCCCTCGAGCGCCGCTTCCAGCCCATCAAGGTCGCCGAGCCGAGCGTCGGTGACACCATCGAGATCCTCAAGGGGCTGCGCGATCGCTACGAGGCCCACCACAGGGTGACGATCACCGACCAGGCGCTGGTGGCCGCGGCCAATCTGGCCGACCGCTACATCTCGGACCGTCACCTGCCCGACAAAGCCATCGACCTCATCGACGAGGCCGGCTCACGCCTGCACCTCAAGCGCATGGACATCCCCACGGACCTGCTGGAGATCGACGCCGAGATCAACGTCGTGGCGACCCAGAAGCAGCAGGCCGTCGAGTCGCAGGACTTCGAGGAGGCCAGCCGCCTGCGGGATCGTGAGAAGGAACTGCTGCTGCAGCGTGAAGCGGCTGAAGCCGAGACCCGCAGCGCCGGTGTCGACCTGTTCGACGAGGTGGACGAGGAGGGCATCGCCGAGGTGCTGTCGGTGTGGACCGGCATCCCCGTCTACAAGCTCACCGAGGAGGAGACGGCCAAGCTCCTGCGCATGGAGGAGGAGTTGCACAAGCGGGTCGTCGGACAGAACAGCGCCATCGGATCGGTCAGCCAGGCGATCCGCCGCACCCGGGCCGGGCTGAAGGACCCCAAGCGGCCCTCCGGCTCGTTCATCTTCCTGGGGCCGTCGGGTGTAGGCAAGACCGAGTTGGCCAAGACCCTCGCAGCGTTCCTGTTCGGCGACGACAACGCGCTCATCAGCCTCGACATGTCGGAGTACATGGAGAAGCACACCGTCAGCAGGCTCATCGGGGCGCCCCCCGGGTACGTGGGCTACGACGAGGGCGGTCAGCTCACCGAGGCGGTGCGCCGCAAGCCGTTCTCCGTGGTGCTGTTCGACGAGATCGAGAAGGCCCACCCGGACGTGTTCAACTCACTCCTGCAGATCCTCGAGGAGGGGCGCCTGACCGACGCCCAGGGCCGCTCGGTGGACTTCAAGAACACGGTGCTGATCATGACCTCGAACCTCGGCACGCAGGACCTGCGCAAGGCCACACTGGGCTTCGCCCGGGCTGACAAGGCGGTGTCCTACGAGGCCATGAAGGAGAAGGTCACCGACGCGCTGAAGAAGCACTTCCGGCCCGAGTTCCTGAACCGGGTGGACGAGGTGATCGCGTTCCACGAGCTCAGCCCCGAGGAGGTCACCCTGATCGTCGACCTCATGATGCGACGGGTCGCCGACCAGTTGGCAGGCCAGGGCATGGGCCTCGAGATCACCCCGGAGGCCAAGGTGCTGCTGGCCGAGGAGGGCTACGACCCCACGCTCGGGGCACGGCCGCTGCGCCGCGCCATCCAGCGGCTCGTGGAGGATCCTCTGTCGGAGCAGCTGCTGCACCGTGAGTTCCGGGCCGGGCAGATCATCATCGTGGATGCCACGGACGAACCTCCCGAACCCGACGCCGGGAACGCCGGGAACGCCGACGGCTCGCCGAAGCGACGCATCGTCTTCAAGGCCGTCGAAGGCTTCGAACCCCCGCCCGCCGTCGAGGAGATGGTCGCCCACTGACCGTGCGACCTTGGCACGGGCTTGCCGGCAGCGCCGGCAGCCTGCACGCTCGCCCGCCGGCCCGCGACGCCCGCGCGGGTGGCCGCAGCACGCGGCGCCTGCTGCTCGCGCTCACCCTGGCAGGATCCCTGCTGGTGGCATCCGCCTGCGAGGTGGGCGTGGGCGTGGACATCGACGTGGCCGAGAACGGCTCGGGCACCGTGGAGGTGGGGGTGAGTCTCGACCGGGCCGCCGCCGACGCGCTCGGCGACCTCGCCACCCGACTGGACCTAGCGGACCTTGCACTCGCCGGCTGGGATGTCACCGGGCCGACCCGCGAGGCCGACAACCTGCTGTGGGTCCGGGCCTCGAAGCGCTTCGGGAGCGCCGAGGAGCTTCCGTCGATCCTGGCGGAGATCGCCGGACCGGAGGTCTTCGGGGGATTCCAGTTGCGCCGCCGGGCCGAATTCGCCGAGCAGACCTGGGAAGTCGCCGGCCGGGTCGACCCCGCCGCGGCGCTGCCGGAACTGTTCGACACCCTGGCGTTCAACGAGGGGCTGGGAGAGCGGGTGCGGGGTGCCGTCGGTGACTATGGCGGCGACATACCGCTGTATGGGCTGACCATCAGCCTGAACATCGATCTGCCGGGTGACCTGCGCAGCGGCGGCGGAAACTTCACCTGGACGGCTCTCACCGCGGACTCATCGGCTGACAGGGCGACTGCGGTGCGCATGACCGCGCACAAGGAGAACACCACCGCCAAGACGCTGCGGCTCGTGGGGCTCGCGGCGGCGGCGCTGTTCGTGCTGGCAATGCTGCTGAACGTGTTGGGGTGGTGGTACATCAGGCGCCTCCGCAAGCGCAGGGCCGGCGCCCTCATGGCCAAGGCCGACAGCGAGCAGATTCCCGCCGTCGCCACCGGGACCGGCGACGACGGCGCCGCGATCACGACCGGGGCGGCCGGCCCGCTGGGCTCGGTTGACACCGGCGTCGATTGGACGGCACCACCCGAGGACGCGGCAGGGACCGCGGTCGTCGGCGACGACGTCGACTGGGCCAACCTCACCACTGCGGAGTACGACGACCTGTCCGGCGACTTCGAGGACCTGTCCGGGGACTTCGAGGACCTCCCAACACGGCCTGCAACACCGCCAGGGTCACCAAGCGACTTCGAGGACCTGTCCGGGGACTTCGAAGACCTCCCAACACGGCCTGCAACACCGCCAGGGTCACCAAGCGACTTCGAGGACCTGTCCGGGGACTTCGAAGACCTCCCCGGCGAAATCGAGGACCTGTCCGGCGACTTCGAGGACCTCCCCGGAGTCCCCGAGGACGAAGATCTGGCCCCAACCGGCACCGCCGCCTCCACCGCCGACTGGACCGCGTCGCTCGAGGAGAGTCCCACCGCCGGCCACGAGACCGACGCCGTGACCGCGACTGCCGGAGAGCCCGCGCCAGAAGCCGCCGTCGAGGCGGAGCCGCCGAAGGAGCCGGAGGCCGCCGACGAGCCCGAAGAGCCCGCCGGCCGGCCGGCGGGAGGCGAGCCCGATGCAGACGGGACTCCGAACGAGGACGAGCCCGGAGAGATCGAAGAACTCCCTCCGGAACCTGAACCGGAGACGGACGATGCCGGCGAACCCGATGCCCACGAACCGGGCGCCGACGAACCCGATGCCCACGAACCGGGCGCCGACGAACCCGATGCCCACGAACCGGGCGCCGACGAACCCGATGCCCACGAACCGGGC
>Ga0209020_1003759_pt1 | contig 9739 bp, 7 predicted proteins | sample PinacodermBB_FD_187298 | JGI IMG/M metagenome (GOLD analysis project Ga0209020, IMG submission 187298) | Host-associated microbial community of the marine sponge Aplysina aerophoba from Gulf of Piran - sponge pinacoderm, lysed by bead... | ecosystem: Host-associated > Porifera > Sponge >...
CGGTTCGCCGCACGACGAATTTGACCCAGCATCCCGAATCATCGACGAACAGAGTCTGGCCGTGAAGGTCCAGCAATGTCTCAAGCCCGGAATCGGCGTCGGGCGCTGTCATTGCTTCAGGTTATCATTTTCCGATAACCCTGCGAAGGGGAAATGGCGAGACGCTCCATCCTATCCGGGTTCCCGCGCTTCCAGGTCGAAAGCGGCGGCGAGGAGGGCTTTGGTGTAGTCGTCGCGGGGGGCCTCGAAGACGGTGCGAGCCGGGCCCTGCTCCACCACCCTGCCCTCGCGCATCACGATCAGCTCGTCGGCGAGCGCGCGTACGACCTTGAGATCGTGGCTGATGAACAGGTAGGCGAGGCGGTGGCGAAGCTGGAGGTCGCGGAGCAGGTCCACGATCTGCGCCTGCACGGACATGTCGAGCGCCGAGGTCGGTTCGTCCAGCACCACGAAGCGCGGCTTCAGCACCATAGCGCGCGCGATCGCGATGCGCTGGCGCTGCCCGCCGGAGAACTCGTGCGGGTAGCGGTCCGCCATCCGGGCCTCGAGCCCGACCTCCTCCAGCGCCTCTTCGACCGCCTGCCGCCGCGCGTCGGCGCTGCCGCCGATATCGTGGACGGCCAGCCCCTCGCCAACGATTTGGCCGACCGTGAGCCTCGGCGAGAGCGAGCCGTAGGGGTCCTGGAAGACGATCTGCATCTCCCGGCGCAGCGGCCGAAGCGCCTTCCAGCCTTCCCCGTGGATCGGCCTGCCGCCGAAGACGATGGCGCCGCGCGAGCGTTCGAGGCGCAGGAGCGCCAGCCCGAGCGTCGTCTTGCCGGACCCGCTCTCGCCGACCACGCCGACCGTGCGGCCCTCGCGCACCATGCAGGATATGCCGTCCACCGCCTTGATGTGGCCGACCGTTCGCCGGAGCGCGCCGCGCTTGACCGGGAACCAGACCCGCACGTCCTCCGCGCGGACGATCTCCTGCGCCCCTTCCGGGGCAGGCGGCGGCTCGCCCTTCGGCTCGGCGGCGAGCAGGCGCTGGGTATAGGGATGGCCGGCGCGCTCGAAAATATCGTCCCGGCTGCCGCGCTCGACGATCTCGCCTTCCGTCATCACGCACACCCGGTCGGCCATCTTGCGCACGATGGCGAGATTGTGGGTGATGAGCAGCAGCGCCATGCCGCGCTCCGCCTGAAGGCCCTTCAGCAGGTCGAGGATCTGGGCCTGGATCGTCACGTCGAGCGCGGTGGTCGGCTCGTCGGCGATTAGCAGGTCCGGCTCGTTGGCGAGCGCCATGGCGATCATCACCCGCTGGCGCTGGCCGCCGGAAAGCTGGTGCGGATAGCTGTCGAGGCGCTGCTCGGGGTCCCGCAGGCCGACCTCGCGCAGCAGCTTCAGCGTCTCGGCCCGCGCCCGCTCGCGCGAGAAGCCCTTGTGCAGGAACAGCGTCTCGCTCACCTGCCGCGAGACCGTGTGCAGCGGGTTGAGGGACGTCATCGGCTCCTGGAAGATCATGGCGATGCGGTCGCCGCGCACCTGGCGCATGACCGCCTCGTCCGCGCCCATGAGGTCGCTGCCGTCGAAACGGATGCGCCCCGAGGGGTGCGAGGCCGCCGGATAGGGCAGAAGCTGGAGCAGCGAGAGCGCGGTCACCGACTTGCCGGAGCCGCTTTCGCCGACCAGCGCCAAGGTCTCGCCGCGTTCGATGTCGAAGGACACGCCGCGCACGGCATGGACTAGCGTCTCGTGGCTCTGGAAATCGACCCGGAGGTCATCGACGGTCAGCAGCGCGGTCATGCCGAGAGGCCCTTGCGCGGGTCGAAGGCGTCGCGCACCGCCTCGCCGATGAACACCAGCAGCGAGAGCAGCACGGCAAGCGAGAAGAAGGCTGTTAGGCCGAGCCAGGGCGCCTGGAGATTGGCCTTGCCCTGCGCCAGCAACTCGCCGAGCGAGGCAGAGCCGACCGGCAGGCCGAAGCCGAGGAAGTCCAGGCCCGTCAGCGAGGTGATGGCGCCGATCAGCACGAAGGGCAGGAAGGTGATCGTCGCCACCAGCGCATTCGGCAGCACATGGCGGAAGATGACCACCGGGTTGGAGACGCCGAGAGCGCGGGCAGCGCGCACATAGTCGAAATTGCGCGCCCGCAGGAACTCGGCGCGCACTAGCCCGACCAGCGCGATCCAGGAGAATAGCAACAGCAGCCCGAGCAGCCACCAGAAGGTCGGCGTGATCGTGCTGGCGAGAATGATGAGCAGGTAGAGCGTCGGCATGCTGCCCCAGATTTCGATCATGCGCTGGCCGATGAGATCGGTCCAGCCGCCGAAATAGCCCTGCACGGCGCCGGCCGCCACGCCGACGATACTGCTGAAGAGCGTGAGCGTGAGGCCGAACAGCACCGAGACGCGGAACCCGTAGATGAGGCGCGCCACGACATCGCGGGCCTGGTCGTCCGTGCCGAGCCAATGCTCCGCGTCGGGCGCAGACGGGGCCGGCGTCGGCAGGTCCCAGGCGACCGTGCGGTAGTCGTATGCGATGATCGGGTTCAGCATCCAGCCCTTCTCCGCAATCAGTTCGCGGACATAGGGGTCGCGGTAGTCGGCCTCGACCTCGAACTCGCCGCCGAAGACGGTCTCCGGATAGCGCTCGAAGACCGGCAGATAGAGCCCGCCGTCATAGAAGACGACGAAGGGCTTGTCGTTGGCGATGAACTCCGCGCCGAGCGAGAGCAGGAAGAGCGCGAGGAAAATCCAGAGCGACCACCAGCCCCGCCGGTTGGCGCGGAAATTGGCAAGGCGCCGGCGTGCAAGCGGGCTCAGGGACACGCCTCAGACCTGCCTTGTCTCGAAGTCGATGCGCGGGTCCACCAGCATGTAGGTGAGGTCTCCGATGAGCTGCATGACGAGGCCGAGCAGGGTGAAGAACCAGAGCGAGGCGAACATGATCGGATAGTCGCGGTTGAGCGCCGCCTCGAAGCCGAGCAGTCCGAGGCCGTCCAGCGAGAAGATCGTCTCGATCAGCACCGCGCCGGTGAACAGGACCCCGACGAAGGCCGCCGGGAAGCCGGCAATGACGATCAGCATGGCGTTGCGGAACACATGGCCGTAGAGCACCCGGCGCTCGGTCAGCCCCTTCGCCCTCGCCGTCAGTACATATTGCTGGCTTATCTGGTCGAGGAACGAGTTCTTGGTGAGCAGGGTGAGCGTCGCGAAGCCGCCGACGACCATGGCCGTTATCGGCAACGCCAGATGCCAGAAATAGTCGGCGACCTGCGAATACCACGGCCAGCCCTCGGCCCCTTCGGAACTCAGGCCCTTGAGCGGGAACCAGTCGAAATAGCTGCCGCCGGCGAACAGCACGAGCAGCATGACCGCGAAGATGAAGGAGGGAATCGCGTTGCCCACCACCACCAGCGCGCTCGTCCAGATGTCGAAGCGCGAGCCGTCGCGAACCGCCTTGGCGACGCCGAGCGGGATCGAGATGAGATAGACCAGCAATGTCGTCCAGAGGCCGAGCGAGATCGAGACCGGCATCTTTTCCAGCACGAGGTCCACGACGCGCTCATCGCGGAAATAGCTTTCGCCGAAATCGAAGCTCAGATAGTCCCCCACCATCTTGAAGAAGCGCTCATGCACCGGCCTGTCGAAGCCGAAGCGCTTCTCCAGTTCCGCGATATAAGCCGGGTCGAGGCCCTGCGCGCCCCGGTAGCGGCTGTCGGAGCTCTCCGCGCTGCGCACGATCTCCGCGCCACCGCGCGTCACGCGCTCTATCGCGGCGTCGCCATAGCCCTCCAGCTGCGCGATCGCCTGATCGACCGGTCCGCCGGGCGCGAACTGGATGACGACGAAGTTGATGAGGATGATGCCGAGAAAGGTCGGCGCCATCAGCGCCAGGCGGCGCAGGATATAGGCTGCCATCGGCCGGCTTGTGAGCGCTGCCGGCGGGCTGTCAGCCGCCGCGCGCCGCTTCCAGTGCGGCGGCCTTCGCGGGGTTGAACCACCAGCGGTTCGTGTTGACGCCGTCCATCGGCACGGTTGGCGGACGCCCGAACCTGTCCCAGTAGAGGACGCGGTCGGCAGAGGTGTGCCAGTTCGGGATAATCCAGTAGCCGTGCAGCAGCACCCGGTCGAGGGCCCTGGTGCGGTAGACCAATTCCTGCCGGTCGGGAGCGGCGATCAGGCTTTCCACCAGGGCGTCCACGACGGGGTCGGCGATGCCGGCGGGATTGCGGCTGGCGAACTGGTCGGCGGCGGCGGAGCCCCAATAGTCCCGCTGTTCGTTACCCGGCGAATGGCTCTGGCCCCAACCTCCGACGATTATGTCGAAATCGCGCCCCCGCACGCGCTGCGAATATTGCGAGGGGTCCACCAGGCGAATGCGGGCTTCCACGCCCAGCCGCTTCAGGTTGCGCGCAAAGGGCAGGAAGACGCGCTCGAAGGCCGGATTGCGCAGCAGCACCTCGAAGGCCATCGGCTTGCCTGACTCGATATGGACCAGCTTCAGGTCCCGAAGCTCCCAGCCCGCCGCCTTCAACAGGCGCAGCGCGGCGCGGTAATTCTCGCGCGGCCAGCCCTGGCCGTCGGTCTTCGGCAGTTCGAAAGGCTCGGTGAAGACCTCCGGCGGCAGGCGGTCCCGGTAAGGCTCCAGAAGCTCCAGTTCGCGGCCCTCGGGCACGCCGGAAGAGGCAAGCTCCGAGTTGTCGAAATAGCTCTCCGTCCTGTTGTAGATGCCGTAGAAGAGCGTCCGGTTCGACCACTCGAAATCGAAGGCGTAACCGAGCGCGCGGCGCACCCGCCGGTCCTTGAAGATGTCGCGCCGGGTGTTGAAGACAAAGGCCTGCATCCCCGCAACCCGTCCGTGCTCGATGCTCTCCTTTTTCAGCCATCCTTTCTTCACCGCCTCGATGTCGTATTCCGTGGCCCAGGACTTGGAGATGTTCTCTTCCCGGTAATCCAGGTCGCCGGATTTGAGCGCCTCGCGAATGGCCGTCGTGTCGCGGAAATACTCATAGCGGAGGCGGTCGAAATTTCCCGTGCCGCGCCGCACCGGCAGGTCGCGGCCCCAATAGTCCTCGACGCGCTCCAGTTCGAGATAGCGCCCGGTCTCGAAGGACGAGACCCGGTAGGGGCCGCTGCCGAGCGGCGGATCGAGGGTCGTCTCCTGGAAGTCCCGCCCCTCCCAGTAATGTTTCGGCAGGACCGGAATCTGGCCGACGATCAGTGGCAATTCGCGGTTGGAGCCGCTCGAAAACCGGAACCGGATGCTTCGCGGACCGATCTTCTCGCCCTTGTCGACATCTCGGTAATAGTGTCGGAAGAAGGGCTCGCCCTGAGTCTTCAACAACTCCAGCGAGAAGATCACATCCTCGACCGTGATCGGCTTGCCGTCGTGCCAGCGCGCCTCCTCACGCAGATGGAAGACGACCCAGGACCGGTCTTCCGGCCACTCGACGCTTTCCGCGATCAAGCCGTATGCGGTGAACGGCTCGTCATCGCTGCCGGTCAGGAGGGTCTCGACCGGGTTGGCCATCCCGGCGGCATTGCCCTTGCCGTTATAGGGGTTGAAGGTGTCGAAACTGCCCTGAACGCCGAACCGGATGGCGCCGCTCTTCGGAGCCTCCGGGTTCACATAGTCGAAATGCGGGAATCCGGCCGGATATTTCGGCTCGCCATGCATGGCGATGGCATGGGCGCGATGGATCGTCTCCGCACGGCCGTCCACCGGGACGAGAATCGCGCAGAGCATAAGCAGGAAAAATATACGCATAGCGGCGATTATGCGGCCCGGCCCCGAGGCGGTCCAGTTACAGTTCTGTCAGAGAACCGCCTCGATCAGGTAGGGGCCGCGCTCGGCATTCGCGCGTCCCAGCGCACGTATCAGCCCCTCGCAGTCCTCGGCGCGCTCGCCGTCCACGCCCATGCCGCGGGCCATTTCGACGAAGTTCATGTCGGGCCTGCCGATATCGAGCATGTCCAGCGCCTTGCGGCCCGGATTGCCGGCGCCGACGTTGGCGAGTTCGCCCTTGAGGATCTGGTAAGTGCGATTGGCCCAGATCACGACGGTGATATCGAGGTTCTCGCGGGCCATCGTCCAGAGCGCCTGGATCGTGTACATCGCGCTGCCGTCGCCGATCATCGCCAGCACCTTGCGGTCCGGGCAGGCAATGGCCGCGCCCACCGCGCAGGGGCCGCCATAGCCGATGGAGCCGCCCATGTTCTGCAGCCAGTCATGCGGCGGCGCGCCGGCCGTCAGCGGATAGAAGCCGCGCCCGGTTGTCACGGACTCATCGATGCAGATCGCGTTCTCGGGGATCGTGTTGCCGAGAATGGCGGCCAGCTTGTCGAGGTCGAACGCGCCCGTCGGCAGGTCCGGCCGGAAGGGCTTCTGCACCGGCGCATCCTCGATACGCGCGCCAACGCGCTCGGCGAGCCGTTCCAGGGCGTCCAGCTGGTCCTCCTCGATTGCCGCAAGGCAGCGGATCTCGCAGCCCTCCGAGGTCACGACGCTCGGGCGGTCGGGGTAGCCGAAGAACGCCACCGGGGCCTTCGCCCCGACGAGCACGACCGTGTGCACATCCTTGAGCTGCTCCACGGCCTGTAGCACCGGGAACGGCACGCGCCCGACCGGCACCCGCCCCGCCCCGCGCTGCAGCACCGCGTTGGAGGTCTGCGCGAGCAGGGCCGAGCCCGTCTTCGCTGCAATCGCCCCGGCGAGCGCGAGGCCCCGTTCCGTCAGCGCGTCGCCGCTGAGCAACAGCATGCAGCCCTCGCCCGCGGCCTCCGCCGCCTCCGCGACGGCCTCTTCATTCACCTTGGCGGGCGGCGCGACATCGGGCACGGAGGCCACACCGTTTGCGGCGTTCCAGGCCGTGTCGCCCGGCAGGATCAGGGTGGCGATGCGCCCCGGCGCCGCTTTCGCCTCCGCGATGGCCCGCGCTCCGTCTTCGGCGACCGTGGTGGAATCGCGCGAAGTGTGGACCCAGTGCGACACGGGCCGGGCGATGCCTTCGATGTCGGCGGTCAGCGGCGCGTCGTGCTCGATGTGGAAGGTGGCGTGCTCGCCGACGATGTTGACGATGCCGGAATGCGCCTTCTTCGCATTGTGCAGGTTGGCAACCGCATTGCCGAGCCCCGGCCCCAGATGCAGCAGGGTCGCCGACGGCCGCCGGGCCATGCGCCAGTAGCCGTCGGCCGCGCCCGACACCACGCCTTCAAACAGGCAGAGCACGGAACGCATTCCGTCCACCCGGTCGAGCGCCGCCACGAAATGCATCTCCGACGTGCCGGGATTGGTGAAGCAGACATCGACCCCGCCGCCCACAAGCGTCGTGACAAGGCTTTCCGCGCCGTTCATGGCTATGCAGTCTCCAACATGGTATCGGCGATCTCGTCCGAGGTCGCATTCCAGAGGCCGTCCAGTTCGAGCAGCCGGCCGAGCGCCGCGTCGAGATGGCGGCTGCGGTGCGGCTGGCCGAAGATCCAGCTGTGGATGCCGAGCGTCATCATGCGCCCGCCCTCGCCGTGCAGGCATTCGGCGGCATCCGCGATGAGTTCCGGATAGCGCCAGGCATCGACCTTGCGCACGGCGAACAGCTCCGCATCGTCCCATTCCGTGTGGGCCGGGATCGAGAGCATTGTCGGCACCGTCAGCATGGGTACCGGACATTCGTCGTTCGGCCAGTCGATGACATGGTCGAAGCCGGCCTCCGCCAGCAGGCCCGGCGTGCGCGAGCTTTCGCCATGGTCTTGCCCGACCCAGCCGCGCGGCCGGTAGCCCAGGCAGGCTTCGAGCCGCGCAGCCGACTCGGCGATGAAGGCGCGCTCCTCCGCTTCGCTCATGCGCTCGGAAATCATCCGGTTGGCGACCGTGCCATGCGCGGCAATGCCGTGGCCGTCCTTGAGCGCGCGCTCAACGATCTGCGGGCACTCTTCGGCGGCGGCGGCGCCGAGCGCGACAGTCGCCCGAAGCCCGTGCGCCTTCAATATGTCGAAGATGCGCCATACGCCGACGCGCAGGCCGTAAAGGCGGCGGGTGAAATTGTTGTAGTCCGGGCGGTAGCTGCCGAGCGCGCCGGCGAAACGCGGGTCGGCAAACGCATCCGGGTCGGGGTCCAGCTCGAAATGCTCGACATGGATGAGCGGCATCACCGCAAGCCGGGCACCGCCGGGCCAGGCGGGCGGGGCCTCCGGCGGCGGCCAGTCGAACCAGGGATGGTCGTAGCCGGGGCCGTCGCGGAAGCGGCGCGTCTGCTCGCTCACGGCCCGTCTCCCGGCATGGCCCAGGAGGGCAGCCATTCCCGCATCGCCCAGTCGGTAATCTCGGAGCCGGTCGCCTGCCACACGCCCTCGTGGCTCATCACATAGGCGAGCGCCTCGTCGAGATATTTGAGCCGGTGCGGCTGGCCGTAGAGGAAGGGGTGCAGGCAGATCGCCAGCACCCGCCCGGTCTCCGCACTTTCCTCGTAAAGGGTGTCGAAGGCGTCGCGGATCATACGCGCGAACTCCACGCCCTCGCTTTGCCAGCGATAGACCTGCGCATCGTTGATATCCATCGAATAGGGCACACAGGGCAGCGGCCCGTGCTTCGTGCGCACCAGGGTCGGCTGGTCGTCATGGTAATAGTCGGCGGTGTAACGGATGCCGAGTTCCTTCACGATGTCGGCCGTGTTGAAGGTGCCGGAGACCGCGGGGCCGAACCAGCCCGGCAGCATCTCGCCGCCGGTGGCACGCGCGTAGGTCTCGACGCAGTCGCGGATGACCGCGCGCTCCTCTTCTTCCGGGAGCCCCCAGAGATATCTCGTGTTGTAGAAGCCGTGGCAGAGGATGTCGTCGCCGCGCTCGCGCAAGGCCTGCCAGACCTCCGGATAGTGCTCGATTACGCCGAAATTCAGCGAGACCGTGGCCTTGATGCCGTGCCGCGCGAACACATCGAGCATCCGCCACACGCCCACCCGGTTGCCGTAATCGCGCACCCCGTAGCCGACCACATCCGGGGCCGGCATACGCGGCCAGGCATTGCGCTGGTTCACGAATTCCGGGCGGTATTCGTAGTGCTCGATATTGGGCAGCACCCAGACAGCGAGCCGCTTGCCGTCGGGCCAGACGAGTTTCGGGCGCTCCGGCAGCGGAACATAGGGGAATCGGTCCATCATGATGCCGGCAGGCTGCCCCGGCGGCGCCCGATTGTCCAACGGTCTCATGGACGCATCCGCCGGGCGGGAGTCCGGTTCAGGGGCGTCCGCCGCCGATGCGGAGGTTGGCTCCCGCAACATAGGAGGCCTTGTCGGACAGCAGCCAGACCACGCCCTCGGCGATCTCGTCGGGATGGGCGACGCGGCCGATCGGGATGGTGGGCCCGATGGCGGCAAGCTTTTCTTCTCCCGGCATGTCGGTGGCGGTCAGGCCGGGGCTGACCGTGTTGACGCGCACGCCCTCGCCGGCGAGCTCCTGCGAGAGGCCGATAGTGAGTGAGTTCACCGCGCCCTTCGACACGCTGTAGAGGACGGACTCGCCCGGACCGCCGGATACGGCATTGCCAGAGGAAATATTGACGATGGACCCGCCGCGCCCTCCGTGGCGGGTAGAGAGGCGCGGGATCGCGGCCAGGGCGCACAGCATGCAGCCCAGCACATTGACGGCGAGCACCTCCTCCATCACCGGCCCGTCAAGCGCCTCGAACCGGCCCCGCCGCCCGATCACGCCCGCATTGTTCACCAGCGCGTCGAGCCCTCCGAATGCCTCGTCGCCCGCCGCGA